>Ga0208032_1000027_pt1 | contig 179766 bp, 178 predicted proteins | sample MalvirAntarct_66_FD_184254 | JGI IMG/M metagenome (GOLD analysis project Ga0208032, IMG submission 184254) | Marine viral communities from the Global Malaspina Expedition - Malaspina viral metaG Antarct_66 (SPAdes) (version 2) | ecosystem: Environmental > Aquatic > Marine > Oceanic | place... | reverse complement strand
ATGAAGTGGGATCGCCGAACTGTGGACGCGGCTACTTCACGCTGTTTGCATTGGCATTGTTACCGCCGGTGTGGCATAAGTACATGAATGAGCAGATGAACAAGTGGGATGAGGAGATGGCATCTGAAGGTGAGCGCAAGGTCGCTGCCAAGATTAATCAGGTCGCTGGCTACGCTTAATCTGCCACAGTAGTGAAATTAAAAGCCCCCATTTTTGGGGGCTTTTTTTTGTCCTTAAAGTCCCCATATCAAGACAGAAGACAGTTTCAAAGTCATTTCTATAACTTTATGTGATACGTGTACACTGGGTCATATGAATAATTCTATCTGAGCCGGGCTGCCTCAGTATGTTTGTCAAAACCTTTAACCAATAAAATTGTAAAAATTATGAGTAGGGAAATTCTTTCTAGAGCAATGTCAGAGACTATTAGTGGTCAGGATCTCGGTGACGCGCGCGTATTTTTTGAAAAAGAGATACAGCAACTTTTACAGAAGTTAACTGGGCTGGGTGATAAAGCTGATCTGGTTGAAGTGGCAAAAGTGAAGCTGGAGATTGCCAGAGCCAGATTGGGTATGGGTGAACATGAGGCATGCTGGCAGGAAGCCCGTCCGCTGGTGAAAATATTTATTGAAGGTGAGTGTTTTCAGCAAGCGGTAGAAGCGTGTGAATTGCTTTATTTATCAGAACAGGATGAATCAATTGCTGCACTTGGCCAGGCGTGCTGGCTGGCAGTGGCGTATCCGGTTGAACCTGCATTATCAGTTGATATGCTTTCTTACATTATCGATGAAACACCGGATAACTCGGATGGTGCTGCAGTTGCAAGTGTTGCAGCGTTATACATTGCTGAGTTGCGGAGTAAGGAAGAAGAAAAGGAAAGCCTGATGTTTTTAGCCAAACAGTTAATTGCCATGGTGGCAAAAAGACATCGTGGCATTGAGGACGAAGGCTCAATTGAAATTTGGATTGAAATGCTGGAGCTGAATAACCTAGACGAGATGTTTACTCGTCTAGGAAAAGTAATTGATGCAATTGTTGGTGATAACTGGTGGTTCGATCGAGACGAGCTACGTGCAAAATTGCCAGTAAACTAAGCCACCGCCAGTGGTTTACTTATATTTGTCTAGGTAATCATTAACTGACCCTTTGTATCCAGTATCTGGACTGGAATTAGCATGACTGCTTTTGGATGCAGACTTGGGTGATGCTGAATGATCTGCTTTGTTTGATTTTGAAGTGCTACGTGTATTGAATTTTCCTGCCGCATAGTCTTTCATTGAGCCACTGAAGCCGGTATGACTTTTTGTATTCTCTTCAAGCGCTTCAATTTCATCGCTGTTGTGTTTTGACACATAGTCATTGGCGCTGCCGCTGTAGCCTGAATGCTGCTTTACTACTTTAGCTGGCTTTGGTGCACCATCCTTGTATTTGGATAGATAGCCTTCAGCAGAACCTGTATATCCTGAATGAGAAAATGCAGACTTATCGGCTTCGTATTTGTTTTTCGAGCTGATCATGCTTTCTGTATCGGCACTGTCAGTGATTGCAGCGATATCAGTATCGTTACGGCTTGAGCGATCTGCGTAATAAAACCCGCCTAATGCTAGAATCGCTATGACTACCAATATGATTACTGGTAGATTTGAATTTGAACTGCTCATTATGGTGTCTCCAAAAGTAATGGGTGATCAAGGTGATCTATATGATTTGCACGGTAATTAAGTTCGATAGGCTAAATGCTACGGATTACCGAAGTGCGGGTCAACGAGATCAGTCAACTATGTGAGCTGAATACAATAGTATATTCACTAACACCTAAATGTCATTCACGATTTGTGCTGTTAATAGCCTATGTTTGATCGCAGTATAATCCACATAGACATGGACGCTTTTTACGCATCCGTAGAACAGCGCGACTTTCCAGAATATAGAGGCAAGCCCGTGGTGGTTGGGGGTGACCCAGATCGCCGGGGTGTCGTGGCGACGTGTAGCTATGAGGCACGTAAATTTGGCATTCATTCAGCCATGACCTCTGCCATGGCGAAAAGAAAATGTCCGCAAGCGATATTTATTCGACCTAGATTCAAGGAATACCGCGAAATTTCAGTCCAGATACAGGATATTCTAAGAAAATATACAGATCTCATTGAACCATTAGCATTAGATGAGGCGTTCCTTGATGTGACTAAGGAAATTGTCAGAGCGGGCTCTAGTATGCTGATTGCCAAGGATATTAGGCAGCGAATTAAGCGAGAGACACGACTGACAGCATCGGCAGGGGTGTCCTACAATAAATTTCTGGCCAAGATTGCATCAGATCGCGGAAAGCCGGATGGCTTATTTTACATTTCACCCAAGGAAGGGCCTGAATTTGTAAAAAAACTCACCATACGAGAATTTTTTGGTGTGGGTCCGGCCACTGAAGAAAAAATGCAGGGTTTGGGTATTTATACAGGTGCAGATCTGGCTACCTGGGAATTGGAAGCGCTACAGCCAATTTTTGGAAAATCAGCCCAGTATTATTACAACGTCTCACGAGGTATTGATAATCGGACTGTAGAAGCTGACCGTTTACGAAAATCGATCGGAACAGAAGACACCTTTGAGGTAGATTTAAACTATCAGGAAGAAATGCTCGCGGTGTTTGAGACGCAAAGTATTGAATTGGAAAAACAGCTGAAAAAATTTGCCGGGACAGGGAAAACGGTCACAATCAAAGTGAAGTTCTCGGATTTCACACAAGTGACGCGCAGTTACTCAAGCAAGGCAGGCTTCCGGGATGCCAAATCAATTATGAATGTGATCCCGGCGTTGCTGGAAAGTGCGGCTGTCAAGGATTTACCTGTAAGACTTTTAGGGGTATCCATTTCTAATCTGGAGAGAGATTCTGATGCGCGCGAAGACGAACAGATACCCTTATTGTAAATATGGCTATAAGGTCGCCATATTTGCTTGTCATTCATTCTAAATAAGCGCCTTAAGTTGTTCTAAAAAGGGGCTTGTAGTATGTTGCTAGTAATGGGTTAGTACTACGGATAAACACAATAATAAGCGATAGCTCGAGAGTAGAGGAGGTCATACAAATGACAGAAAGCATTAAAGTTACGGAAGTCAAAGATCGTATAAAAGTCCCTGAGGGCTTTTCAGTTCACCATTCATTTTGTCCGCATGATTGTCCGGATTCATGTTCAATGCTGGTGACTCGCGATGATTCCACAGGGAAAGCGGTACGTGTACAAGGTGACCCTACACATCCCATCACGCGCGGTTATCTATGCAATAAGGTAAATCATTACCTTGATTTTGTTTATAACGACAACCGCGTGCTGTATCCACACAAACGCGTGGGTCCTAAAGGTCCAGGTGCAAAGTTTGAGCGTATCAGCTGGGATGAAGCATTAGAGACCATCACTAATAATTTTAAAGAGACAATCGAAAAGTATGGATCTGAAGCCGTTCAGCCATATTCGTATTCGGGCACCATGGGTATGGTGGGTTACTGGACAATGGATACGCGCTTCTGGAATAAAATGGAAGCAGCTCGACTGGAGCAATCAATTTGTATCTACGCTGCCATGTGGGCAGGTTTACACACTTACGGCCTGGCACATGCCAATACATCTATTCATGAAGCGGCGCAGGAAGCAGATTATATTATTCTCTGGGGCGCAAACCTGGTCAGTACCGGGGTTCATGCAATTCCATTTATTCGTGAAGCAAAACAGCGTGGCGCTAAACTGGTAGTGATCGATCCGCGCCAGACACGTACTACAATGATGGCTGACTGGCACATTCAGCCTAAACCTGGCACAGATGCAGCATTAGCTCTGGGCATGATGAAAGTCATTGTGGATAAAGGGCTGCACGATATTGAATATCTGAAAGAGCAAACTATTGGTTGGGAAGCCTTACTGGAAACCAAGCTGCCTGATTACCCTCTGGATAAAGTCGAAAAAATTACCGGTGTACCAGCGGCAGATATTGAAAAGCTGGCGGTTGAGTATGCATCCGCAAATATCGCGGTAATTCGTGCCAACTATGGTTTAAACCGTCATCAGAATTCAGGCCAGATGTGCCGGTCAATTTTAATTTTACCTTGCATTACTGGTTCCTGGAGGCATCGTTGTGGCGGAGCCAGTTTCGGAAATCTTGAAGAAATGTGGTTACGCCATGATATGGAGAAGCTGCACCGGCCAGACCTCGGTGATCGTGCATCGAAGCGTTTAATCAGTATGGTGCAGATTGGGCGGGCGTTAGATGAAAATGTAGGCTATGACGGTGAGCAGCTGGATCCACCGATTAAGTCTATATTTGTCTACAATTCTGACCCGGCTAATTGTTCCCCGAATACAAATGGAGTGCGCAACGGCCTGAATCGTGATGATTTGTTCGTTGCTGTGCATGAAACATTCTGGACCGATACATGTGAATACGCGGATATTGTACTGCCTGCCGACACCCAACTGGAGCGTCAGGATCTGGTAGCGACGTATGGCAACTGGTACTACGTCATGAACGAGCCGATTATAGAACCGCTCGGCGAAAGTGTACGCAATTCAGAACTATTCCGTATGCTGGCCAAGAAAATGGGCTATGACAAAGATACAGATAACGCATTTACCCAAACAGACGAAGAAATTATTCGCGACATTCTGGTCCAGGACGAAGTTAATCCTTTAATGGAAGGAATTACCTTTGAAGAGCTAAGAAAGAACGGATGGGCACGTGCAAACACAGACTCGGAGCGCAGAAATTTCCATAAGAATGGCTGGCCAACCCCGAGTGGTAAGATTGAAATATATAGTGAAGCGCTAAAAGAAGAAGGCGTTGATCCATTACCTACATACGTACCTGAAATTGAAGGTCAGGAAGATCCCAAGCGGGACAAATACCCGTTACAGGTCTTAAGTAGTGCGTCACATTACTTTATAGGTGATTCATTCCAGTCAGTGCCGCGTTTGCAGGCAATGCAATCCAGACCAACAATAGAATTGAATCCGGAAGAAGCGGCCAAGCGCAATTTGCAAGATGGTGATTTGTGTCGATTGTATAACGATCGTGGTGAGACATATGCCTATGCTGTCATTATTGAAGGTATGCTGTCCGGTATGTGTTCTACGCAAAAACAATTCAAGGGCAGTAATACCCCTGGAGGAGTCAATATCAATGCGCTGAACTCGGAAATGTTAACCGACTTTGGCAAGAGTCCAACGTTTTATTCCTGTCTGGTAGAAGTGGAAAAAGCAGATGAGCAAATGCGCAAGCAGGCCTTACTTGCAGAGTGGGGTGGAAAAGACGGGTATATTAAAAAATGGCGAGAAGACCCTCGTAATCAGAATATAGAAGCAACTGATGACGAGATTCTAGAACAGGCCGAAAAAATTCATCCAGGAGTATTTAAGTAATGGCAAAGCTTGACACATTTAACGATCCGTTTGATTTTCGTATCAGAACACTGCCGGAACCAAACCCGGATATCCAGACGCTACGTGTTTACAGTAATGAAGGTGTGATCACAAAGTTCACTAACCTGACTCATGACACTTACGAGGTTGTTATTACCTGCCCTGAAGGGTCACATGTATTGTCAGCGCGAGCTGGTCAGTATGGAACAATAAAAGTAGAAGGTATGCAAAAGCCGCGTTCCTATTCTTTTGCAAAAACACCCGAAATGGAAAACCCTAATGAGTATTCATTTTTTATCAGGCTGGTCCCTGGCGGTGAGTTTTCAGGCTGGCTGGCAGAAAAGAATCGTGAAGGAGAGAAGGTAATTGTCTCAGGGCCGATGGGCAAGTTTGGTCTGGATGAGACAATGAAACCGATTGTTGGTATCGCCGGCGGCTCTGGCATGAGTGCAATAAATGCCATAGCACAACAGGTGAAAGTGCAGAATATTCCAAGAGATTTCTATTTCTTCTATGGAGCTCGTACACAAAAAGATTTATATCTTCTTGATGAGCTCAGGGAGTTTGAAAACAGCTGGCCTGGAGGCAAGACCTTTAAATTCATTCCAGTGCTTTCTGAAGAGCCTGAAGATAGCGACTGGGATGGGCCAAGAGGTTTTGTGACTCAGTATTTTCAGGAAGAGTACCTGAATAAAGGCATAGTCAATGCAGAAAACATTAAGGCATTTTTCTGTGGTCCACCTCCCATGATTGATCATGGTGTGAAAGTGCTGCAAGAAGCAGGACTGTCAAGCGCTGATATTTATTTTGACAAGTTTGAAGATGCGCGTTCACCTGCTCCTGTTATTGATAATGCCAAGTGTGTGCTTTGTGATGAATGTCTGATGGCAAAACCCATAAAGAACTGTATCGTGGAGGCTACAAATTTTAAAGTCAGCAATGGCGAAGTCACCTCATTTGAAAGAGTCAATCCAGGACATACTTCCGGGTTGTATTACAACTCGCTATTTATAGACGAGACGGAATGTATACGATGTTATGCGTGTATAGATGCCTGTCCCCATGAAGCAATATCACCTGCCTATGCGCATGTGCCAAGGATTCTAAGGAAACTCTAAACTTGTCTGATAGACATTAGATAGTTGGTAGTACATAAAAGCTGCTTCATACGTGTGAAGTGGCTTTTTTTAAGTTTGTGAATAGGGCGTGGACTGATGTCTGTTATATATTTGAAAACCAGTAGTCTGGAGAAGTAAATGAAAAATAAAATTTATCTCGCAGTTGCAATGGCCATTACAATGATAATGACCACCTGGGTATTTGCTAAAGAAAAGACTGATACATTTGAACATGGCTTGTTCTGGAAAATCGAAAAAGATGGAGAATATGTAGGTCATATCTTTGGCACGTTACATATGAACGATGAACGTATCGCTGTGTTACACGATAAAGTAAATGAAGTGCTTGATAATTCCAAGAGTTTCGCGATGGAAGCTTTTCCAAGCGACCACTACTGGAATCCATACCAAGGTGGACAGTTAATCAAGCATGATATGGTGTTGCCTAGAGGCGAAACACTGGAGGATCTGGTTGGCAAGAAGATTTATACTGAAATTGAAGATGTATTAAGTGGTCTGGGTATGGAGCGTAAATTTATAAATACTCTAAGGCCCTGGGCCGCGATGCGCAGTTTTGCAGTGAAGGCAAAAAGTAATGCAGTGATACTTGATTATGCGTTATTGGAACGTGCAGCAGAACAAAGGAAAGAACTTTTTCAGGTTGAATCGATCGAAGAGTTTATTGTAACGCTACAGGAAATGCCTTTAGAGGCACAAGTGGAATTACTTAAATTTACGGTAGCAAGTTATCAGCAAATGCATTCTATTATCGATGACATGCTGGATGCCTACTTAAAACAAGACTTAAAGGCAATGTATACAATTAGTACGCGCTTTATTCCAGACAAGCCAGAAAATAAACAGTGGCGTGATATCTATTTAAAACACGTTATAGAAATAAGAAATATTGTCATGGAGCACTACATGAGAGCACCAATGCGCATGAAAGATACTTTCATTGCTGTTGGCGCCGTACATTTATATGGCGACAAAGGCGTGCTGGCTCTAATGGAAAAAGACGGGTATACCGTTTCACGAGTTGATTTATAAATAAACGAATATGTTAACCAGAATATTTTTTGCAGGTGCAGTATTGGTTGCAAGTCAGGTGAGTCTGGCTGCGACAAAATATGTTACAGATGAATTTGAAATCATGTTGCGTACGGGTCAAAGCACACAGCATGAAATACGTCGCCAGGTTAAAAGTGGTACGCCACTTGTTGTGCTGCAGGAAAGCGATGGTTATACCAATGTGCGTATGCCTAACGGTGTTGAGGGCTGGGTGCTGTCCCGCTATCTAATGGACCAGCCTTCTGGTCGTGACCGTTTAGCCGCGCTACAAAAGAGACATGAAAAGCTAAAGACTAAATTTGATGAGGCGGTAGCAGAAGAGAAAGCTGCGATGGAAAAAGAGATAGCAAGACTTAAGGAAATCGCTAAAAGACCGCTGGAACTGCAACGTGAAAATGATCAGTTAAAAGCTCGATTAGTACAGGAGCAGGATCGCTACGATAAACTGGCAACAGAGAGTGAGATACTAAAATCTCCCTTAAAGGACAGGCAGTGGTTCGTCAGTGGTGCACTGGTCGTTATTGGCAGTATGATTTTTGGTATCATTCTGACAAGAATTCCATGGCAACGTAAGAAAAAGTGGAATCAGCTGTAATTCATTGCCCTGTCAATTTTCGCTATGTCTATACTTTATAGCTCGCAGATTTCACAAAGGCAGATATATTGGAAATGTGGCAATAATTTCTGATAAAAACGCGAATATACAGTTCTGTATCTAGCAATTGGATATAGCAAAAAATTTCCTGAATGTACGATTTATCGTCCAGGTTGATTTAATACCCTTGGCAAAGGAAATAATATCTCCCGCTGTCACGTTTACGGTTTCTCCGTCAGTGACTTTGATCGATAAATCCCCCTCGATAACGTGAAAAACTTCATCGCCAGGAAATTCATAATCAAACGTCATCGGTTCGCAGCGCCATATACCGGAGTATGCAGGTGCACCACTTGAGTTTTCAGTGGTTAACCAGTGAACTTCACCTGCCTGTTTGTCACCAATCATAAAAGGTTCAAAGCTATTGGTATCGAGTGATGATTTTATATATGCAGTGTCTTTGCTCATGGAGTATGCCTTCTGGCAATGAGTGAATGACTTTTAGTTTAACACCGCAAAGAATTGAGTGGAATTGTTGGTTAAGTGCGTCTTAAGCATTATGTCGGATTGTAAAAGTGTGGATTCATGAATGTTGTCATCCAGGTAAAATAAAAGTGTGGATTCATGAATACCATCATGGTGTTCGCCATTTTATTTGGATCACTGATTTTTGACATCCAGGCTGTCCACTGCTCAGGATTGGATGCACATGACATCATTATCTGCATTGTTTCTGGCTGACTCATTACAGACATAAATTTTTTCAGCTTTTCTGGATTAGCCATGGTCTGTGCCATTACTTGAGGATCATATAATTCAGCGCGAACACTGCATTGTGGAGAAAAAGTTTGATATGAGTAATCGTCAGATTCAGCGAAAGCAAATGTAGCTATCGTTAAATGTATGAATATTAGAGTGAAAAGTCCCGCTTTTAATGAACCCACTTACTTGCTCCATGTTTAGTGAAAGATACTATAGCGTGTATGGTGGATTATTACCTCATCTGTATTGAAATGTTACTAAAATTTGCCTTTCGTACATTACAAAAGGAAATGAGAATATTCTGTATTGGAAATCATCTTGTTCCTGATAATACTGAATAGCATTAAAGCTTCTGATCGTGGAATGATAAATCCGATATTCGCACTATTGCTGTGCGATTACAGTTATATGATTTATACCCGCATTAAAAAGACACGCCTTGTTTCTTTTGTATAAGAATCAATAACAGCACTATCTGTTAAGTAAATAATTTATAAAATTAAATACACAGTACCAAGACAGTTACGAGTAAAGCCGGAAAACAATAATATATTGCCGGGTTGTACATTGTGAAATTCATGTTTAACAATATGTTGGGATGAATACGGCTGAGTTAATACACATGTTTGCTTCCATGAGCATTTAACAGTACTGAGATGCACCTGAGATACTTAACAATTTGTTTGTAAAATAACGCGTGCACTAATTACCTTAATGATAGACAGCCTTGGCAATTGACTGGTTATCAAAACAAATTGGGATAATTGGTTTCAGTTATATAGGATAGCTTTTTGCAAACTGTATATGGTGTGTCAGTGACTGATACACCATATCCTGGTGATCATCATACCTGGCACGAGTAGTGGGATAAAATTTGGGGTTATACCAGTTTGTTGCATTAATTCTGTCTTATAGAATTATACATATAGTTCATTTATATTATATATAGCGATTATTCATTGTTCTGATGTTATGCATAGATTGTATAATTCAGACAGGTTAATTAATAAAGGAAAAGTGTATGCCTCATGTAAATGTAATGTTTGGTTTATTAGTGTTGGTGCTTGGTACATCAATTTTACACGCCGATGACAATTTGATCTCCAAAGCGGCGCCTGATGCAAAAGTATATTTTATTGAACCGGCAGATGGCGCAGTACTTGGGAAAACTTTCTCGGTTAAATTTGGCTTAAGTGGAATGGGTGTCGCACCTGCGGGAACTGACCGTGAACACACTGGACATCATCATATTTTAATTGATTTAGACGCGTTACCTGATATGACCAGACCACTTCCCGCTAATGACAATATAAAACATTTTGGCGGTGGCCAGACTGAAACAGTATTAACGCTAGCACCGGGGACGCATACACTTCAGTTATTGCTGGGCAACCATCTCCATATACCTCACGATAATCCTGTAATGTCTGAAAAAATTACTATCACAGTTGAGTAGATAGCTACTAAATTTCTGTATCTTACTTAGAAGCATTAAAAAAGGCGGCAAAAAGGTTTGCCGCCTAAGCTTTACCACCGTGCGGTGGCCCCATAACGCTGTGTAAATGGCTACTTCAAAGGTAGCTCAGTTTGTATGTTTACCAGACAAGTGCTCCGCCTGTCTGGTATTCAGTAACACGCGTTTCAAAGAAATTCTTTTCTTTTTTCAGGTCCAGTACTTCAGACATCCATGGGAATGGATTAGTCGCACCCGGGTATTGTTCTGGCAGACCAATCTGCGAGCAACGACGGTTAGCGATGAACTGAAGATACTCTGCAAACATATTGGCGTTTAAGCCAAGGATGCCACGTGGCATGGTGTCCTGTGCATACTGAATTTCAAGATCAACAGCATCTGTTATCAGGTCGATCATTTCCTGTTGAAAGTCTTTGCCCCAAAGGTGAGGATTTTCCACTTTGATCTGGTTAATTACATCGATACCAAAGTTCATATGCATGGATTCGTCACGCAGTATGTACTGGAATTGCTCTGCAACACCCGTCATCTTATTGCGACGACCCATGGAAAGAATCTGAACAAAGCCAACATAGAAGAAAATACCTTCAAAAACTACATAGAATGCAATTAGATCCCGTAGTAAGCGTTGGTCCATTTCTGGTGTTCCAGTGGCAAAGTGCGGGTCACCCAGGCTTTGTGTGAATGGCAGTGCCCATTCCGCTTTCTTGGCAACAGCGGGGACTTCGCGATACATATTAAAGACTTCGCCTTCATCTAAACCTAGCGACTCTATACAGTACTGATAAGCATGTGTGTGCACCGCTTCTTCAAAAGCCTGGCGTAATAAGTACTGGCGACATTCGGGATTAGTAATGTGCTTATAAACTGCCAATACCAGATTGTTAGCTACGAGTGAGTCGGCAGTCGAGAAGAAACCCAGGTTACGCTTGATCACAGTACGTTCGTCTTCAGTTAATCCATTAGGATCTTTCCAAAGAGAGATGTCCTGAGTCATATTGATTTCCTGAGGCATCCAGTGGTTAGCGCAACCGTCCAGATACTTTTGCCATGCCCATTCATATTTGAATGGCACTAACTGGTTAAGGTCAGCGCGGCAGTTAATAATTTTCTTGTCGTCAACGCGAATACGGGCAGCACCCATTTCTATACTTTCAAGTCCGGTTGCGCCTGCATCAGTTTCAACAGTTGTTGTACTGGCAGGTGCAGCACTGGATGAGGCTGGAGTAGCTTCGTTCGGTGTCGGTGCAGTCGTTGCGATATCTTCAGGAATATTTGCAATCATATCCTGTTCTGCAAGACCTGTTTCTGCTAAGGGATCGTCCCAATTGAGCATTTGGTGGTTCTCCTAAATATTATAGTGATACAGAGATGGCGTTATTGCCGTATTCAGCAACAACGCTGTCTCCTTGTGTACAGGAGCGCAGTTGGCGCCCCTTTCTCCTCTAATTGCGTTTCCGCAAATTCTTTATTGTTTGCCTGCTTTACTGACAGGCATCGCAATCCGGGTCGAGTAATGAGCATGCGCTGGGTGCGCTGCTGCCATTGGCCTGAATAGCAGCAGACTGCTGTACGGCATTGAGTTTGCCTTCCTGATGATTTTCCATCGTGCTCTTCTCAACGTGAGTCGCACCCATAGAACGTAAGTAATAGGTTGTTTTTAATCCGCGTACCCAGGCCAGTTTGTAAAGATTGTCCATCTTTTGTCCGGATGGTTCAGCCATATACAGGTTAAGTGACTGTGCCTGATCAATCCATTTTTGACGACGTGATGCTGCTTCGATTAACCAGCGTGGATCAATCTCAAAAGCTGTTCTGTAAACATTCTTGATTTCGTCAGGGACACGGTCAATGTTTTGCACACTACCATCATAGTACTTGAGGTCATTGATCATGACGTTGTCCCATAGATTGTGTCGCTTGAGATCAGAAATTAAATATGGATTAGACACCGTGAATTCACCAGACAGATTCGATTTCACAAATAGATTCTGGTAAGTCGGCTCAATACTTTGAGTAACGCCGCAGATATTGGAAATAGTCGCGGTAGGTGCGATTGCCATGGTATTCGAATTGCGCATACCAACAGATTTCACGCGTGCACGAAGTGAATCCCAATCCAGTGTAGTAGAACTGTCTACTTTTAAGAATCCATCGCGTTCTTTTTCCAGCAGCTTAACCGAGTCGATTGGCAGGATGCCCTGCGACCATAATGAGCCTTCGTAGGAAAGATAGGCTCCACGCTCGGCTGCAAGGTCAGTCGATGCCTGAATTGAATAGTAACTGATGGTTTCCATTGAAACATCAGCAAACTCGACAGCCTGCTCACTGGCGTATGGAATACGCAATTTATATAACGCATCCTGGAAGCCCATCAGGCCCAGACCTATAGGACGGTGACGCAAGTTTGAAGTGCGGGCTTTATTGACACTATAGTAGTTGTAGTCGATCACGTTATCGAGCATACGAATTGCAGTGTTAATCGTTTTTTCCAGCTTCTCCTTGTCTAACCCATTCTCGGTAGTGTGAGCTGCCAGGTTGACTGAACCCAGGTTACATACAGCGATCTCATCGTCAGAAGTATTTAATGTGATTTCAGTACACAGGTTAGACGAATGTACGGTGCCAATATGTCCCTGTGGTGAACGAATATTGCAAGGGTCCTTAAAGGTGATCCACGGATGACCTGTTTCATACAACATGCCGAGCATTTTTCGCCATAGGTCGGCGGCAGGAATTCGTTTGTAGTTTTTCAGTTCGCCTGCATCTGCAAGTTGTTCATACTCACAGTAGCGAGTTTCAAATTTTGCACCATATAAATCATGTAAGTCAGGTGTATCGTCTGGAGAGAATAAAGTCCAGCTACCTTCCTGGCTAACACGTTTCATGAATAAATCAGGAATCCAGTTGGCAGTATTCATATCATGAGTACGGCGGCGGTCATCACCAGTATTCTTGCGTAATTCCAGAAACTCTTCGATATCCAGGTGCCAGGTCTCAAGATAAGCACACATGGCGCCCTTGCGTTTTCCACCCTGATTAACAGCGACAGCAGTGTCATTAGCAACTTTCAGAAAAGGTACAACGCCCTGAGACTTGCCGTTTGTGCCCTTGATGTGTGAACCCATGGCGCGAACACGTGACCAGTCATTGCCCAGGCCACCAGCAAACTTGGACAGCATGGCGTCATCTTTGACTGCGTCAAAAATGCCGTGAAGATCATCTGGCACCGTAGTGAGGTAGCAGGATGATAACTGGGGACGTAAAGTGCCGGAGTTAAATAAAGTCGGTGTAGAACTCATGAAATCAAAAGAAGACAGCAAGCGATAAAATTCAATCGTGCGCTTTTCGCGTTCTACTTCATTAATGGCTAACCCCATTGCTACGCGCATAAAGAATACCTGAGGCAATTCTATGCGGGTGCCTTCTTCGGTATGAATGAAGTAGCGGTCATAAAGAGTTTGCAGGCCCAGATAAGTGAACTGGTAATCGCGGGAAGGGTCCAGTGCTTTGCCGAGTGCTTTCAAATCGTAGTCGTTGGCCAATTTAGGGTCAATTAGTTCAAGTTTTGCTGCCTCTTCAATGTAACGTTCAAAATAGATTGCGTACTCAGTATCCATTTCTTTCTGAGTGGCTTGACTCGGCTTTTCATAGATGTGGCTGAGTGCTTCGCAGCGTAGATTGTCGAGCAGTAAACGTGCTGCAACATAAGTGTAGTTGGGCTCGCGTTCAATCAGCGTACGTGCACTCATGGTGACGGCAATTGAAACATCGCGCTCAGGGACGCCGTCATACAGGTTGCGCAGAGTCTCATTAATAATGGGTTGTGCTGAAACATTGTCCAGATTCTGGCAAGCGTCTTCTATGACGATAGTAAGCCTCTGAATATCAAGAGGTTTTATCTTTCCGGTCAGGTCGGTAACATTAAGTCCAACGCTATCGACTGAAGGGGCTGCAGATTCTTTGGACTGTTGTGTCTTTTGTGCACGTTCCAGTGCCCGTCGTTCACGATAAAGCACGTAATCACGTGCCACTTTATGATGGCCTTCCCTCATTAGTGCCAGTTCTACCTGGTCCTGAATATCTTCTATGTGAAAAGTGCCGCCATCAGGTTTGTTGCGGGTCAGCGCATTTTCCACGTGGGTGGTTAGCTGGTCGACAGTGTCATGAACACGCTTTGAGGCCGCGGCCTCTCCTCCTTCAACAGCCAGAAAAGCTTTTGTGACAGCAATTTTTATTTTGTCGCGGTGAAAGCTGGTGACTTTGCCATTGCGACGAATAACGCGATACTGGCCAGGGGCGGTGGACTGTAATTCCAGCTCGCTGGGGGTGTTCGTGAAGGGCGCAGCGTGGCCATTTTCTTGGGATGTAGTTGTATTATTAGATTGCATTAAGATTCTCTTGGAACTGTATGATTATTTATTGATTTTTTTATTTTTATGAGGAGCAATATTCTATGACTCCCAACCGAGGAACACTATAAGTTGAGGTAGGATGAGTCGTCAACCCCAATATGTTGTGGATAGAAGTGTCAGTAAGCTGTGGATAACTTGTGTAACAGACGACTTGAATTAAAAATAATGTGTACTATCGCGTACTTACAAATTTAAGGTAAAAGCAAAGTGAGCTAAAAGTAATTGATTAAATCAAATAGAAAATTTTTATTAACTTACTGAGCAAAAAATAATTTTAAAAAGGACAAAATATTGTCATGAAGGGAATCCACGCGCGTACCGAAGATCCGCATACAACTCGTACAGACTGGAAAAATTTGCGCCGCCTTTTCCCTTATTTGTGGGAATTTCGAGGTCGTATATTGCTGGCACTCGGCTGTCTGATCGCTGCCAAGGTGGCAACCGTGGCAGTCCCTCTGGTACTCAAACATATTGTCGATTCCCTGGATATGGAGAATATTGCCTTGCAGTTGCCGATCGTGCTGCTACTGGGTTATGGAGCATTACGTCTTTCCACTGGGCTATTCAATGAATTGCGGGATGTATTTTTTGCGCGTGCGCGCTTTCATGCCATCAGAAGGCTGTCATCCGAGGTGCTTGCCCACTTGCACCAGCTATCCCTGCGATTTCACCTGGATCGGCGCACAGGCTCAGTTACACGCGATCTCGAACGTGGTACACAGAGTCTCAGCTCTTTATCAAATTATTTTGTATTTATTGTTATTCCTACGGTGTTTGAGATCACCCTGGTGACGGCAATTTTATTCAGTTCATATAACCTTCAGTTTACATTGATCACACTGGCGACCATCGTCGTTTATGTCGTGTTCACAGTGCTGTTTACAAACTGGCGTATGCATTACCGACATCTCGCCAATAAACTCGATTCTGAAGCACACTCTCAGGCTGTTGATAGTTTGCTTAACTATGAAACGGTTAAATATTTTAATAACGAAAGATATGAAGTAGACAGATACGCGAATACATTAACTGGCTGGGAAAAGGCATCGATTAAAAGCACGTTTACGATGTCATTACTGAATTTCGGTCAGGCAACCATAATCGCGTTGGGCGTAACAGGGATTATGATATTTGCAGCGCAAGGTGTTGTGGCCGGCAATATGACTATTGGAGACCTGGTGCTGGTCAACGCATTAATGTTACAGCTGTTTGTGCCTATGAACATGCTGGGGATTGTCTATCGGCAAATCACTTATTCACTGGCGGATATGGATTTATTAGCCAAGCTGCTAGAAGAGTCACCGGAAGTGCAGGATAAACCCGGTGCCAGCGCATTGAATATTACCCGGGGTGCAATTTGTTTTAACAAGGTGAGTTTTAGTTACACGCCCGAACGCACAATACTGGATCAGGTATCACTGGAAATTAAACCAGGTGAAAAAGTGGCGGTAGTGGGGCCGTCTGGCTCGGGAAAGTCAACGATTGCACGTTTGCTGTTTAGGTTTTATGACGTCACTGAGGGAAGTATCATGATTGATGGGGAAAATATAGCTGACTGTAGTCAGGATAGCCTTCGCCGTCATGTCAGTATGGTGCCGCAAGACACAATGCTCTTTAACGAAACAATCCGTTTCAATATTCAGTACGGTAATCCACTTGCCAGTGAAGAGGAACTGCTACAGGCAGTGTCACTGGCAAATCTGGATCAGTTAATATCCAGACTGCCAGAGGGTTTAAATACTGTTGTAGGAGAACGTGGCTTAAAATTATCTGGCGGTGAAGTGCAACGTGTGGCAATTGCACGTGCAATTCTCAAGAAACCGAACATTATTGTATTTGATGAGGCGACATCTAGCCTGGATACAAATACAGAAGTTGCAGTAATGAAAGCGATTGAGAAGGTGACGAAGGAGGTAACCTCGTTAATGATTGCGCATCGCCTGTCAACAATTGTGGATGCCGATAAAATCTATGTAATAGATACCGGCAAAGTGGTGGAGCAGGGTACACATACTCAACTCCTGGAGAGGAATCAGTTATACTCGCAATTATGGATGCTGCAGCAAAAAGATGCTGAACATGACCAGCTAATAAGTTGAATTATTATGAGTGACAAATCTGAGTTATTTGATCTGGATGCTGGTGGAGGTTGTGCCAGTGATGAGCCGTTTGCGCTACGTGTGCTTGGCGATAGTATGGAGCCTGAATTCAAGGATGGCTGCATTATAATTATTGATCCTGCTGCCAATGTGGAAAATGGCAGGTATGTCATTGCTGAAATAGATGGCGAATATATATTTCGTCAATTAATCCAGAATGGAGAAAAGTATTTTCTACAGCCAATTAATCCAGGCTACAAATCTGTTGAAATAGAAGGCCCATCAGTTGTACGTGGTGTAATTACCCAACGAGCTGGTGTGAGAAGGAAATATCACAAACATTACGATTAGCACTATCTGTTATTCCCGCGAAGGTGGGAATCTAGCGTAATTGATTCGGTGGGAAGTCTAAAAATAATTTACCAGTGCTTATGTTTGCGTGTAACTGGATTCCTATTTGAATGGGAATGACGCGAGGCTATTTTGCGAATCACAGATGATTATTTTTGGTAACGATTAAAATATTTCACGTATAAAAAGAATAATAAAAAATACAATGCGATCAACGATAAAATCTGGGCTGTGGCGAGGCCGGGAATGTTTGCGGTGGCTACACATGCCAGTATGACTGCGACTAAAAAGAACCGATTTCTTTGCCAGGGTTTCATATAGGTAGTACGGATGAGAGTTAATGGTTAAATATACTGGCTATATGAAAAATTTTACAGTCTGGTGAATCAATGTTGACAGTACAACAGCTGTATGCACAATGACTGGATATATCTGGAACAGGTTGTCTCGAATGGCTTGTCAGCTTGTCTGGGGTCGCAAATATTCCTCGGCATCATCGCCGTCGACCTTGTGGTCGTACTGGTCAACCATAGGCTGGTCATAATCATTCCAGCCGCGCAAACCGGTTTTCAGTGAAGCCGCATGCTTGAAGCCTAATTGCTTTAAAGTGTAAGCCGCCAGGCAACTGCGTTTGCCTGACCGGCAAATAACAACAACATTTTTATCGCGTGCGCAGGATAATTCAGCATGGGTTTCATCGTAGCCCGTCTCTGAGGCTGCTTCGAGTATGCCGCGTGGAATATTAACGGCATTTGCGATATGCATCGCATTGAATTCTTCAGGTTCACGAACATCGATTAACAACAGGGATTCGTTGTTATCGAGTTTTTGTTCCAGGTCCCAGGGCATTAATTCGATAATGTGCTCTGTCGCCTCTGCGACCATCTGGTCAAACGTTTTCATTTGGCAAACTAGAGGAGCAATAAACTACAGGGGTTTTTTGTTGGCTCGGAGTCCTTGTTCAACAGCAATGACAGCGGCTTCAACACGAGAATGAATATTTAATTTTCGTAGAATGGCTTTAACATGTAATTTTACAGTGCCATCAGAAATGCCCAGATTTCTCGCGATGACTTTATTGCTTTGACCTTCTGCCAAAAGGCTTAGAATCTCAGCTTCTCGAGGCGTTAAATCATCGATGGGGCTGGGTTCTGATTCCAGAATAGGCTCGCCCTTGACCACTCGCGCTAATATCTGGGTTAGATTGGGAGCTACCACTGTCTCACCTTTGACTATTTCGCGTAAGGCTGCAACGACGTCGTCAGGGTCCATATCTTTTAGCAGGTAGCCTTTTGCTCCATTGCGCAGCGCTTCGACCAGATCGCGTTCATCGTTACTGGTAGTGAGCATGGCAATGGGTGCTTCAAAATTATTTTGCTGCAACTGTTTTAATACATCCAGTCCAGAGAGGCCTGGCATGCGCATATCAAGGAGAATAATATCCGGCTTTAATTCCTGAGCCAGTCGAATGCCTTCAAGGCCATCGCCCAACGATCCAACAACATCGATATTATGTCGTTCAAGCAGGCCCTGCAGGCCATCCCGGAAGAGAGTGTGATCGTCAATAATCAGTACGCGTAGATTAGAGCTCATTATTTATTTGGTCTGTCGTGGTCGTGGATGGTTGATTGCTGGTGAATTCTAAAACAATTCGTGTGCCTTCGCCTGGTTCACTTTCTACCATAAATTCTCCACCAAATCGCTTTGCCCGGTCTCGCATGATGGATAAGCCGATATGTTCACCAGAATGATAGCTTGTCTGTGGCTTGGAAAAGCCAACTCCGTCATCTTCAATTAATACTTTATAGCGGTTTACGCCGTTGGCACACATCATTATGCGGACATTTTCTGCATCACTATGCTTTCTTATATTCGTCAGTGACTCCTGAATTATACGCAGAATATGAAACTCTGTTTCTGCTGGCAAGTCAGTTTCTGGCCATTCATTCTGGAAAAAGACCTGAATTTCATCATTTACTTGTCGGAAGCGATCGATTGTCTGCTCTACTGAGGCGATCAGGCTGACAAGTACCGTGGGCGACCTGAAGTGAGCAATAAGCTCCCGAATTTCAGTATGCGCTTCATTGATGGAAGCTTCAATTCTTTCCATCTCGGCCCAGGTCTGTGCATCATTGCCCTGGTGTAGCGTTTCATCCAGTACGCGTACCTGAAAGCGAATACTGGTCAGTGTCTGTGCCAAAGAATCATGTAACTCATTAGCGATATGAGTACGTTCACGCATAATGGATAAAGCGGTTGTTTCTTCGTCGAGATGTGCTTTTTCGATGGCGGCTCCGAGATGGCGGCCAATACTGGTAAATAACTCGTCAAAATCTTCAAATTCGTTTAATGAGTTTTTATGCACATAGAAATTAAATGCTCCCAATAATTTCTCTTGGTACTGTAAGGGAACAATAAGTATGCAGATTTGCTCATCCTGAAAGTATTTTTTACAGAACTCATCATCGCAGTCCAGCAATTTTATTTTCAATATGCCAAATCCATCCTCTTTGGTATTGCTGGAATGATTGATGAGACAATGTCTGGCATGCCCTGCAATGAGTTCTTCAATGCCATTTATGTGGGTGAGTAATTCAACCTCGTTATTTTCATTGATTAGATAAGCGACCGCTGCTTGTGCATCGACAAGCTCAGTCAGGTTAAATAGAAACTGGCTGAGTAGTGAACTGACATCTCTGGATAAATTTATGCTATTGGCGACATCGTATAAAATTGATAGTGACCGGGTTTTCTGTGCGATATGGTCGGTATGTTTTTGTACCTGAGTTTCAGCGTTGCTTGAAAGAGATTGCAACATCTCGCCAATAAACTGTAAGTCCTGATAGATGTTGACGTAGTCACCCATAGGTTTATGGCTGAATTTTGCACCCAGATATCCTGCACGAATCATTTGAGTCCATTCCTTGATGCGCTGAGCAGGAATAATGTAGCTGGACCATAAATTCCAGAATGCAAATGCAATGAGAGCGAGCCCGGTCAATAAAATTAACGGGGACCAGGAACTCGCAAATACACTCAGTACAGATAAACATAAACCCAATAACACCGCTGTCACTGGTAAATTAATCTGGTTGGTTAATTTATCTAACATTGATTGCGCTAATTATGAATGGGGCTTGTGGTCTGCCAGCTTTAATTAGCGTTATTTATCGGTGGAAGTGCTGGGTGAGTAGTTTGGGTCATTGGGGTTGAGAAATACAAAATGAAATTGCTTTGGTTCCAGCTCAGCGAAATCAATGACTGTCCCTTTTAGCAATTCGTAACTTGTTTTGGCGATAACAATGTCTATACCATTTGAATGGTAGTTAATATCTTCACCTTTCGTATTGCCGACATCGTCAAAACCCATGCCGTAATGAAAAGATCCGTCAGGCTGAACTGTAACGGCAATGCGTAATGGCAAATTCTCGGTTTGTGATTCGAGTGCTGATTTTTTAACTTGCTGTGCAGCGGTTTCTGTAATTGATACTTCATCCATAGTGCGATTTCCAAATTTATGTTCTGTGTATTATACCCGGCTTGCTAGGGATCAGTGAGTTTGGATTTGTTAGATTTGATAAAACTCAGAAACTGATATATCCAGGGGTTATGACTGCTGTGGCGCTGGTGTGCATAGCATGCGAGAGTATTATTAATGCGAATACCATCCTGTTTGTTCTGAATGCCATTGCCGCGCGTGACATCAAACACCAGAGTGCTGTCCTGTTTTAACCCGGATAGATGGGAATAATGAAATTCGTGTGCATTAATTGGTGATGACAGGCTATTCGGCCAGAATGCATGTTTATTTTCACTGAATTGAATATAGCCACGTCCCTGAGGCTTGGGTGTCATCACACAGTCCGCATTAATGACACCTGTCATTGCAGCACGACTTCCCTGATATTCGATGCTGTTACATAGATACATTAATCCACCACATTCTGCATAGGCTGGTAGCCCCTGTAAAAGTGCATTTTTAATTTGCATACGCATCGACTGGTTATTTTCCAGTTCGCGCATACATTTCTCGGGGAAGCCACCACCAATAAAGAGTGCATCTACATTGGGTAATTCTTTATCAGTTAATGTGTCGAATGGCACTAGTGTGGCACCTAGCTGCTGAAATGTTTCCAGATCGTCAGGATAGTAAAACCCAAATGCACGATCCTTTGCGTAACCGATGCGAAAATTAAATAATGTATTGTTTTTTTTGCCCGCCATGTGTGCGTGCGGTATGGGTGTGGAGATTCCTAAAAGCGCATCCAGATCCACCTGATTACCTACGGTACGTGCGAGCGACTGTATTTTCTCTGTTGCCTGTTGATCTTCATTGCTGGGTATTAAGCCAAGGTATCTTTCTTCCAGAGTCAATGCATCATCGCGGCGTATTGCACCCAATACTTTCAGGTTTGTGTAATGCTCAACAACCTGGCGCAGTTTTTTTTCATGTCGGTCGCCACCCACAAAATTCAAAATAACGCCTTTGATATTAACTTCAGAGTCAAATTGCTGATAACCAAGTAATAGCGGAGCAATTCCGCGGATAGTGCCGCGACAGTCCAATACCAGTACCACAGGAGATTTAAGTAATTTTGCTAATGCAGCGTTACTGTCGCTGCCATCTAATGCCAGCCCATCATAAAGTCCTTTGTTGGCTTCTATAATAGAAAGGTCTGCGTCTGAACTTTTTGAATAGAACAACGCCTGGATTTCCTGATGGGATTGAGTCCAGAAATCCAGATTATAGCAATGGCGCTGCGATGCTGTTGCCAGCCACATTGGGTCTATATAATCCGGACCTTTCTTGAAAGGCTGAATCACTTTATTTTGTGAGCGCAGAGCCGCGCAAATTCCTGTGGTGACTATGGTTTTTCCGGAAGATTTATGTGCGGCGGAGAAAAGTATCTGACCCATGGCTTAGTATGTTTTAATGAGGTCCATCGCAAAGCGTACTATATATACCAATTAATAAGCACTACCCGTTATCGATAGCAATTTATGTCTACTGAAAATAAAAATAGTCCCTCTGTAGGGATGATCAGCTTGGGTTGCCCCAAGGCACTTGTGGATTCTGAGCGTATTATTACTCAGTTACGTAGTGAGGGCTACCAGATCTCCAGTGAATATGATGGCGCGGACGCGGTCATCGTAAATACCTGTGGCTTTATTGATTCTGCAAAACAGGAGTCATTAGAAGCCATTAGCGAAGCATTAACGCAAAATGGAAAAGTGATTGTTACCGGGTGTATGGGTGTAAACACTGAAGATTTGGAGGCCATCCCCAGAGAAGTATTGAGTATCTCTGGCCCTCAGGATCTGGACTCGGTGATGAGTGCCGTACGAAAAGCGGTGCCAATCAGGCATGACCCGTTTATTGAATTACTCCCACCGCAAGGAATCAAGTTAACGCCAAAGCATTATGCGTACATAAAAATCTCCGAAGGCTGTAATCATAAATGTACATTCTGCATTATTCCTTCTATGCGCGGTAAATTGCAGAGTCGTCAATTGCATGATGTCATGGAAGAGGCAGAGAAATTAGCTGAAGCCGGCGTTAAAGAGTTGCTCGTTATTTCGCAAGATACCAGTGCCTATGGTCTTGATATCAAGCACGAATCACAATTGTGGCGTGGAAAAGTCTATAACAATTCGATGCTGGATTTATGCAGGGCACTGGGTGAGTTGGGTATCTGGGTACGTTTGCACTATGTGTATCCGTATCCGCATGTTGAAGATGTTATTCCGTTGATGGCAGATGGGAAAATTCTTCCCTATATTGATGCACCGTTTCAACATGCAAGTTACGATGTTTTGAAGCGTATGAGAAGGCCGGCATCAAGTGATCGCACGCTGGAGCAGATTCAGCGCTGGCGTGAGTTATGTCCCCAGATTGCTATCCGCAGTACATTTATCGTTGGATTCCCGGGTGAAACGGATAAAGACTTTGAGCAGTTACTATCATTCCTGAAAGAAGCTGAACTGGATCGGGTGGGCTGTTTCCAGTACTCGCCCGTGGAGGGAGCAAAATCCAATGCGCTGGATGGGCAGGTCATTGATGAGGTCAAGCAGGAGAGGTGGCATCGACTTATGCTATTACAGCAGGAAATCAGTGAAAATAAACTGGAACAGAAAATCGGTGAAACACTGGATGTACTGATAGATGAAGTCACTGAAGAAGAAGCTATTGGTAGAAGTTATGCCGATGCGCCCGAAATTGATGGTGCGGTGCACGTCTATAGTAATAAGGATTTGCAGGCAGGCGATATGGTGAAAGTTATAGTGGAAGAAGCAACAGAGTATGATCTGGTTGGATCTGTCGTATAAAGCTGTATAAATAATTTATGTAAATTTCAAAAAATATAAATTGTCAGTAAATAGCTTATTGCAAAATAACATCAATCATTGATGTCCGAGATCAAGAGCATGTGATTCCTTTTTTATAAATCAGCCTGCTTGACCTCCTGTGGCATTTAAATACTCAGTCATATAAAAATCAGGAATTCGACTGTAATGATAGTGACTGGCTACTCAAGTGCAATTTGACCGGCCGTCGAGAATTTTGGATCACCTCCACCCATTGATGTCCAGTACAGACATGTGCCTGAAAGGCATAATGTTCTGTGAACGGTAGCTTATCTTTCTGCCAATATATCCATTAGCCTGTATTTCTGTGATCATAAAAATAAGTGTTTATATTTGTCAGATTTTGTACATTTAGAGCTAAATGCATGGATGAATTGCATTGACTGGCTGAAGCATGCAACATTATAATGTATATACATTGTATATCTTTGGGTCGGGATGATCAAAAATAATGAGCGATAAAGGCAAGAACAAAAGCAAGCACAAGGATAGCCAGCTGGTTATACGTATCAGTAAAAAAGAGCGTGATGAATTTGTCTCTCTTTGTGATGAACTTGATACGAGTGCAGCAAGAGAGATTCGGCGTTTTATTCGTGAGTTTATTAATCAGCATGATTAAAACTTTCGTTGATTGCGTCTTTCCGCTTCATGTTATTTCACTAAATACTTTTAGATGTCTGGCAAACAGGCGTTTAAATTCTTAATTACAATGTTACTGCCCCTTAATAGATCAAAATATTATTAGATTTGAACCGTATTGTTTTGTGAAACTGGTTTTCATATCGGCTGAATAAAGAGATAATAGCCACTATTCAATAAGCGTGATATTGAACATAAATTCATCAGTTGATAGTTAATTACAAGGAACGATAACATGGAAAAAATACCTGCCACGTTAATACCGGGCGATGGTATTGGCCCAGAGATTGTTAAAGCCACACTTAAAGTACTAGATGCTTTAGGCGCTACATTTGTATGGGATGAACAGTTGGCAGGCGTTGCTGCTGAAACTAAATATGGCGATCCTCTTCCGCAACAAACCATTGAGAGTGTCCGTAAAACCAAGTTAGCCTTAAAAGGCCCCCTAACCACGCCGGTGGGCAGCGGGTTTCGCTCAATAAATGTACGTCTTCGTGAGGAGTTTCAGTTATTCGCTAACGTGCGCCCGGCAAGAAGCTTCTTATTGGGTGGAAGATTTGAGAATGTGGATCTTGTCTTGATTCGAGAAAATCTGGAAGGACTTTATGTTGGTGTGGAACATTACATTCCAATTGCAGGCGATCCAAAAGCGGTTGCTGAAGCATCAGGTATTATCACCCGCTATGGCTGTACACGTTTTGCAGAGTTTGCTTTCAATTGGGCGATTAAAAATAATCGTAAAAAAGTTACTATTATTCATAAAGCAAACATCCTTAAAAAGCTGACAGGACTGTTTTTGGAAACAGCGACCGAGATCGGTAAAAAATATGAAGGTCAGATAGAAGTAGAAGAGCGTATTGTTGATAATTGCGCAATGCAGTTGGTGCTTAATCCAAATCAGTTTGACGTACTAATAACAACTAATATGTTTGGCGATATTCTTTCTGATGAAATTGCAGGGTTAGTTGGTGGTTTGGGCCTGGCCCCGTCTGCAAACATTGGTAAAGATGCATCTATCTTTGAAGCAGTTCATGGCTCTGCACCAGACATAGCAGGAAAGAAAATTGCTAATCCAACCGCATTAATGCTGGCAGCTGCCTTAATGCTGGATCATGTTGATGAAATAGAAAAGGCGACGCGACTTCGCGAAGCGCTTGATGCTCAGCTAACAAGTGGAAAAGGTCTGACAGTGGACCTGGGTGGCAATGCAGACACAATGGAGTATGCAGATAATATTATTGCAAGGCTGTAAGGTTAAGACTCTTTTTTAGTACCCAGTACGATATCTTTTTCGCGTAATTGGGTAAGCGTTGTGTGACCACCATGCATTACAACATCCAGCGATAGTGAAGGGATTTCCTGACTAACAGCAAGCAAGATTTCTTCCCCGGTTTGTGTTTCATTGTTTGCAACTAGTTCTACCAAGCGGGCAGTCATAGGATTCATTTCGATAAAACCAACCTTATCCTGCTGGTCCCGGTATACGAGTATGAAAGTTGGTTGTTCAGGGGCCGTATCGGGCTGAAATTCTGGCCGGATCTTATGCACAGGGAAATTGAAACATTCGTACTGTATCAGAGGTGAGAGAATGGGTATTTGTTTGAGCAAGTTGCCATGCCGGTCAATACTTTCCCAGTTTATTTCTTTATCTACAAAAGACAGCATTATTTCCAGCCACTCATAATGAGCCAGCTCCAGTAAAAAAACCGGATCCTCTGGTTGTGGTTTTCGCTCGTCTTTTAAATAGTCAAGAAATTCTTTTGAGATATCCCTGAAATAAGGCGAGTGACTTTTGTGGCAGGAGAAAAAATCTCTGACCATTTTGTGCCAGTCTTCATAACTATACAGTTTGCGAGTAACCGGAAAGCCACTAGCTAAAAACCCTTGTACGTTTCTGTAAAGCAATCCGCGGTAAATTTCCATGCGGCGATCTTCAATATCCAAGGGTGCTGGATTTCTTTCAGGGTCTCGTAAGTGCGCGGTGAACTTATACTGCACGTCTTTAAAATCAGGTTTAGTATCAGGCATTAGCAGCAGCAGATGATTCTGCACTCCATTTATGTTGTAACTGGCGAATCTGGTCAACTTCTTTCATTAATACGGGCAATTTCGGAATGTTAAAATCTCTTTCCAGTAACGTGGGAAATACGCCAAAAGTTTCATAGGCTTTATCCAGTATCTCCCATACTGGGTCAATAACATCTGCTCCATGAGTATCTACAATCAAATCTTCTGCTTCATTATAGTGTCCCGCAATATGGCAATAGCTAATGCGTTCTTTAGGCAGTGATTGCAAAAAAGTGATCGGGTCGTAGCTGTGATTTACTGAATTGACATAAATATTATTTACGTCCAGTAATAATTCACAGTCTGCTTCATCCAGAACTGCTTTAAGAAATTCTATTTCTTCCATTTCTTTGCCTGGTGCGGCGTAGTAGGAAGCATTCTCCATGGCAATGCGTTGACCAAGAATATCCTGTACCTGTTTAATGCGATCAGCCACGTAATGCACGGCTTCAGTAGTGAATGGAATGGGCATTAAGTCGTATAAGTGACCTTGGTCAGAGCAGTAAGTTAAATGTTCAGTGTATTTGAGAATGTTATGTTGCTGCATGAATTTTTTTATATCTTTTACCAATTCCAGATCAAGTGGTGTTGGTCCGCCGATTGATAAAGATAATCCATGAGAAACAAAGTCATAGCGTTCTGTGTATTGGCGTAAACGTTTGCCTAGACGTCCACCCATGCCAATCCAGTTTTCTGGCGCGACTTCCATGAACTGAATTTGCGGCGGGTTGATTTCTAATAGTTCTTCCATCATGTGGCCTCGCCTTAATCCTAAACCGGCACCACTGACACAGTATTGCTTGGACATATTATTCTCTTTCATTAATCTACTATTATTTTGAGAGTATTCGTATTCTATAGTTCCTGTCTTTTGTTGATTAGATTCAGGTAATAATCAAGGCTGAAGAATTTTCCAGCACCTATGAAAAACAATACCAACAGCATAACGAAGTATGTTGTTGCAAACTCAATACCATTGTTTAGCACTACGAAGCTTCCGTGTTCAGTCAACCATGAATAGTTGCCATGCTCTTTTAGAATGTCTTTTGCGACAGCTAAACGTTCAGCAGCTTCCATGGTGCGTTCCGTAGCAAACAGTCCTGATCCTGATGAGATTGCCAGCCATCCATTACTAATGTGCACAGAGAAAATTGCTACCAGCATGGTGATCATTAATGGAACAGATATCCAGCGTACACCAAAGCCGATTAATAGAAATATTGCGCCGAGCACTTCAGTCCAGCCAGCCAGGAATGCCATGAGTGTCGGGAGAGGCAAGCCAAGGCCCCATTCGGGATTACCAAACCAGCTAACTGTGGACTCATATGGCATAAAGGTTGAAAAATCGATTTTATGTGCGCCAGCCATCCAAAACACAGGGACCAGATATAGTCTCAGGGCCAATGGTCCCAGAAAATCCAGTACACGTAATTTGTCGAAAATTGAATTTATAAAATTAAATATGCCCATCATTAGTTGCTCCCAATGCCTGATTTTTTAAGTTTGTGAATTAATATCGTTCGAGTACATTTCGTTTAGTGGAATTGATCTTCCTTGTGGACTGACAATATATGCGTGCTCCCTGCGTAATTGACGTGGTTCCACGACGCCACAAGAATGAGCGATTACTCCTACTTCATAGACCATGTTTTTAACGTAATTCCTTACGCGTGCGGCTTTATTTTCTGGATTTAATCCACTCTGCAAAGACTTGTCATGAGTTGTAATGCCTGTAGGACAGGTATTTTTATTGCATTGCAGGGCCTGAATGCAGCCGATAGAAAACATGAATCCGCGTGCTGAAGTGATAAAGTCTGCGCCCGTTGCAAGTGCCCATGCAACATCTACCGGAGTAATTAATTTGCCTGAAGCTATGACTTTAATTCTTTTACGCAAACCATATTGAATCAGTTTGTTAACCAGTAGTGGCAAGCTTTGTTTAATAGGTAGCCCGACATTATCTATCAAGCTCATTGGTGCCGCCCCTGTGCCACCGTCACCACTGTCTATTGTGATGAAATCAGGTGCATTTTTAACACCGCGTTCATTGATTGTCTTAAATAGATCATCCAGCCAGGCGCGTGTTCCAATTACGGCTTTAAATCCTACCGGTTTGCCTGTGGCTTCTCTAATGGTAGAAACCATATCAAGTAGCTCATCAACTGAATTAACATCAATGTGCCGGTTTGGGCTGATGGAATCTGTGCCGATGGGAATTCCCCGGATATTCGCTATTTCCTGTGTCACTTTGACCCCAGGTAACATGCCGCCTTTGCCGGGTTTGGCACCTTGTGCCAGTTTCAGCTCAAACATTTTAACTTGCTTGTGTGCGGCGACTGTCTTTAGTTTTTCTATATCCAGATTTCCTTCGTGGTCGCGAACACCATATTTTGCTGTACCAATCTGAAATACAATGTCGGCACCGCCTTCCAAATGATAGGGTGAAAGTCCACCTTCGCCAGTATTCATCCAGCAACCTGCTTCACGTGCCCCATTGGATAATGCCAATACTGCAGGCTTTGATATGGCGCCGTAGCTCATACCTGAAATATTATAAATTGAGCGAGTACTGTATGGGTGCTGACAATATTCACCGATGGTAATTTCATCAGGCTCTGCGGAATCGATACTTAATTTAGGGAAGGGGCAGTTTCCAAATATTACGGTTCCGGGCTTATACAAATCTCGTGTGGAACCAAATGCTACCGTTGAATCTATGTCCTTGGCGGCGCGGTACACCCACGATCGTTCGGCGCGATTAAACGGTAATTCCTCGCGATCCATGGCGAAGAAATATTGGCGAAAAAATCCACCCAGATGCTCAAAGATGTACCGAAACCGGCCAATGACTGGATAATTGTGTCGAATGGCCTGTTTGGTTTGAGTGCGGTCGATGACATATAGCACTGCCAAAATAATGATGCTGGCGCCAATGATGAAGATAAACGAAAATGCTAAAATTTCCAGCGTGGCTAGTGCGAATCGAGACAGCTCGTGCATTTCCATTAGGTTTCTCCTACATCTTGTGCATGATGCTTATTATATACTGTCAGGAGTAAAAAAACGGCGGGCTCTCATCAGTGAGCCCGCCGTTTCAGTATTCTAGATTCGTTAAGTACTTGAACCTAGTATGATGTTGGTATCGTTACAGATACCAGTACTAGCTTAGCTTTCGCCGCACTTTCCTTCACCGCATTTACCTTCTTCAGCTTTGCTCTCGCCGCACTTGCCTTCGCCGCATTTACCTTCTTCGGCTTTGCTCTCACCGCACTTGCCTTCGCCACATTTACCTTCTTCGGCTTTGCCTTCACCGCACTTGCCTTCGCCACATTTACCTTCACCGCACTTGCCTTCTTCTGTTCCTGCAACCATGTAGCCTGAAGAAAGTTCAGTTAAACTGAATGGGTTAGCATCAGCGTTAGCGGTTGGCATAGTAATAACACTCGCAGTTAAAGCAGCACCTACTGCCGCAGCGATTGGCTTAAGTTCAAATTTCTTAGACATTTACTTTCTCCGTACTGGTTGATTGAGATATAACTTACAGTTGAATCTAGATCACTGATTCCTGACTATTAAGACCTTGGAAGCAGTATTTATATTACACGCTTATTGGCATGTTATATAACCTTACTATAAACAAGGTAGGATGTTTACAGGTTTTAGAGTTGCTGAAAAGTACCAAGTTCCAGATTTATCTCAGGATACAGGTATATCTTTACGTAGATGACTTTTTAGTGAACTCGCAAAGATCATGTATTGTACAATTCGTACATTTTGGATTCCGGGCAAGACAGGTATATCGACCATGCAGTATTAGCCAGTGGTGAGCATCACGTTTGAATTCTTCAGGTACCAGCCGCAGTAAACGTTTTTCAACTTCCAGTACATTTTTGCCAGGTGCGATGCCAGTTCTATTCGATACTCTGTATATATGTGTATCGACAGCAATAGTGGGATGGCCAAACGCCGTGTTAAGCACCACATTGGCTGTTTTACGACCGACGCCTGGAAGTGCTTCCAGCGCCTGGCGATCTTCTGGGACCTTACCTGCGTGTTTATCTATTAATATTTTGCAGGTCTTAATAATATTACTGGCTTTTGTGTTGTACAGGCCAATTGTCTTGACATAAGTTTTAAGTTTTTTCTCGCCTAATTTGTAAATCGCTTCCGGAGTGCTGGCAACTTTAAACAGCGGACCAATAGCTTTGTTAACACTGACGTCAGTCGCTTGTGCCGAAAGGATTACCGCAATGAGTAATTCAAATTCATTGCTGTAATTAAGTTCCGTTGTAGGGTGTGGATTCAATGCTCGTAAACGAGTAAAAATTTCTGTGCGCTTTTCTTTGTTCACGATTGAAAGAGATAAATTAAGAATCAGTTATTTTTCTAGTGAGGACTTTTTAAGTGCCTGTAACTTGTCGGCAAGTCCTCTTTTCTTGCTGGATAAAATTGCGAGCTGCCGGGATTTTTTATCTGCCAGTCTTCGTTCGCGCAATTTTGCCCGCTGTTTACTTGCAAGGCTGAATGTTCTCCTGGCGGCTTTGAGATTTATCATGCTAATACCATAGGCAAAGGTTTGAGCCAACGGTATGTCGCTGGGACATGCTTTATTGCATTCGCCACATTGAGTACATGAAGTTAACGAATTTTTTTCCGCCCGGGAGAATTTCTTTCCATCAATATTCGTGTACAAGTCTTCCGGATTTAGCTGGCTTGGGCAAACAGGAATACAGTCATGACAATGGATGCAGGATTTGTGGCTGGAAAATTCAGGAGCGGGCGGTTCAAGTCTGGTTAAATCGGTATTTGATTGCATAGTGATACAATCAACCGGACAAGGTTTGATGCATAACTTGCAGCCGGTACAGAACTGCGTGATGACACTGTGCAGCTGTTTCGACGCTCCCAGAATGGCATCAAACGGGCAGGCTTTAATACATAAGGTACAACCAATGCAGCGATCTTCATCTATAACAGCGATTGTTTTGCTAAAAGATATCGAACCTGTGTGCATGTTGTGATTACTTAACACGCATTCCAGGTGTTGCGCCCTCATCAGGGTGAATGACAAATAGCCCGCTATCTGTCCCGCTAGCAGCCAGTACCATGCCTTCAGACAAGCCAAAGCGCATTTTACGCGGTGCAAGATTGGCCACCATAACGACAAATTTGCCTTCCAGGTCTTCTGGTTTGTAGGCGCTTTTTATCCCTGCGAAGACATTTTTCTGTAAGCCACCGGTGGGTTCTCCAAGGTCTAGAGTGAGCTGGAGTAATTTATCTGCGCCATCAACATGCTGTGCTTTGACAATGCGTGCAACACGTAAATCCAGTTTGGCGAAATCATCAAATGAAATTTCATCACTGACAGGATCGCTGGCCTTGGGTGCTGCATCCTGTTTTGTTTCTTCGATCATTTTGTCTATGGCTTCTTTCTCTATGCGTGTGATTAAAGGTTTGAATTTATTGATCTCATGACCTTCAGCAAAAGGCGCGTCGCTGGCTAAATCTGCCCAGCTAATTTCTGTATTCAGGAAAGCCTCAGATTTTTCTGCCAGTTCTGGCATGACAGGTTTTAAATAACCAATTAACAAGTGAAACATGTTTATACCAAAACTGCATACCTGATGCACTTCTTCTCTGTTAGCTTCGTCCTTGATGCGCTCCCAGGGTTTATTTTTATCGATGACCTGGTTGGCAGTATCTGCTATCGCCATAATGATCCTCATGGCTTCAGAATATTTTCTTTTTTCGTAGCAGTCTTTAATTGCGCTATTTCTGCCAACAGCTGCCAGATATGTTCCCTCACCATCTGGAACGGTAATTTTACTGGTCAGCTTTGAATCAAACTTTTTGTTTATAAATCCTGCGCAACGACTGGCAATATTCACCAGCTTGCCGACAACGTCGCTATTGACACGTTGCTGGAAGTCGTCGAGATTTAAATCAATATCTGAAACACCCTCATTTAATTTTGCTGCAAAGTAATAGCGTAAATATTCAGGCTGTAAATGATTTAAATAAGTACGGGCTTTGATAAAGGTGCCACGTGACTTGGACATCTTTTGCCCGTTGACAGTCAAGAAGCCGTGACAGTAGACACTGGTCGGAGTGCGCCACCCGGAACCCATTAAAGTTGCCGGCCAAAATAATGTATGGAAGTACGCAATATCTTTACCAATGAAATGATAAAGCTCTGTTGTGCTGCCAGGTTTCCAAAATGAATCGAAATCTTCACCCGTGCGGTCACAGTAATTTTTGAAGCTGGCCATGTAACCAATGGGTGCATCCAGCCATACATAAAAATATTTACCTGGAGCATCGGGTATTTCAAATCCAAAATAAGGTGCATCACGAGAAATGTCCCAGTCCTGCAGTCCGTCGCTAAACCATTCAGAAATCTTGTTGGCAATCTCAGTCTGCAGACTTCCTGATTGTGTCCATTCTTTTAATGCGGGTTCCAGTGAGCTAAGTTTGAAAAAATAATGCAGGTTTTCTTTTTCGACTGGTGTGGCGCCGCTAAGTGCAGAACGCGGATTGATTAAATCAGAGGGTGTGTATGTTGCACCGCATGCTTCGCAGTTATCACCATACTGGTCTTCAGTTTTACATTTAGGACAGGTGCCACGTACAAAGCGGTCTGGAAGAAATACTTTTTCGCTGGGGTCAAATAAGTCGGTGACCGTTTTGGTATTTATGTAGCCATTGCTCTGCAGTGATTTGAAAATACTGGTCGCGAAGTGTTTATTTTCTTCAGAGTGGGTGCTGTGATAATTATCAAAATTGACATGAAAGTCAGCAAAGTCCTGTTCATGCTCCTGTTTGGTTTTAGCGATAAGTGCTTCGGCAGTGATGCCTTCTTGTTGAGCACGGATCATGATTGGTGTGCCATGAGCATCATCAGCGCAGACATAGATACACTGGTGGCCGCACATTTTCTGAAAGCGGGTCCAGATATCCGTTTGGATGTATTCGACCAGATGGCCTAAATGGATTGATCCATTGGCGTAAGGGAGTGCGCTGGTAACTAAAATTCTTCTATTATTCACGAGTTTACAGAACAAATGGCTGAATGAGGGCGTACCTTACCAGCTTCGTAAAAGTGCGGCTAGATAGATTGTAAATTGTCGTAATATCTCAATCAGGAGCTAGGAAAGAAGCGGTGAGAGTGTTTAACTGCACCCCATTTTTTAGAAAAACTAGTCACCAAGAGGATTCACCCAATGGCAAGCGTTAGCCCACAGCAAGTAGAAGACACCCTAAAGACCATAGAAGACCCCAATGTAGGCAAGAATCTTGTTGCTGCCAAGTGGGTAAAAGACATCAAGGTGGATGGAGACAAGGTTTCTATCAACATAGAGCTTGGCTATCCCGCCAAAAGTATGATCGAGGAAATGTCTGAAAAAATAGGCACTGAGGTGAGTAAGCTGGACGGTGTGGTTGATGTTGATATCACCATTGGCTGGAATATTCAGTCTCATGCCGTTCAGAAAAGCCTCAAGCCAATGGAAAACATCAAGAATGTGATTGCCGTGGCCTCCGGTAAAGGTGGAGTGGGCAAATCAACCACTGCAGTCAATCTGGCGCTGGCCTTGGCCGCAGAAGGGGCCACTGTGGGAATTCTGGATGCGGATATCTATGGACCCAGTCAGCCAAGAATGCTGGGAGTATCAGGACAGCCGGAATCAAGCGATGGAAAAAGCCTGGAGCCAATGCTGGCACACGGCATTCAGGCGATGTCTATAGGCTTTTTGATTGACGAGGAAACCCCAATGATCTGGCGTGGACCAATGGTCACACAGGCACTAGAACAGCTGCTTAACGATACGCGCTGGAGAGATATAGACTATTTGGTAGTTGATTTGCCGCCTGGCACTGGTGATGTGCAACTAACGCTGGCGCAAAAAATACCCGTGAGTGGTGCTGTGATTGTGACAACCCCTCAGGACATCGCCCTGCTGGATGCGCGTAAAGGTCTGAAGATGTTTGAGAAAGTGGAAGTACCGGTATTGGGTATTGTTGAGAATATGAGTTTGCATATTTGTAGTGAGTGCGGGCACGAAGAAGCTATTTTTGGCACCGGAGGTGGCGAGAGAATGGCGGCAGAGAGCGATGTTGAATTATTGGGCCAATTGCCACTTGATATGAGTATCCGTGAACAGGTAGATGGTGGCATGCCAACTGTTATTGCTACTCCTGATAGTCGAGTTAGCCAGATTTATAAAGAGATCGCGCGTAAAACGGCTGCTAAGCTGGCCGTGAAGAGTAAGGACTATAGTGCTAAATTCCCGAAAATTGTAATCCAGAATACATAGATTGCTATAAGGACTCGCTGAATGTTACGTATCACGGTTAGTTTGCTATGCATGACACTGCTGTTGACAGGGTGTTCAGGGCCGCTATCAAAACCACGCATAGAACCGAATGTACAAGTGCGTGGATTAGAGATAATTGAAGCTACTCTGGGTGGAATAGATGCCATCGTAACACTCGATATCGACAATCCAAATGATGTCAGACTGAATGCACGCGGGTTGAGTTACGAACTGTTTGTGTCAGGGAATAAACTGGTAACCGGCCAGGATGACAAGTCGATTTCAGTGCCGGCCTTTGGGCGATCAACCATTGAATTGCCTGTTCGTTTTTCTTATCTTGGTATTATTGAAACATTGCCTGAAGTACTGAGAACGGGTAATGCAGATTATACTGTGAAAGGTAATATCAAAACGTCTATATTTAACTATCCAATTCCGTTTTCTAAACAAGGCGATTTTAAATTGCCATTTGTGTCTCCAATTCAATAAGTAAAGTTTATGTCGATTAAATCTGACCGCTGGATTCGGCGCATGGCAGAGCAGCAACAAATGATAGATCCTTTTGTTGCCGGCCAGGTGAAACAGGTTAATGATGAAAAAATCATTTCATATGGTACTTCCAGTTATGGATATGATGTGCGCTGTTCAAATCATTTTAAAATTTTTACCAATATTAATTCTGCCGTTGTTGATCCCAAAGCGTTTAACCCGGAGAGTTTTGTCGATTTCGAAGGCAATGTCTGTATTATTCCCCCCAATTCTTTTGCGCTTGCAAGTACCGTAGAATATTTTCGTATACCACGGTCTGTACTAACTGTCTGTTTGGGGAAATCAACCTATGCTCGCTGCGGCATTATCGTTAATGTCACGCCACTGGAACCTGAGTGGGAAGGGCATGTGACGTTGGAGTTTTCAAATACAACGCCTCTGCCTGCAAAGATTTATGCAAATGAGGGTGTTGCACAAATGCTGTTTTTTGAGTCGGATGAAGAATGTGAGACATCCTACAAAGACAGGGGCGGGAAGTACCAGGGTCAAACAGGTGTGACGCTTCCCAAAGCTTAACTTCGCTGAAGCAATCAGCACAATTTAAATCATTTTCTAATGCCTCGCAAGTTCCTGTAAACAGGATATATTCTGTTCAGGGAAATGCATGGATAGGTTAATTCACACTATTTGCATTTATTGCCATAGAGGCATAGTGTGTTTATCAAGCCATTAATAAAGGAATTAAAATGATAAAAGTTAAGGCTTGTATTTTTAATGCCTACGGCACACTTCTGGATACGTTTCAGCATTTTGATCAATATAGCGATCAACTCGGAAAAAATGGTCTTGTCATTTTTAAACTCTGGCGCGCGAAGCGACTGCAGTATTCATCTCAACTAAGCTTAATGAATCGCTACACCAGTTATGACAAAATTCGTAAATATGCGCTGGATTTTGCCTGTGATGCATATGGCATGACCGATGAAAATGTTAAGAAGGGTTTGCTGGAGTCGTATTCTCATTTGGAAGGGTTTCCCGATGCCAAGGCAGCAATAGAGTCGCTGAAAAGCAAAAAAATTATCACCAGTGTGCTTTCAAACGGAACGCCCAGATCGCTTGCATCAGCACTGGAGCACGCCGATATCAATCATTTGCTTGACCGTGTGTTTTCAACAGAACAGGTGCATGCGTTCAAGCCATCTCCAGTTGTATATGAGTATGTGGAACAACAGTTAGGGTTTCCGGCGCGTAAAATTGTGTTTGTTTCTTCAAACTCCTGGGATATTGCTGGTGCTGCTTCTTACGGGTTTCGTTCAGTATGGCTGAACCGTTACGAAAGAACGCCTGAGCGACTGCCGTATGTTGCAGATGTTGAGATAAAATCTTTAGACGAGCTGGCGTCTGTAATTAGTACGTAATTATTTAAGTTTGGATGCCCATATTGCAAGCCTGTGACGCATTGCTTGCTGGGATATTTGCTCCTGGGGCAGGGCCTGTATGACTTCGTCGTGTACCAGTAAACGGTATATATATTCAATTTTTTCACTGGCGGAGTCGGTAGCCTCGAATTCAACCACTCCTCTTGCTTCACCGTATTTAACACCTTCAGCGATTGCTTTTTTGACCAACTCTTTTTCGTTTTTAAGCTTTTTCATAGGTGACTAAGTGTGTTAGTTAATATTGGTTATCGTTTGATGTCCTCAATCCAAATGGCTTTTGACATCTCAAGACTGGTTGCCCCTTTCTTTTGCACGCGAGGAAGAATGAAATCAGTATTGGGCTTATAGCCTAGTTGGCTGGCTGCCATTGCCTGAATTTTTCCATCTGTAACATTGAAGTCATATGAGCGTATCTTTCCACCATCAGATTTGCGAGCGACACTGATTTCGTAACTCCCGTCAATGGTCCAGTCTTTTAACATGAATAGCTCTGCGTTAACTTCCTTGTTTTTTTCGTGTGGATGATAAAAGCTGACATATTTGGGTTCAAAATGGCCATCAGAAATAAAGCCTGTCGTACGCTTGCTGTGCGCTACTACTTCACCATCTCGTAGTAATGTTGCAAAAAACAGGTCTTTATTGCTTCCTTCGTCCAGATCTTTGCCACCAAGCCACATTGTGAGTTCAGGGAATGGTTCTTCTTTATATGTTTTTAAAGTGAGATGTGCGCGAGTACGCCAGTACCCATCAAAGCGGTAAGTATTCTCTGGATTGAATGCATCATCGCCAGAGGAGGTTTGTTCTAACTTCACGGGAAAGCGGGTGACAGGCTGGTCGTTGGCGACAAATACAATTGTATATAATCCAGGTTCAGTCAGGGTGACATCTGCCGGTCCAACTGTGCGGATTGTCGCAAATACCCCTTGCCTGTTAGCGTAGTCTTCAAAAAATTTGTGTTGGGCTACGATTTCTCCTTTTGCATTTAATACTGCAACAAAGCCATTAAATTTTCCTTCAGGCGCAAATGCAATACGGTAATCACCAAAGCTGATCAATCCCGTAGTGTCATCAAAGTAACTATTCATGATGGATTCAAAATCAATCGCTGGTGAATTGTCTGCATGTACCGAAAATAAAAATAAGGTACAGAGTAATAAAGAGATGTTGATTAATTTAATAAATAATCTGTTCATTTGATTTCTCCAGATTTTTATAAAGCGATTTGCGGGTTAATTATAAAAGCAGCCAGGTTGCAAGACCAAGGAATGCGAAAATACCAACAACATCAGTCACGGTTGTCAGCATCACGCCGCCAGCAAGTGCGGGATCGATGCCATATCTTCTCAATACAATGGGAATAATGACACCGGCCATTCCGGCGCACACCAGATTAGCCATCATCGCCAGCGCGATAATCCAGCCAAGCTGAATGTCGTGAAACCAAACAATCGCGATAACTGCAACGACAGTAGACCAGAGCACGCCGTTAAGAATGCCAATTCCCAGTTCGCGCATTAATAATATTCTGGAATTTGCTTTACCAATCTGTTTCAGTGCCAGACCACGAATCACTAGTGTAAGTGTCTGGCTTCCGGCGATTCCGCCCATGCTCGCAACCACCGGGATAAGTACCGCAAGTACAATAATTTGCTCAAGCGTATGCTGAAATAAACTTATTACCCAGGCGGCTAAAAAAGCGGTAAGCATATTGACGCCTAACCATAAGGCGCGACGCCTCGTGGATTTAGTGACCGGGGCAAATAAATCTTCTTCTTCGGTTAAGCCGGCCATACTCATGATTGAGTGTTCACCTTCTTCTCTAATTACGTCGACGACATCATCGATAGTTATTCGGCCAAGCAACTTGCCACTCTCATCAATCACTGGTGCGGAAATTAAATCCAGATGTTCGAAGGTATGGGTAACGTCGGTTGCACTATCATTAACCTGTATCGGCTCTATATTGTCCTGAAGTAAATCCTGCACCAGAGTTGATGGGTCATTTGTAAGCACATCGGCCAGGGTTAAAGTGCCGATGTACTTTTCATAACGGTCTACTACGAACAGACTGTCAGTATGAGCGGGAAGATGTTTACGTGAACGCAGATACCTGAGTACCACGTCCAGTGTGATTTCTTTACGTACAGTGACGGTATCTGTATTCATTAAACCACCAGCACTGTCTTCATCAAAAGACAGCACAGCTTCCAGGCGCTGGCGATCACTAAAATCCAGATTGTTTAGTGCAGTATCGGTGACAGCACTTGGCAGGTCTGCCAGTAGATCAGCGAGATCATCAAGATCAAGCCCTTCAGTCGCGGAGATTAACTGCTCCTTGTCCATGACCTCAATAAGTCCACTGCGGACTTCATCAACCACGTGCAGTAAAATTTCACCGTCGTCATCATGGTCCAGCATATTCCATATGAACATGCGCTGGGATAGTGGTAATGACTCCAGTAAGTGAGCAATTTCAGCCGGGTGAAACGAATTTAATATACGGCCAGCACGCTGCATCTCACCTGAATCGAGTGCTTCCGTTATAACTTGAAGATTGTCACGTGCTTGTGTTTCTGACATGGTAAATCCTTGTTTGCGCACTGGCGCATAGATGCACTGAAGTGTACCCGTTAGTCAGACGAATGCAAAAAAGGATTTCGGCCTCAGAAAATTTGCAGGCTGGATAAATAATGTATTTGTGTTGAAGGCAGGAAATTTATCAAACTGTCATATTTATGAAATATTTCTAATTTAGCTGATCGACCATCTGGTGAATTTTGTCAGGTCGAGTAGCTGCGCTGAGTATGCGTTTGCATAGCGGCTCAAGTTTACCTACATAACTGGAATTGATTACTGATTTCACATCGAGCACCGTTGCAGGGTGTGCGCTAAAATGCCTTAGTCCCATGCCCAGTAATAATCGAGTGTAGCGAGGATCACCTGCCATTTCTCCACACATGGATACAGGGATTTTAGCCTGTTTGCCTGCCTGTAGTGTCAATTGAATAAGTCTTAATACAGCAGGGTGCAGTGGGTCATATAAATAATTGACCGATTCATCGATCCGGTCGATGGCCAGTGTGTACTGGATCAGGTCGTTGGTGCCAATTGACAGAAAATCCAGTTGCTTTGCAAACCGGGCTGCGACAAGAGCGGCTGCGGGAACTTCTATCATGATCCCTATCGGTATGTCGTTATCAAATTCTTTATCTTCCTCTTTCAGTTCGCGTTTGGCCTGGTCGAGAATGGTTAGTGCTGTCATTAATTCATCATGACTTGTAATCATTGGAAACATGATGCGTACCGGGCCAATGATGGATGCACGTAATATTGCACGAAGCTGCAATTTGAATAGTTCGGTATCCTGAAGAGAACGCCTTAAGCCACGTAATCCGAGTGCAGGATTCTGTACCAGGGGTCCCTTGTATTTGGGATCAAATTCTTTCTCTGCGCCTAAATCCAGAGTGCGAATAGTGACGGGAAGGCCTTTTAGCGCGCGAATGACTTTTTTATAGGCATTTAACTGCTCTATTTCTGAAGCCGGCTCATCACGGTCTATGTATAAAAATTCGGTTCTGTAAAGGCCTACGCCCTGCGCGCCACTATGTTTTAGTGCCTTAACATCATCTGTTAATTCAATATTGGCTTGCAGGTCGATGAGAATACCGTCTTTGGTTTTCGCTTTGACATCGCGTAGAGACTCTAGTTTTCTACGTTCCTCTTTTTGTTCTTTCTGCTTGGCCCTGTATTCTTTTATGGTTTTATCATCGACACCGGCAAGCACCATGCCATCTGTTCCGTCAATAATAATTTGTTCATTTGCCTTGAGTAAGAGTCTTGCGTCCTGCATCCCAACGATGGCAGGTATACCAAGGCTGCGGGCGATAATGGCAGTATGTGACAACGGTCCACCCAACTCGGTTATGAAGCCTGCTATATTTTGATGCTGCAACACTACCGTGTCTGCCGGTGTTAAGTCATCAGCTACGATGATTGAACCACGCAGTGTCTGAATTTCTTTTTCAACTTCATACTGGTGATCGAATAGCATTTTCTGAATAAGGTTGATGACATGATCAATATCATTCTGACGAGTTTGCAGGTATTCGTCTTCCATCTGTTCAAATACTGCCACTAATTTGTCTCGTTGTAGTTTCAGCGCCCACTCTGCATTACAGTAAACTTCTTTAATGATTTCTATAGGTGCTTTAGACAGCATTGAATCTTTCAGCATTAACAAATGTGATTCAATGAATGAGGCAATTTCTTTGGGTGCTTCTGGCGGAATCGAGTTTTGAATTTTATGCAACTGTTTTGCAGCGCGGTCTACCGCGTAATTGAATCTCTTTATTTCCGCACCAATTTCGTCCGGGTGTAAGGTGCGTTCGTATACTTCCAGGGAGCTGCGTGATAGCAGATGTACATTGCCTATCGCAATGCCTCTTGATACTCCTAATCCACTAATAATTAATGCCATGTATATATACTTGTATTGGTTATGCTATTCGTCTTCACCAAAGCGTGAAGCTATTAATTTTTTAATCTTAATTATAGCATCCTGTTCATCAGCACCATCGATGAACAAATTAATATTGCTGCCTTTGCTGGCGGCCAGCATCATGACACCCATAATACTTTTACCATTGACACGCTTGCCATCTTTTTCAATCTCAATTTCGGACTCAAATTCACTCGCCGTGGCGACAAATTTGGCCGCCGCTCGTGCATGAAGGCCTAGTTTATTACATATGGTTGCTTGATCTTCAATCATGAGTTGTGACTTTGTTGTTCACACAACATTATTCCGTCATGACCACCGGATAAAGCTTTTTCAGTCATGTCAGACAGGGATAAATCAGAATAATTTAGTATGCGGATAAACATTGGCAGGTTTACACCTGCGATTACTTCTATATCTTTGTGATTCTTGAATCCATTTGCGATGTTGCTAGGCGTTGATCCATACATATCTGTGAGAATCAATACGCCACTGCCATCGTTGATCGAAGCCAATATGTCTTCGGCTTTTTTATGCTGGCAGTCCGGGTCACAGTTGGGAGAGACGGATAACGCTCTGCAGTTTAATGGCAGTGTGCCTCCCATGGTGGATCTTGCAGTGGTGAGCAATTCCTCGCCAATCTCCCCATGCGTGATAATAAGTATTCCTACTGGCATGATGTTCTATTCAAATTCCCTGTGTCTTACGGTGATTGGCTGCTGCATTATTTTGCCTAATTCACTGGCGATCTGGTTAACGCAGTAAACTGATCGATGATGGCCTCCAGTACAACCCACAGAAATCGTGAGATAACTTCTGTCTTCTTCTTTAAATAATGGAATCCATTTTTCCATAAATTCGATAATTGATTTTATCATTTTGTCGACCTCGGGATATGAGCCCAGATAATTCATGACAGCGGTATCTTTGCCAGACAAATTGCGAAGATTGGGCTGCCAGTAAGGGTTGGGAAGGCAGCGTACGTCAAACATAAAGTCAGAGTCATTGGGTATTCCGTGCTTGAAGCCAAATGACTGCAGAATGATAGTCAAATCGGTGGATGATTTTTCTATCACGACTTGATTGACTAAAGTACGTAGCTGCCTGACATTGGTTTTAGTAGTGTCGATATTGAGATCAGCATAATCAGCAATTTTGCTGAGTAGATCTTTTTCTAAATGTATTGCCTTGATTAGTGGAATATCATTTGTTGTAAGTGGATGCTTGCGGCGTGTTTCACTAAATCTTTTGATTAAGGTGTTGATTTCAGCAGTGAAAAATAGCACCTCTACAGGGATGGCGTCATTTTTAAATTTTTGCACTATATCGATAAGATTATCGATACTTTGGCTGCCGGCCCTGGAGTCAATGCCTACGGCAATTTTCTCATGATAGGGTTTTTCTTCTTTCAGGCACTGCTGAATAAATGTAGGTAGAAGCTCAACGGGTAAATTATCTACGCAGTAAAAATCATCGTCTTCTAATGTATTTAACGCGACAGATTTTCCAGAACCCGAGAGGCCAGTAATAATTAGTATTCTCATAATGCATCTTGCTGGATAGAACGCTGCTGACGTTCGATAAAATCGTCGGCAGCATTATAACTTTTTAGCATTAGCAAATGATTGCGTACGGCGGCTTCTGTCATCACTGCCAGGTTGCGACCTGCGGCGACTGGTAAGCGAATTACCGGAATTTCCAATCCCAGTACATTTTTGGTGAGCTGGGGAGTCGCTAATCTGTCTTCAGATTTCGGAATGGATTGCATTGCAGTAAGGTGGATAATTAGACGTAGGTATTTGCTGAATTTAATGGCACTGTCACCATACATTTCACGAATATTAAGTACCCCAAGGCCACGCACTTCCAAAAAATCTCTTAACACCAGAGGACAGGAGCCAACGACAATATCAGGCGCGATGCGCATAAATTCAGGCGCATCATCTGCGATCAGTCGATGCCCGCGCGTGACTAATTCCAGCGCCAGTTCGCTTTTTCCTAAACCGCTTTCTCCTGTCAGCATGACACCGAGGCTGATCACCTCCATAAATACACCATGCAAGATTACTTTGTCAGCCAAAGCGCGCGATAAGAAATAACGTAAATGAGTGATTACTTCAGTGGAGGAAAGGTCAGAGCAGAATATGGGTATTTTATATTCATCAACGAAGTTCTTTAATTCCAACGGCGGCATTAAGCAGTCGGTAAAAAAGATGGCAATAGTGCCAGAGCCAAATAATCGTTGATAGGCTTTATGTCTTTCCTGGTCGCCCAGAGACTGTAAATAATTTGATTCAACCCTGCCTAACACCTGTGCCTGATTGGAATGAATTAAGTTAAAGTATCCAACCAGTGTAGCGGAATCATCACTGAAGCTATGATGCGAAAAAGGATGATTGATGTATTGTTCTCCATACCAGATAGAGAGCTCTAACTCTTTACTGAGTGAATCCAGAATGGATTGTGGAGTTGTATTTTCTGGCATGCTACTGAGACATTAATTGGATGCTATTGGGAGTCTAGGCGCACTGGTGGCTAAGTGCCAGTTTTATGCGGCATGCTTGTCTGAAGTTCTGGCAAATATATCTAGCAACTGTTTGGCGGAGGTGCAGTTTCGCAATTGGTTGCGATTGTCCTGCTCGGACAGGAATTCGGCGAGAGAGGCAAGTGTTTTTAAATGCTCATCTGTGGCTTCTTCAGGGACAAGCAGTGCATAGAAAAGCGAGACTTCCTGATCGTCAGGGGCATCAAAATCAACAGGCTGCTCCAGTTTGATCACAGCACTGCGAATTTCTTCGATGGAGTCAATTCGACAGTGTGGAATAGCAACGCCTTCTCCCAATGCAGTGGTGCCCAGACGTTCGCGAGCAAGCAAACCAGCACTCACTTGAGTTGCCTGGACTCCATCCAGGTCTTTTGCCAGGAGTTCTCCAAGCAACTCAAATACTCGTTTTTTACTGCTTACGTCTTGCAGAAGTAATATACGATTTGCGTCGAGGTAACGAGCTAGTGAAGTGTTTTCCATGGTGGTAATTGTGCACTGATCGCGTTATACGAGATTTCTATGCGCGCCTTCTTGGTTATGGTGGTCTTTGATTTTTTCTTTATGTTTGACAATCTGTCTATCGAGTTTGTCGATTAGGTCATCAATAGCGACATACATATCGTCCGCGGTTGCGTTTGCGAAGATCTTATTGCGGCTGACCAGCATGGAGGCTTCAGCCTGATGGCGGACTTTTTCAACAGATAAGACAACGTGAGTATTGATTACGTGATCGAAGTGTCTTTCTAGGCGTTTGAATTTTTCATTAACAAAGTTTCGTATTGCGGGAGTAATATCAAGATGATGACCAGTTAATTCTATTTGCATTTATCCCTCCGTGAATTGTAACTTAATGATTGTTTCTTCGGCCTCTTTATAACTCCCTTCGGCAAGCAATTCCAGTTGCATTTCGCAGGCAGTTATGGCCACAAGTTAAAGTGCTCTTTTCGTCGCAATTAGTCAATCATAGCGTAACATGCAGGCGTATTGTGTGGACAACATCGATTATTTAATCGCCCGTATAAATTGTGTTTTTAGGTGAAAACTGTAGTAAATTTAATGGATTACAGCAGTTTGCGTTCATTTGAGGGTGGAATTGACAAGGCTTCACGATATTTCGCGACCGTTCGACGGGCAACATTAATGCCTTTGTCGTCCAGAAGCTTGGCAATTTTACTGTCACTTAGCGGTTTTGCGTTATCTTCTTCTTCGATCAGCTTTTTAATCATTGCGCGTATAGCGGTGGCAGAGCACACGCCGCCGTCTGAGGTGCCCACATGACTGGAAAAGAAATATTTGAATTCAAATATTCCCCTTGGTGTATGCATGTATTTGTTGGTGGTGACGCGGGATACGGTAGATTCGTGTAACTCCAGCTCTTCTGCAATATCCCTGAGAACTAAAGGTTTCATGGCCTCTGGGCCGTAGTCCAGAAATTTACGCTGATGTTCAATAATTGAAGTGGCAACACGCAGAAGTGTTTCGTTTCTACTGTGCAAGCTTTTGATGAACCAGCGCGCTTCCTGTAATTGCGTGCGCATATAGTTGTTATCAGTGCTGCTGTCGGCACGTTTAATCAGGTCTGCATAGGTATTGTTGATGCGAAGTTTTGGTGCTGTGTCAGCATTTAGCTCTACGCGCCACGAATTTCCACGCCTGACAACAGATACATCAGGCACCACGTATTCTGTATTGGTACTTGAAATTTGTGCGCCTGGCCGAGGGTTAAGCGACTGAATGAGTGCTATGGTCGCCTGTAATTCTGCCTCAGATAACTCCATGCGTCTTTGTATCAACTTGGTATTGCGGCTACCTAATGCTTCAATGTAATTTTTCACCACGCCGCGTGCCTGCTCCAGATAAGGGGTATCGATGGGTAGTATCCGTAACTGTACGCTAAGGCATTCCGATAAATCTTTAACCCCTGTACCAATCGGGTCCAGATGCTGAATTAAGTGCCGTACTGCCTCGACTTCGTCCAGTTCCAGCTCAGGAAAAGTTTCTATCAGGCCCTGATGGATATTTTCAACACTGTCGGTCAGGTAACCATCGTTATCGATTTCATCAATCAGTGTAATACCAATAATGCGGTCAACATCACTGAGATGGATTAAATCAATCTGCTGAAGAAGGTGCTCTTGTAGTGAATTGCTGGCTCCACTTTCATTTTCATAGACATCGCGCGAAGGTTCCTGAGGGGTTTCACTATAGACATTGGATGCCTGGTAAATATCGTCCCAGTTGCTGTCGATGGGTAATTCGTCAGAGATCTGCTCTTTAGTTGCGGTAATATCCTGTTCTGCAGGCACACTGGACGACGAGTCTTCAGTTTTTTCGCTGCTATCCTGATTGTTGGGTGAAGAGTCCTCGTCATGTTCCAGCATTGGATTGGTTTCAAAAATCTGCTGGATTTCCTGCTGTAATTCCAAAGATGAAAGTTGCAGAAGCTTGATAGCTTGCTGCAATTGCGGCGTCATCGACAGAGACTGACCGACACGAAGCTGGAGAGAGGGTTTTAGCATATAAAAATTGGCGTGCTTATTGCTTTACTATTAACGGATAGTTACACAAAAAGTTAGTTTTGAGAAGCGTGAAGATGTGATGAGAGAATTGTAACGCTGACTAAACGTTTTTGTATAAATCTTGTATGAGATTAAAGCTTGAATTCTGAGCCAAGATAGACTTCACGCACTTGTTGGTCATTTAATAAGTGATCAGGTGTCCCTTCGGCAATGATTTGGCCTTGATTTAAAATGTATGCACGCGAGCATATGCCTAGCGTTTCGCGTACATTGTGATCAGTAATTAATAAACCGATGCCACGTTCAGTGAGCTGTTTGAGTAAACGCTGGATATCCATAACGGAGATAGGGTCTACGCCCGCGAATGGCTCGTCTAAGAGAATAAACTGGGGTTGAATGGCCAGGGCACGTGCAATTTCTACACGTCTGCGTTCGCCGCCAGACAAGCTGAACCCCTTACTGTGACGAATATGTTCTATCTGCAGGTCTTGCAGTAAACGTTCGCAGATTTCTTTCTGCATGGGTTTGCGTATCGATTTTCTCAGTTGTAATACAGCGAGAATATTTTCTTCAACGGTTAAACCGCGAAATACAGAAGCTTCCTGAGGTAAATAACCTACACCTTCTTGTGCACGTGCGTGCATTGGCAATTTTGTGAGGTCCTGATTATTTAAGCTGATGCTGCCTGAATCAGACTGAACCAGACCTACAATCATATAAAAAGTGGTTGTTTTACCGGCACCATTAGGCCCCAGCAAGCCAACGATTTCGCCGCTATTGACTTCTACGTCGACGTTTTGAACGACTTGACGCTTTTTGTAGCTTTTTGCGAGCTGTCTGGCCCATAGACGATTATTTGCTTGCATTGTTTTTCGATTTTGGCTGGATGGTTATTTCAATGCGATCTTTTTTTGTGCCGGTATCAATTAAGCCTTCTTCGGTTAAATAAAGTATGTAATCACTACGGATCACATTTCCGACCTGCGTGATTTTCCCGCGGCGAAACAGTTCCACTTTGTTTTCTGCGTTGTTGTATATCATTTCTTCTGATTCTGCATAGACCACATCTCCCTCATCCGTTGTTTCCTCGTATGTTGCCAGATTGCCTACGGAGATCATTTTTTCCACTTCATCATTTGCGGTATATACGGTAATGACATCCCCATGCAAAATTGTGGTGCCTTGTACCATTTTAACGTCACCGCGATAAATACTTATACCAGACTTCTCATTTAGTTCGGCAGTGTCTGCAGTTATGTGTATGGGTTTTTCTCCATCATCAGAACGTGCAAATGCATTGCTCGCCACACAGGACAGAATTGATAGTGCCAGTAGTACAAATATATTAGTGTTCATAGATGCCGCGTACTTTGTTTAAAAATTTTATTTGTTTGGTATGTGGGTTGTATTCTAGCCCAGTGCCACTCATGTTACCTTTGCTGTGAATGATTGTGGCGTGCAAATCAGTTTTAGCGCTTTGAGTAATATTGTCCAATGTGAGTTGTTCGGTCATCATAACAGCATTGTTATGATCTTTATCCGGCATGGATAGATTTACGTTGTCATTGAGCAAAGTGATATTTTTCAGATGAAATACTTCAGCAGAGTCTGCCGTGATAATCATCGGAGGTTCCTGTGTGCGATACATAGTCACTTTAGGAGAATCCATTAGTGTTTTTTGATCAGTTGCAAGTGAGTGTGTACTTGGGGAATAAATGACTGATTGTGCCTCACCCAGATTATTGGTTTGGGTGAGCGTAAAATGTTTAAACTGATGCGTGTACTGTTGCTGTTCCGATGGGTCTTGTAACTGGCTGCTGTAATCAGATTCTATCGCTAGCAAATAACGTCCCGTTGCTGCGATGGTGGCAGCAAATGTCAGGCTTATAAGCAGGGTTTTAATCATAATATTTCAGTCGAATATGTGGATTCAAGGTGTAACGTTGTAGTTTAGTGCTTTAGTGAGTAGACCCTTGGCATCCAGAATCAGTTCACAAATTTCTCTCACTGCCCCATGACCGCCTTGTTCCCTGGTAATATGATCCGCGTGAGATTTCACCCATTCATGAGCGTCGGCTACAGCAAATGACAGGCCAGCGAGTTGCATGGCAGGCACATCAATTATGTCATCACCTGCAAAAGCAACTTTTTCAGGCGCTATATTTTTTGAATTTACCAGTTCTGTAAATGCACTACGTTTGTCTATGTGCCCTTGTAAAACATCAGTGACACCGAGTTCCTGCATGCGTGCATTAACAGCTTTTGATTCACGGCCTGATAAAACGGCAACCTGGACGCCGTAATGAATCAGCATGCGTACACCATGGCCATCACGAACGTGGAAAGATTTTGTTTCTTCACCCAGGTGATTCATCCAGATACGGCCATCTGTAAAAACGCCATCAACATCAAACACAACCATTTGAATGCTGGATGCAATTTTATTTAAAGGTTCTTTATCCATACCGATTACTTGTTATTGGTTTAAATGACTCCGGCGTTAAGCAAGTCATGCATATTGAGTGCGCCGATAAGTTCGTTATTGTGGTTGGTAACAGGAATGGAGTTAATGCGTAGTTTTTGCATTAATTCAAGTATTTCAGCAGCTAACTGATGATCACTTGCAGTGTGGCAGTTTGTTGTCATGACATCCTGCATTAACGTGGAGTTAACATTCACGTTTGTGTCCAATACGCGACGTAAATCACCATCGGTAAATATACCGAGCAGATGGTTTTGATGATCTGTTATCGCGGTCATGCCCAAGCCTTTGCTGGTCATTTCAAGCAGACCCTGTTTTAAACTCATGTCTGAACGCACGTTTGGGACCTCATTATCACAATGCATAATGTCGGCCACTTTTACCAGTAACCGTTTACCCAGCCTGCCACCAGGATGTGAGCGTGCAAAATCCTGTTCGCTGAATCCACGTGCATCCAGTAGCGCTATGGCTAGCGCATCACCCATTGCCAACATGGCAATCGTGCTGGTCGTCGGCGCCAGACCTAACGGACACGCTTCGTGTCTGACGGAAACATCAAGATTGACAGTAGCATTTGTTGCCAGACTCGATTCGCTATTACCGGTCAGTGTGATGATAGGAATCGCGAGTCTCTTTAGTGGTGGTAACAATGATAAAAGCTCATCAGATTGTCCCGAGTTTGATAACAAAACTGCGACATCCTGCTTACCAATCATGCCCAGGTCGCCGTGTGTAGCTTCAGCTGCGCTAATAAAAAATGCAGGACTGCCTGTGCTGGCTAGCGTGGCAGCCATCTTGCGGCCGATATGACCTGATTTGCCAATGCCTAGCACGACGATGCGTCCGGCAGGATTTAGCAATAGTTTACAGGCTGCAATGAAGTCATCGTCAATCCTGTCGGCCAGGTCCAGGACTGCGCTGGCTTCTTCTTTAATGACAGCTTTTGCAAGTTGAATAGCCTGTTTTGAATCTAGTTGAACCATACTGTTAACTTTGTACGCTTTGAATATACAGAGTGACCTGATAGCCAATAAAGCCTGTTAGAAATAGTAGCCCGCTGAGTCTGTACATACCCTTGCCTTTGTGTGTCAGATAAGCCAGCAATAAAAGAAATAGTGTAACTCCAAACATGATTGGAAAATCGCGAGTCAGTGCCTCACCAGGGATAGTATATGCGCCAATAAACCCGGGGACACTGATAACCCCTAAAGTATTAAATATATTTGATCCCAGTACATTGCCAATGGCCAGATCAGTATGATGTTTAATAGCGCCGGTTACAGAAGCGGCCAATTCTGGCAGGCTTGTGCCAATTGCAACAATCGTTAATCCTATGACCAGATCAGATATTCCAAACAGATGAGCCAGTTTTACGCTGGATGTGACAAGAATATTAGAACTGATAAGTAATAGAATTAATCCTGATACGGTCCAGAATAGGGACTTGGCAATAGAATCTCGCTGGTGATCATTATCTTCAACTTGCGGCTCGATGTTTTCAGACGTGGTCGCAAGATAGCCGATCACGATAATAAGTGTGACCAGTAAAATACTTGCATCGCCAAGTGATAGAACAGAGTCTCGCAGCAGGTACCAGGCTAATCCCATTGATGCAAAAAGCAGTGGAAATTCTCTCAGCAGAGTTTGGCGTGCTACCAGAATGGGGGTCAGGAGTGCTGTTACTCCGAGAATAAGTGCAATATTGGTAATATTTGAACCGACGGCATTGCCCAGGGCCAATCCGCTGTTACCCTGCCAAGCGGAAACGCCGGATATGAGTAATTCTGGCGCTGAAGTTCCAAAACCAATAATGACCACACCAATCACTAAAGGTGAGATGTTTAAAATTCGAGCTAATCCTACTGCACCTATGACAAAACGATCGGCGCTCCAGATAAGTAATGCAAAGCCAATGAGAAGGCCGAAGATAATGGTCGTCATATGTGTATTTGTTTAGAAAGAACTGATTATACATGTTTTGATTTTGGCTCATTTTTTATATTGCCTATTTATTGATTGTTAATTATCCATATTCACTAATACCTATAGACCACGTATGATTGCGTTTTGAAAAAAACAGCCCATGACTGATTCAAACGACTATATAAGTTCAGAGCCACTAATCGAAATACGCGATCTGTATTTCTCACGTGGTACTAATCCTATATTTAAAGGTCTGAGCTTAGATATCCGCCGTGGCCAGGTGACAGGATTTATGGGGCCAAGCGGGACGGGTAAAACCACGTTGCTGAAATTAATCGGGGGCCAGCTGCAACCTCTGGAAGGAAAAGTCTACATACAAGGTCAGGATGTTAATGGCATAAGTCGTTCATCATTATTCGCGCTGCGAAAGCGTATGGGCATGTTATTCCAAAGCGGTGCTTTGTTAACTGACATTAACGTGTTCGAGAACGTGGCATTTCCTCTGCGGGAACATACCAAATTACCAGAACAGATCATTCGCGATCTGGTACTAATGAAGCTCGAAGCGGTTGGCTTGAGAGGAGCACGCAAACTAATGCCCAGTCAGCTGTCTGGAGGGATGGCGCGACGTGTCGCACTGGCGCGAGCGATAGTCCTGGATCCTATGATGATCATGTATGACGAGCCATTTGCCGGACTTGACCCCATTACCAAAGGCACGATTGTTACTCTGATAAAACAATTAAATAATGTACTGGGACTGACGAGCATCATTGTTTCCCATGATGTGGAAGAAACGCTTTCCATTGCTGACTATATCTACGTCATTTCGGATGGTGAAATTATCGAATCGGGTACTCCGGCCAGTCTGCGTAAAAGCAGTTCGGAATGGGTGCAGCAGTTTTTAAATGGTTATCCTGATGGTCCTGCGCCTTTCCATTATCCGGCGCCTGAGTATATTCAGGATTTATTGGTGGGTAGATAACAGTGCTTGACTGGTTGCAGGAAGTAGGCAGAAAGGGATTGCTGGTATTTGAGTCCCTGGGACGTTCAACCATGTTTTTTCTGAGAATCGTTCAGGGCATTGGCATCTCGATAATTAGATTTCGTCTCACATTGCGCGAAATATACTCAGTGGGTGTTTTGTCTCTGGTGATTATCGCGGTATCTGGCCTGTTTGTTGGCATGGTGCTTGGCCTGCAGGGCTATGTGAATTTTGCCAAGTTTAACGCCGAGGAATCACTGGGGATATTTGTCGCATTATCATTAGTGCGCGAACTGGGGCCAGTTGTAACCGGACTGCTTTATGCGGGACGTGCGGGGTCCGCACTTACGGCTGAAATCGGCTTAATGAAAACGACAGAGCAGCTGGCTTCGATGGAAATGATGGCGGTTGATCCGATTCGAAGAATTATCGCGCCACGTTTTCTGGCAGGCATTATTTCTATGCCTTTGCTTGCCGCCATATTCAGTGCGGTCGGTGTGATGGGAGGGTATTTTGTCGGTGTCGGTCTGCTTGGTGTGGATTCCGGTTCTTACTGGTCACAAATGCAGGCAAATGTAGACTTTTCCAGCGATATTGTTAACGGTGTGATTAAGAGTGTCGTGTTTGGTATTGCCTGCAACTGGATTGCTTTATATGAGGGCTATGATGCAATCCCCACCGCGGAAGGTGTCAGTCGTGCTACGACAAAAACAGTGGTACGTTCGGCGCTTGCGGTATTGGCACTTGATTTTGTTTTAACGGCACTAATGTTTGGCGACATCTAATTTATAGAGAGACAGCTTATGACAACAAGATTTATGGAAATAACAGTAGGACTGTTTGTAGTTATCGGAGGCGCTGCGCTATTTGTACTAGCAATGAATGTGAGTAACTTCGGGACTTCATCCTCTAAAGAAGGGTACTATTTGACCGCATATTTTGAGAATATAGGCGGTCTCAAAGTTCGCTCAGCCATTACGGTGTCTGGTGTCCGTATTGGTCAGGTCAGTAACATAGTATTTGATTCGGAGCGTCTGCAGGCCAAAGTGACATTACGTGTTGATAATAATCATAACTACTTCACTACAGACACTGCGGCCAGCATATATACCGCAGGTTTGTTAGGGGAACAGTATATTGCTTTGGAACCTGGAGCAGAAGATGACACTCTAAGTGACGGTGATGAAATTGAATTTACCCAATCAGCGGTGGTTCTGGAAGAAATAATAAGTAAATTTATCTCCAATGCAGGATCAAGCTAAGTTATAAGGAAAGCAAATGAAAAAACTAATTACTACTTTAATGCTGGCGCTTTGTGTTTTAACAACATGGGTAAATGCAGAAGAACAGACACCTGAGCAAATCGTTGAACAAACTTCAACTGAACTATTGAAGATCATCAACGAGCAATCTGAAAGAATCAAGAATGAAGATGGCTATGTGAATCAGGTGATCAATGAATTAATTTTGCCAGTCATTGACCTTCAGTCCATGGGGAAACTGATCCTCGGCAAACACTGGAAAACCGCCAGTGATGAGCAAAGAACACAATTCATTGAGCAATTTAAATCAATGCTGATTCGTACTTATGCAAAATCCGTGGTGGATTACGGGCATGCCAAAGTAACTGTATTTCCTCCACAAGGCGGGAAGCAAGGTAAACGACATCGTGTTAAATCGCACCTGGATCTTGGTAGCGGAACGCCTCTGCAGGTTGATTATGTGTTTAGAAGAAAAGATGATACCTGGAAAGTATTTGATTTGGTCGTAGATGGTCTGAGTCTAATTAAAAATTTCCGTACCAGCTTCTCTCAGGAAATCAGTGAGACTTCTCTGGATGCATTGATTGCGCGTTTAGCGTCTACCAATGCTGGGTAATTAGCCTTTTTCAATGAATGAGTTACAAAGTTTAGGTGAAGGTAAATTTCGAGTCAGTAGTGATTTGACAACGGTCACGGTGCCTGGCCTGTGGGCGCAGTCAAAAAAATTATTTCCACCGACTGAAGCACCGTCGATCAGCATTGACGTGAGTGAGGTAGTACAAGTAGATAGTGGTGGCCTGGCATTGCTCGTGGCCTGGGCGCGCTGGGCCAATTTCAGAAACAAGAAATTTTCATTGCATGGAATGTCTCAGCAACTCGCGGTGCTGATTGAAAATAATCAACTGGAAAAACTGTTTTATACCGCTTAAATCAAGAAAATTCTTCTATTTTTCCACCAGCGTTGTAAGCTTGCATCGCAAATTCCTCGACTAAATTTAAATTCATGGAAAAACTCTTAGTATCCGGCGGGAAGCCTCTGCAGGGAAAAGTACGGGCCTCCGGCTCTAAAAATGCTGTTTTACCAATTCTGGCAGCATCCCTGCTCGCAGATACCCCGATGACGATATGCAATGTGCCGCATCTTCTTGATGTGACAACCACCATGGGTTTGCTGGGTGAAATGGGCGTCTCGCTGACCGTTGATGAGCGAATGAATATTGAATCCGATGCCAGCAGCATCAAGCATTTCATCGCACCTTATGATCTGGTCAAAACCATGCGTGCTTCAATATTGGTGCTGGGGCCACTAGTCGCACGTTTCGGAGAAGCCGAGGTGTCGCTGCCAGGGGGTTGTGCAATAGGTACACGCCCTGTGGACCTTCATATAGAAGGATTACGCGCACTGGGTGCGCATATTGAGGTTGAAGGAGGCTATATCAAGGCCAAGGCCTCGCGCCTTAAGGGGACACGGATTGTGCTTGACTGTGTCACAGTGACGGGCACGGAAAACCTGATGATGGCTGCTGTGCTGGCAGAAGGAACCACGGTTATAGAGAACGCAGCACGTGAACCCGAAGTCAGTGATCTGGCGAACTGCCTGCTGACCATGGGTGCAAATATAGAAGGTGTGGGGACCGACTGCTTAACGATTCATGGCGTGACACACCTTGAAGGCTGCAATTATTCCGTATTACCGGATCGTATAGAAACAGGGACTTTCCTGGTAGCAGGGGCAATATCCCGGGGATGTGTGAAAGTCACTCATACAGCGCCCAGAACTCTGGATGCAGTGCTACAGAAACTCGAAGACTGTGGTGCGTATGTTGATACAGGTGAAGACTGGGTTCAGGTTGATATGAAAGGTAACCGCCCCAAAAGTGTTAACATTAGAACGTCACCCTATCCTGCATTCCCTACTGATATGCAAGCACAGTTCACTGCGTTGAATGCGGTGGCTGAGGGGTCGGCAACAATTATTGAAACAGTGTTTGAAAATCGATTCATGCATGTGCAGGAGCTGCAGAGGATGGGGGCTAAAATCAGTGTGGAAGGAAATACCGCTATTGTTACCGGTATAGATGTCCTGACCGCGGCACCCGTTATGGCGACTGATCTGCGTGCTTCGGCGAGTTTGATTTTGGCCGGCATTGCTGCGCATGGCGATACAGTGGTTGACAGAATTTACCACATTGATCGTGGCTACGAATGTATTGAAGAAAAACTTGCACAATTGGGCGCCAATATTCAAAGACTACCCAATTAAATGACCTGATAAAATGAATAGTAAAATTACATTAGCAATTTCCAAGGGACGTATTCTTGATGATACCGTGCCACTCCTTAAGCGCATGGGGATGGCGCCTGTTGAAGACTTGAACAAGACGCGCAAGTTATTGATTGATACGGAAAACCCAAATGTAAGAGTTGTCGTCATTCGTGCCACAGATGTGCCTACTTATGTGCAGTATGGGGCTGCTGACCTGGGAATTGCCGGAAAAGATACGCTGATGGAGACCCAGGGCGAGGGGCTATACGAATTACTTGATCTGGATATTTGCAAATGTAAATTAATGGTAGCCGGAAAGTCTGAACTTCCAAACTCAGGGACCCGCCTAAAAGTGGCGACCAAGTACGTACACTCGGCACTGCAGTATTTTGCCCAACAGGGAAAACAGGTTGAAATAATCAAATTATATGGTTCTATGGAATTAGCACCACTGACAGGCCTTGCTGATCTTATTGTTGATCTGGTTGATACAGGTAACACATTGCGCGCAAATGGATTACAGCCACTTGAGCACATTGAAGATATCAGCTCACGTTTAGTGGCTAATAAGGCGTCATTAAAGGTCAGATTTGATACACTGCAGACGATTGTCGAACAATTTCGTAAAGCAATAGATAATAACTAAAAGAGAAACGATAAATAGGAAACCAACATGAAATACCAGACTGACGATCTAAGAATTATAGAAATGAAGGAAGTAAGTACTCCTGTCCAGGTACTTTCAGAATTTCCTCTGTCAGATGAATCTTCCAGCTGCGTGCATCAGGCGCGCGATGAAATTCAAAAAGTATTTCACGGAGATGATGATCGCCTGGTGGTAGTGGTTGGCCCATGTTCCATCCACGATCCTGCTGCTGCGCGAGACTATGCCAAACGATTGCTGGAACAGCGTAATAAACTGTCAGATGATTTACTGATAATTATGCGTGTGTATTTTGAAAAACCACGAACCACAGTGGGCTGGAAAGGCTTAATCAATGATCCTAATCTGGACAACAGTTTTGAGATTAACAAAGGCTTAAGGCTGGCAAGAGAATTGCTGCTGGATCTGAATAATATGGGAATTCCAGCCGGGACAGAATATCTGGATCTCATCAGTCCGCAATACGTCGCCGACCTGGTGAGTTGGGGAGCAATTGGTGCACGTACCACAGAGAGTCAGGTGCACCGGGAATTAGCCTCAGGCCTGTCATGCCCAGTTGGGTTCAAGAATGCAACTGATGGTGGACTGCAGGTTGCTGTAGACGCGATTGGATCAGCAACACGACCTCACCACTTTCTTTCGGTGACTAAAGAAGGAAAGTCTGCGATCTTCTCTACCGCTGGCAACCCGGACTGCCATGTAATTTTGCGAGGGGGTAAAACGACTAACTATGATGCAGAGAGCATCGAGGAAGCCTGTGCTAGCCTTGAAAAAGCTGGCCTGCCAGCGCGTGTCATGGTGGATTGCAGCCACGCAAATAGCTTCAAGCAGCATGATAAGCAAAAAGACGTAGGTGCAGATATATGCAAACAACTGTCGGCAGGCGAAAAAAGAATATTCGGCATCATGCTGGAAAGTAATCTTGTTGAAGGTCGTCAGAATGTAGTCGATGGCAAGGCTGAAACTTACGGCCAGAGTGTCACTGATGCGTGCATCAACTGGGCAGACACAGAACAGTTGCTGCAAGAATTTGCCAAAGCAGTGCAGGCACGGCGGCAAGCAAAAGATACTGCAGCTGCTTAAAGGCGGGTCATTGCACTCATATGCTTACAATTCGACGCTTTGACGCACAACAGGAATCATTTCAAAAACAGTTTTCTGATTTTCTGGAGGCGAATACAGAACATGAATCAGATGTCTCGCAGACTGTGCAAGACATCATTGCCCAGATTCGTGCTAATGGCGACGCCGCGTTATTGAATTTTACGCGTCAATTTGATCGCTTGAATCTGGCAGATGCGAAGCAACTGGAAATATCCCAGGATGAGCTTCAGGATGCCTTAAAGTCCATAGACCCTGCGCAGCGTAGTGCTTTGGAGCAAGCACATCTACGTGTAAAAGAATACGCAGAACACCAGCGCCTTCAGTCATGGGAATATAAAGATGAATATGGTTCTTTACTGGGCCAGCGTGTCACACCGCTAGACCGTGTTGGCATATATGTGCCAGGGGGAACAGCCGCGTATCCGTCTTCTGTACTGATGAATGCGGTTCCTGCAAAAGTAGCAGGTGTCCCTGAGATTGTCATGGTTGCACCAACGCCTGATGGAAAGTCAAATTTAACAGTGCTTGCGGCAGCAGCTGTTGCGGGTGTCGATAGAGTATTTCGTGTTGGAGGTGCGCAAGCGGTTGCTGCACTGGCATACGGAACAGAGACTGTGCCTGCCGTTGATAAAATTGTGGGTCCCGGAAACATTTATGTCGCCACAGCGAAAAGAATGGTGTTCGGCAAGGTTGGCATAGATATGATTGCCGGGCCTTCTGAAGTACTCGTGATATGCGATGATTCCGCAAACCCGGAGTGGATCGCAATGGATCTGTTCTCTCAGGCTGAGCATGATGTTTTAGCACGTACCACGTTAATTTCCACCTCTGATGACATGCTGAATAAAGTCGAAGCCGCGATGAATCAATTGCTGCCCACACTGGAACGTGCAGATATTATTAAACAGGCAATTAATACGTTTGGCAGTTATGTGAAAGTTGATAATCTGCAACAGGCCGCACAGATCAGTAATCAGGTTGCCCCGGAACATCTGGAACTCTCGGTTGAAGATCCTGTGACATTATTAAAAAGCATTCAGCACGCGGGAGCAGTATTTATGGGGCACCACACTCCCGAAGTGTTCGGTGATTACTGTGCGGGACCAAATCATGTATTACCTACCAGTGCGACAGCCAGATTTTCATCACCATTAGGTGTGTATGATTTTCAAAAGCGCATGACAATTCTGAACTGTTCGGCCGGGGGAGCATTAAAACTGAGTGGCATTGCCAGCACTCTGGCTCACAGTGAAGGTTTGACTGCGCATGCAAGGTCTGCAGAGTTCAGGGGTTCAGTGAAGTAATTCAATATGACTGAAAACATCTTGTCACGACTGCGACCTGAGTTAACAAAGCTGCAGGCCTATGCAGTCCCGGATGCCACTGGCCTGGTGAAGCTGGATGCCATGGAAAATCCTTTCACCTGGCCTGTAGCGATGCGTACCAAATGGCTTGACCGAATCAGCCATGCGCAAATTAATCGATACCCGGAGCCTAGCCCTGAACATCTGAAGCAAAAGCTGAAACAGCAGTTTGGACCAGGTGATGGCAGTGACATTCTGCTGGGTAATGGTTCTGATGAGTTAATCCAGCTGCTAGTGCTGGCCATTGCAAAGCCTGATGCTTGCATCCTGACAGTGGGTCCAAGTTTTTCCATGTATCAGATTATTGCAGAAATGATCGGCGTCACTTGTCATGTAATAGCGTTAGATGAACACTTTGAATTAGATACGCCAGCCATGCTGATGGCCATAGATAAATATTATCCAGCCCTGATATTTCTTGCTTATCCAAATAATCCAACAGGTAATTTGTGGGACAGGCGCCATATCCAGTCCATTGTGGAGAGCAGTGAAGGAATAGTTGTTATTGATGAAGCGTATGGTCCATTTGCCGCAGACAGCTTCGCAAATGATCTGGCAAAAAATAATAATATACTGCTGCTTCGCACTGCATCAAAACTGGGCCTGGCTGCTATCCGGTTCGGATGGTTAACGGGTAATGCTGCGCTGATAGCAGAGCTTAATAAAATTCGCTTACCCTATAATATTAACCAGTTGACTCAGTTAACAATGGAATTTGCTCTTGATAACTATGACATGTTTGCTGAACAGGCCAATACTATTCGGTCATTGCGAGGTTCGTTGTTTGGCCAGCTTTCAGCAATAGAAGGAATTAAGCCATATACGAGTGAGGCGAACTTCATTTTGATTAAGGTCTTAACACCACATGATGCAGATAGGGTGTTTGATTGCCTGCTTGAGCAAAAAGTGCTGATTAAAAACGTTAGCAAACAGACTGGTCTGGATCAGTGCCTGCGAGTCACCGTTGGTTCAAAGGAAGAGAATAAAATATTTTGCGATGCACTTATTAAGGCGCTACAAAACTGATTTATTCTGGATCAATCACTTCGCCGTCGGTGTATACATCTGAAGGTACTTCTGCTTTTTCCACTTTTGACATCGCCTCCTGTGTGGACTCCATGCCAATATGGTATGCAGCAAAACCTGGAATAACGACCTGATTTACTGCCATACCAATTATTTTCCCGTTAACGGGAGAAACTAGTTCGCTACTGTGATTAGTGATTGGGTCGGTTACCACACCCAGAATATTACCTTTATGCACGCGGTCACCAATATTCATCTCGCTGAATAATATGCCACCGCTTTCTGCGCGTAACCAGAGTGATTCGTAATAAGTTGGTGTTGGATCGCCCCATATAAATGTACGCGGATACAGCTCAAGCTTATCGAGTAAACTGTTAATGCTGTAAGTGCCAGCCTCTATATGTTCTTCCTGAATGCGTAATGATTCGCCCAGCTCCATCGTTACTGCTGAAATGCCGGATTCATTGGCAACTGTGCGCAACATTCCAGGACTGCCCGCATTATGCACAATGGCTATCTTGTCAAAGTAGCCTGCAAATTCTGATACTTTCGGCTGACTCATGTCAGCACGGATCTGTGGAAGGTTATCTCTTTTGAATGAACCGGTGTGTAGATCAATTAAATAATTGCAATGTTTGATCACCTTGGTGAATAGAGAATGGGCAATTCTGGAAGCCAGACTCCCATTTGGTTCACCTGGAAAAAAGCGATTTAGGTCGCGCCTGTCAGACAGGTATCGAGATGAGCGCTGAAAGCCCTGCAAGTTAACAATAGGAACGCCAATTAAAGTGCCTGACAATTTGCGCGGGTCGATGTCATACATCACACGCCGTACGACTTCGATGCCATTTAATTCATCACCATGTATTGCTCCTGTCAGACATACGGTGGGACCTGGTCTGGCACCATTGATCACCAGTACAGGCGTCGGCAAGGCTAATCCTGAAATGCTAATTTGTGGTGACCATGCTAAACGGGTAGACGAATTCGGAGGGACTTCTGAGCCAAGAATTACTAACTTTTTACGTGCAGTTTTTTTGCTGTTGTCTGTTGTGTCTGTTTGTTTAACCGCGTCGGGAGAAGCTTTCTTTGCTTTCTTGATTACTTTCTCTTGATCTTTCTTTTCTTTTTTGACTGGTTCTTCATCAGAAGCTTCTTTAGTCTCTGTGAAGGATGATTCTGATGCAGGATCCGGAAGTCGTGTAACTTTTTTCAGGTCTGTATTGGGCGCGATACTGGTTGCAACAGGCTCTTCTTCTGTGGTTGCGTTATTTTCTGATGTAACTTCTTCAGAAGCAGTCTCTGCAAGACTGGTACTACTGATCACTGTGAGCAGCACCAGCAGTACTAAAATCAAATTAGAATATAAACAAACACGACTAACTATTTTACGGAGGAACATGGTGTTTAATTTTGCGTCAGTGTTTTCGAAATCGAAATTCTATTATCGATGGATTTAGGGATTTCTTTCAATTGTTCAACTTTATGAAGGTTGTGCAGTAGCCCTCGCTGGTTGGCGAGCTGTACGTTTAATCCTGGTCTGGCATTGAGTTCGAGCATTAATGGTCCCAGTTCACTGTCTAATACGAGATCTACACCCAGATAACCCAGGCCTACGGTGTCTGCACATTTAATTGCAATTTGCAGAATTTTCTCCCACTGGGGAATTTGCAGATCATTTATAATGTGTCCAGTATCTGGATGCATGGTCGTACTCATATTACCGATGACTGCGCTAGTGGACACGCCGCTCGCCAGGTCAATGCCTACACCGATAGCACCCTGATGCAGATTTGCCTTGCCACCTGATTTGCTGGTGGGTAAACGCAGCATGGCAGCCACGGGTATCCCTTTGAAAACAATAATGCGTATATCAGGGACACCTTTAAAGCTGACATTGTCAAATACGGGGTCAAACTGAACCCGGTATTCCAGGAATGCGGTGTCAGGTACTCCGCCTAAGCTATACATCCCCGACAGAATGTTGGACACATAGTGTTTGATATAATTTAGAGTGATCAAGCTGCCGTTCGCAGTACGGTGGAATTTACCAATTCTGCCGTCCAGCACTAAAATTCCGTTTCCACCACTTCCATGTGCAGGTTTGATGACGACTTCGCGATGTTGCTCAAGGAGTGAATCCAGTGAAGTTATCTGATGATTGATCTCTAATGTAGCATATAGTTTCGGTACATCAATGCCCGCACTGATGGCTAAACTCTTCGTTTTGAGTTTGTCATCGACCAAAGGATATAAATGCCTGGGGTTATAACGCATGACATAATCACTATTGCGCCGGTTTATGCCGAGCATGCCGAGCTCGCGTAAATCTCTGGGGCTAATGAAACCTATCATGATTTATTTTTCACTGATTTCATTTCCCTGAATCTCATCAACTCGCTGAGGCGATATCCGGTGTAACGACCCATTAGCAAACAGATCCCTAATAGGACTAATAGTAATTCAGGGTATACAAACATTAAGTAGGATAAATGTTCATTGGTCATTAGCAAATAACCGAAGCAGGCAACAACCAGACTTCCGAATCCCTGAATAAGCGCTGACTGGGCGCCGCTTTCTTCCCATGAAATGGACATGCGCTCAATTGTCATTGCCAGAATCACCATAGGGAATAATGATATGGAAAGTAGTCGGTCTATCCCCAGCCGGCTGGTGATTAAACTGATAAGCAACATCATTGTGACGACGACAATTAATATTACGGTGAGTCTTGGAATGAGGAGTAAGCGCAAGTTCTCCAGGTAAAACCTAATTAATAAACCCGCGAATACAATGCCAGTGAAAAGTACTACGCCCCAGAACAATTGTGTTTCACGAAAGGCAACGGCAATTAATATGGGCATAAAGGTGCCAAAAGTCTGCACGCCAATAAATGTGCGCATGAAAACAACCAGCAAAGCGCCGAGAGGTACCATGAGTAGCAAGCTGTATGTGTTCTGGCTTTGAACTGGAAGTGCAAACAGTGTCAGGCCACCAAGAAATGAACCTGTCTGCTTGGCATTTTGTTTGGCAACATCCAGTACTTCTATATATGACTTGGTTACTGAAAACTGCAGTTCTACATTTTTACCGTTAATTACCTCATAAAAGGGTTCGTCACCAATTTTCCACACCAGATGATTAGCCGGAATTCCTGCGCTGCCGTCTTTAGGGTCAAAGGTCAGCCATTCTTCACCATTGTAGGCCTGAATTAAAACTTTAGCGTGTGCGTTGTTAGCGCCATCAGTTAAAACAATGGTCCATAACTTTCGTGTAGGAATATGTGCAACAGAAAGTAATTTAATTACTAAATCAGCAATCTCATGATTTGAATCAGCCAGGCCTCTAATCAGGGAAACATTTTCGTTTGCATCTGATGATTTTAACTGACTGATTAATTCATAGGTGAATGTATAGGTGTCGGCTGACTGGCTGCGAACGTCCTCAATGATTTTTGAAATAGCTGTCGCATAGGGCTCCTCAAAACTGGGGGCTGCTGGATAGCTTGGGACTGTGGACCATTTGGTCGCTACTCCGGACTTTGTAACAGTCGTACGATAGTAAAGAGACTGTTCCCCTTCTGCTTTTCTTATTGCCCAGTTAGCTGTTTTATTGTCGTCACTTTGCTTGACGTTTAATCCATACTTTCCAGAAATGAAATATTCTTCAAGCTTGGAGTACCCTGGAGTTAAACTGGGGATGTATAGCATTGCTTTGACGTTTCGCTTATTGGCGTCGAAACTCAGGCGAGCCTGTACCGTCCATGCTTCTGTTTCTTTGTCAGGTACCAGGGGAAAATCCAGCTGTATGCTTTTATGCAGGAAAATTGCCATGCCTATGACAATGAATAAAGACGACCAGAATATTAAGGGAGTTCGATGCATAAGTAGTTATATGGTTATTTTGAATTATTAGTAGTGCTAGTCGGTTTCTATGATCGGCGATTCGCAGGAGGAGAGAGTCAAAAAAGTTTTTTCAGGATCAATAATGGCTACTCGTTTTAGAAATTGTCTGCCAAGTAATACTCCATAAATATATTCACTGCGGTCAGCTAACGTAAATTCAGTCACAAACTTGCGTCCGTTAAAACATATATTCAGGTCAACTACGTACCTTGTGTCGTGATTGCCGTCATGATTTTTTATGTTGGCTTTACGTGAGCGAGGCCGTTCTAAATCCAGTTTATGTTCCTTGCCCTTGCTATCTGTTAGCACCAGCGTGAACCTGGCCCAGCGTTTCCCATTTTTTTTGAATGGCTCGACATTGATGGCATAGATGGATGATGTTTTCGCGCCTGTATCCAGTTTGGCTTTGATATCATATTTCTGATTCTCAATGCGTACTTTTTCAACCCATCCGGCGATTACATGCGCAGGTTCTTTGCTGAATTGTGGTTCTTTTCCAACGCTGATCGGAATGTGTAAAGATAAATAGATGATAAGTAATAAAGGAAGTTTATCTGATTTAAGTCTCATAGTTATTTTTTTCTTGGTAGGAAGTATTAAATTAAGCTCGCAAATAGTTCGACTACAAAGCTGCGTATAAGTTTGCACGTATTACCAGCGTGTGCTGAAGAGCCTGAGAAAGACTACACACACAAATGTGTTAGTAAGTTAGGGCGCCATAGACAGGACGCTGGCCGACTTCTATCGTCCATTCTGTTAATTTGCCATTGCGAATTCCTTTAATGGAAAGTTTTTCCTGAGGGCGATAGCGAATAATTTCATTCAGTACCTGTCTTTCTTCAGTAACCACCTGGTCGTTCAGGGAAATAATGATATCGCCAGGATACAATCCGGCGGTGTGGGCAGGCCCGCCACGGACAATGCCGGATACTAGTACACCGCCACTCTCGGTTAAGCCAAAAGACTCAGATAACTGTGGGGAAATGTTTTGCATGCGAACCCCAATCCAGCCACGTAATACACGCCCGTACTCAATCATATGCGCCATCACTTCTTTGGCCAGAACAATCGGTATTGCAAAGCCGATTCCCACCGAATTTCCATTTTTGGAAGAAGTGATCGTATTGATACCGATCAGTTCACCTTTGGCATTCACCAGTGCGCCGCCCGAATTACCAGGATTAATGGCAGCGTCTGTCTGTATGTAATTTTCAAATACATTGATACCTAACTGGTTTCTGCCAGTGGCGCTGATAATTCCCTGTGACACTGTTTGTCCTAATCCAAATGGGTTGCCAATCGCGAGTACTACATCACCCACAGCCAGCGTTTGTGAGATTCCAAAGGCAATCTCTGGAACTTCAGTCATGGGAATCTGTAACACAGCGAGATCTGTTTCCGGATCGGCACCCACCACTCTGGCGCTCAGTTGACGGCCATCGCGCAGATAAACTTCAATTTCTTCGGCATTTTCAATGACGTGGTTATTGGTCAGAATATGACCTTGAGGCGTGACGATCACGCCTGACCCCAGGCTGGTGACAGTTTGATCGACATTCCTGCCATACATATTTCTCAGCATGCGCTCTAGCTGGGGATTTTGGGTAGAAAATTTGCGCGTGCCCTTTACCAGTTTCTTGGTATAAATATTAACCACGGCGGGCGCTGCTCTCGAGACGGCAGCAGAATAAGAAAATGGACCGCTATTTGTCGAATTGGCTGTTTGTGTATTAGCGGCACCGTTGCTTGATTGCAGCCAGTTATTAGGTAACAGAAAAATCAATATCGCTGCCGCTATGATACCGATCGCAGCAGACTGGGCTAGGAATATGAGAAATTTACGAGGTACCATGGGGTTGTTACACTATCACGCGATATGCCTGCCGTCAGCAGGTACTCTTAGGTTATTATGTTATATATTTCCCGTCACACTCTATGAGCACATTAGCTGAAATAACCGATTTCGCAGATAATTATCTGCGGATAGCCAGTTTCAAGGATTACTGCCCTAATGGTCTGCAGGTTGAAGGCAGGCAAAATGTCGTAAAAATCGCCAGTGCTGTGACTGCGAGTATGGCCATTATTGAGCAGATTCTGGAATGGGGAGCAGACTGTCTGATTGTTCATCATGGATATTTCTGGAAGAACGAGCGTGTTCAAGTGGTGGGAATGAAAAAACGTCGTTTACAGGCATTACTAGGTGCCGATGTCAGCCTGCTCGCGTATCATCTTCCACTAGACGCTCATCCAGTGGTGGGAAATAACGCCCAGATTGCTGAGAGATTGGGTATATCAAATCTGCAACCGCTTCAAAAAAGCAGTAAAACCCCCGTTGGCAATGTCGGGACGCTGGAAGATTCGATTGATATACAGCAATTCGTAGATAACTGCTCTAATGCCCTGGTGACTGATCCTATTCATATAAACAGTGGTCCTCGTCAGGTTCAGCGTATTGCCTGGTGTACTGGTGGTGCGCAGCACATGATTACAGATGCGGTTGACTGTCAGGCCGACGTTTATTTGACCGGAGAAATTTCTGAGCAAACAGTGCATATTGCCAGAGAATGTAATATTCACTTCATTGCGGCAGGCCATCACGCCACCGAGCGTTACGGGGTTCAGGCCATGGCAGCGCTGCTGGGAGAAAAATTTAACCTGGAACACCAGTATTTTGATGAAATAAATCCGGCTTAACTGGTCTGGAATGCCGAATTAGCCTTGACGTTTTTTACTAGTTACGCCATCCTACCGCGCTTTTAGGTGGCAGAGTAAGATTCGCTATGCAAGGACTATTCTGTAGCGCATGAAAGCTGGCTAAATGCGGGTTATTAGGTAATCGATAAGGAGATTTACATGTCGGAGCACGTTGTAGACACGGGCCGTCGAAAAATGTTGACGGTGAGTGCAAGTGTGGTGGGGGCTGTTGGTGCAGCCGTTGCTGTTGTGCCATTTATATCCACCATGAGCCCAAGTGCTCGCGCATTAGCTTCTGGTGCCCCTGTAGAGGTAGATGTCAGCAAGTTAGAACCAGGCCAGAAGATTCAGGTCGAGTGGCGTCGCAAGCCTGTGTGGATTGTGCGTCGATCTGAGAAAATGGTGTCTTTGCTGGATTCAACTAACGATAGAGTACGAGATCCTAATTCTGATGAGCTGGCTCAACAGCCAGAATTTGCCCGTAATCAAACTCGTTCACTTAAGCCAGACGTGCTTGTACTGGTAGGAATCTGTACGCACCTGGGTTGTTCTCCAACATTCCGCCCAGAACTGGCACCAGAAGATCTCGGTCCGGAATGGGCAGGCGGCTTTTACTGTCCCTGTCATGGATCCAGTTTTGATATGGCCGGACGCGTATATAAGAATGTCCCGGCGAATAAAAATCTCGAGGTCCCACCATATAAATATCTCAGCGACAATGTCATTGTTGTTGGTGAACTTGACGAAGGGGCTGCATAAATGACTAATAAAGTAGGCGGAATTATCGGTTGGGTTGATTCTCGATTGCCGGTTATCGAGTTTTGGGAAGCACACCTTTCAAAATACTACGCACCAAAGAACTTTAATTTCTGGTATTTCTTTGGCTCACTGGCATTGCTGGTACTTGTGATTCAGATAGTGACAGGAATTTTCCTGACGATGCATTACAAGCCGGATGCAGAGTTGGCGTTCGCATCCGTTGAATACATCATGCGAGATGTCAATTGGGGCTGGCTGGTACGCTATATGCACTCAACGGGGGCTTCTGCCTTTTTCGTTGTTGTCTATCTGCATATGTTGCGTGGCTTAATGTACGGCTCGTTCAAACAGCCCCGTGAGTTAATCTGGCTGTTTGGAATGATGATTTATATGTGCCTGATGGCAGAAGCATTTATGGGCTATTTGCTACCCTGGGGGCAAATGTCTTACTGGGGCGCACAGGTGATCGTAAATCTGTTTGGCACAATCCCCGTAATTGGCGATGATCTGGCATTATGGATTCGTGGTGACTTTGTTGTATCAGATGCGACGTTAAACCGCTTTTTCGCTTTACACGTGATTGCAGTGCCAATTGTTCTGTTGGGACTGGTGGTAGCGCATATTGCTGCGCTGCATACAGTGGGATCCAATAATCCTGATGGTGTTGAAATCAAGAAGAACAAGGATGCAGACGGAATTCCTCTGGATGGGATACCGTTCCACCCTTACTACACGGTGAAAGATGTTGTCGGTGTTGTAGTATTCCTGTTTATATTTGCATTGGTAGTATTCTTTGCTCCTGAAATGGGCGGTTACTTCCTGGAGCACGCCAACTTCGAACCCGCCAATCCGTTAGCAACACCGGAACATATTGCACCTGTATGGTACTTTACTCCGTTCTATACTGTGCTGAGAGCAATACCAAATCCGTTCTGGGGTGTAGTGGCGATGGGTGCTGCAGTATTTGTCCTATTCCTGCTGCCATGGATTGATAAAAATGTAGTCAAGTCCATTCGTTACAGAAGCGCTCTGTATAAAGTGAACCTGTTTGTTTTCCTGGTGGCTTTTGTATGGTTAGGTTATTACGGCGTACAGGCGGTAACACCTATCGCATCGCAAATGGCGTTAAGACTTTCTGAGCTGTACTTCCTCTTCTTTGCGGTACTGGCGATATACAGTACGCAACGTTCAGCACTTTATTACATCGCGTGGTTTATCATCTTTGTTGGTTTGATAACTGTATATGATGTATACAGAAATAATCCAGAAATTGCAGAATTAACCTGGAAAACCTGGATCATCCCAGTCGCGTACCTGTTTGTTACCCTAATCGGTGCCGCCTTTACAAATCTAGATCAAGACAAACAAGTTCCAGAGAGGGTTACTTCATGAAGAATCTTTGTAAATTAATTTGTGTAACTGCTCTCGTGTCCTCATCGTTCAGCTGGGCTGCTGGCGGGGGGCCATTGTTTGAAATGCATGTTGATGTCCATCATCAAAAGTCATTACAGCGTGGCGCCAAGACATTCGTAAATTACTGTCTGTCTTGTCACTCTGCCTCTTTTAGTCGCTACAATCGTGTTGCGGCTGATTTGGGAATCAGTGACGAGAATATGCGCGAGCATATGATATTCACCGGCAGAAAACTGGGTGACACGATGAAAGTTGCGCTCACAGTAGAGCAGGGAAAAGAGTGGTTCGGTGCACCGCCGCCAGATTTGAGCGTGAAAGCCAGAGCGCGTGGCGCTAACTGGATTTACAGTTACCTTAAGTCGTTCTATGTAGACGAATCTGCAATACGCGGTGTGAATAATCTTCAATTCCCGGGAACCTCTATGCCGCATGTGCTATGGGAATATCAGGGTCTGCAGAAACTAGCCGTGAAAGAAAAAGAAGAAAGTCACGCTGGTGGGCACGGCAATAAACATGAGTCTCCTTTTGAAATTGCAGTTCCAGGCAAGCTAACGCCGAAAGAATACGATGCCATGCTTGTAGATTTGGTCAATTTTCTGGTTTATATGGGAGAGCCAGCACAACTTAAGCGCCAAGGTGTAGGTGTAGGTGTGTTATTCTTTCTGGCCGCACTCGGTGTACTCGCGTACTTCATGAAGCGTGACTACTGGAAAGATGTTCACTAACTAAAACTATTAATTAAACCTTGGAATTAATATGGCGTTAATCGCTAATCGAAGATCTGTGATGACTCTATTCTCAGACCCTGCGTGTATTCAGAGTCATCGCACTAGAATCGTTCTCTCGGAAAAAGACATTACAGCAGATGTCGTTCAGATAGATCAAAATAATAAGCCGGAAGATCTGTCGGAACTGAATCCATACAATTCAGTGCCTACACTGGTAGATCGCGATCTGGTTTTGTACGATTCGCGCGTTATTATGGAATATTTTGATGAAAGATTTCCTCACCCTCCATTAATGCCGGTGGATCCAGTGTCACGGTCAAAATCACGATTAGCCCTGTTCCATATTGAAAAAGACTGGTACAGCCCAATTGATACAATACTCAATGGTGATGCGCAGGCAAGTGAACGTGCAAGAAAGATTCTTGAAGACAGTCTGATTAGTTCGATTGAGATATTTAGCGTTAAGCCTTATTTTCTAAGTGATGAATTTAGTCTGGTTGACTGTTCTATAGCTCCGCTGCTATGGAGATTGCCCAGTTTGAATATCCATCTTCCAGCCGAAGCAAAAGCCATCATTGATTATGGTAATCGGGTATTTGATCGTCCTTCTTTTCGCAGTAGCCTGTCAGAAGAAGAACTCGAAATGCGACCTATATAAGTCGTATATCCAAGCTTTATTTACCTGTTGTTGAAAACGAATTCATTGTCTTAATCTTGAGTATAAAGGATAGGCAATGACATCAACTCGTCCCTACCTCATTCGTGCAATGATTGAATGGATTCTGGATAACGGTATGACACCACACCTTCTGGTTGATACAAAAGACGAGAGTGTTCACGTTCCCAGACAGTATGAGCAAGAAGGTAAAATAGTTCTCAATATTAGCCCTAGTGCGACACAAGAGCTTGAGATTGCAAATGATGCAGTGACTTTCAATGCCAGATTCGATGGAGAAGCAATGTCAGTGTATATCCCGGTAGGCTTCGTTTTAGCCATTTATACACGTGAAAATGGTCAAGGCATGATGTTCGGTGAAGATAATGAAATTACACCACCACCCGATCCCGATAACCCCTCTTCAAAGCGTGCACACTTAAAAGTAGTTAAGTAAGCAACCTGCTAGCTGTTAATAATCTGTTTGCCAGGCAACTGCTGCGATGCGTAAAAACCGATGGCGGTAAAAAGCAAATTACTGAGCAAAGTATTCTTGAAGAAAGGAATGCCGGCAATATATGCCTGAGCAAGACCGCTGGCAGTATGTGGATACATGTCATGTGTGAGCCATGACCCAAAGTTAGTCACTGTATAGAAAGCGATTGCAGACATTAACGATGCCAGCGTTATTGAAACAAGTGATAAGCGTCTGAGCCAAAAGTGACTGCCTATTACGATCAGCGCGACGGCACCATAGACAAAGAGCAGGGTGCTGTGAAAACCAATAACTGCATCACTTAAAAGCATGGCGAGTAGCGGAATAGCTATGGAAAGCCTGAGGTTTTTTATATACGCGCCTGCCAGCAATGCCATGGCACCTAGTGGGGTAAAATTTGGCGCGTGAGGGATTAATCGGCTAAATGCCAGGAATAAAATTATCACGGCTAACCATTGCCATGACGGTTGCTGAAAGTGTTTAAACATATTTAATCCCATAACCATGCTGCTCCACGAACTCCACTCGAATCTCCATGCGAGGGAGCAACTAATCGAGTGTTTACAGTATCTGAAAAAACATATTGTTGCCAGAGATTCGGAACAGTTGAATAGAGCGAATCAATATTCGACATGCCACCACCTAATACAATCACGTGTGGATCAAGGATATTAATAATGTAAGACAGGGATTTAGCCATATTCAGTTGATAGTTAGACAGTAATTCTGTGGCAATGGTGTCGCCTGCACACACGTCAGCGATAATCTGTTCGCTGGTTTTATTGATATTTGTAAGGGAGTGATAGGTTTTTGCAAAGCCCGTCCCTGACAAAAAAGTTTCAATACATCCGTATTTCCCGCACCAGCAATGCTTTGTCGCTAATTCATTATCGGTAGTATAAGGCAATGGATTGTGACCCCATTCACCAGCAATAGCATTTGACCCATCCACAATTTTTTTATTGATAACGATTCCGGCACCACAGCCTGTGCCAATGATAACCCCAAAAACCACTTCAGCATCTTTTGCGGCGCCATCGGTAGCTTCTGAAAGAGTAAAACAATTTGCATCATTTGCGATGTGGATTTCACGATTCAAAATCTGTTCCAGATCCTGTTTCAGTGGCTGATTATTCAGGCATGTTGAATTGCTGTTACGTAAAACACCAGTGGCAGGTGAAATTGACCCAGGGGTACATATGCCAATGCTGGCTTGGCAGGAAAGTTCAGCTTCGGTGGATGAGATAATTTCTTGTATACAGGCAAGTGTTGCCTGGTAATTATCTTGGGGAGTGCTAACCCGGCGTCGTAATAATGTATCGCCACTGTTATCAAGCGCCAATACTTCAATTTTAGTCCCTCCCAGGTCAACGCCAATTCGCATCAGGATTTACCTGTTATGTTTTGGGTGTAGGCAGCACGAGTTCTTTATCCCAGTATGTTGTTGAGCAATGCAGGCTGGCAGCGATAACTCTGGCAAGGACGAACAACATGTCTGAAAGCCTATTGATATACTGAATGAGTAGCGTTCGAATTTCATTGCTGTGTGTCAACTCAACCAGGCTTCTCTCTGTTCGCCTGCAGACGGTACGTGTTACGTGGCAATGAGCGACTGCAGCGTTGCCTCCAGGAAGGATAAATTCTTTGAGAGGTGGTAAGTCTTGATTGAAGTAATCAATCCATTGTTCAAGCCAGTCAACATCGCTATTGGTGATATAAGTGCACTGTGGTGCACTTAATTCTGCGCCGATATTAAATAAGTGATGCTGTATTGCCACCAGTAAAGAATCGGTCTGGTCATTTACATCAAATGCACGTATGCAAGCAATATTGGAATTTAACTCATCTACATCGCCTTGTGCTTTTATCAGCAAACAATCTTTGCTGACACGCTCACCACTGGCCAGGCCAGTGCTGCCATTATCGCCTTTGCGTGTATAGATTTTTGTCAAACGATTAACCATGGTGATGTTGAGTAATCAGTTAAGCTGAGCTGTATTTAAATGTAGCACGTTCTATTTACAGAGTGGATTGAAATTTTACACTGATATGGGCGTTAATTCCCTGTGTTTCATAACCGAATATATTTTGATAGTTTTTATCAAATAGATTTTCTACTCTACCCTGCAGTGTTAGCCAGTTATTTATTTGATAGTCGCCTGCAATATTGACAAGTGTGTAATCTTTGAGCTCCACTCTGGAGGCAGGGAAACTGCTGAAGTCATTATCAAACTGGTCATCGGTGTAGCTAATGTTTAAATTCAAGTTGGCACGATGATCAGGAAGCTGCCAGTTTGCCACCAAACTGGCAGTATTTCTGGGCACCCTGACTTCAGTGGTTTTACCGGTACTGTCAGGTTGTCTGGATTTGACGTGTGTATAGCTGGCGACGATGCCAAGATCGTTTAATAGATTGGCGTTGATGGAAAGTTCGATTCCTCTGCGGCTGCTTTTATCCTGTAGATTTACAGCGGTTGATCCCCCTAATGAAGGGTCAAAGAAAAATCCATTTATTTCATCTTTCAGTTTTTCCGAGAAATAAGTTGTGTTAATTGTAAGTTGCCTGGATAAAGCGTGCGATAAGCCTATCTCCCAGCCTTTAGACTTTTCTGGTTTGATGTCGGGGTTGCCAATGAATGTGTCAGGTGTGAATCCAAATCGTTCAGTAAAACCCGGATTCTTGACGCCGGTTCCATAGGCGCCATGTATACGTGTGCCCGACGAAGCTGGCGTATATGCCGCACTGATGCGATGAGTGTATGAGTTTTTGAATTCGTCATTGTTATCTTTGCGTAAAGAAGCACCGAGAAACAATTGATCTGCAATGCCAACACGATATTCGCCAATATAACCCGTATTGTAGATTACCTGCTTTTGATTTGGGTCTCCGAAGATACTGGCAGTGCCTGTCTGTTTGAATTTCTCGCGCTCACGTTCGTAGGCGAGTGTGACGGAATGACTGGTATTATCAGTAAAATGATATACCGTTGTTTGATAATCAAATTTTAATTTTTCTCCAGCGTTGCTGGTTTCCTCTGCACCCTCTGAAAAATTTTCATTATCAGTATCCGTCAAACTAATACTCGCCTGGTGATTCCAGGTGTTACTAAATGTATTTAATTCTGTATTAACACGTAAGTAGTTCTGGATGGATATGGTCTCGCGATCTGCGTCAATGGGGGGATCAAAGGGATCTGTTTCAACTGCTGAATCAACATGGCGACCCGTCAGGTTCACTTCCAGATTATCAGAAAGATTTATTCCGTAACGTCCACTAAGCGTTGTATTTCGATATCCATCGTCTTCTGAACCCTGTTCAGAAATATTAGTGCCATTGTTTTCAAAGTAAGAGCCATACAGTGAAAAGTGGTGGAAATGATTGCCACCACTAAGACCAGTGCAGTTTTGTCGCGAGTCAAACTGTCCTGTGCTGAAAGTGGTTTCCATACGAGCAGGTCCCTGGCCTTTTCTGGTTTGTATATTCACCACGCCTGCGAGTGCATCACTGCCCCAGAGTGCACTCTGGGGTCCACGTAAAATCTCAATGTTTTCAAGCCCACAGGTAGACAGATTGGCAAAGTTAAATTCACTGCCAGTGGTTATATCGTTTGCTTCTACGCCATCGATTAGCACTAAAGCATGATTCGATTCAGCACCACGCAGACGTAGTTGGGTTAATGCACCAGTGCCTCCATTCTTGCTGATTGCAGTGCCTGGAGCATCACGCAATAAATCTGCGGCAAATGGGAGTTGTCTACTTGTGATGTGTTGCTTGTCAATGACAGTGACTGAGCTGCCGGATTGGCTAACAGGAACAGAAGTACGGCTGGCGGTGACTGTCATGGGTTCAAGCAGGTTATCTGCAATGCCATTGTTATTAAGCAAAAGAAATATCAGTATGGGTAACGTGTAGGTGTAGCTCATTAGTTCTCCTGTCTGGAAAATGATGAGCAAACGCAGTCGTAGATGAGTGTATAAACTGCACACTCATGGTGATGCTCCTAAAACACATGAGGCATCAGTGTACAGTTTAAACAGCCCGAATCGCCCACCGCAATTTGCTGCGCAGTCACAGGCCGGTCTCCGGACTCTCAAGCTGTTTTCCTGTTGTCAGGGAAACGAATAAACAGTCTTCCCACACTAATGTGCAGTGACATTGTTGCTTATTTATACTTGATTACCGTTGCGGGGGCAGCTCTGGGATTTCACCAGATTCCCTGTTTAATCCCACTTCTATTTACTTGAGAAGGGGACACCTGTACTGCTGAATCAATAGTAATGAAATATACTCTGGATAAACTGTCCAGAGTTGTGTTGCCTACAGTGTACTATAAATTATTGAGTTGTAATTTCTTTAAGTCAGTTAATATTTGATCGCTGTGAGTAGCAACATTCACTTTGCGGTAAATTTTCCTCACTATTCCGTCAGGGTCAATGATGAATGTATGTCTTTTAGCGATCTTGATAAATCCTAATGACGTCAGTGACTGATAACTTTTGGCAACACGTCCTTGCGTATCTGCAAGTAGCGGGAATGGAAGGTTATATTTATCCGCAAATGTGGCATGGCTTTCGCTGCTGTCTACGCTGACACCAAGCACCTGAGTATTATAAGCACCAAGGGCTTTGTAATCGTCTCTAAATGCACATGCCTGTTTTGTGCATCCTGGAGTGTCATCTTTGGGGTAAAAATATAGTACTACCCACTTGCCGTGATATTTTTCTAGTGTATGTGTTTTTCCATGTTGATCAATTAATTCAAATGCAGGGGCGGCTTGTCCAGTTTCAGGTGAATTCGCAGATAGAATATTAAACATGGCAATTGATAGGAGTAAGGTGAGTGAAGTGATCAGGCGAAATGATAATCGGCACATGTCTGGTTTGGCGGATTGAATTTCAGTTAAGCCCTATTCTTTCATACAACAAGATCAAACTGTATTAATAAATTCACAGGTAATTCTCATTAAAAATAAATGAGTTAAACACTGTCAACGGATCAATCATTTAAGACAAATTAATAAGGCGCTTATATGAAATCATGACTAAAGCGTTATTTAGCCTTCATTTTCTTTTCACACAAGTGTGAGTGATGCTGAATTCAATCATTGCTAGTCGCAAAAACATGATGAAGTCAAAGGTATTGATTGCCTTCTATCAGGAATTGTTGCCGTTAAATCGTGACTTCAGGCAGATGTGATTGGCTTCACAGTAAGTTGTACTTATGCAAAATTAATTGCATACATATATAAAACTGATAAATTACAGTGAGTTATAAAATGTTGGGAAAATACTCTAAAGTTTCACTGAAACGAACATTAATTGCCGGACTGTTACTGATAGTGGTGTCTGGGAACAGTGTATTTGCAGCACTAGTAGAATACAAAGCCAATTTATTTGGTCCGGGTATGCAAGTTCATAATTGTATTGACCTTGATTCAAAGGGAAGTCTATTCGGAGACTATAGTGAAGAGCAGGGCACGCTCAGCAACATTAGTGGCGCACTTAAGTTTGTAACTATCACAGAAGGGTTTATTAAGCGCGGGTACAATAACGTGAAGAATTATGTTGTGGGCACGTTTAATGACAATGTCCCAGCAGTATTACGAGGCATGAATATCTTTGTCGATCTCTCCCGTGGTGCAGATTATGCTGAAACCAAAGTTACCAATACCAGGATTCGAGAATGGGGATGGGCATTATTTTACGATCCGCTTGAATATGCCACTGCCGATGATTTGTTTGCAAATAGAGACCAGTTAAGAACGGTCGCTAATCCGTATAAAACGTTCGGTGAGTTATGCCCAAAATATGCGGGCGGAAATTCATCTGGATATCACGGATGGTGCTCAGCTGGTGTTGAATTGTATGGGGATTATGGTACACCAGCACCTGTTCCATTACCGGCTGCGTTTTATCTTTTGTCTGCTGGCATAATAGGACTGGTTTCTTTCTCGAAAAAACGTGCTAACCAGTAGTCTTTACGCTGTAATTTCTTTTTCAGTCAGATACCAGTGAAGTTTTGTATGTAAGGTCACGACAGAACCGACGATAATCAGTGTCGGCCCCTGAACATGCTGTTCATCAACCAGGCTGGGCAGACTGGTTAAATTACCAATCAGTACACGCTGATCCGGTGTTGTTCCCTTGGTGATCAAAGCAGCCGGTGTGTCGGCGGATAAACCATGCTTCACTAGTTGTTCGCAAATAATATTCAGGCCGTGCAGTCCCATATAGAAAACAATGGTCTGCTTGGCGTGTGCCAGCATCTTCCAGTTAAGATTCACTGTCCCATCTCTCAAATGGCCTGTGACGAATGTGCACGCCTGGGCGTGGTCGCGATGAGTCAGCGGGATGCCGGAATAGGATGCACACCCTGCTGCGGCAGTAATGCCAGGCACTACCTGGAAGTGAACACCTTCTTCCATTAATGTCTCGATTTCTTCGCCGCCACGTCCAAAAATAAATGGGTCGCCTCCTTTTAGGCGAAGTACACGTTTGCCTTCCCTGGCAAGACGTACCAATAACTGATTAATGGATTCCTGTTGAATGGCGTGATTTGCACGCTGTTTGCCAGCATAAATTTTCTCTGCATCTTTTCTCACCAAATCCATAATCTGATCTGAGACCAGGCGATCGTAAACAACGACATCCGCCTGTTGTATCAAACGCAGAGCACGAAAGGTGAGTAAGTCCGGATCACCAGGACCTGCTCCAACCAGATACACTTCACCGATATTGTTTGTGCTGAAATCCTTGTTTGCCAGTTTTTGCTGTAAGGTTTCTTCAGCCTCTTCTACTTTGCCTGCTAATACCATTTCCGAGATGGGACCCTGTAACACTTCTTCCCAGAAGCGTCTGCGTGAATCACCATCCTGAATTGTATTGCTTGCTTCCTGTCGATATTTTTCTACTAATGATGCTAATGATCCGTAAGCTGAAGGTGTGCAGCGTTCCAGATTTCGGCGTAATAATCGTGCCAGCACTGGTGATGCACCACCGGTAGTCACTGCGATTTGAATTGGACTGCGATCAATCACCGAAGGTAAGACAACATCACCTCGTTTAAAGTCATCTGCAACATTGACAAGGATGTCATTTTCCTTGGCTAGATTACTAATATGTTTGTTTAACGACACATCGCTGGTAGCAGCAATAATTAAACGTTGATTGCCTATATCGGAATCAGAAAATTTACGCTGGTGTAAAGTGATTGAGTGATTCTCGCATAAAGATTTTATTTCATCGCATATGGCAGGTGCGATAACGGTGACGCTTGCTTCTGCCTTACATAGCATTTTTAATTTACGTGCAGCAATCTTTCCTCCTCCTGCGATCAGGCATGGTTTATCTTTAATGTCTATAAAAAGTGGCAGAAGGCTCATGATTGTTTAAGTGTATTGAGTTGCATTAGTATGGGGTCCGTTAAATGAGAAATGCGTTTGCGCATCACAGAGCCGATCGCATCGCTCACACCAAATACAGGGTCAAGCAACGTTTCGCTGACCATGGACAGGTATATTACTGCATATAGATGAGATTTGGCATCTGGCCAGTCACTGGTCAGGCTATTTATCTCTGACGTTAGGCTATTAAGTATTATTTCTGCATGTTCATCAAGTTCACTGATATTCCGCCAGCGAAAATTCTCCAATGTTTCAGCGTTGAAATGGTTTCCAATGGCATTGAAAATCTCGACAGCAACATCCTGGTCATTAGGTTTTTTCAGTACCGTGATGATGGCGTCAAGCGTTGCCTGCCCCTGAGCGCTGAATACCGAGCTTAATTTGTTTATATATTGATGGAAGGAAGCGTACTGGCTGACTTTGTCAAACATCGAATGTGCCTTGACCTTTACAGGAATTGATTCCGGGCATTGTTTTATAAAGCCAACATAAAAAGTGTTACGACGTTTACCACGATTCCAGATATCAAGCTTTGTTTTTTCATCGATTAAATCTGGTTGAAGTATTAATCTTACTGATTTCATTAATGCTTTTGATGATTCCTCAAAAGGCAAAAACTCAACCAGAAATTTTGCAAGTTCCTGTCCCATGTATCCCTGTGCAACTTCTGCTGATTCCAGTAAACATCGCGCATTATCCGAATTTGGTGCACACCACCATGCACGCCGGGCAATTTCATTTGTGATTCCATTTGCATGCACAACAGCGACAACAGCTTCAGGTTCACCCAGTAAAAGTAATTTTTCCAGGCTGTTGTCACGAGCCTGACCCATACGTGTCCACCGACGCAAAAAGACAGGGTAACCACCTGGTGATCCAAGAACATTAGTGGAAAGCCACTGGCGTACTATTTTCAGGTATTTTTCATCTTTGCAATTGGGGTGTAATGTGATTTTAGCTTCACCTTTCTCAGAAAGAGCATAGAGCTCCATGCGAGATTCGTCGATGCGAATGGCCTGTAGTTGCTGCGCAAGTAGAACATTAAGTCGCAGTTTGTCTTCGTGAGATAAATCCATTAGTTGAGCTGAATACGTTGGCCAAATGGGACGGCGTGTTTGCCTTTTACTAACCAGATCACGGGATAGCTGGGTTGATAGTCTGGGAACTTGCCAGCACAGTCACTAAAGTAAACCAGAAGCTCTGGTGCCTGATCCTGTTTTTCTACCCAGTCAAATACGGGACAGAAATCAGTTCCACCACCGCCAGTGAATGTTTTGGGCAGGGCAAATTCTTCCCATGACTCAAATATCCAGGGTGACCCTTCAGCCAGTTCAGCATCGCATGCAAGTAAGCTGATGCGTGCACGCAATTGTCCTTTTATTGCATCAATTTCACAAAGGAATTCATTCATTTCTTTGTCGTCGATCGAGCCACTGATGTCTATGGCAACAATCATATTTACCTGAGAACTGCGTAAACTTGGAAAGATTGATGGGTCACCACGTCGGGAAGAAGGGCGTGAATAATTGTAGTCATCTCTTGCCGTTGCTGTCATGTGTCTCGCAAGTAGTGCGCGCCAGGGTAATTTTGGCTGCAACATGAACTCCACCATGCGTGCCATTGACTCGCTCAGTTTTCCTGCTTGCTGGGCCTGTTGTGCAGCGCCTGCCAATCGTTGCTGCCACTGTACCGATAAATTATCCTGTTCCTGCTGTGACATTGTTGCCGGTCTGGGGCTGCCTTTAAAATCAGATTCACCAGAATCACTGTTATCCTGATTACTGTTTTGCTGTGGGTCAGTGGAATTGTCTTCGTCAGTAGGGTCGGTAGTCTCTTCATTACCTTCCTCCTGATGCTCGGAGCTATCTGCATCACCATCTTCTTTGTCTTGTAGACAGCAGTAAATCTCTTCGGCCGTCATACCGGTAAAACTATCTTCGATTAGAGTGCCTGGAGGTGCGCTAAATCCTTCCTCTACGAGTATCGGGTTAACTGCATATTCACAGGCCAGATCCCAGCGCTGCTTTATTCTGTGTCCTCGACGTGCGAAATGAGACAATGCACAGTGTAATGCCTGTTTAGCCAATACAAACTGTGTTTCTGAACCATGCAGCTGGTTGATGTATTCGTAATTGAAATAAATCTTTTTTGCATCAGTAGCTGCTGTGATACACCAGGAAGGGTCACCCATTTCTAATGGCATTCTTAAAACCAGTGCGCCTAAAAATGGTTTATCCAGAATCAGACGAGTACGAGCAGCAGCCAGTTTTGTGTCTACAGAATTGTCGTCCAAAACGTGTGCTTGCTTAGTTTTCGTAAAGCATTAAGTCTGCAACAGAGTCTGCCCAGGAAACAAATTCTGGTAATGAAAAAATCTTTTCACCAATTGCGCGATGCATATCAGAAATCATCATGACTCCCATTTCTTTTTGCGGAAACCTGTGAGCATAAGTAAGGATATTGCCCTGTAATTTTTCGGCGTTATCGGATTTGTTGACACGAATAGCCTGTCCAACCAGCGCGGATGCGACAGCGTACTGAAGATCTATTTCAGCAGGGACGGGGACATCTTTGCCATTTACGATGTCTTCTATATTTGGCATTGAATCCAGATTGGCAATGAAAGCATTTAATTCCACACCAGCAGCAGGCCCCACGCATGCCTGTAGTGTTTCTAACAGTATTGCGCCCTGGTCAATAAATTTTTGCAATGCGCGATGGGTAAACTCCCAGGAGCGTGGAGATGGAAATGCCATTGGGTTTTGTGCAGCATCAAATTCAAAAATCAGATCAGGCCTGAAGCGCAAAAAAGCAATAATACGATCATCAATGTTATTTTCGTATGCCCAGGCTACCCAGTCATCCAGATTCACATCGACCTGGTAATGGGAAAAGCGATTAGCCAGTGGCGCAGGCATTGTGTACGTGACACCACGATCGCCCTGTCGATTACCTGCAGCGAGAATTGCCCAGCCTTCTGGAACTTCGTATTGCCCGAGTCTGCGGTCCAGAATTAACTGGTATGCAGCAGCTGAAACACTTGGGGCAGCTGATGTTATTTCATCTAAAAATAAAATTCCCTGACTGCCATGGCGCTCTTTATTTGGCAACATTGAAGGTATGGCCCATTCCACACTGGTATCGATACGAAATGGAATGCCGCGTAGATCGCTCGGCTCCATTTGAGACAGGCGGATATCTATCATGGGAACAGCATTTCGTTCCGCAACCTGTGCAACAATTTGTGATTTGCCCACGCCAGGCGGTCCCCATAACATCACCGGGGTGTGTTGGCCTAGAGTAGTTCCGTGGAATTCCTTGTTTAATACAGAAAATAAATGTGCGGGCCGCATGAACTGCCTTTTGTTTATTCTTATTGCGTGAAAATAAATATGTGATTGACGATTTTACGCTGCTAATGGTGGTTTTAAATACCTCTTACGGTGCTTTTAAGATATCCGCATGATTTGCGTATTCAAACTTTCTCGCTGGCAATGAGTCTATTAAGTAGTGTGTGCAAAGCAGTTCGCGATTATTAAATAGAAGGCATAAGATTGATACCAGGATTTATGATGAGTATTGGACAATTGATGTACCCACAGTGCAGATGCGTATGGTTATTGGCTATGATGGTATGTGGTGGATTTTCAGTCGCCTGCGCCACTAACCATATAGATTATAAGGTTAAAGAAGAGACTGCCGATGCGGCCTACATTCATTCTGCTACCGAAATAAAGAATGTTGACAGTGTCGCTGAGATAAAAATAACCGATTCAAGTGAACACATACAGGATTTTGAACGCAGTTTGCAGGAATTTGATGAAAAATTGCTGCGCGAACTGGAACAGGCGCAACAGGAGCGGCAGGAAAGTGCGCGTCAAAAAGCGGCGGTTCGCAGTGATGCTGAGTTAGAAGCTGAATCTGAAAGCGAAGGTGATTCTGGAGCAACTGCCAGTGGGGAGGGAACTGAAAGTAATGAAACAGCAAGTTCTCACGGTCAGGACGGTAGCGAAGAAGAAAAAACTGAACAGGCAGCCGGTGCTAGTAATACAGCACAGGAAAAAGCAAGTGATCGCCAGGGCGAGAAAAGCAGTAGTACGCAAGTATCCACTGTGCCCAGTGGTGATGACGACGACATAGTTGCCCGCCAGCTGCGCGAAGCAGCGGAAGCAGAAACAGATCCAGTAATAAAAGAGAAATTATGGGAAGAGTATTGGAAATACAAAAATCAGCAGAATCCGGCTGCTGCTTCATCGGCACCTTAAAATATTTTCATTATTTGCTGCTACTGCTTGTATTCAGTGGGTGTTCGTCAGTAGGCGCTATAAAAGTTGATGCTGATGAAAAAATCGAAATAGAACAAACACAATTACAGGAGAAAAATCTGCTCGACGTTGGTGTCATTGTATTTGAGGGTGGCGAGATTAGTCCGGAGCAGCAGGAACAGGAGGGCATTAGCCCGGAAATACGTCAGGCTGAAGCACGTTACATTTCTTATCATTTGCGTGAGACCATTCAGAAAACAAGCAGCTGGGGAGCGGTAAACGTTTTGCCTTCAGAATCAGAAGTGGTGGATGTGATTGTTAATGGGGAAATTATTGAGTCCACTGGTGAAAAATTAAAACTGAAAATACACGTTGCTGATTCAACAGGCGAGCTCTGGTTTGAAAATACATATCAGACGAAAGTAACACGGAAAAATTACACTGAAATAAAAGATGAAAATGATCTGGCGGAAATATACCAGGGTATGTATAACCGCATTGCTAACGATATTAATACATATCGTAAATCCATTGACAGTCAGCGACTCATGACTATCCGAAATACCAGTGAACTTAAATATGCCGCCAATCTGGCGCCTGAAATCTATAAAAATTACATCACACAAGATGATCAGGGAAATACAACAATATTGCGTCTGCCTGCGACAGATGATCCCTCATTAATACGCGTGAAAAAAATCCGCGAACGTGAATATCTTCTTGTTGATACAATTAATGAGCATTACGCCAGTTATTATGAAAAAGTACAGGCCACATACGGGAACTGGCGCAAGTACTACCTGATAGAAACCCTGGAAAAACGAAAAGTAGAGCGTGAAGCAAAATTCAAGAAAACGCTTGGTGCAGCAGCAGTCATTGGCAGTATTGTAATGGTAGTTCTAGGTGAGAATGCTTCACCAGGGTTAGTAGTTGCAGGCGTCTCTTTGTATGTCGATGGTGCCAACGCAAGCGAAGAGGCTGTTATCCATAAAGAGGCAATTGTAGAGCTTAGTGAATCTTTGCAAACTGATGTAGAGCCGCTGGTAATAGAAGTCGATGGCGAAGCTAAAGAACTAACAGGCACACTTGATGAGCAGTACCTGCAATGGAGAGCTCTATTAAAAGCAATCTATCAGGAAGAGGTGGGTATTCCCAGCGAAGTGGGCAATGATGCATTCAGTGACGCGTGAGTAAACTATAATTTAAACACTCTGTTGAGCCATGTCTGACTCAAAAAATAAAGAAGCCATTGAGGTACTTGAGATTGCATCAGTGCCAGTCAGGAAAAGCGCTGCTTTGTCTGAGCACTCATCTGCTTCATTGCTGTCGAAAAAATGGGTTTGGGTAACCTTTATAGTTCTATTGATGCTGGCGTTATATGTTGTCTTTTTACTACCAGGTGATCTGGATAGAAAAAGGATTAACGATAGTGTCAGTGATGATGACAAGACAGCAACGCATTCCCGGCAAGAAAAAAATGAGCCAATTGAATCAGGTGTTGTAACGAGTCAGCCTGACGCTTTGGAAAAAACCGAAGCTGTGGATGACGTATCACAACAATTCAAAGTGGAAGCAGGGAAGTTGCTTGCAAGCATAATTGAACTCGAAGCTCATCTTGACAGGCACGCCGTAAAAAAGTGGGCAGCAGAAAAATATGCTGACGCGGTTGAGCAGGGTCGAATAGGTGACGAACATTATCGGCGTCAGCAATATCGACAGGCGTCAGAAACCTTTCAGCTTGCAATTAACAGGCTGCAGGACTTAAAGCAGCGTATCCAGCCGACACTGATGCAGGCGTTAACACGCGGAGAGCAGGCATTAACGCAGGGTGATCAGAATACTGCATTTCAACAATTTGCTCTGGCAATAGCAATCTCCCCACAAGACATGCGTGCAATAAATGGCGTTCAACGAACAAAAACGCTTGAGCAACTGTTTGCTTTACTGCAACGTGGCAGCAGTTTTGAGTTTCATAATCAGCTACAACAGGCCAAACTGGTTTATGAGGAAGCAATTACACTTGATCCGCTGTCAGATGAAGCGCGCGCTGCTTTAGCACGAGTAGATACAAGACTTGCAGACGAGGAATTTTCACGAATATTGGCAGTCGCATACCAGGCATTGCAAAACCGGCAATACACTGATGCGCGGGCAGCATTTAAAGATGCGAAAAAATTAAAACCAGATGCTAGCGAGCCTGTGACTGGACTGAATAAGGTTGATGCCGCTATTCGTGAAGCGAAGATAGAAAATCTATTGGTTGAAGCAGAGCATTTTGTGCAATTGCAACAGTGGCAGCAGGCAGCAACAAGCTTTGAGAAGGTTTTACGCCTGAATAATAATCATAAACAGGCTTCTAGCGGCTTGCGGGATAGTAATGCCAAGGCAATGATTCTAGATGAGCTAAAAGCGGCACTTGCGTCATCAGATCAGTTGTATAAAGACAAAGTGCTGCAAGATGCAGAAAAGGTGCTTGAATCTGTAGCGGGACTGACTTCTCCAGGAGCAATCATTGAACAGCATTATGAACAATTGCAGCGTCTGGTACGTGTCGCCGCAACACCTGTTCCGGTGATACTGGTATCAGACAATCATACTGAAGTTGTTGTATTTAAAGTGAAGCGTTTGGGGAAGTTCAAGCAGTACGAGCTTCAGTTGAGGCCAGGGCCGTATACAGTCGTTGGCACAAGGAATGGATATCGTGATGTTCGTAAAGTAATAAATATTAAGCCTGAAAGTAACAATTCTTCGATAATGATAGTTTGTGAAGAGTCAATCTAATCATGCCTGATCAGCAAAAAAATTCCAGCCAGGAACAACATAAAGAATTGATAGAGCCCATCAAAGTTAATTTTGATGAAGCCAGTGTTGTCAGTCGATATGGTAAAAAGGACTTTGTTAAATTTATATATGTGCTATTTGCTTTTGCGTTAATTTTTATTTTCTGGTTTGTCGTCAGTGCCAAGTCAGTGATTATTGAGGTTTCACCTGCGCCGGAAACACTTCAGTTAAGTGATGGATCGTTATCGATTAAACTGCAGGATCGATTTCTTGCGCAACCTGGCGAGTATGATTTGACTGCGAGTAAACCAGGGTACTACACATTAAAAGAAAACATCAGTATTGGCAGACTTGCCTCTTATACTTTCAAGCGTACATTGAAAAAAAAGCCGGGCCTGGTTTCCATCAGCGTTGATTCACCGGAACTGGCCATAGTTTATATAGATAATCGCTACGTGGGTGTAGCACCCATGCAGGATATTGCATTGGAGGCAGGTACGCACACTATAGAATTGCAACGCTATCGTTATCAGACACATTTGTCAGAATTTCAGGTTGAAGGTGCAGAGCAAAAACAACATGTAACATTTTCTATGGTGCCTGACTGGTCGCAGGTTTCAATTGATACAAAACCTGCAGCAGCACAAATATGGCTGGATGGCGAAAATCTTGGAGCCACGCCGCAGCAGTTGGAAGTGGATGCGGGGCGGCATCGTCTGGAACTCGTACATCCTGATTTTTCTGCATATATATCTGAGTTTGTAGTGCTGGCAGATAGACCGCTGGATTTGGGAGTAATAGAACTTGATCGTGATCCTAGCTACCTGATCGCCAAGTCTTCGCCTTCAGGCGCACGTGTTTTTATGAATGAACAAATGCAGGGTGTGACGCCAATAACGATAACAGTGCTGCCAAATGTCGATTATAAAATTCGTTTTGAAAAATTGGGCTATCGCGAACTAGCGCGTACAGTGAAAGTAAAGAGCGGTGAAAGTAAAGCGATAGAAGTGGGTTTGCAGGCAATATTAGCCAGCGTGCACTTGGATGTAGTCCCTAAAACTGCTGTGGTATTGGTAGACGGAAAATTGCAGGGCTACGGAGATCAGACTTTTTCACTGACAACTGCTCCACATGTAATTGAGGTGAAAGAGAGTGGATATAATACACACGTACTGAATATCACTCCTAAAGCTAATTCGCCGGTAAATGAAAAAATCACATTAATGCTGCGAGAAGGTGAAAAATATTATCCGGAAAGGTTTGTTAACAGCCAGGGGCAGCAACTGCAACTAATCACCCCGGGCGAATTTACTATGGGAAGTTCGCGACGTGAGCAGGGACGTAGAGCAAATGAAGTGTTGCGGAATGTAAAACTTAAGCGCAGATTTTATATTGGTGTAAAAGAAGTAAGCAATCAGGAATTTGCACGCTTTGACACAAAACATAATTCAGGAAATTTCAATGGTGTAGATCTTTCACTCCCGAAGCAGCCGGTGGTCAATATCAGCTGGGAGCAGGCTGCACGTTATTGCAACTGGTTAAGTGAACTGGAAGATTTGCCACTAAGTTACCGTGAAAGGGATGGGAGGTTAATAGCAGAAAATCCTTTGCTAACAGGGTATCGCTTAGTTACTGAGGCTGAATGGGCCTGGGTGGCGAGGGTGCAGCCCAATGGCGCTTTATTGCGATATCCCTGGGGTGAAAACTATCCTCCACAGGCAATCAGCGGTAACTATGCAGACCAGCAGGCAAGAAAAATTATTGGATTCACAATCCCTGAATATAATGACGGGTTTGCAGGTCCTGCGCCGACCGGCAGCTTTGCGAAAAATCAAAATAGTCTTTACGATATTGAAGCAAACGCGGCTGAGTGGATGCATGATTACTATACTATCCATGCTGTATCGGAATCACAGGTATTTGTTGATCCTGTCGGCCCCAGTCAAGGCAAACATCATGTTGTGCGCGGATCTTCATGGTTGCGAGGAACACTGAGTAATACGCGCCTTGCTTATCGTGACTATCGTGAAAAGCCACATGTGGAGATAGGTTTTCGTATCGCCCGATATATTGAGAAGTAAAACCATGAGAAATAAAGACATGAGAAATAAAGACATGAGAAATAAAGCAATGGCCGTAGTAATGTTTGTTGTTGCTGTGTACTGTGGTGGTGCGCTTTCTGAATCTGGTGCTGAAGAGTCTGCGCAAAAAAAACAGGATGTTAATCAAGTGGAAAAAGAAACTGTAAAAATTCCAAAAAAGAAAAAACCTGTAAAAGAATTTACACCCAGTGAAGAAATATCAATTGATAAACCGGTAGCATTTCCAGTAGACATTTAAATATGAAATCATGAATAAAAAACTCCCAACTGAACTGGTATACCAGCTGTTCACGCTATTAGTAATAATAATTGTAGTGCACGCAGCTTATGTAGTTTTAATTCGGCCGAATGCAGATGCAATTCTGGAATATCAGTCTCAGCAATCAACGTTAAATAAAGATTATGTGCCTGAAAAGTCAGTCTATGTGTTAATACGGGATTTTGAGCAGGAAGCATGTTTTATATTAATGTTCTGGGCAATGGCAATTATCGGATTCAAACTATCGCATATACTGAAAGAACGCAGTCTTCTGGAGCTGGACATCATTCGGGCAGCAGAAGGACTTAAAATTTTACCGCAGGACACAAAAGAGCTGACGCGAAAAGTGCAGTCTTTGCCTGCTGACAAGCAACGTTTTTTGCTTCCACGAGCATTGCAAATTGCGATAGATCGATTCAATTCCTCGAGTAATGTGCAAGATGTCTCTCAGGCAATGAAAAATGTTTGCGATACAGAATATGAGCGACTTGAGTCGGAACTGTCGATTATCCGTTACATTGCATGGGCAATTCCGTCGGTTGGGTTTCTTGGTACTGTGCGAGGGATCGGTGATGCACTTGGCCAGGCGCATAAAGCAGTTGAAGGTGATATTACTGGCGTGACAGAAAGTTTGGGTGTTGCATTTAATTCAACATTTATAGCTCTGTGTATCAGCATCGTGTTGATGTTCATAGTGCATCAATTGCAGTTGATGCAGGAACGTTATATTTTTGATACACAGGAGTACTGCAATCATAATCTTATACGTCACATGCAAATAGCATAGAGTTTATTTGTGAATAACAAGGTTGCGATTGAACTAAATGACAGTGGCATTATTGTTAGTGACAGTAAGCAGATATTGCTGACATCACCCGGCTACATTGTTGATCTGGCAGGTCAGGAATGGATTGGAGAAGAAGCGAGGATCCGCGCTCAACTGCATTCCAGTGAATGTAACCATCGCTTTTGGTCCGGCTTGGCGCAAACCCGGATGAATGAGGTTGATCAGCGTAACGCCAAATTAGCATTGCGCCATTTGGATTTTGTGTGGAGTCAGGTTCCGCGCTCTGTCGAGGCTGTTATTCTGGTGGTGCCTGCTACATTTACTAAACCCGGATTGGGTCTGCTGTTGGGTATCTGTAAGGAGCTTGCCATACCTGTGCGCGCTATGGTTCATAAGGCCGTGCTAGTGCCACAACAGCTTAATCATGCGGGTGCGACAATTCACCTCGATATACAGCTTCATCAAACGGCGATGACGCTTTTGCATGAACAGCAAGAACAGTTCAGTGTTGCAGAGGTTGAAATGCTGAATGATCTTGGTTTTGTTTCAATTTATGCAGCTGCAGCTGAATTTATCTCCCAGGTCTTTATCAGTGCCAGTCGACTTGATCCTATGCATAATGCTGAACTGGAGCAGCAGCTATTTAATAATTTGCCGACTTGGCTAGAGCAAGCACAATCGCATGAGTCAGTGCAGTGCCAGTTGGAGTATAAAAATAGTGTTTATAAAGCGGTGGTCAACGCTGGTGATGTGAAAGAGATACTGAAATCCAGGTTAGATAAAATTATCAGAGCGCTACAGTCCATTGAGTTCAGGCAGCCACTCATTGTGTGCGTGTCAGAAATTGTGAACAGACAATTGGGTTTTAATCAGTATGCAAATCATCATGGCATAATGGTCAGAGAGCTGGATCAGGGGTATCACGCCCGGCAAAGTCTATTTCATGCCAGTCACTTGATGACTACGGATGCGCAAATCTACCTAAGTAAACAACTTCCCTGTGTTACGTTAACAGACCCCTTGCCGATACCATGCAATAAACAGGCACTCGCTGTCGAGACGGAAGTGACACACGTTCTTTATCAACACCATGCCTATCCGCTGGAAAAAGTATTATATTTAGTTGAAACGGCAGATAAAGAACTGAGATTATCATGTGATCGGCCGCATGCTACGCAAAAAGAATTGCTTGTTTTGTGTAAAACACCGACACAAGTGCTGGCAGAAATAGCTCAGGGAATAAGCATAGAAATTAATGGTCAATCTTTTCAGTCTCATGTACAGCTTGCAATTGGTGACAGCATAAAGATTAAAGAACATAAAGATGAGTTAATGCTCATTAGTGTAGAGCAGCAAAGTGCGTAAGCAGGCTGTGAATGTGTTTAGCCTGGCATTTCTCGATGTCATGTCTTGTGGATTTGGTGCCATTATATTGTTATTTGTTATTATTAATGCTGATACTGTAAAGCGTAAGGAAAAGCTAAGTGAAAATCTGCAAGGTGAAGTTGAGAAGCTAGACACCGAAGTGACAGCGGGAAGAAAATATTTAGTCGACCTTAAAAATAGTGTTAAAGCAGCACAGGAAATAGTGGATCAAACCTCTGGTCTGTCAAAACGTGTGATTGAACAACTTGAGCAAAAGAAGCAGGAACTGGCTGAAGCACAAAATGACACGCTGGCAAAAACTGCGCATATCAATAAGCTCAAAGCAGAATTAAAATCACTGGAAGAGGCGAATAAGCGACTGGAAGGTGGTGCGAGTGATGCAGAGAGTCAAGGTGATAGCCTGATACATATTGCCGGGGAAGGACAACGACAATATATTACGGGATTGACGATAGGCGGAGAATATCTCGTGATACTTGTTGATAGTTCTGCAAGCATGCTTGCTGATCGAATAGTCAATGTTATACGCAATCGAGTAATGCCGGATCAGAATAAAATACGCACTGCCAAGTGGCAGCAAGTGGTCAGGACAGTAGAATGGATTAGTTCACGTATCCCGCGCGACAGTAAATTTAAAATGGTGACTTTCAACGAACGTGTCAATTCGTTAAATCCTGATACGAATGAGCAATGGCTGGACGGTGATAACCCGGTACATTTGCGTGCAGCTATTAATAATATGCGTGCTACGATTCCTGGCAAGGGCACTAGTCTTTATCATGCTTTTCAATATATCTCTCAACTGGAACCAAAGCCCGACAGTATTTACCTGCTAACGGACGGCTTGCCCACACAAGGCAAGTCAAAGCCATTCGGAAATACAGTCAATGCACGACAACGGCTTAACTATTTTAATGACGCTGTAAAGCAGTTGCCGCATAGTGTCGCGGTGAATGTTGTGCTTTTCCCAATCGAGGGGGATCCTGATGCGGCAAGCGCCTACTGGTCGCTAGCCTCGCGCTCTAATGGTGTTTTTTTTAGTCCGGCGAATGACTGGCCATGAGTATACGTAGACGAAGTATTGTAGAAGTATTTAGCCTGTCTTTTTTAGACTGCATCTGTTGTGGTTTTGGTGCGTTAATTCTTCTGCTGGTACTCACAAAAAATGCAGAGCCAGTCATTTTTGAAGAATATAGCGAGAGCATGAAAAGCATCGTGGCAAAACTTCAGGAAGAATTATTTGAAATTAGAGGTGAGACTTATGTGCTTAATCGTGACCTTGTCACCAAGCAGCAACAAATCTCACAAGAGAAAATCAAAGTTGCGCGCCTGCAGGGAGATCTTTCTGCAATTCAAGGTGAATTTTCTTCCAGTAGTGATGATTCGGCTGTGCAAAATATAATTACCGGGCAATTAACATCTGCGCGTCAAAAACTGACAGAAGAGATGCAGCGATTGCAGGCACGGCAGTCAATTAGTTTGACATCAAATAACACAGTTGGTGGTATTCCGGTGGATAGTGAATACATTATTTTCATTATAGATACATCGGGAAGTATGTTCCGCTTTGCCTGGGAGCTGGTGAAAATAAAAATTACCGAAGTGCTGGATGCTTATCCAGAAGTTAAAGGTATTCAGGTAATGAATGATATGGGTGAGTTCATGTTTTCCCAGTATGCTGGCGAGTGGATTCCGGATACTCCCGCACGGCGTAAAGCAATTATTACGCGAATGAAAAGATGGCAACCGTTTAGTAATAGTAGTCCTGTAGAAGGCATTAATGCAGCGATTCGTATTTACTACGCAAAAGATAAGAAAATCAGCTTATATGTATTCGGTGATGAATTTACCGGCGAATCAATTTCTAATGTTGTTCACGAGGTAGACAGAATTAATCGAGTCGACAGCCAAGGTAACCGTCGGGTAAGAATTCATGCGATTGGTTTTCCTGTGCAGTTTGATCCACGCGCGCCTGACAACACCACCGGCGTACGATTCGCTACCTTAATGCGCGAGTTATGCAAAAGGAATGATGGGACATTTATCGGATTAAACCGTTTTACTCCGTGAATGTATCAGCCAGACTGGTGCTGACATTATCTAGAAGCCCGCTTTTTTATACCATTCCGCTGCTTTTTGTTCGTCTTTTTCTATAAGCGTTCCCTGTTCATACATCATTGCCAGGGTAGTTTGGGAGCCGGCAAGTCCCTGCTCAGCTGCCTTGGTAAACCATTCCACCGCAAGTTCACCGTTTTTTTCAACGCAGTCACCTTCCATGTACATGAAGCCCAAGCCGTGCTGGGCAAGTGCGTGGCCCTGTTCTGCGGCAGCTTTCATCCATTTGAAAGCTGACTCCGGGCTCGCAACTACTCCCAGGCCATTCTGGCACATGATAGCTACTCGATGCTGTGCATCAGCATAGCCCTTCTCAGCCAGTGGTGACAGTAACTGCATTGCACGTGAAAAGTGTTTTGACTCAAATGATTGTATGCCGCCTACGAAATCAATCTCTTCTGCTTCTTCCATCGAATGACTCTTAAAATTAGTGTTTGAATTCAGTTGCCAAGTTTAAATCAAACCGGCATGGCACCGAATACCTCTGATGAGTGACTAGACAGGTGAAATATTTCTCTTTTTTATCAATCACTTATACGCCCCTCCATAGAGATATTTTGATGCTTATGGACATTTTGTATGCTGCCTGCCCCTAACACTAATAGTGAAATCAAATGGCAGCAGTATTAGCAGAGTCGCAGCATGAAATAGACGCATTTATGCGCAGTGCGATTGGTCGTGTTGCCACGGGTCCTGAATACAGCAAGGACCTTTCCTTTGAAGAAGCGCAAGCCGTGATGCATTATATTTTGCGTGATGTCACCGACCCGATTCAGGCGGGTGTATATCTGATTGCTTTGCGCATGAAGCGAGAAACCGATGATGAAAATGGTGGTAGCTTGCAAGCGATTCTTGACCAGACTGATCGTGTAGTTGCGGAGGTGGATACAGTGGTCGATATCGCAGAACCCTATGATGGTTACATGCGAGGGGCCCCGGTGACTGCATTTCTGCCAGCGTTACTGGCGGCGTGTGGTGTCCCGGCAGTCAGCCATGGGCTGGAAGAGGTTGGACCAAAATTTGGTGTTACTCAGCGTAAGGTATTGCGTGAAGCGGGGATCAATGTCGATTTAACCTGTGCGCAGACTGTAGAAAGAATTAATAACAGCGACATTGGCTGGGGTTACGTTGATCAGGCTAACTTTTGTAAGTCGTTACATGATTTAGTACCTCTTAGAAAAAGAATTATTAAACGTCCAGTGCTGACTACCGTTGAAGTGCTGGCAAAGCCAATTTGTGGGAAAAAAACTACTCACTTAATGACAGGCTATGTGCATAAACCATATCCACCTGTTTACGAAAGACTGGCAAAGCTGGCAGGATTTGATTCGGCCGTATTGGTGCGTGGTGTTGAAGGTGGTGTAACACCAGCCTTGAATAAGCCGGCCAAGTATTTTGAATATCACGGTGAACAGGGCGAATTAATGGAAGTCGATGTGTCTCCAGCTGACCTGGGAATCGAACAGTCAAAACGATGTGTACCCGTGCCACAACATGCTACACAAGCGGATGCGAATGGAGAGGATATCGTCGATGTTGCGGCATTGTCGAAAGCCAGTGCGCAAGCCGGATTAGAAGCACTGGATGGAAGAGAAGGACCGGCCAGAGATTGCCTGACGTATTCAGCAGCCATAATGCTGCAGCATTTGGGTAAAGTTAAATCACTTAAGGAAGGGGCCGGCAAGGTCTCTGAAGTTATCGCTTCTGGTAGAGCGATGAATTGTTTTCAAACCAGTTAATTTTTTAGTTACTTTTAAACAGGAGATTTTACTATGGATCAAGCATATCGAGATGCAATCACTCAAATGGAACAAAAAGGTGTGGACCCGGAATATATTCTTGGTTGGCAAGGTGGTTATTTAGGTCATCCAGAGCGTGAGGAGCAACGTGTTACTGAAGCATACACTGCTGGTTACGAAGACGGGCAGGGGAAATCAACTGACAATATGGCCAGCTGGACTAAGTAACATTGACGATTTGTCAGGGCAAATCCTGACAGATAAATCACTTGGTAGAATAACCGCTTTAAGGACTTAAAGCGGTTATTTACAACTAGGAGAGTCGACTAGTAACGACCGCCACCTCGGCGTGCATTCTTAGGCGCTTCAAAGTTAACTTTTAGCGGCTTGCCATTAAAATCCTTACCGTTCAAACCGGCAATGGCAGCACGGGCCTCATGTCCTTCCATTTCGATAAAGCCAAATCCTTTGCATTGTCCAGAAAATACATCTGTCACAAGCTTGGATGAGCGCACTCTACCAAATTCAGAAAATAAGGCTTCAAGTTCTTCAGTCTTAGTACTGGCAGGTAAATTGCCAATAAATAATTTTTTCATGATTGCTCCAACATGAGTGTATGGAGGCTGTTAAAGCCGGAAAAAAAGAGCCCCGTACTTAGCGGGGCTCTGCGTATCGACCTAGCTTAAACCTGGTCGATGAGGTTTTTCCTAGGCAGATGCAACACTGGTTGCTTGAGGACCTTTTGGTCCATTCTCCACTTCAAAAGTCACTTGCTGACCTTCTTTTAAAGTTTTGAAACCAGTGCCTTGAATTGCGCTGTAATGAACAAAAACATCTGCTCCGCCGTTGTCTTGAGAAATGAAACCAAAACCTTTGGATTCGTTGAACCACTTAATTGTACCTGTAGCCATAAAAATGTTTACCTTAAAAAATTAATAAAAAATGTTGCTTACACGATATGAAACAGGTAACTGAAGGGGTAACACGGAGGGAACAACCATAATTGCCAATTACAAAATCTGTAGCAGTATCCACTATAAGCGAAGTCGTACATTTTTGCTACAATTATAGGTCGCCATTCGGCGGTCTTTTAGAGTGGCCTGAATTCCTGTTGGCCAGAATTTAGGCATTTATTTGCCAATCTTGATGATAATTCTAGGTTTTTGTCATTTTTGGGCTATTTTTATTATATTAATTGCTAGTAAGGAATGATTCAGGAAGAGAAATTTCCTTATCTGGCAGATAGTCCCATACTCGGAGCTAGCTGGATTTCCCGCCCCGGATGTGACGAACGAGCAGATGCCAATCAGCAAACAGCGCGAATTACTAGATATAAATATAAGGAAATAACATGAATGATTTCTTAGGCATGCCCAATGACGATGTGGATGTGCTTGTAAAAATTACCAAACATGGGCCGCATTATGTTGCCCATGTGATTGGTCGGCACAAAACAGAGAAACATCAGCAGTCCGAATTAATGCAAACGTCAGTGCCGCTTAGCAGAATGTTGCTGGAACAATTACTGGAGTCATTTGGATTTCATCAAAGAGATGTATTTGATGCTCTGGACATTACTGATGGTACGTCAGTGATGATTAAGCATCCACTGTGGTAATCAACGAGATTAGTCGAGCCCGACACCCAGGATCTTGGCCGTTCAATTAAGCAGGCAAATGTGGTTCATATAACAATCCTTTTGGGACTTTAATGTAGACAAAATAACTAATCATCCAAATACAATGCGCGCACTATTTACATCATTTCCCGCTTCAGACTACAAGCTGAGTAAAGTGTTCTACGAAAGCGCGATGGGCCTTACGATACAGCGGGAGTATGAGGGTGATCCACATCGTTATACAAATTATGATCTTGGCGGGATGATGCTAAAGCTGTACGAATGGACTGAGCCATACTATGGCAGTGGCCATTCAGGACTTTTTATTGAGACAGATAACCTGGATGTTGTGGTAAATCGAATACGTGGCTTTGGTGCAAGGACGACGGATATAGTCATTCATCAATGGGGTGGTCGGTGTTGTTCAGTGACAGACCCGTTTGGTAACATATTTGATCTCATTGATGCACACAGAAAAGGTGATGCGTAACACATCAACCGGTTTATTGTTACTTGGATGAAAATTTCTTGTAAGCGTTGCCGGGCATCGGATATATTTCAAGTTCAACACCATGCAGTACGTTCTGTACCAGCCCCTTCTCTCTGTCGACTTCATCGAGCGACCAGTGTCTTGCATCAGTCAGGCTGAAAAAAACCAGCGCAAGTTTGTGGTCTGTTTCATTATGGATTTGTTTGTAAGCGGTTTTTGCACTGTTTGAGTCTTCATTACTTTCGTCTAGAGTCTTTTTTAGTCGCAATGCATACTTGATGCGCGCATGTTCGCTAAGCGTGCCACGTGTAGGGCGTATTACTTTATTGTCGAGTGTCAGTTCTACGATTTCATTGTAGGGGTCATGTTCCCATTGCGTAGAATAGGCATAAGCACTTAACAGGAATGTCTGCTTGTGATTTTGTGACCACTCAGCCCAGGGGGTGCAATATCTATCGTCGTCGGGACAACGGGTATTTTTTTGCATGTTGTCTGCCAGCATAACAATGTGTTCCCGGTTTTTGCGCGAGAGCAGGTTTGCTGCGGGAGGTGTAAACTGGTAATCAACCTCTCTTGCCGAGCTGAAAATGCATGCCTTAAAATAATCATGCCTGATGCCGTTTAGCGTGACTGTGTGAAAATATTCCATATCAGGTGATATCAGAAATAACACATCGGCGAAATCTTTTATGTCTGCATTGGGCTGTACGCGCTTACCTTGCGCGATAACGGCATAATTTTTTTCAGTGAAAAATTTATAGAGTTCTTTATGTGAGCCGTAGGTACAAAAGCCGTCTTCTAAAACGGAAGTGTTGTTATTGCTGGCAATGCTAATTTCAGGCGAGTTCGCGAAGATTAGTAATAAAAAAGCAAGCTTAACCTTCACCCCATGTGCCTCCTTTCGGTATAGGGGGCATATCAAAGCTGGCATCTTCTAATGAGTCACCCATTCCGTTCATGACGCGTTCCATGCCCTTAATAACTTTGGGTGCTTCAACGTCGATAACATAATCAGGGATCCATTTGTTGTCTTTTTCACCCATTGCGGCCATCACATGGTTGCCCAGGATTCTTTTTAAGTTAAACCCTGGCCCCGTTTCTTTGTCGTATGTGCATTCCGAGTACTCATCCATTCTCGTGTTCAGCAATTCAATAAACTGATTGCGATATTCACCTGGGCCATTGGCGTCCACTCGATTTGACTGGATTTGTGTTGCCAGGTGAACACCTAGTGCATTGATAAAGCGTACACGTTCTTCTTCTTCGAGTTCACCAAACGTCATGCGGTCTACCAGATGCAATGAAAACGCAAGATATTCACTGATAACATCTAAGCGTTGTGATTGGGTGTTGGTTTCAAAGCCTTCGTTTTCATGATTCAGGCAGGCCTCGGCAGCTAATAGCCACGTGTTGAATCCCACTGCAGATGCGATCTGCTCTGGTGTGCGTTCACGATTCTTTTGATTCCATTTGGCTTTTAATCTTGCCATGAACTATCCCTATAGGTTTTGCGGTTATGCTACTGTGAATTATGCTAGCTGCTAAGGTAATATCTTGCGACTCGTCAACACACATATTATACAGAGGTAATTGATGATTACAGGTGCTCTTTGCGAGGCAGTGCAACATAACTGCAATATTGCAGATGCAAAGTATGCAGGGAATTTCACCATGTGTGTCTATTTAATGAAGATGCGTGAATTCTGTCGATGGGATAAGGGTTACTCATACACAGACCTAATGTCCAAAGAAGAAGTGGGCGAGTGGGTGACAGACAGGGAATTATTATGGGATACACTTGCTAGAAAATCATTTGAACCAATCTTGCTAAATGGTCATGCCTATGATCCTTTCGATACTGATGCGATTAATGCCTCGCTGCAGTCTCATGGAATGGTCTATAGCGGGGGTATAGGAGTGAGAAGCGCGCCGCATTTTTTCCTGGCTAAACTGGATCAGAAACAGTCATACGATGAATGTCAGGTAGTTATTTCCTCAGAAGAGTGCGCGCGTGATCTGGGTTCACCTCCGGCAATGACATTGAATAATAAAATATTTATTCGTAAAGAATCCATCAGACGTATGTTGTGGGAAAAAGTGCAGGAATGGCAATGGCATAAAATAGAGAATGCTGCCAGTCGCGCATTTTCATTTTACGATTTTAAACATGATCTGAATGCAGCATTGGATCAAATGACAGAAGTGGAGTTGCAGTCGATTATTTTGCATGAGCAGGGTGAAATTAAAACTGGTAAAATATTGGGGGACCGCTGGAAGCAAATGCTTGTGAATGTTTCCAGTGTACAGCTGGAATTAATGTTGCGTGCAATCAAGGATTTTTATGCTGATTCTATTTCTACGCTACCTGAATTGATCGCTCAAAACCGGGTGTCATCGATTCATTTCTTTGCGGCGAATATGAATCCAATGCGTAAACAGCTTTGCCCTTCTTTTTTAGATGCTTACAGGCAGTGGTGCGGGAACAGCAATCTGCTAACACTAAAAGACTGGTTAGCAGAAAGTGCGACTTATTGGGCTGATTTATGTGAGCAAGTGCTAGTCATGTATGCTAATCAAGTCTCTGAGGCAGACATTGAGAAATATATAGAAACAAATAAATTATAAAAATGAATGAATCAGGTAATTCCAGGCTAGTCACTATTCGGGAAGTTAAAGAAAATAGTTTTATTTTTGAAAAGAAAAATGCTCTGTCAGCAGAATTTTGTCAGGATGCGATTGAACGATTTGAGTCCAATCCACAGGACCAGTATCAGGGTCGTATTGGCCAGATGGCAAATCAGGATAGCAGTATAAAAAAATCTACTGATCTGGTTGTGAGTGGCAAACAGCACTGGCACGATGTCGATCGTGCATTATTCAAATCATTAGGCATTGCTGTCAGAGAGTTTCGAGCCCAGTATCCTTACTTTAATGGTCCGTTCAAAGACATGGGTTATGGTATTCAGCGAACAGATCCTGGTGAGTTTTATCACTGGCATATTGATGGTGGCAGTCATGATTTCAGTCATCGACAACTTGTGGCGATATGGTACTTAAATGATGTCGCAGGTCCCGGGGGAGAAACAGAATTCTTGTTTCAGAATGTGAGCATAAAACCTGAAACTGGTAAATTGTTGCTGTTTCCACCGTTTTGGACACACGAGCATCGGGGTGTTACATTGGAGGCTGGAGTAAAGTACATCGCAACAACCTGGGTTGTGTTTGCCTGACTTGAAAACACTGGAATTTTTTCTTAAATCACCAGTAACGGATGATGAGTATGAGCGCTACTATCATTTTCGCTGGGAGCAATTGCGCAAACCTTTAAACCTCCCTTTGGGTAGTGAAAGAGACCCGCTTGATGAGAGGGCTTTTCATTGCATGGCTGTGAACGGTAAAAACCACATTGTTGGTGTCGGCAGTATCCAGCCTGCCGAAAACAATGCTATGCGAATTCGTTATATGGCAGTCACGCAAGAGCTGCGAGACTTGGGTATTGGAAGTGCGATTGTCAAAAGATTACTGGCTTATGCGCTTAGGCATCAAGTCTCCCGATGCTGGTTATATGCACGTTCCAATGCAATCGGGTTTTATAAAAAACAGCAATTCACTATGTTGGGTGAAATTGACACGGAATTGCCTGTTGCACACTTTAAAATGGAAATTTCATTCGCTGATGGAGATGACAGTTATAAATAATGTTAAATTTCCTCATAAGTAATACTTTAATTTAAATGGTCATTTCGAAAAAATGCACTTGTAAATATAAGGTCGTACTGGCAAGAGGTGCTTGCTATCATGTTGATATTTCATGGAAAAGAATATTCAACTTACAATTACTCAATATTTGCCATGGTGAATCTGAGGGATAACCAGTCATGCTGCAGCGATTAAAACGATGGGTTTGGGAAAAAGCGATAGGCATACTTTTAACTGAAACAAATTCAGAGGTACTGTCTCCTACCAATTATTCGCGCATGGTTTATGAAATTCGTCCGGCTGATGTGCTGCTGGTCGAAGGGCGACTACGAGTAAGCAATGTTATTAAAATCATCACGCAGAGTTCATGGAGTCATAGCGCGCTGTATATAGGGCGACTTTACGATATACAGGACCCCGAGGCTAAAGCACGTATTATGCAACATTATGACGGGCCTCCCGATGAACCGTTGGTAATCGAAAGTCAGCTTGGGCAGGGTACTATTGTCACGCCACTAAAGTTCTACGAAAAACTTCATACGCGAATTTGCCGGCCTAGAGGTATTTCACCGGATGACGCAAATAAAGTCATTACCTACGCGACATCGTTCCTGGGAATGGCGTACGATGTTAGACAATTACTGGATTTGGCGCGTTTCCTTATTCCGTGGTGGACTTTTATGCCAAGGCGATGGCACTCAAGTTTATTTGAGCACAATGCCCAGGAAGTAACAAAGGTGGTTTGTTCTTCAATGATCGCGAGTGCATTTGCGTCAGTGAAGTTCCCGGTATTACCTCTGATTTTTCAGGATGAGAATAAAAAATTCTCACTTAAAGAGCGTAACCTGCGTTTGTTTACGCCAAGAGATTTCGATTACTCTCCGTATTTTGAGATAATTAAGTACCCATTGCTGGGTAAGGACGACCTTGGCTTCTACAGGAAACTGCCGTGGAACGAAACCGGCATTATGAGTGAGGAAGCGCAAAAATATTTGGACGCTAATGATGTTTTACATATATTTGAGGAATCGTCAAACAAATAAAAGTATTGTGTACAGACATGTTAATTTTGAATTCAAAAGGCGGGTTGAGTAATGCAGATGATTTTTGTTGAACTATTGTTGCTGGTATTACTCATTGGAACCGTATCTTACATTTTATATTTAAATTTATCGGCAGTCTCCATTCTTGCTGCTATCACCGCAACTTTGTTTGTCTACAGCTTTATTTCTTCGCTTCCATTTTTGTTAAAAGCAGTATTCTGGTTATTGCTTATCAGTGCAGTGCTGATCACCTTTATACCTTCGTTACGCAAACAGTTAATCACCACGCGTTTGATGCAGATGTTTCGCAGTGTTCTGCCACCTATATCAGATACTGAAAAAGAAGCACTGGAAGCAGGAACAACATGGTGGGAAGCAGAGTTGTTCTCGGGTGATCCGGACTGGCGATTTTTGCGTGATACACCCCAGGCAAAATTGACCGAACAAGAGCAGGCATTTCTGGATGGTCCTGTAGAACAGCTATGTCACATGATAGATGACTGGAAGCTGACAAATGAAGATTTTGATCTCTCGCAGGAAACCTGGCAGTTTATAAGAGAGAATAAATTTCTGGGAATGATTATTCCAGAGGAATACGGTGGGCTGGAATATTCAGCTTATGCACATTCATGTGTGGTTATGAAAGTTGCCAGTCGTTCTATTGCGGCCGGTGTCACAGTGATGGTGCCAAATTCCCTGGGGCCGGGAAAGTTGTTACTGGAGTACGGCACACAGGAACAGCGTGATTACTATCTTCCACGACTGGCTAAGGGAACGGAAATTCCATGTTTCGCTCTGACCGGTCCACAGGCAGGATCAGATGCTGGCAGTATGCCTGATCGAGGCATAGTGTGTTATCAGGAATATAATGGCGAGAACACTCTGGGTATGCGTGTAACCTGGGACAAACGCTATATCACGTTAGCGCCGGTAGCAACCTTGCTCGGCCTGGCGTTTGTGCTGCTTGATCCTGATCATATTCTGGGTGATGAAGAAAATCTTGGTATTACGCTGGCATTGATCCCAACAAGCACTGAAGGTGTTGTAATAGGCAATCGCCACATGCCATTAAACGTTCCATTTATGAACGGCCCGACTCAGGGTGACGATGTGTTTATTCCCATGGACTGGATTATTGGTGGTCAGGAACAAATCGGTAAAGGCTGGAAAATGTTAATGGAATCGCTTGCCGATGGGCGTGCAATTTCGTTACCAGCACTTGCTACAGCCGCTGCCAAATTTGCTAGTCGAAATACCGGGGCATACGCACGCGTACGCACACAATTTAAAATGCCGATTGGCGAGTTTGAAGGCGTTTCTGAAGTGCTGGGTCGCATTGGTGGCAACACTTACATGATGGATGCAGCAAGAACAGTCACAGCCGCTGCCCTGGATCAGGGTTCGAAGCCATCAGTTGCGTCAGCGATAATCAAATATCATCTAACAGAGCGCATGCGTCAGGTTGTGGATGATGCAATGGACATTCATGGCGGGTCAGGAATCTGCATTGGGCCGCGCAACCATATCGCACGTATCTATAAAGCTGTGCCCATCGCAATTACCGTTGAGGGTGCAAATATTCTGACACGTAGCATGATAATTTTTGGTCAGGGAGCAATCCGTTGTCACCCCTGGCTGTATAAGGAAATGGAAGCGTTGGCAGAAGCAGATGAAAATGTTGCGCTAGAGAAATTTGACCATGCGTTCTGGAATCACGTGGTGCATGTCATTAAAAATATTGGCCGCAGTATATTTCTGGGGTTGTCAAAAGCCAACTGGGTAAAAACGCCTTTTAGCACATCGGTAGAGCCACATTACAAACGTTTGACACGCTTGTCTGCAAATTTTGCTTTAGTGGCTGATGTTGCACTAACAAAATATGGGGGTTCGCTTAAACGCCGTGAACATGTGTCAGCAAGACTGGGTGATATGCTAAGTTATCTGTATTTATCCTCAGTAGTACTTAAATACTTTCGTGACCGGGGCGAGCCTGCGGAAGAAATACCTTATGTTGACTGGGCTATGCGCGAATGCGGGCGTGGATTCCATCTTGCGATGCAGGAACTGCTATACAACTTGCCAGGTAAAGTATTAAAACATGCATTGCATGTCGTTATCTATCCGTTGGGTAAACCACAAATTCCACGTAAAGATACCCTGCACGACGAGATATCATCTATGTTGCTGGATGATCTGGATCTGCGTGATTCTTTGACAGATGATATCTATGTACCAAAAGATTCAGACGAATCACTTGTGTGGCTTGAAGACGCACTGCAGCAGGTTATCAATGCCGCGCCACTGGAAACACTGGTCAAGCGTGCCAAACGGTTAGGCAATATCAAGAAGTTTGACCTGGATCTGGCGGTATCCTGTGGTGTCATTAATGCTTCAGAGGCAGATGTGATTCGTAATGCACAGCAGGCACGTTTAAAAGTATTTGCGGTTGATGATTTCAGTGCTGAATACTGGAAAGGGAGGAAGTCATGAGTAGTAAACCAGTTTATGTGATTGACGGACTCCGAAGCCCTGTCCTGAAAGCACGTGGAAGGCCTGGTCCTTTTACGGCATCTGATATGTCACTGGCAGTAGCGCGATCATTGTTAAGCAAACATTCAGAGTATGCAGACAAGATAGATGAAATTATTCTGGGTTGTGTCATGCCGCGAGCTGACGAAGCTAACATTGCACGTCTTGTTGGGCTGAGACTGGCACTGCCCGAATCTATTCCTGCGTGGACAGTGCAAAGGAACTGTGCATCAGGAATGCAGGCGCTTGATAGTGCTATGGCGCAAATTCAACTGAGTCATTCAAACCTGGTATTGGCCGGTGGTGTGGAAGCGATGAGTCATGCGCCGTTACTGTTTAAAGAAGACTATGCGCACTGGCTGGCAGATTTTGCGGGCGCAAAAACGTTTCAGAAAAAGTTACAGGCCATTATTAGATTTAGACTTGGGCTACTAAAACCTGTTATTGGTTTGTTATGTGGATTAACTGATCCTACGGTCAGTATGTCAATGGGACAAACTGCTGAAAAAATTGCTCATCGATTTAATATCTCCAGAGAAGCGATGGATGAATTCGCTATTGCCAGTCATCTGAAATTAGCAAAAGCGCAGGAAGAGGAAATATTCAGCAATGAGATTGAGCCACTCTACGATAAACACGGGAAACTTTATGAACTGGATGATGGTGTACGACCAGACTCCAGCATGGATAAGCTAGCCAGGTTACGCGCTGTATTTGATAAGCCGTATGGCAAAGTGACAGCGGGTAACAGTGCGCAAATCAGTGATGGAGCGGCATGGCTAATGCTGGCTTCAGGTAAATTTGTGGAACAATACAATCTCACGCCTATGGCAAAATTAACCAGTTGTCACTGGACAGGTCTGGATCCTTCTGAAATGGGTCTGGGACCAGTGCACGCAACAGATTTGTTATTGAAAAAAAATGAGCTGACTCTGGATGATATCGATTACTGGGAACTGAATGAAGCCTTCGCTGGGCAAGTGCTGGCCTGTTTGGCGGCATTTAACGATGATGCCTATTGTAAAGAAAATTTAAATGCAAATAAGGCCTGGGGTGAGATCAATCAGGAGAAACTTAACATCCATGGTGGCGCTGTGGCATGCGGTCATCCGGTTGGAATGACGGGTGCTAGAATAGTATTACACTTGATTCATACATTAAAACAGAAGAATGCACATCGAGGTATTGCAACTCTGTGTATAGGGGGTGGTCAAGGGGGAGCAATGCTGGTGGAGACAATGCAATGAGTGCAGAAAATTATCAACACTGGCAGATTGAGCAGGATGACAATCAGATCATATGGCTTAGCCTTGATTATGCCGGCGGTAGTACGAATATTCTTACCAGGAATGTGCTGGAGGAGTTAAAAGAAATTCTGGAGAACCTGCAAACTGCCAGTGCAGCCGGGTTAATTATTAATTCTAAAAAAGCTAATGGATTCCTGGCGGGCGCAGATATCACTGAGTTCACTGCGCTTAAAACGCGTGAGGCTGCCTTTGAAAAATTGCGTTTTGGACAAACAGTTTTTGCTTTAATTGAAAAGCTGTCCTTCCCCTCACTTGCTTTGATACACGGTTTTTGTTTGGGAGGTGGCCTGGAACTGGCACTTGCCTGTACCTACCGTGTTGCTGAAAAATCTGCCAAATGCAAATTAGGATTGCCAGAAGTACGTTTAGGAATTCACCCAGGGTACGGTGGAGTAGTACGTCTGCCTGAATTGATTGGGGATCTGCCTGCACTTCAGCTTATGCTTGCCGGGCGTACTGTTGTTGCTAAACAGGCAAAAGGAATGGGGATAATTGATGCTGCAGTGCCATCCCGGCAACTGTCTGTCACTGCTGTTGCGTTGATTAAAAGTAAACAAGCGAAATATGCACCTGCCTGGTTTAATAAACTTGCCTCTTACCCTGTAGCTAGGCAAGCGACTGCATTATTCATGCGTCAACAGGTCAGGAAGAAAGTATCTCAAACACATTATCCGGCACCCTTTAAATTACTGGATTGCTGGAAAAATTTCTCAGCAGATAGACAGCAACGCTTTATAGAAGAAGCAAATTCAGTGACGGATCTGTTTGCCGACTCTCCTGCTACTGAGCAATTAGTGCGTGTCTTCATGCTGCAGGAACGTATGAAAGCATTGGCGAAAAGCGGATCATTTAAGCCGCGACATGTGCATGTAGTAGGTGCTGGCATTATGGGAGGAGATATTGCTGCCTGGTGTGCCATGCAGGGGTTCCAGGTGACATTGCAGGATCGTGAGCCTAAATATATTGCGCCTGCAATTAAGCGTGCACATAATTTATTCGAACGTAAAATTCGTGAAAGTCATTTATGTACTGCTGCGAAAGACAGGCTGATGCCTGATCATCAGGGAGTTGGAGTTGGCAAAGCCGATGTGGTGATTGAAGCCATCTATGAAAACTTGGAAGCTAAACAGGCCCTGTATGCCCAAATTGAACCTCAGATTCGTAAAGATACAATTCTTGCCACCAATACATCCAGCTTGCCACTGGAGGCATTATCAGAAAAGTTAATGGACCCTGGCAGGCTGGTTGGGCTTCATTTCTTTAATCCTGTCGCCAAAATGCAGTTGGTGGAAATTATTCACACGAATAATACCAATCAGGAAGTGCTGGATAATGCGGCAATTTTTGTTAAGAAAATTAGCCGATTACCACTTCCGGTAAAATCGTCACCAGGGTTTTTGGTTAACCGGATACTCATGCCATATATTATGGAAGCAGTTATTCTGGTCGATGAAGGCATTGCACCGGAAGATATTGACCATGTTGCAGTGGAGTTTGGTATGCCGATGGGGCCGATTGAATTGGCAGATGTAGTGGGTCTTGATATCTGCAGCCACGTTGGAAAAGTACTGGCAGATGCATTTGATCTTCCAGTCTCGGATCGGTTGCAGCAAAAGCTTGATCAGGGAGAACTGGGGAGAAAGTCAGGTCAGGGTTTTTACCAGTGGAAGAATGGAAAAGTATCCAAACAAAACAAACCAAATTCATCTATAGATAAATCTGTCCAGGATCGGCTTATTTTAAGTCTGGTTAATGAGACCGTGAAATGTCTGGAAGAAGGGCTTCTTGAAGATGCAGACCTGCTTGATGCCGGTGTCATATTCGGAACGGGCTTTGCTCCGTTTCGTGGTGGACCTGTTCAATATGCGAAAACAGCGGGACCAATTAAATTACGTGATCGTCTGAGTGAACTGCAGTCCAGGCATGGCGAACGATTCAAGGCATCGTCAGGCTGGAGTCAATTATAGATTCGAAAATGATGCGACGCTCTACCTATACCAGTGATGAATTCACAATTGCACAAACCTTTAATGCACGCGTTGATTTAACTCCAGATAAAACAGCGTTTAATGAATTTGATCATCAGGCTGAAGCATGGCAGTCATATACCTGGAATCAAACCAGAGCGTTAGCTGCCTCTGTGCAAAAATGGCTGATCGAAACTGGAATAAAAGCAGGCGACAGAATTGCAATCATGTTACCGAATAGTGTGATGTGGGTTGCGATAGATCAGGCCGCGGCAGGATTAGGGATAATTACCGTGCCTCTGTACCCTAGTGATCGTGAAGATAATGTTCATTACATTCTGGATAAAACCAATTGCTGTCTGCTTTTAATAGCAACGCAAGAACACTATGAATTATCTAAAACTTTTACACAGGAAATTGAATCACTACGCAGTGTTGTTCTGATTGACAAGCTTGAAGGTGTTGATCTGCCAGCTTTAAAAGAAGAACTTAACAGTGATGCAGCAGCCGTGTTCCAGTTTGACTGTTGCTCCTGTAACGATACTGCAACCATCGTCTTTACCTCTGGTACCACAGGGCGCCCAAAAGGTGTCATCCTCAGTCATCGAAATATACTGGTGAATGCCGCTGATTGCGGAAGCGCATTTCTGGTAACAGAAGAAGACCAGTTATTGTCTTTTTTACCTTTGTCTCATACCTTTGAGAGGACAGTTGGTTATTATGCGCCTATGCTTTTTGGCGCTGAGATCACTTATACACGCTCAATCGATCAGCTGGCAGATGATCTGCAACTTATCAAGCCAACAATATTAATTTCTGTGCCACGAATTTATGAGCGAGTATATGCTCGAATCACAGATCAGGTGCAACAAAAATCAGTCATTGCGCAGAAGCTGTTTAACTACACTCATCGAATTGGATATAAGGTCTTTTGCCATAAGCAGGGGACAGAAAGTTGGTCTGTATCGTTTCTGCTGCATCCTTTGCTGGATGCTCTGATCGCCAGAAAGATTCGTGAGAAATTAGGTGGAAGACTCAAGTTTGCAGTCGCGGGTGGTGCGGCATTTAGCAAAGATATGAATGCGTTTTTTATTGGGATGGGTGTGAACGTTGTGCAGGGTTACGGTATGACTGAGAGCTCACCCGTAATTTCAGCAAACAGAGTAGATAATAATATTGTTGGAAGTGTTGGCCCTGCCTTTGATCACGTGGAAGTAAAACTATCGGATGTCGGTGAGCTGATGGTGCGAGGGGATTCGGTCATGCAGGGATACTGGGAAAATGATGAGGCAACTCGAAAAGTGATGACTGAAGACGGATGGTTGCATACAGGTGATATTGCTAAAATTGAAAACGAAATTATTTATATCACTGGGCGCGTTAAAGATATTATCGTGTTATCTAATGGTGAAAAGATTTCACCAGCAGATGTTGAACATGCCATTTGTTCGGACGCGATATTTGATCAGACAATTGTCATTGGAGAACGTAAGCCGTTTCTTTCAGCGATAGTAGTGTTGAATCCTGAGCAGTGCAGACTACAGGGTATTGATACTGAAAATCTGAATGACGAAGCAGTAAAAGCAGAATTGCTGAAAAAAATTGGTCCGTATATGGATGAGTTTCCAGGTTATGCTCAAATATACAAAATCACTGCAACGCTTGATCCCTGGGAAATAGAAAATGATTTATTGACGCCCACGTTGAAAATAAAACGAGAAAAAGTGAAAGAATTGTTCGCACAGGAAATAGAGCAAATGTACGCTGGACACTAGATGACTACTTTTAATTGTCCGCAAACGATGTTTGAGTCATATCACCTTCAGTATCTATATCAACTGAAGAAATGTTGGGAAGCTTTTTTAATATATATGCCGCCATTAAGGTAGCCATTTTTTCATTTTCGTTGTGTATAGATGTTAGGATTTTGTCCGCAGCAATTTGACATCGCTGTACGTTATCTGGAGAGTCTACCCATTCGCGGCTCATTTGCCAGCCAGCGTCCATATCCAGGTCCATTTTGTTAAAAAGCTCTTCTGCTTCAACTAGCATATAATCAGGTACTTCAATGGGAATAGTTTTCTCATCTACAACAACTTTCAGTATCATGGCTGCAATCCTTGGCTAAAAACAACATTATAACGGACGTGAGATAAATCGTGCTGATTCATTTAAAAAATGTACTGGGTCCACAGGAAATAACGAAAGTGCAAACGTTATTGGCAGATGCAACCTATGTCGATGGAAAGTTAAGTGCCGGGTCTGTAGCGGCCAGAGTAAAAGAAAATCAGGAGATGGCCAGTGATGACCCGAAAATTGTGGCTTTAAATAATATCGTGATGGGAAATTTGGTCAGGCATAAAGTGTATAAACGTGCTGCTTTGCCTTTAAAAATTGCCAGCCCATTTTATGCGTGCTATCGGCAGGGTATGCATTATGGTGAACATATTGATGATCCAGTCATGGGTGTATCGGGCGAGGAGGGGCAGCGGTACCGTTCTGATCTGGCCATAACAATATTCCTGAATCAGCCGGAGGAATATCAGGGTGGTGAGTTATCTATTCAAACGGATTATGGCCTGCAGCTGATAAAATATGCTGCGGGTGATGCTGTCATGTATCCTGCAACTACACGACACCAGGTGAAAGAGGTGACCTCGGGCAAGCGAATGGTTGCAGTGACATGGGTTCAGAGCCTGATTAAAGATGCGGAGCAGAGAGCGCTGCTTTATCAGTTAAGCTGCGCGCGTGAAAAATTATTACGTAAGCAGGCAGATGAAGAACACACTAAGCAGGTCGATCTGGTGTACGTTAATCTGGTGCGTAAATGGAGTGAACTCTAAAAATTATATTATGGATATAAAGTCTTTAATCAGGGATGTCCCGGACTTTCCCAAGCCGGGGATTATGTTTCGCGATATCACTACTTTGTTACAGGATCATCAGGGGCTAAGTCATGTGATTGATCGATTTGCTGATAACCTGGCTGATCAGAAAATTGATTATATTATTGCAATTGAATCACGAGGGTTTATTTTGGGTGCGCCACTAGCCTATCATCTGGGCGCAGGATTTATTCCTGTTCGAAAACCCGGCAAATTGCCAGCAGAAATACATTCAGTTGATTACCAGTTGGAATATGGAACCGATCGTCTCGAAATCCACCGTGATGCAATCAAGCAGGGAAGCAAAGTACTCATCGTTGACGATGTTATTGCAACTGGAGGAACCGCAGCAGCGACTGCGGCGTTACTGGATAATTTTAATTGCGAACTTTTGGGATTTGCGTTTATTGTAGAATTAACTGCTTTAGCAGGACGGGATAAACTACCTGGTGTACCAATACATTCTATAGTTCAGTATTGATGGATTGGAAAATAGTGTGAGTTTGCTCGCAAAAAGTATTGTTCCATGGAGCTAGTATATTGCTTATAGGAAATAGCTTCAAAGATACCGCATGAAGAATCTAACTAAAAATTGCAGGCTTTCAGATCAGGAGCGACGTGATTTAAATTCAAATTCATCGTCTGCTGAAGAGGGACTGGAGCGTAGAAGACGACCAGATCGAAGATTGGCGGGTTTGGATGTTCGCGTCATTGATGTGACTGAAACGGCATTCATGAACTTTATTCATCAGCTAATGCCAAAAAAATAGAGTGTCGGCTTTATTTGGTGACTGATATAGAGATGTGATGCTGCTGACTCTTTTATTGCGAGTGGATTGCAATCAAATATGGAAGCACGCATTCAATGACATCTATGCGCTCTAGTGCAATCAATATAAATTAGAAACCAGCTGTTCTTATATCTTCCAGATTGAGCTTGTTTGCATCTGCGTTTTGCTTGGAGTTTTCGCCAGCATTTTTTTGTGGAGTAATAACATCAGATGGTTCGATGTACTCTTCTTCCAGGTTGTCAATTTGGCGCTCATCATCTTTAGGCATAATATTTCCCCTGTTATTTTCGAATTTCCTGATAAATAAAATTCTACCTAGCTAGAGTTACATTAAGCTTAAATTTGCCTAAGTTTTTCGTGTAATAGTTCACAATTTAGTGCTGTCTAATAGAGAACTGGTTTGTAAACCTTTAACAAAAGTCTCGGGTTAACTCTGGTGCAAAATGATTAGTGAAAGAATGGAGTGAGATTGATAGCTGGCAATGGGCTATAAAATATTGCTTGAGTTCAATATTAAGTTAGCGCAGCAAAACATTTTGCGCATAAAAAAGCCGCGATATACGCGGCTTTTTAAAGTGGATATTGCTGCAGAAGGCTAGGCGTGCGAGCCTTTTTCTTTGTGTGCAACTTCGACAACGTCCATGGCCAGCTTGGAATATTCTTCACGGTAGCCGCTTAACTCTGCGCCTTCTTCAGGTGTGAAGTATTCTTTGGCCGTAACACCGCGAGCGCGATCCAGCTCGATGAACTTCTTTTGCATTTCTATCATTTTTTTGATTTTGTCTTGCTTGGAGCTCATGGGCCCTCCGAATGTAGATAAATTTCAAATTCTATGGGTAAATACTAATTCAATTTATAAGTCTGATATGTATCCCGATAGAGAGTATGTGAACTAGTAACCGCCTTTTCGTCGACTTTCAGGTAAACCGCCGATTCTGCCGCCCTGCTTGCTGGGGTCGCCGGGGAACAGGTCATAAAGTGTTTTTGCGTTAACGCTTTTGTCACCCCACAGTTTCGTCATGGCCTTAACCATGTTGCGTGTATTAGGCTGATTACCTGCATTATTGATAAACTCATCACGCAAGTAGTTAACTACATCCCAATGTCTGTCAGTGAGTACAACACCTTCTTCCTTGGCAATAACTTCAGCAAGCGCTTCCGACCAGTCTTCAATGTTGACCAAAAATCCGCTCGGCGTGGTTTCAATAGACTTTCCATTAACTTCAATCGGCATATATTTATTCTCCTATTTTAAAAGGGCTCTGACCCCTTCTTGAAAAATTCAATAATTTTTGAGGGCGTTATTTTTCCTGTGTCTCATTGACCGCGTCAATACCCTTATGAGGTAAAAATAGTCCACAGCCGAATTTTCTGCCGTCTCCCAGCCCCTGTTGTTGCAGTAATACCGACTCGGTGACGTCGATACCACCAATCATCAGGCTGCGGGTGTTAAGCGTTATATCAGGGAATTTCATGGTATGGGCCCGTCCACTCATCATCTTCTTTGGTCTGATGTTTTTCTCGGCCAGTAATTCGACCATCTCGTTTAGGAAGGCGCTTTCATCTTCTACCTGATCGGTGAGTACATAGCGTGCAAAAATGGTAGTTAACTTGGATAGTTTTCGAATAGTGGGTTTGGAGAATTCAATCGAGACGTTGCAAACATTGATTGATGCGCCATCAAGCACGCGCACATCTTCTATATGTTCCTGAGGCGTACGAATTGTGAATAAGGTTCGTCGTGAGGGGAAAATGAGTTCATCAGGCCCACATGGACGGATCCAGCCATTTCCGGATTCTGCTCCATGTATAAGGTGTATACCGACAGATTCGTTGTCCTGAATCCACGGTAGCTCCCTGGTGATCGCTGTAGATAACTGGTAGGCGTGATCTAGTGGCAATTGTGCACATTTGATTTTGAAATTGACATCAACGATATCATCCGGGACTTCGTAAACTGCATCATTTGTTGTGTCGTCATTCCAGATCATATTAGCTGGGCCTGGTTGAGGTGAAGACGGATTCAAGAATGTCTTCCCATTCTTCTGGTGTGTCCTTGAATGGAGGGCGCACATCCATCTGGAAAAAGATTTCACCTTGTTGGGCGCGTTTTTCCAGTTCCGCCTTTAATTCATCAAAACTTTGCATGCCATGGTCTTGCATGAGGATTTCACTTAATAGGAGCATTTTGTTTGCTTATTGATCGTTAAATAATCGATTATAGGAGCGAGCACGATACATGACTCGTTGTTGCTGAGGAATATTCCCATTTGTAAAGGCGCTGCGTCCATGAAGAATATTGTTACATACCAATCCTTCACCACGTTTCAAGGTGTAATTAAGCACGTAATTACTATCTTCGAGCAGTTCCTCAATCACACCAACGGCGCGCTGAATGTGCTTATCCTGCTTCCACTGGATACTGCGGGATCTGGCGGTATAACGCATCTGCAATGTATCACTTGTACTGTCTCTGTAAAATACGGGCCCACTTTGAGCGGGACGCATTTCTATGCCATTTTCAATATTTGCAGGGATGGTAAGTGCATCGGGCTGCATTAATGCGGCGATGAGTTGCGGATTTTCATCACGCAGTTGTATGTATATAAGCTCATGATTAATAAGCATATTTTCTCCGCCGGATGGCGCGTTCTGTATACAGTGAAGCATGAAAGAACGAATATGCTGGTGGATTGGATTGTAGTAGCCGTCAGTGTGCCAGTTAAGCGCTTTGGCCGTGTAAGGAATATAACCACGAGCGCGCCCGAGATCCATGACTTGCAATGAGGAGATACTGTCGTTATCGGCGCATAAATTCTGATCCAGGGAATGCATGCCAATCTGGCTGGCCATCGCGCGTATTGAGGTTTTATTCGCGTGCGAAAGATGTTCAAGACGATAAATCGCAAAATTATCGTTCTCGCATTGAGTCTTTAATTGGGCAAGTTCCTGTCGGGATAGGACATTCGGGTCTGCAATCGAGACTGGCACAATCTGAGATTGTTGAGTGCGATGTGCTAATTTAAAATCGCGCCAGCTGGAATAGTCAGATTCAAAGTCATACATAGTGATTTATGGATTAGGGCAAATTAGTTGCGAGCTGGTTAACGTTTTACTTATTTATATAATATTTCTGCTAAGCTGCAGCAATAACACAAGGTAGCACGATTAACTGATGCTGTATGGTCAATGATTATTTAACCGATTGTTATATATAGATAAATTAATACTTTAGTATATTTGACAAGAGAGGGTTATTATAAATATTTATGGTGCTATATCCCTGTTGAGATAACCTGGGTAACCCCCCGCACCCCATAGGTAGGATTTTGATCTCAACCCTTCAACTCTAGACTGCCACTCTATAAGCAGCCGGTAATTTAGGCTGTTCTGCGCGTGGAATAATACAACCCCAAGTTATTAATTAACTGGCGAATTAGGAGAATTAAATATGGCTGACCAGCATCATGATACCCCAATGCTTGATGAGTTAGAGAATGGACCATGGCCTAGTTTCATTTCTGGAATTAAACGTCTTCGTGACAAACATGATGACACCAGAATAAGCGGCATGGCAAATGACTTGTTAGGTCAGTTAGAGCACTCATACGAAACACGTAAAGGTTACTGGAAAGGTGGAACAGTCAGTGTCTTTGGTTACGGTTCCGGCATCATTCCACGTTTCTCTGAAGTAGGCAGCTCGTTCCCTGAATCAAAAGAATTCCATACCCTTCGTGTTCAGCCTCCAGCAGGTAACTACTATTCTACAGATATGCTGCGCCAGCTTGGTGACAGCTGGGAAAAATGGGGTTCAGGTTTGGTCACTTTCCATGGTCAGACAGGAAATATTATGTTCATCGGTACGTCTACCGAGAACACACAGCACTTCTTTGATGAAATTAATGAATACGGCTGGGACCTCGGTGGTGCAGGCCCATGTGTACGAACTGGAATGTCATGCGTGGGTGCAGCACGTTGTGAAATGTCCAATCTGGATGAAATGAAAATTCATCGCACACTTCTAAACAACTTTACTGATGATGTTCATCGTCCAGCACTACCATACAAGTTCAAATTCAAGGTATCGGGTTGTGGTAATGACTGCATGAACTCTATTGAACGTTCTGACTTTGCCATCATCGGCACATGGCGCGATGACATGAAAGTGGATCAGGAAGAAGTCAAGAAATTCGTGGCACGTAAAGGTCGCGAATATGTAATAGATAACGTTGTTACTCGTTGCCCAACTAAAGCATTGTCACTTAAAGATGACGACACCATGGATGTTGATAACCGAAACTGTGTTCGTTGCATGCATTGTATGAATGTGATGGTGAAAGCACTTTCTCCGGGTGACGACAAAGGCGCAACAATACTTATTGGTGGTAAGCGTACTCTTAAGATCGGTGATTTGATGGGCACTGTTGTTGTTCCATTTATGAAGCTGGAAACTGAAGAAGATTACGAAAAGCTTACAGAGATGGCTGAAGAGACTATCGATTTCTGGGCTGAAAATGGCCTGGAACACGAACGTTGTGGAGAGATGGTTGAGCGTATTGGACTGGTTAACTTCCTGGAAGGTGTTGGAATTGAAGTCGATCCAAACATGGTTAACGAGCCTCGTCAAAGCTCATACGTACGTATGGATGGATGGGACGAGGAAGCTGAGAAGTGGTTTAATCGCAAGGCAGAAGAAAAAGCAGCTAGCTGATCTTCGGTATTGAAGAAAGAATTTTAACTTACGTTTATATAAAGTCACTAAAGCCTGCATGTTATATGCGGGCTTATAGTTTGGAGATATAAAAAACATGGCACAAGAACATCGAGCACCAATAGAGTCAGGATGTCCTGACGGATTTCAATACATGCATCCAGTGATGCGCAAAAATTATGGCTCATGGGATTATCATGAACATCCACGCCCTGGTGTTTTGCTTCACGTAGCAAAAAATGGTGACCAGATCTGGACGGTCCGTGCCGGAACACAGCGAATTCTCGACGTATTTACTTTGCGTACACTTTGCGACATTGGTGACAAGTATGCTGACGGATATGTTCGATTCACTATCCGCTCAAACATTGAATATATGGTGGCTGATGAGGCAAAAGTGCAGCCAATGATTGATGCTCTGGAAGCAGAGGGCTTTGTCGTTGGTGGTACCAAGAATTCAGTCGCGATGATTTCTCACACACAGGGCTGGTTACACTGCGATATTCCAGGCACTGATGCATCAGGTGTTGTTAAAGCAATGATGGATGAACTTATTGATGAGTTCAAAGAGAACAACATGCCAAACCGTGTACATATCACGACATCCTGCTGCCAGATTAACTGTGGTGGTCAAGGTGATATCGCAATTAACGTTCAACATACCAAGCCACCTAAAATCAATCATGACCTGGTGTCAAACGTATGTGAAAGACCTTCAGTTGTAGCTCGTTGCCCTGTGGCTGCGATCAGACCAGCGCTGGTTAACGGCAAGCCTTCACTGGAAGTGGATGAGAAAAAATGCATTTGCTGCGGTGCTTGCTTCCCGCCATGTCCTCCGATGCAGATTAACGATGCTGAGCATTCAAAACTTGCAATCTGGGTAGGTGGTAATCACTCAAACGCACGTGGCAAGCCAACATTCCAGAAGCTTGTTGCTGCAGGCATCCCGAATAACCCGCCACGCTGGCCAGAAGCAACAGCTATCGTAAAACGTATTCTGACTGCATATAAAGAAGATGCGCGTGACTGGGAAAGAATAAATGACTGGGTTGAGCGAGTTGGCTGGCCTCGATTCTTTGAATTAACCGGTCTTCCATTCACCAAGTTCCACATTGATAACTGGAGAGGCGCTCGTCGCAGCCTTAACTCTTCTACCCATATTCGTTTCTAGAGATAAGGGAGTTTATCGGTGAAATTTGGAATATTAGTTAATGAAGGACCATATACTCATCAGGCGTCTGACTCGGCATTTGAGTTTGCCAAGGCAGCGATAGGAAAAGGGCACGAGGTTTTCCGCGTGTTTTTCTATCACGACGGTGTGAATAACGGAACTTCACTTGCGGTTCCACCGCAGGATGATCGACATATACCTAACAGATGGTCTGAGCTGGCAAAAGAACACAATGTAGATTTAGTGTTATGTGTAGCTGCAGCTCAACGTCGCGGCATGCTGGATGAAGATGAAGCCAAACGTAATGGCAAGACTTCAAACAACGTGGCAGAAGGGTTTCGAATTTCTGGCTTGGGCCAGTTAATCGAAGCAGGCATTCAGGCGGACCGTATGGTCGTGTTTGGCGACTAGTCTAAGGAGATTTATTATGGAAGACGGTGATCAGGTCGTAAAAAAATTCATGTATATGAACCGTAAGTCACCTTACGGAACAATCTATGCACTTGAATCTTTAGAAGTTGTATTAATTGCTGCAGCATTTGATCAGGACGTCAGTCTGGTATTTGCAGACGATGGTGTTTATCAGTTAATGAAGGGTCAAAATACCGAAGAAATCGGGATGAAGAATTTTTCTCCTACGTATTCTGCATTAGGTGACTACGACATTAAAAAGATATACATCGAGAAAGAGTCGCTGGAAGAGCGCGGCTTGAGTTTAGATGATCTGCAGGATTTGAAATACGAAGATGAAGATGACGACTGGGCTGAAAAAGACTCTATTCATCTTGTTTCACGCCAGGAACTTGCTGAGGTAATTGATCAGCAAGACGTCGTATTTAGTTTTTAGAGGTTTAAGTATATGGCAATGCTACATACAGTAAATAAAAGTCCTTTTGAGAAGAATTCACTTGATTCATGCATGCGTTTAGCTAAAGCCGGTAGTTCGGTTCTGCTTATCGAAGATGGTGTTGTCGCAGCAATGAAAGGCACAAAACATTCGAAAGACGTTGCTGATGCAATGGCAAATGTTTCTTTTTATGTGCTTGGTCCTGACTTGAAAGCACGCGGCTTAGATGAAAGTAATGTTGCAGAGGGAATCAAAGTGGTTGATTACAGCGGCTTTGTAGACCTTGCGGCTGAGCATGAATCAGTTCAGGCCTGGTTATAGTTTAATGGTTTATTGATTCTTGTGTAACAGCACGAGAATCTAGATTTGCGTTTAGCAATACTACGATAGGAGATACAACACATGGCAATAGAAGTAGACGGTCAAAGTTATGAGACTGATGAAGAAGGTTATTTGGCAGATTTGAATCAGTGGAGACCAGAGCTTGCAACAGCTATGGCTGAAGCTGATGGCGCTGATTTGGATGAAAACCACTGGGAAGTAATTAACTTTCTTCGTGAATACTACGAAGAGTATCAAATTGCTCCAGCAGTGCGTGTTTTAACTAAAGCAATTGGCAAGAAGCTTGGAAAAGACAAAGGTAATAGTAAGTACTTGTATGAGCTATTCCCATATGGCCCTGCAAAGCAAGCATGTAAGTATGCGGGTCTTCCAAAGCCAACAGGATGCGTATAAGTTAGTTTGCTAATAAGCCGAGTGGGCCATAGGCTTGCTCGGTTATTACGCAAATGCGCTTTAGTATTTTATTATTATGTCTATTTTATTTGCCATATTATTCTATGCCGCAACGGCTATTCTGGTTTTCGGCCTAGCGTACCGTATTCGCAAATACATTAAGACACCTGCACCACTTAAAATTCCAACCACGCCTGCACCGACAACAGCCCCGGGTGTAGCGTTTCGAATATTTAAAGAAATCACCATCTTTGAAAGTTTATTTAAAGCCAACAAATGGATTTGGCTGTTTGGCTGGTTGTTCCACTTTGGATTATTACTGGTTTTATTGCGCCATCTGCGTTATTTCACAGACCCTGTCTGGTGGTGGGTTGGATTAATACAACCATTTGGTAAATACGCATCAATAGCCATGCTGATTGGCCTGGGTGGATTATTATTCAGGCGCATTGTTGTGGATCGTGTGCGATATATATCTGCACCATCTGATTATTTAATGTTGTTACTTATTATTGGTATTGGGGTAACAGGTGCATTAATGACGTTTGTCACGCATACAGACATTGTCACACTGAAATCATACTTATTAGGCTTGATGGTGTTTGATATTCGAACAATGCCGACTGATACTATTTTAGTTATTCACTTGTCATTAGTGATTATATTAATGGCAATATTCCCAATCTCTAAATTGCTACATGCACCAGGTGTATTCTTTAGTCCGACGCGTAATCAAGTGGATAACCCACGTGAAAAACGTCATATCTCGGCATGGGCAATCAAGTTGGAATCTTCCAAGTAACACAATAGAGCATAAGAAGAATGGCCGACGCTAAATTTGAAGTACCGGAATTAAGAGAATATCCAATTATTCCAAAGTTGCAGAAGGATGCAATGGCGCACAGCGCTCCTTACGTAGCAAAAGAGCAATTCCAGACTCAGTTGGGTTATCCAGGCGAATTAATTGATAACTGGAAAGAAGTCGCGATTGAGAAGATGGGTGAGCTTACCAATAAGTATCGTTCATTATCTGTTTATCTGGATTCCTGTGTGAAGTGTGGAGCCTGCACTGATAAATGTCATTATTACCTGGGGACAACTGATCCTAAAAACATGCCTGTTGCACGGCAGGATTTGTTCCGCAAGGTTTATCGTCGCTACTACACTTTAGCCGGCAAGATAATGCCTAAACTGGTCGGGGCAGAAGACCTTACTGAAGAAGTGCTGGATGACTGGTATACCTATTTCCATCAGTGCTCACAGTGTCGACGCTGTTCTGTGTATTGCCCGTATGGGATCGATACCGCAGAAATCTCCATGGCAGCACGTGAAATCATGGACACTGTAGGTAAAGGTCAAAAATACTGTAACGAAATTATTGGTAAAGCGCAGACGCTGGGTAACAACCTTGGCCTGCCTGAACCGGCACTGATCGATACACTGGAAGGTCTGGAAGAAGACATAGAAGATGAGACAGGCGTTAAAGTTAAAATGCCTCTTGATGTCAAAGGTGCTGATGTGCTGTTGATTACACCGTCAGCAGATTTCTTTGCCGAGCCTCATATCGATGGTCTGATTGGTTATGCAAAAGTATTCCACGAGGCCGGTGTCTCATGGACAATGAGTTCGTATGCAAGTGAAGCGGCTAACTTTGGCATGTTTATCGGTAGCTATGAAAACATGCAAAAACTGGCGTTACGCATTCGCAAAGCCGCAATTGATCTGGGTGTGAAGAGAATTGTATTCGGAGAATGCGGGCATGCATGGCGTGTCGCATACAGTTTCCTGAATACGCTGGCAGGACCATTTGATTTTCTGGACCCAAATTACCCAGTACCACAACATATCTGTGAAGTGACACATGGATTTATACAAGACGGAACAATAAAACTGGATAAGTCAGGCAATGATCATATGACATTGACCTATCACGACTCATGTAATGTTGCGCGTGCATCACGTATGGGTGATACACCTGGCGGGCAATTTACAATTCCACGCGACATTATTAAAGCATCCTGCAATAATTTTTACGACATGCCAGAGCACTCCATCAAAGAAGGTACGTATTGCTGTGGTGGTGGCGGTGGTCTGTTAACAGATGATCTGATTGAGTTACGTGTAAAAGGTGCGATGCCTCGAATGCAAGCCCTAAAACAAGTGACTGAGCAGAATGGCGTCACGCATATGGCTGCGATCTGCGCTATATGCAAGAGTCAATTCTCAAAAATATTCCCGTACTATGACTTCAGTATGGACCAGATTGTCAGTGTGCATCAGCTGGTCAGTAATGCCATTGTCCTGACAGGACAAAACGATGGCGAAAGCGATGAAGAAGATTCAATATCTGATGATGTTGAAGCGGCTTAACTAAATTAAAACGGTATTAGGTAACTAGGAGCAGAGTAATGGCTACATCAAAGGATGACATGTCTTACAAACTTACGTTTCGTAAGTATGATGATGGCGACCACCAATGGGGAAATTTTGGTGATCAAATATTTGAAGGTGATGCATCACATAAATGTCCTACATACGTACACCGTACACCACCCTGCCAGGGTAGCTGCCCATCGGGTGAAGATATTCGTGGCTGGCTAGATATCGTCCGCGGCATAGAAACACCACCAGAAGGCGTGACTATGCAGGAATATGCCTTCCGTCGTTCCACCGACGCGAACCCATTCCCATCAATGATGGGTCGAGTATGCCCAGCTCCTTGCCAGGATGGTTGTAACCGCAACCACGTAGAAGACTTTGTTGGCATTAATTCTGTAGAACAATATATTGGGGATACAGCAACCAAAGAAAGCTTTAAATTTGAAGCGCCAGCTCAATTAAGCGGAAAGAAAATTGCCATTATCGGTGGCGGTCCCGCAGGTTTGGCAGCAGCTTATCAGTTACGACGTAAGGGACACGCAAGTATCATTTTTGATGATCATGACGAACTTGGTGGCATGTTCAAATACGGTATTCCAGGATACCGAACACCACGGGATTACCTGGATGCGGAAATTCAAAGAATTCTAGATCTTGGCGACATCGAAGTACGTTTGAATACTCGTGTAGGTCGCGATGTAGCTATCGAAGATGTAGAGAAAGAATATGATGCTGTTGTATGGGCATTAGGGTGCCAGTCAGGCCGAAGCCTTCCGGTACCAAATGGTGATGCACCTAACTGCGTTGCCGGGGTTAAGTTTCTGGAAGCATTCAACAAAGGAATTTTAAAAGTAACTGCTGATCGTGTGGTATGCGTCGGTGGTGGTGATACTTCAATCGACGTTGTATCTGTAGCGCGTCGACTTGGAAAGATATCTAAACTAGATAAGAAAGAAGCACCCGAGCATGTTATCGGAGGCTACGTTGCACATGATGCAGCTTACGCAGCTGCACGTGAAGGTGCAGATGTCACCTTGACTTCATTGTTCGAGCGTGAGGCGATGACCGCTGCTGAACATGAAGTACATGATGCACTTCATGAAGGCGTACGTATTGATAATGGTGTGATGCCAGTCGAAGTGATTGTTAATGACGAAGGCCGTGCAACGGCATTACGCATGGCTAAATGCGAAATGGTAGATGGACGCCCTACACCAGTAGAAGGCACAGAATATAATATTGAATGTGATTTAATTGTATCTGCAATTGGTCAGGGTGGTGACTTGGAAGGACTGGAAGCATTTGATAATGGCCGTGGTCTGATTGATGCAGATAAGCACTATCAAGTACCTGGTAAAAAAGGACATTTTGTATGTGGCGATATTATTCGTCCACACCTGTTAACGACAGCAATTGGACAAGCGTCAATTTGCGCAGACAGCGTTGACTACTACCTCAAGGGACAGGAATACGGAAAACGTCCTAAAGTGGATGTGCATCATTTTTCTCTTCTTGAGAAGCTGCAAGAAACAGGACTTGAGCCAGAAGCATATAGTGCTGGAGAAATACGAGGTACAGATGAAGCTGGTTTCTCTATACACAACTACGAAGATCGTTCAGCCCAGGAAATAATCTCGGCAGATCGTTTGTTCCTGGGGCATTTTGAATATACCCCGCGTGTTTTGCGTGATTCACATGGCCCGGATTCAGAACAGGTTCTGGGTCACTTTGAAGAACGTATGATTGGCTTGTCAGAAGAGCAGGCGGTTGAAGAAGCCGGTCGCTGTATGAGCTGTGGTATGTGTTTTGAGTGTGATAACTGTGTGATTTACTGCCCACAGGATGCAGTATTCCGTGTTAAAAAGGATCAGAAAACGACTGGCCGTTACGTAGATACAAATTATGACAAATGTATCGGTTGCCATATCTGTGCCGACGTCTGTCCTACGGGTTACATCGACATGGCATTGGGCGATCATTAATTATAACTATACAACGCATAATAAGTTAGTTCAGTAATATGGGAGCGATACGTACAAGCATTCTAGCCAATGTTTTAATTGGGCTATTCCTGCTAATGGTCTGTACATCATCGATAGCGGATGAAAGTAAAGTACCTCCACCTAAAGGTGATCAGTGCGTGGAAGATCCGGTATGGATGCGTACCAATCATTTTGAGACGGTTTTACATCAACGGGATGAGACAGTTTTACATGGTATACGTACAGAAAAGCACAGTCTGAAAAATTGTATTGACTGTCATATTACGCCTAACGCTAAAGGAGAATACGCTCGCTATTCAAATAGCGAAGAACACTTCTGTGCGAGTTGCCATACTTATGCAGCGGTAAATATCGACTGCTTTCAGTGTCATGCTGATCGACCCGAGTCCGCAGTGCGCGAAGCGATAAAACAACATGCTGCTGACGGTACGAATCCTCATGAAAATATAAAGGCAACTGCCAGCGAGTTAATCCTGAAAACAAGTTTATTGTCAGATCAGTCAAAATGAATAACGTCGTTAGCAAAGCATACAAACTATTACGCAAATCTGAATCTGTAAAAGATGAGCAGCAGACTGACCATAGTAAACGTTCGTTTATTGGTGGTCTGGTAGGAGCTTCTGGCCTGGCTATTGCCCCCGGAGTGGTGCTCTACGAAACTGCTTCAGCGAAGCCCGCTGACCAGGCGGTAACAGACAAAGTGCGCTGGGGGATGCTGGTTAATGTTAATCAGTGTACAGAAGATTGTGATGCCTGTGTTACTGCCTGTAACGATGAACACGGCTTATGGCCTGAAGAAGGCTCAGCGACAGATTCCCAGTGGATTAGAAAGCTGACTGTTAAAGATCCAGCGACAGAAAACACAAAATCATTTCCAGTTATGTGTCAGCACTGTGAGCATCCACCATGTGTTGATGTATGTCCAACAGGTGCATCATTTAAACGTGAAGATGGAATAGTGCTGGTTAACATGCACACCTGTATCGGTTGTCGCTACTGCATGATGGCTTGCCCATACAAGGCGCGATCATTTGTACACGAAGTGCTGGAAAATCAATTGCCACATACACCACGTGGTAAAGGCTGTGTAGACAGCTGTAATATGTGTGTTCATAAGGTTGATGCCGGTGAAAATACCACGGCGTGTGCCGAGGCCTGTGAAAAGGATGGGCATCAGGCAATTGTATTTGGGGATTTGAATGATCCACAAAGTGAAATTTCAAAACGCCTAAGAGACTTTGGTGGTACACAGATTCGTGCTGACCTGGGTTTGAATACTGGCGTTAGATATCAAGGGTTGTAAACGCATGGATAGCTTACGATATAGCACTATTGAGGCACGTTCATCTAAATTCTGGATGTTGTTAGTCGGCCTGGCCTTGATTGCGGTGATCGGTGTCTTGTCTGCACATCACATGGAAGTGGAAGGTCATGTGATTACAGGCATGAATAACCAGATCGTGTGGGGACTCCCGCATGTGTTTGCGATCTTCCTTATCGTTGCAGCATCCGGCGCACTCAATGTTGCCTCTATTGCTTCTGTGTTTGGCAAAGTCGAATACAAGCCACTGGCCAGACTGTCAGCGCTGCTTGCAATTGCATTACTGGCAGGTGGACTGGCCGTATTAGTGCTGGATCTGGGTCGTCCAGATCGATTGATTGTTGCGATGACCAAATATAATTTCAAATCAATTTTTGCCTGGAATATATTCCTGTATACCGGATTTTTCGTCATCGTCGGTATCTATATGTGGTGGATGATGGACAATGCCATGCAGAAATACAGTAAAAAAGCTGGTCTGATTGCATTTATATGGCGCTTAATACTAACCACAGGTACGGGTTCAATATTTGGTTTCCTGGTGGCGCGCAGCGCATACGATACTGCCATGCTGGCTCCAATGTTCATTATTATGTCTTTTGCCTTTGGACTGGCATTTTATATTTTAGTGTTACTGGCAGCTTACACATGGACAGAACGTCCGCTAGGCGATGTTATTCTGAATAAGATGCGTAATTTGCTGGGCGTATTTGTTGCCAGTATTCTGTATTTTGTAGCGGTGTATCATGTGACCAATCTATACGCGACTGAACATCATGCAGTCGAAAAGTTTCTACTTGTCGATGGAGGAATTTACACAACTTTATTCTGGATTGGACAGGTATTAATTGGAGGGATAATCCCGCTGGCATTGATCTATATGCCACAAACTAAAAACTGCCGTAAAACACTCATCGCAGCTTGTGCAATGGTGATATTAGGCGGATTAGCCCAGGTTTATGTCATAGTCATCGGTGGTCAGGCTTATCCTTTGGAGATGTTTCCTGGCATGGAAATCAGCAGCTCATTCTTTGATGGCGAAGTGGGTCAGTACAGCCCCAGTATCTGGGAAATACTCCTGGGTATTGCTGGAGTTGCGGTATCTCTGCTGCTGGTGACTGTCGGTGTGGCGGTGCTTGATTTTCTGCCTGATAGTCTGTCCGACAAAATCATCGAAGCGAAAAAGTAATCTACTGCATACGATGCGGTGTGTCGTATGTCATAAAAATGTGATATTCATCACACTTTAGTCTCCCAAGTCTAAAGATGTCTGTTATTTGCCGATAAATACCTCTGTAACGCAAACTTATCCGCGTTGATATCAAGCGCAGGCTACACCTGATGTTTGAGTCTAGTTGCTATTATTTGGAGGTAGCCAATGCATGTCGAGTTAAGCTTAGACAATCAAAACAATCTCAGTAAGGAAAGTGAAGAGCAGTCCCCTGCTGAAGACACACAAAGAATTTCGGGAAGCCAGGTAGCATGTGCATTTGCCAGAATTGAACAGGGAAATAAAAGTCAGAGAACAGATAATCGATTCCAGGTATTAGCAGTATCCATGTCAGCGGTGTCTGCAGTCGTCGCAATATATCTGGTCTTTGTGCTGGTCCTATAATCCCGGTTAATTGTTACACAAAGGCAAGCTTTTATTTGGATTTAAAATTTGCCTAGGGTCGAACTGGGCTTTTATATTTCGCATTAGTGTTAATTCATGTATGCCAATCTCTCTGGCAACATAATCACGCTTGCTGATACCGATGCCGTGCTCGCCAGATAGGGTGCCATCCAGTTCAAGAACTTTATCAAAAATTTTATCAAGACAATCAAGTGCACTCTGATTTTGTGTCACATCTTCAGCGTCAAACATGATATTTACATGAAGGTTGCCATTACCTGCGTGGCCAAAATTAACAATAGGCAATTTATAACGGGTGGATAATATATCCAGTTCATCAATCAGTTTGCTTAGATTAGGAACTGGCACCACGACATCTTCGTTAATTTTGTTTGGTGCCAGGCTACGCAAGATAGGAGAGAGTGATTTGCGTGCCTGCCATAATGTCTTTTTATCAGTATCTGTGCTGGCATGCTGAATTTCCACCAGCTCATTATTCGATAAGGCTTGTTCTATCTTGTCAGTGCTGATGGCAAGTGATTCTGAATCGCCATCAACTTCTATCATCAACATTGCATGTGCGCCAGCAGGTAGAGATACATCACTATGGTTACGAATTAACTCCATTGCGTGATGATCCATAAACTCAATTGCACAAGGAGTATGAGGTTGTGCGCTAATAGCCTGTATGGCATCGCAGGCACCTTGATAACTTTCATATAGTGCGCGCATGGTATTTCGCCCTGAAGGAAGAGGGATAATTTTTAACTCTGCTTCAGTAATGACAGCTAATGTGCCCTCGGAGCCTATTATTAAACGAGTCAGGTCCAGACCTACGACACCCTTGGTGGTTTTACTGCCTGTAGAAATTGTATGACCGTCACCAGTAACTGCAGTTAATTGCAGCGTATTATCGCGTGTCGTACCATATTTAATAGCTCTGGGACCAGCAGCATTGCATGCCAGATTGCCTCCTATGCTACAAAATTCTGCGCTGCTTGGATCAGGAGCCCAGAAGAAATTTTTCTCCAATAAATAATTTTGCAGCGCCAGATTGGTAACGCCGGCCTGCACACGTACACTGCGATTGCCTGGGTTAAAATTTATGATTTTATTCATGCGTTCCATCGACATGACAATGCCTCCGGAGATGGGGACGGAAGCACCTGTTGTGCCTGTGCCGCGGCCACGAGTTGTCAGTGGAATGGTAAACTGATTACAGAGCTGGATGCAGCGAACAACCTGATCATGAGTAACAGGTAATACTACAGCATCAGGAGGATGATGGATTTTGCTGTTGTCGTAACCATAGGGCCAGCAATCTGCAGCTTCCAGTAATAAATCATGTTCGGGGAAAATAATTTTCAGTTGAGTGATTACTTCAACGGGGAGCTGGCTAGACACTATTTTACCCGAGTAATTGCTGGTCAATAAGTTCACACAGGCAGTGCAGTACTAACAGGTGTACTTCTTGTATGCGTGCTGTTGAAGAGCCGGGTACACGTATCTCAATATCGTTTTTCTGGATGAGGGCACCAACTTCACCACCATCACGACCAGTGAGTGCAACTATGCGTGCATTTCTTTCATGTGCGGCATGCATAGCCTGGACAATGTTTGTTGAGCCACCACTTGTTGTAATTACAAATAATATGTCGTTTGCCTGACTTAGCGCCCGTACTTGTTTGGCAAATATCAAGCTAAAGTCATAATCGTTGGCAATAGACGTTAAAGTTGAGCTGTCAGTGGTTAGCGCAATAGCGGGTAGAGGTTGTCTTTCACGTTCAAAGCGATTTAACAGTTCTGAAGAGAAATGCTGGGCATCTGCGGCAGAGCCACCATTTCCACAGCTTAGGATTTTATTGCCCGCAAGCAGGCTGGAAGTCATTAATAGTGCTGCATCAGAAATGGGGCCTGCTATTACACTCAAAGCATCCTGCTTGGTTTGAATGCTGTCTGCGAATAATTTTTCTATTTGTTTAATTGGGTTCACTTAACTATCCATAAATGCATTGATAATCCACTCAGGCTCTTGTTGTGGCGAAAGTGCAACGACATCAAAACGGGTGGGCTGACTGGTTGGGTGTTTTTGTAGATAGTGATTGGCTGTAAAAACAAGCTTTCGCTGTTTGTTGCTATCTACAGATTCAGCTGCACTGCCAAAATTAACCGAACTACGATAGCGCACTTCGACAAAAACTAACGATTCTGAATCTCGCATAATTAAATCTATCTCGCCATAACGACAGTGATAATTTCTTTGTACCAAGACCAGTCCGTTGCGTTGCAGATAGCTGCAGGCGACATCTTCAGCCTTTTTTCCGGTTAAGCGTTGATTTGTCATGCGATGACTAACTCACTCATGGGTAAACTGTGGTAGCAGTGTAGGTTTGCCGTTTACAAATTGTGCCCAGTTGAGTTCGCGAAAAATTTTATTGCCATCCTGGATTTTCAGTTTGCCGGTGAGCCCGTTATAACGTTCATAAGGCAATGCGGCAAGCTCTGCCAACTTGAGAGGCAAGTAATAGGCATCGATGCCAAGTGCTGCGAATCTTGGCAGCAGTCGATAGGCTTCTCCGGCTTCAAGTTCAAGCAGTTCCCGTATCAGTTCATGGTCTGCTGAAGGTTTGAGTAACCATGGTATGTCGCAGTATAAAACATCATTGATATCACGGTCTCTGGAAATGTTTTCTATTCCTGAAAATATATGTGAAGTGCTGTAGACGGGGAGATCGGTTGCATAGTAGTAATTGATCTGAGGTCGTATCAGACGTGCTGTGCGTGGAGTGGCAACCATGAATACCATATCCACATCCTGGCGTCGGCGTGGTTCGAATTCAAGATTCTTACCAAGTGTGGATCGAAGCTGTTTGTATCTTGCCTCACTCTGGTCTAACTGTAATGCTAATTTAAGTGGTGTAGAAAAATCCGTATCATTGGGTGCGTAGTATTGAGTGTCTAATACGATGCCATTCAGTTCTTCAAAGCGGGATCGGAATGCTTCGGCCAGTCGTTGCCCCCATTCGCTATTTGGTGTCATTATAATTGCGCTTAAATGGTCGTCTAATGAAGCACGTTCAGCAACTTGTCTGGCTTCGTCTTCTGGTAGTAAACCAAACTGAAATAAATTGCCCGGAGTGTTAGCAGTGTCTGAAATGTAGTTAAGTGTTAATACCGGCACGGGTAATTGTGTTTGCTGTGATAAAAGCTCCACGGATTCTTTTTTCAAAGGGCCTATGATGAAATCTGCGCCATCATCGACCGCGCGTTGATAATGGTAAATAATGTCTGCGGGGTTATCGCCGGTATCATATAACTCTATGTGCGGAGTGTATTGATCATCTGTGCGTAATTCTCTTGCAGAGACGATGCCTGCATAGATGACTTTTGAGATCGTCTCATAGCGTCCAGTCATGGGTAGTAATAGCGCAATTCTTTCCGGTATTGCAAAGAAATTTTCAAAGCTTTCCAGTATTGAGGTAAGTAAATTATCGGATGCTGGATGATCAGGGTGAGTGCTGCGCCAATCATTGAGTGCGTAATTGAGCTGATCGATACTGGAGTAGGATACGCGTTTGGTTTGTGCAAGTTCAATCCATCCAGCAAGCTCCTGATTGCTATTTTTCAGCCATGAAGCCAGCTCTTCATTACTGGCGAGTGCCAGCAATCGCCAAATTTCATTCTGATTGTATGCGGAGTCAGTATAGTTACTGAGGTGTTGCGATAATACTGTTCTGGTTTTCAGGCTGGAATGAGTATCACCAATACCATTGAATGCCTGTGCACGCAGTTCAAGAATTTCTGCTATATAGGATGGAGCGCGGGTGATGAGTGACTCTGGTAATAAAGAAAGCACTTTGCTGTATTGTTCATGCTGTACGGCAATGTTTGATTCTATAATGCGTTTGCGTGGGATTAATTCGAATGTTAAATCCTGCTCATTAATTATATTTAGGTACTGTTGGGCGAGGTCGTAATTTTCTGCTGACACAGATAATTCTGCTGCCTGTAATTGTAACTGTTCTTTCTGGGGAGAAGGTTCTGACTGTGCTACTTGCCAGTATAGTTCTGCTGCTTTTTGATATTGCCCATGTTTAGTGAGTTTCTCGGCTTTTCGAATATCCGGATTAGAAGGCGGCGTGTCCGTCCGGGTTTGTATGCCGGTTCCACAACTGCTTAGTAATAGTGTGAAGAGAATTAAAGTTAAGCAATGTGCTATGGTTTGTCTGGCTTTATTATTCATGAATTTGTGTTAATCAATTTAATCGTGTTACTAGGGTCTTGAGGTGATTATTTGGCCACACTGTATATTGTTGCAACCCCAATTGGAAATCTAAAGGATATCACTTTACGTGCTCTTGAGACGTTAGAAAAAGTGGCCGTCGTTGCTGCGGAGGATACACGTGTGGCAAAGAAACTTTTTGCTGCTCACGGACTTTCCACACCTTTGATTTCCTATCATCAACATAATACCTCACAACGGGATCCACAATTACTGATCGAAATCGAACAGGGTCGTGATATCGCTTTAATCACGGATGCCGGCACCCCTTTAATCAGTGACCCTGGACACTCGCTAGTCGCAACATGTCGACAGCGAGGCGTGGAAGTAGTCCCAATACCCGGCGCGTGTGCATCCATAGCCGCGTTATCTGTTAATGATTTCAATATCACGAGGTTCTCCTTTGAGGGGTTTTTGCCGCCAAAACGTTCTGCACGAGTCAGTAGACTGCAGCAGTTGAGTCTTTGCGAACATGCCACCGTGTTATATGAAGCCAAGCATCGTATTGTTGCCTTGCTGGAAGATGTGCAGTCGACATTTGGACCAGAAAGAAAGCTAATGATTGCACGTGAGCTGACAAAATTGCATGAACAGATTGTATCCGGGGAAGTGCAAAGACTATTGGAGCAGATGAGAAATGAAACAATTCCGCAAAAAGGTGAATTTGTTGTTGTTATTGAGGGTGCCGATGGGACTGTACAAAATGACATGGACCAGCAAAATATGCGTCTACTGTTCTCCAAAGTGGTCTCTGTTATGAGTCATAGAGACGCGGTTAATCTGGCCTTGAAGCTCAGTTCTCTGTCTAAAAACACCTTATATAATCTGGCCAGTGAATATTATTCCTCGAAAGACTGATTTTGCCTTTAAGAGAACTATATAATTTCGGCAGTGATACAGTTAAACGTTTAGTGATACAGTCACGCAGAGAGTTGGTCGAGGCAGTCGCTGTTGTTTATTCAATAGAGGAAAGTCCGGGCTCCATAGGACAGGGCGCCAGGTAACTCCTGGAGGGTGCGAGCCCATGGAAAGTGCAGCAGAAAATAAACCGCCTGTATTTATACAGGTAAGGGTGAAATGGTGCGGTAAGAGCGCACCGCGTTGATGGCAACATGAACGGCATGGTAAACCCCGCCTGGAGCAAGACCAAATAGGGGAGCAGGTTGTTTAGCAGCCACATGTGGTCCACATGGCTCCCGGGTAGGTCGCTAAAGGTGTCTGGTGACGGGCATCTCAGATGAATGATTGTCCACGACAAAACCCGGCTTACTGACCGACTCTCGTCTTTTATATATCTACAAAGAGTAAACTTAAAGTAGTCTCTCATGAAGAGCTATCAAGCTCTTAATTAACTTGAAAATTCGCAAGCAAATCCTTTGGTATTCTCCAGTAAGTAACTGTCTTACAAGACAAAATTCCCGATAAACGGACTATTTTAGCTTGCTTTTTACCCTCTTGATTTCTATAGTGGTGAAGATGGGTACAAAAGTGGTATTTAGTGCAATTTTCAGGGTAAAAAAGCAAGAATGTTTCGAGGCATCACAGCAACAACAATTGACGCAAAAGCGCGACTTACTGTGCCTACAAAGCACCGTGAGGAGATTAATGTCGCCTGTGGTGGACAAATTGTGCTCACTGTGGATGTTGATCGTTGTTTGCTCATTTATCCCTTGCCCGAATGGGAGCGTTTCGAAGCAGATTTACGCGCATTGCCAAATGTAGGAAAGCAAGTCCGTCGATGGCACAGAATTTATCTGGGACACGCTAGACCATGTGAAGTCGATGGTCAATCTCGAATTTTATTGCCTCAGGAATTGCGCGATTTTGCAGAATTGAAAAAGAATGTTTGTTTGGTGGGGCAAGGAAATAAATTCGAGTTATGGGATGAAACCCGATGGCACAACAACTGCGAGGAGTGGTTAAAAGAAGAGGCAAATGCCGCAGCGGATGAATCTGCATTAGAACATTTAAGCATTTAATTGTACATGCAGGCGTCATCAACACATGTGCCTGTTTTGTTACGGGAATCAATACAAGGTTTAAGAATTAAAGGTGATGGCATTTACATAGATTGTACTTTCGGGCGCGGAGGACACAGTCAGGTGTTACTGGAATGTTTGTCAGGGCAGGGTCAACTTTATGTGCTGGACCAGGACCCAGGTGCTATTGAATACGCGCATGAAAGATTTGGAAATGATGAAAGAGTCAAAATAGTTCATCAATCATTTGCAAATCTGGCAGAAGTTGGAAGAGACAGTGACCTGGTCGCCAGGGTAGATGGCATTTTCTTTGATTTGGGAGTGTCTTCACCGCAGCTGGATGAGGCGCAGAGAGGTTTTAGTTTTAGTCACGATGGTCCACTGGATATGCGCATGAACACAAGCACAGGAATAACTGCTGAGAAATGGCTGGCGAGTGTTTCTGCGAAAGAGTTTATAGCTGTATTGCGTGAGTTCGGGGAAGAGCGGCACGCAAAAAAAATTGCTAACAGAGTACTGGAAGAGCAGCAGATTTCTGCAATTAAAACAACTAAAAGGTTAGCGGACATAGTTAAAACCTGTTATCCGGTAAATTATCAGGGAATACATCCTGCAACTAGAACATTCCAGGCGATTAGAATTGCAATTAATGATGAACTTCGCGCATTACAGAAAGGCTTGGATGCCTCATTCGAATTGTTGAATGGTGGAGGGCGCTTGGCAGTTATCAGCTTTCACAGTTTGGAAGACCGAATTGTGAAGCGGTTTATTCGTGGTCCCGGGCAGGATAATTTATTACATAAATTGCCGGTAATGCCTGAGGCAAAAGATCATTTGAAATCGATGGGGAAACTGATTCGTCCATCCGAACAAGAGTTAAAGTTAAATCCGCGTTCTAGAAGTGCGCGTCTTCGTGTTGCAGAGAAGGTGCTTAAATGAAGTTGGCTGGGTTAGTTGTTTTCTACCTGATAGTGGTTGTTAGTGCTTCCGGTCTGGTGTATAGCACGCATCTGCAAAGAAGATATTTTGTGGAGTTACAGGTGCTGCAGGAAGTTGGTTCACACTTGGAAACCGAGTGGGAGCAGTTGTTGCTTGAAGAGAGTGCATGGTCAAATCAGGCACGAATCGAGCAAATTGCTAATGCCGAATTGGGAATGCGTCTGGTTAATCATTCTGATGTTGTGATGTTGGAGCTTAAGTCTAAATGAGAAAAACGAAAGCAAATGTCTTTGCAGGGCGTAGATACCTGCTGCTATTTGCAGTTTTTTGCGTATTCGTATTGCTGTTTGCACGAGCAGCACAGTTACAACTTCTGCATGCTGACTTTTATTATGAGGAGGGCTCTAATAGGCATGTACGCACAGTAGAAATACCAGCTAATCGTGGTGTGATAACAGATCGTCATGGAGAAGCGCTGGCAATCAGTACGCCAGTGTATTCGATATGGGCGCATCCCAAAACGGCGCTGGAAAATCCCCAATCCATTATCGATGCTTCGAGTGTACTGGATATCGATAAACGTGCATTAATAAAAAAACTTGAAGCAAGGAAAGACAAGCAATTTGTTTATGTTAAGCGCCATGTATTTCCAAATGTTGCTGAAAAACTTAAACAAAGAAATGTTTCGGGTATCTCCGCGATTAGGGAATATCGACGCTACTATCCAACAGGTGAGATGTCTGCCCATGTTGTTGGGCTGACAAATATTGATGATCAAGGCCTGGAAGGTGTTGAACTGGCGTTTGATGACTGGTTGCATGGTTCGCCAGGTAAAAAACGTGTACTAAAAAATGGCAGAGGTACGGTCATAGGGGATATTGGGCTGGTGGCTGAACAGCATCAAGGGAAAGATCTGGTGTTGTCTATTGATAAACGCATTCAGTATCTTGCCTATAGAGAATTAAAGCGGACTATAGAAAGGCATGGTGCCAAGTCAGGCTCAGTTGTTGTGTTGTCAGTGGCTAATGGAGAAGTATTGGCGATGGCAAACTTGCCTGCGTTTAACCCCAATGATCGTACTAATGCGAAAGTGGGTTCCATACGCAACCGTGCAATCACGGATGTGTTTGAGCCGGGTTCTACTGTTAAACCATTTTTGATCGCTGCTGCCATTGAAAATGGTACCTATCGAATGAACAGCAAGATCAACACATCACCGGGATACTTTAATTATGCAGGTCTACTGGTTAGTGATCATAGTAATTATGGTGTAATTGATCTGGAAACTATTCTAAGCAAGTCGAGTAATGTGGGTGCAGTGCATATTGCGTTGAAAATGCCGCAGGAGCAGGTATGGGCACAATATCAGGCAGTCGGGTTTGGCCAGTTAACAGGTTCCGGATTCCCGGGAGAGCGCGCCGGAAAACTCGATAGTTATACCAGTTGGAATAAAACACAACGTGCCACAATGGCTTATGGATATGGCATGTCTACAACAGCATTGCAATTAGCGCGTGCATATTCAGTGATTGCGAATGATGGTGTGTTGCTACCTGCATCATTTGTAGTGAACGAGCATGTTCCTGCGGGAGAGCGAGTGATGTCAGGAAGAACTGCAAAATCAGTAAGGAACATGCTTAAAGGTGTATTGGCTAAAGAGGGGACTGGCAGTCGTGCAAGCATGCAGGGTTATAGTGCCGCAGGTAAGACGGGAACATCGCGAAAATCGCAAGGCGGTGGTTACTCCAAAGATAATTACATCGCATTATTTGCTGGTATGGCACCTGCTGATAAACCTAATGTGGTGGTAGTAGCATTAATAGATCAGCCAGTAAAAGAAGATGGATATTATGGAGGGGAGGTCGCAGCCCCTCTTTTCTCACGTGTGACTGAAGGCGCGTTACGGTTAATGAATGTTCCGCCCAATATTATTGATGATACAAAGCGTGGATTATTATTGACGGAGTCCAGAGAGCCGTGAATACATATAACAGTCAACATGCCATGCTGGTGAGTGAACTGCTCAAAGGTATGGTTGAGGTTGATCCCTCTAACGATGTGAGCGTCACGGGTATCAGCGAATATAGTGGTGATGTTGAGAGCGGGGATTTGTTTATTGCAACTTCCGGGCTCAAGTATTTGCCTGAAGCGGTTGCCAGGGGAGCTGTTGCAGTAATTTACAGGTCAACGACTGAAGATAAGCAAGAAAGCATGGTTGGTAGTATACCTGTGTTTAATTGCGAAGCGTTGCAGGATCACGTAAGTGAAATTGTTAAACGATTTTATGGCGAGGTAAATTCTGGTATTAAAACAATCGCTATCACTGGCACCGATGGCAAGTCTTCGGTAGCACACCTGATTGCGCAAGCCCTGGAAAAATCTCAAGAACCCTGTGGACTAATAGGTACGTTGGGTTATGGGCGTTTAGGTGGTCTCGTAGAGGCAATGCATACTACGCCGCCTCCATCGCGAATTGCGAAAGAGTACTTTCGGTTTGAACAAATGGGTTGTACTGCCGTTGCTATTGAAGCTTCCTCGCATGGTATTCAGCAGGGGAGATTAAAAAATCTGTCGATCCATACCGCTGTATTAACAAATATCACAAGAGACCATCTGGATTATCATGGTTCGGTTGAAGACTACATTCAGGCGAAGGCAGGCCTGTTTTTTTCGCATAATCCCAGGTATGCGGTGATTAATATAGACGATGCGACCGGATCTCAGTGGAGTGAACAGCTAGCGCTTCTACGAAATGTCATTACATATTCTTTATCAAATACAGCAGCAGATATCTTTGCATGTGAGGTTAAGTATTTGTCTGATCATACCAGAATACAGTTATCGATCAGGCAGCAACACATTGATATAAAAGTTCCGTTATTAGGTGAGTTTAATGTACTTAATATTCTCTCAGTAGCGGCAGTTCTAGTGACTGTGGGTAAAGGTGTAGCACAGATAAAAGATGCGCTAAATAGTCTGAAAGCGGTTCCGGGGCGTATGCAGGCCATAATGACAGAGAGTGCCGTGACAGTAATTGTTGACTATGCCCATACACCTACAGCATTGCTGGCCGCATTAAATGCAGTTCGCCAGCATTGTACAGGGAAGCTTGTGTGCGTGTTTGGCTGCGGTGGAAATCGGGATACAGGCAAACGTTCCCTGATGGGAGAGGTGGCAACGAGATATGCGGATTTTACTGTTATTACTTCAGATAATCCCCGTAATGAAAACCCGCAAGAGATTGTTAATCAAATAATTGAGGGTTGTGTAGATAGCAGCAAATACAAGATTATTGTTGATAGAGAAGAAGCCATTATCAGTGCATTGCGTATGGCAAGTGCAAATGATGCAGTGTTAATAGCAGGCAAAGGCCACGAGAAGTATCAATACATCGAAAGTGAAAAAATTCCTTTTGATGATACAGAAATCGTTACGCAGGAACTTGAGAGACTGGCTAATGGGTGAATGGCTGCACCTCAGTGAAGTTGCCAGCATGGCGCAAGGCGAATTGCTGGGTAAGGATGTTGCTATCAATGCAATTTCAACAGACACAAGAAATTTGCATAAAGGTGACATGTTTGTAGCACTTGAAGGTGAACGGTTTGATGGGCATAAATTTATAGGAGAGAGTATAGAAAAAATCGTACAGGCAGTTTTAGTTCATAAAGAAATCGAGACTAAACTGCCACGGGTTTTGGTGGATGATACATTGAAAGGATTATCGCGTTGGGCGCAAGCCTGGAGAGACAAGGTTGATCCAAAGCTTGTTGCGGTGACCGGAAGTAATGGCAAAACTACTGTAAAGCAGATGCTCAGTAGCGTGTTGTCAGGTGTAGGTAGCACCTGTTACACAAAAGGGAATCTGAATAACCATATTGGTGTTCCCCTGACATTGCTGAGCTTGCGAAAAAACAACAGGTTCGCGGTGATTGAAATGGGTGCCAACCATTTTAATGAAATCGATCACCTGAGTAGACTGGGAAAACCAGATGTGGCGGTGATAACTAATGCAGGACCCGCTCACCTGGAAGGGTTTGGTTCAGTAGCAGGTGTGGCGAAAGCGAAAGGTGAGATTATCCATGGCGTAAAGTCTTCTGGTGCAGTGGTGCTGAATGCTGACGATCAATACGTTCATGTATGGCTTGAAAAGGCGAAGCACTTAAAAACAGTTACATTTGGATTTTCTGAAAATGCAAATGTCCGCGGAGAGATCAGTTGTAATAATATTTTATCTGTTAAGGCGTGGGGGCAGGTCTTTGATATAACGCTACCGCTCGCGGGAAAACATAATGCAAGTAATGCGCTTGCTGTTATCGCTGCCAGTCATGAAATGGGTGTCAGTATAGAGGACATTAAAAAAGGCCTCGAAAACGCGGAACATGTTAAAGGGAGGTTACAGCCTAAAACAGGAATTTCCGGTTCAGTGATTATTGATGATACCTACAATGCTAATCCGGCGTCATTGCAGGCAGCAATTGAAGTGTTGTGTTCACAGGAAAAAGAGCCATGGCTGGTATTAGGTGATATGGGGGAGCTGGGCATCGAGGCTGAAGCCATTCATACAGAGATTGGTGTCATGGCCAAGTCAGCCGGAGTGAAAAAATTATTTGGTTTGGGGGAGTTGGCCAAACATGCAGTGAATGGTTTTGGTGATGATGGCTTTCATTTTGACCAGCATGAAGAATTGGGAAGGCAGCTTAGAAGCCAGGTTACTCAGGAATGTTGCATTTTGGTCAAAGGGTCGCGATCGATGCATATGGAAGATGTGGTTGATATTTTGATTGACGACAAAACGATACATTAATGAAGGATTCACGTGCTTCTATATTTATTTGACTATCTGGAAAAATATAACAGCGTTTTTAACGTGTTTGGGTACCTCACCCTGCGCGCAATATTAGGTGTGTTGACTGCGTTGGTTATTTGTTTTGTCACAGGCCCGATGATGATTCGTCGATTATCAGACTATAGTGTTAAACAAAACATACGGTCAGATGGTCCGCAGACGCATTTGTTGAAAGCAGGAACGCCGACTATGGGGGGTGGCTTTCTGTTGTTAAGTATTCTGGTGAGTACTCTGTTGTGGGGAGATTTGGAGAATCGTTACATTTGGGTAGTCTGTTTTGTTACTTTTTCTTTTGGAGCCATTGGTGCATTTGATGATATTAAGAAATTAATACAAGGCAGTAGTGCTGGTATTTCTGCGCGCGTTAAATATGGTCTGCAATCTGCGGTAGGCCTGATTGCTGCCTGGTGGTTGTTTCAGACAGCCATGATACCGGTTGAAACAAATCTGTATGTACCATTCTTTAAGAACATTGTCATAGATCTGGGTGCCTGGTTTATTGTGCTCACCTACTTTGTGATCGTTGGCTCAAGTAATGCCGTTAATTTAACGGATGGTTTAGATGGTCTTGCGATTATGCCGACCGCAATGGTGGCAGGTGCGCTGGGAATATTTGCATATGTCAGCGGTCATTCCACCTTTGCTGAATATTTGGCGATTCCATTCATCCCGCTTGCCGGCGAGCTCGTGGTTTTTTGTGCCGCGATTGTCGGAGCAGGCTTAGGTTTCTTATGGTTCAACGCTTATCCGGCGCAGGTATTTATGGGTGACGTCGGTGCGCTTTCTTTGGGAGCTGCGCTGGGTGTAGTGGCCGTGCTGGTGCGTCAGGAAATTGTGTTAGTGATTATGGGTGGTGTATTCGTGGTTGAAACACTATCAGTCATGATCCAGGTGCTGTCATTTAAGCTAACGGGAAAGCGGGTATTTAAAATGGCGCCATTACATCATCATTTTGAATTGCGGGGCTGGCCAGAGCCAAGAGTGATAGTGCGCTTCTGGATAATCACGGTGATTCTAGTATTAATCGGTCTGGCAACATTAAAGATCAGGTAGTCATAAGTGAGCGTTAATTATTCAATGAAAATTGATCCGACAAATTACTTGGTTATTGGAGCAGGAGTATCCGGTCTGTCTGTGGTTGAGTATTTGTTGGCGCGAAGTAAGCAGTTTCGAATAATGGACAATCGTGGGCTGCCACCAAATGCTGCAAAAATAAAAGATATGTTATCAGACACGCAAGTGTGCTTTGGTAAGTACGATCAGCAATGGTTGCAGGAAGCAGATGTAATTGTGTTGAGTCCAGGCGTATCTCCCCATATGCCCGAAATTCAAACTGCAGTTAATGGCGGCGCAGAAATTATAGGTGATGTTGAATTGTTTGCGCGTGAGGTCATTAAGCCATATATCGCGGTGACAGGATCAAATGGAAAAAGCACTGTGACAACATTGGTGGCAGCAATTTTACAAAGCCAGGGCCTTAAGGCTATTGCCTGTGCCAACATCGGTGAGCCCGTGCTGGATTTGATAGATGATAAATCAATCGATATTTATGTGATGGAACTATCCAGTTTTCAACTGGAAACCTGTTCATCAATTCGTCCACGTGCAGCAGTAGTGCTCAATGTGAGTGACGATCATCTCGATCGACACACCAGTTTTGAAGAGTACGCGGAAATCAAGCGGTCAATATATGCCAATGCTGAAATAAAAGTGACTCCACGTGATGGAAGTCAGGCCGAATACTTTGCAGATTCAAACAATATGCTTAGTTTTGGACAGGACGCGCCAAGTGGCAACAATTATGGAGTTAAACAAGTCGGTGTTGACCGGTGGCTAATGCGAGGTGACCAGCAATTAATTAAAGCCGTAGATTTGCCACTATTAGGAGTTACAGGTGAATTGAATGTGTTAGCCGCATTAGCGTTAACGGATTCATTTGTGCATGACCAGGAAAAAGCACTGGAAACAATACGCCTGTTTAAGGGGTTGCCTCATCGGTGTGAACTGGTATGTGAATTTAACGATGTGCAATGGATAGATGATAGCAAGGGTACCAATGTAGGTGCCACCACTTCTGCAATCCTTGGGTTGGACCGGCCAATGATCTTGATTTTGGGCGGAGTGCATAAAGGCGGTTCATTAGACGCTTTGATTGAGGCGGTGAGAAGTCGGGTTGGTCTGGTAATTGCTTTTGGGCGCGATAAGCAGATATTTATCGATGCATTAAAAGGCGTTGTAGAAGTTGTGCAGCAGAACTCATTAACCGCGTCAGTTGAATATGCGTATCAGAAAGCAAAATCTGGAGAAGCTGTTTTGTTTTCTCCGGCATGTGCAAGCTTCGATATGTTTTCAAATTATATAGAGCGAGGCATGGCATTTCAGTCGGCAATAAAGCAATGCATACAGAGGGATGATGATGGCTGCCGATCATAAACAGCTAAGTATGCAGGAATCGATCGCAAATGTTATCGATGTGCAAATGTTATTTGCGCTGATGATTTTACTGGGCATTGGCGTCACCATGATGACATCCACAACAGTTGAAATAGGATACAAAAGTCACGCAGACGCGTTCTTTTATATGAAAAAACAGATGATGTTTTTACTTCTGGGAGCGCTATGTATTTATGCTATTTCACGAATACGTTTGGCCTATTGGGAGCAGTTGGGGCCGCTGTTGTTAATGGTGACAATTGTACTATTGGTGATGGTATTGATTCCCGGTCTGGGTGGAACAGTAAATGGAAGTAGTCGCTGGATTGCATTGGGGCCGATTTCATTACAGGTGTCCGAGTTTACGAAAGTGGCCATGATAGTGTACCTGTCTGGTTATATTGTCAGGCATGGTTCTAATGTGCAGCAAAATTTTTCCGCATTTATTAATCCTATGGTGCTTGTGAGTATTATTGCGGTGTTGCTGATGATGGAACCTGACTTCGGGTCCACTGTAGTGCTAACCGCATTGGTCTTTACAATGCTTTATCTGGGTGGAGTGCGTCTGGCGCCGTTTATTTTGTCAACTGCATTCTCTGTGTTAGTGATGTATTTCCTGGCCAGAAGTAATGAGGAGCGCTGGTCAAGAGTCACTACATTCTGGCGACCATTTGAAGACCCTTTGGGAGATGGCTTTCAGTTAACCCAGGCATTAATTGCAATTGGCAATGGTGGGATATTCGGAGAAGGCCTGGGTGGAAGCATTCAAAAATTATTCTATCTGACAGAAGCTCATAATGACTTTGTGTTTTCTGTTTTGGCTGAAGAGCTGGGTTTAGTTGGTATTGCTATATTGCTGAGTGCCTACTTTGTGTTTATCTGGCGTTGTTTTTCATTGGCGAGTAGCGCGCAGAAGCAGCACATGACGTTCGCACAAAACATAGCTTACGGTTGTGGAATCTGGTTTACCCTGCAGGCAACAATCCATGTTGGAGTCAATATGGGCTTATTGCCAACCAAGGGACTCAGTATGCCTTTTATAAGTGTTGGAGGCAGTAATCTGCTGGCAAGTTGTATTGCGGTGGGTTTGCTTGTACGTGTGTACATGGAAGTAAATCAACAGGGTGCAAGGCGAGTACACAGACCACGTCGAGTTCGTACTCGAAAGGCCGGGCAGTGATGCAGCCTGTCATGATATTAGCTGGAGGAACTGGAGGGCACGTGTTCCCTGCGTTAGCTGTGGCAAACGAATTGCGTGACAGAGGAGTTCCCATTATATGGGTGGGTACAAATAAAGGGATTGAATCAAGAATAGTGCCGGAAGCAGATTTCCCTCTTGCAACAATGAGTGTTCAAGGATTGAGAGGCAAAGGTTACATGCAGTACGTGCGTGCACCATTAATTATTATCAAAGCACTTTATGAAAGTCTGAATATCTTATTGAAACATAAACCCTGTGCATTGTTAGGTATGGGTGGATTCGTTGCAGGTCCGTGTGCCTTGGTAGGTGTGCTACTTGGAAAGCCGTTAATTATCCATGAGCAGAATGCGATTGTTGGTCTGACCAATCGCATTCTGGCTCCATTAAGCCGCATCATGTTTACCGGGTTTCCAATTCAGCATAAGAAACGCAAGCAGGAACACTGTGGAAACCCGGTGCGCAGCAAATTGCTCAATATTGAAAGTCCAGAGAAGAGGTTGTCTGGCCGAGGAGTGACTAAACGACTGCTGATTATTGGAGGCAGTCAGGGTGCAGATTCGCTGAACAGGTTTGTTCCAGCGGCGTTAGCGATTATATCTTCATCAATACGGGTTGAGGTCTGGCACCAAACGGGCGCAAAAAGGCAGGAAGCTACGTTTGAAAGTTACCAGAAAAGTGGTTTGCAAGTAAAACTCGATGAGTTTATTGATGATATTGATGAGGCTTATGCCTGGGCTGATCTTATAGTGTGTAGAAGCGGAGCTATTACACTAGCTGAAATTGCAGCAGTAGGCTTGGGTTCTGTGCTAGTGCCATATCCTTACGCTGTTGATGATCATCAGACTGCTAATGCGCGCAGCTATGTTGAAGCAGGTGCATCACAGCTTATTTCTGAATCCGAGATGTCATCAGAGAAACTGGCTGAAATTTTGCTGGCTCTGCTCACCAGTTCTGAAAAATTAATAGGCATGGCGAGTGCGGCAAAAAATCTGTCACAAGGCAATGCCAGTAAAAGAGTGGCTGATGAGTGTATGACTGCTTGTGGCCAACAGGTGTGGGTGAGCAGTAAATGAATTATGTAACACCAACATTGCCCATGAGGAAAATACAAAATGTATTTTTTGTTGGTATTGGTGGCGTCGGCATGAGTGGTATTGCTGAAGTTATGCTGAATCTCAAATTCAATGTGTCAGGTTCAGATAGTCATCCGAATGTAGCGACAGCCAGACTGGAAAGTCTGGGTGCAACAATCTATTCATCTCATGAATCGCAAAATGTTAAAGATATGGATGTTGTTGTCGTATCGTCTGCAATAGATCCGGATAATGTAGAAGTTGTATCGGCGCAGGAACATAGAATACCTATCATTCAGCGTGCAGAAATGTTGGCAGAATTAATGCGCTTTCGTCAAGGCATTGCCATTGCCGGAACACATGGAAAAACAACGACAACCAGTTTGGTGGCGACAGTCATGGCTGAAGCTGGGCTAGACCCGACTTTCATAGTGGGAGGCAGAGTCAACAGCGTAGGCACTAATTCTCAATTAGGCCGTAGTGAGTATCTGGTGGCAGAAGCAGATGAGAGTGATGCATCATTTCTACATTTGCAACCAGTTGTTTCTGTGGTAACAAATATTGATGCGGATCACTTATCCAGCTACGAGAACGATTTTGAAAAGCTGAGAACTGCATTTGTAGAGTTTTTACACAATATACCTTTCTACGGCTTGGCTGTTTTATGTATTGATGACGAAGTTGTGAGAGGCTTGATTCCTGAAGTGGCTCGTCCTTATATTACCTATGGATTCAGCGAAGATGCAGATCTGTATGCGAGCGATCTCACTTACGATGGCGAGACAACTACGTTTAGAGTGAATGGCAAAAATATTGCAGAGCAAATGACATTCACTTTGAATCTGCCAGGAAAACATAATGTATTAAATGCCCTGGCAAGTATCGCGGTAGGTCTGGAGTTTGAGGTAACGCCGAAGAAAATAGCATCTGCACTCAAACACTTTGCAGGTATTGGAAGAAGGATGCAGCACATAGGGTCTGTCTCGCTTGCAGATGGGAGTGCTGAATTTATAGATGATTATGCCCATCATCCGAAAGAAATTGCAGCAACAATTGATGGAATACGTAATGGATGGCCAACAAGACGCATTGTTGCAGTCTTCCAGCCTCATCGCTATACACGCACAAGAGATTTGTTTGACGAGTTTGTTGCAGTGCTTAATGAAGTGGATGTGCTTCTACTGTTAAATGTTTATCCGGCTGGAGAAAAGCTGATTAATAATGCTGACAGCCGTGCTCTGGCTCATGCGTTGCGATTGCGAGGCAAGCTGGATGCTGTGTTACTGGAGAATGAGCAGGAATTAAGTTCTACGCTGGCAAAAATAGTAGCGCCCAACGATATAGTGATTACTTTGGGTGCCGGCAGTATTGGCAGGTTAGCCTCATCGCTGTATGAACAGATGCAAGCCGAGGTTAAATTAGCGTGATGACTAAAATCAATACACCTACAACACGAGGTAAATTATTATTTGATGTGTCGTTATCGCGCTATAACACATGGGGTGTTGGTGGCACTGCGCAATGTGTTTTTCACCCTGAAGATATACAAGACCTTAGTGATTTTCTTGCTAACACTGATGCAAATATTCCACTTACATGGTTGGGGCTCGGATCCAATGTACTGATTCGGGATGGAGGTATTGAAGGAGTAGTGATTGTTACTCAAACAGGGCTTAAGGAAATTGATTTTAACAGTGAACATGAAGTCTATGCACAAGCGGGTGTGGCGTGTGCCAAGTTGGCCAGAGCAACCGTAGGCAGAAGTCTTGTTGGGATTGAATTTATGGCTGGTATCCCAGGCACTGTTGGCGGTGCATTGGCGATGAATGCGGGCGCTTTTGGTGGGCAAACCTGGCAAAACGTGACGCATGTTGATGTGATTAATCGTTGTGGAGAAATAGTAACGCGCAATGTTTGCGAATATGAATACGGTTATCGCTATGTCAGGCATTTTGAAGATGAGTGGTTTGTTGGCGCAACGTTTAATCTTGACCTGGATGAGCAGGGAACAAAAGTTGTTTCAATAAAAGAGTTGTTAACACAACGTGCTCAATCTCAGCCCATAGGCAAAAAGAATTGTGGTTCGGTATTTAAAAACCCCGAGCAAGGTTATGCAGCTCAACTGATAGAAAAGTGCGGACTCAAAGGATTTTCTATAGGTGGTGCATGCGTATCTGACAAGCATGCTAATTTCATTATTAACGAGAAAAAAGCGACAGCAAAAGATATAGAGGAATTGATTGAACATGTGCAGAAAACAGTCAAGCAGCAATGCAATATAGACTTGGTGCCAGAGGTAAAATTTCTCGGTAATGAGGGTGCGACCTCATGACTGTCAGTAATATGGAAAGGTATGGAAAGGTTGCCGTATTAATGGGGGGTACATCAGGTGAACGAGAGATATCCCTGAGAAGTGGCCAGGCTGTTCTGAAAGCATTGTTAAATGTCGGTGTTGATGCACATAGTGTAGACGTCGACAAAACTGTATTCAGAACGCTACAGGAAGGTAACTTTGACCGAGCGTTCATAGCACTGCACGGTTGTGGGGGTGAGGACGGGGCAATGCAAGGCGGCCTGGAAGTTCTCGGCTTGCCATATACAGGAAGCGATGTAATGGCTTCAAGTATATGCATGGATAAACTAATGACGAAAAAAATATGGTCTACCTCGGGAGTCAGGTCGCCAAAGAGTATTCCAGTGGATGCTGTGGTTGATTATCAACAGATAGTCACAGCTCTGGGAGTGCCTTTTGTGATCAAGCCATCACTGGAAGGGTCAAGTTTAGGGATTCATAAAGTCAGTAATGAGGAGGAGTTTCATTCTGCGATTAAAGATGCGCAGAAATATCAGGGTGTACTGATGGCTGAACAATGGATTAATGGAACTGAATTTACCATAGCGGTATTGAATGGAGTTGCATTACCTGTCATCAAGCTTGATACGCCACATGAATTTTATGACTTCGATGCTAAATACCAGGCAAATGATACTCAGTATATTCTTCCTTGCGGGCTGTGTGATATTGAAGAGAACGCACTAAAAGCTGAAGCGCTTAATGCATTTAATGTGACATCCGCAACTGGCTGGGGGCGCATCGACGTGATGGTTGATGCTGATGGCAAGTGTTGGTTTCTGGAAATCAATACAGTGCCCGGCATGACAGATCACAGCCTTGTTCCAATGGCAGCAGCAAGTGCAAATATAACTTTTGATCAACTGGTTCTGAATATTTTGGACACCAGTTTTAACTAATTTAACCTGACGATACCCAAATATGGCAAAGAAAATAAAAAGGAATCAACGTCGTCGAGTCACACATAACACAAATGAGAGTGTGCGGATTGACTTTCGTGAAGTGGGTAAATTGATTGCTGTTGCTCTGGTGGTTATTGCATGTATCTGGGGTGCGAAGACAGTTGAAGATGTTTCAATAAAAACAATAGAAATTCAAAGTGCATTGAATAAAGTGAGTAAATCAGAGATTCGTACAATTGCTGAAAATTATATGCATGATGGATTTTTTACTGTCGATCTAAGATCGTTTGAAAACCAGTTAAATGGTATTCCCTGGGTATACAGAGCAAATATAAAAAGACAATGGCCGAGCAAACTGGTGATAGAAATAAAAGAACAACAGCCTTATTTTCGTTGGGGCGAAAAGCATTTGATCAACAAATATGCTGAAGTTTTCTATGTGGAAAATACGCAGGAATATGCCTCGTTGCCATTGTTGCAGGGAGTGAAAGGAAGAGAGAGACACTTGATTGATTTGTACTACAAATACAGTGCACGTTTCAGGCGAGCAGGCACTGATATTTTGAAATTAAAAGAAGATGCGCGTTATGACAAAGAGATTACATTGGTTGATGGAATATTGATAAACGTGGGGAGAGATCAAATCGACAGGCAGATCGAACGTTGCCTGTATTCTTTTGCAATGTTTACCAAAGCGGAGCGTGAAGCGATTGCGAGCATTGATCTTCGACATAGCAATGGTTTTGCCATTCGCTGGAACGGGTAAATAATTTAGATCTATTAATAAATATGAGCAAAAAATCTGAAAACGGAATGATTGTTGGACTGGATATAGGCACATCTAAAATTGTTGCAATAGTGGCAGAGGTAACTGATGACAATGAATTGGAAATTATTGGCGTCGGCACCCATGTGTCACGCGGCTTGAAAAAAGGAGTCGTGGTCAATATTGAATCTACTGTGCAATCAATTCAGCGTGCAGTCGAGGAAGCAGAATTAATGGCAGGTTGCCAGATTCACTCTGTATATGCAGGTATCGCTGGTAGTCATATCAAAAGTATGAACTCGCACGGAATTGTTGCAATTCGAGATGGAGAAGTACTTGAGAGTGATGTGGAGAGGGTTATTGACGCAGCCAGAGCACTGGCTATCCCTGCAGATCAAAAAATTCTTCATGTGCTACCACAAGAATTTATTATTGATCAGCAAGAGGGAATACGAGAGCCGATAGGAATGTCCGGGGTGCGTATGGAGGCGAAAGTACACCTGGTAACAGGAGCTGTTTCTGCTGCGCAAAATATCATTAAGTGTATTGAGCGCTGCGGATTACATGCAGATGACGTTATTCTGGAACAACTGGCATCGAGTTATTCTGTATTGACAGAAGATGAGAAAGAACTGGGAATATGTCTGGTTGATATTGGTGGGGGAACAACCGATATCGCGGTATTTACAGAAGGTGCAATTAAGCATACTGCTGTTATTCCTATTGCCGGTGATCAGGTCACTAATGATATTGCTATTGCCATGCGTACTCCAACGCAATATGCAGAAGAAATTAAAATCAAGTATGCGTGTGCTTTACGTCAATTAACCAATGCAGATGAAGTGATTGAAGTGCCGAGTGTAGGTGAGAGAGCACCGCGCAGATTGGCAAGACAAACATTAGCTGAAGTGGTTGAGCCTCGTTATGAAGAATTAATGTCGTTGATTCTGGCTGAATTAAGAAGAAGTGGTTACGAGAATTTAATTGCTGCGGGAATAGTGCTCACCGGTGGCAGTTCTAAAATGGAAGGAGTCGTTGAACTGGCTGAAGAGGTATTTCATATGCCAGTTCGACTGGGTGTTCCGCAATACGTAACAGGGTTGATTGATGTGGTGCGCAATCCGATTCATGCAACAGGTGTTGGCTTATTGTTGTTTGGGCACCTCAGTGAGCAGTCTTCAGAGCATAAGAAATATAGTAGCGGCGGTTTGTCCGCTGTATTAGGGAAAGTAAAAAATTGGGTTAAAGGTAATTTTTAATTTTTTCGGGTTAAAATCCGTGACTAGAGGAGAAACAAAATGTTTGAATTAGTAGATGCATACGGTCAGAGCGCAGTAATAAAAGTTATCGGTGTCGGAGGTGGTGGTGGCAACGCGGTTCAGCATATGGTGAATGCCAAAATAGAAGGTGTCGATTTCATCTGTGCAAATACCGATTCGCAAGCATTGCAGCGAACGAATGCCAAAACTACATTACAGTTAGGCACTGAAATAACCAAAGGGCTGGGTGCCGGGGCCAATCCTGAAATTGGTCGCCAGTCAGCATTGGAAGATCGTGATCGAATTCATGACGTCATTGCTGGTGCCGATATGCTGTTTATCACAGCCGGTATGGGTGGTGGAACAGGCACTGGGGCAGCACCTATAGTTGCTGAAGTAGCAAAAGAACTGGGAATTTTAACGGTTGCTGTTGTGACTAAGCCGTTTCCGTTTGAAGGAACAAAGCGTAGTCAAATTGCAAAGCGTGGAATTGAAGAACTATCCAATCAGGTTGACTCGCTGATTACAATTCCTAATGAAAAGTTATTAACTGTCCTGGGTGAAAACACGAGTCTGCTGGAAGCGTTTCGTGCTGCAAACGACGTATTGCTGGGCGCAGTTCAGGGTATTGCTGAATTAATTACCTGCCCGGGTCTGATAAATGTCGATTTTGCAGATGTACGTACAGTAATGTCAGAAATGGGCATGGCAATGATGGGTTCCGGTACAGGAATTGGTGCTGAACGTGCTCGGGAAGCAGCGGAAGCAGCAATTTCAAGCCCGCTACTGGAAGATGTTAATATCACCGGTGCACGCGGTATACTGGTTAACATTACTGCTGGGCCAAACATTGGTATGCACGAGATCGCAGAAGTCGGTTCTCATATTGAAGCCTTGGCTTCTGATGATGCAACAGTTGTAGTAGGTACTGCGATTGATGAGTCTATGGAAGATCGATTACGCGTCACGTTAGTTGCAACAGGGCTGGGAGTTCAAAATGCTGCTCCTGCTTCTCCAAAAGTGTCGCTTGTAGAACCGGCAATAGCCAGTGTTGAGAAAGAAAGCAATTTTAAGGAACTGGAAAGACCGGCAAAAATGCGGGCAGATGAAGCTGAAATGAAAAATGCTTCAGACGGGTCATATAATGAGGATTTACTGGATATTCCAGCATTTTTGCGCAGACAGGCTGACTAGCGGGCGAGATTAATGAGCGATACAGGGGAATTATCGGGTAAACAGTTGGTCGTATGAAATAGATCGTGGATTAGCACTGGATAATTGCCATAATCTAATTGATAATGGTTCTCAATTGCGTGATTGATCACAGTAATAGGGACAGACCGATACCATTCCGGGAATGAAATAATGATAAGACAAAGAACATTAAAAAATGTTATCCGTGCAAGCGGTGTAGGCCTTCACACAGGTGAGAAAATCCACCTGACGTTGCGACCGGCTAAAGCAGACTCGGGCATTATATTCATACGTTCCGACATTGAAGATTCCCCGGAAATTAAGGCATGTATTGATAATGTTGGTGATACTCAATTATCTACAACGCTAGAAAAAGACGGTATTAAAATATCGACGGTTGAGCACCTGCTTTCCGCTATTGCAGGACTTGGTATTGATAATCTCTACATAGAATTATCAGGACCGGAAGTGCCAATTATGGATGGTAGTGCGGGACCGTTTGTATTCTTGCTGCAGTCAGCAGGAATACAAGAACAGGATATTGCCAAGAAGTTCGTCAGGATCAAAAAGCACGTGCGAGTGACTGATCAGGATCGATGGGCTGAATTTCAACCATATGATGGCTTCAAAGTCGCATTTACAATTGATTTTGATCACCCGGTATTTCAGGCAGGCCCACAATTTGCCGAAATCGATTTTTCGTCAACTTCCTTTGTGAAAGAAGTCAGTCGATCCCGTACATTCGGATTTTTGCGCGATTTTGAATACCTGCGCTCACACAACCTTGCATTAGGCGGAAGCCTGGACAACGCGATTGCGGTTGATGATCAAAAAATACTTAATGAAGATGGACTTCGTTATGAAGACGAATTTGTTAAGCACAAAATACTGGATGCGATTGGCGATCTGTACCTGCTGGGACATAGTCTGATTGGTTCATTTAAGGGCTACAAGTCTGGCCACGAGCTGAATAATATACTCTTAAGTACTTTATTAAGTGATCCTACCGCCTGGGAGGAAGTGACTTTTGAGGAGCATTCTAATGATGTGCCGATTCTTTACGCAGAAACTGCACGAGCAACAGCTGCCTAGTAAATCTAGTTATCTTTCAAGTAGGACAGCATCTGACGACAGTGATTTTTCGCATTAGATAATTCTGATACTGTTCGGCAGTCAGAAGAATGAGTCGTATGGGATAGAGTGGATAAATGACTATCAATTTTAACTTTCATACGCCTTACAGGAACCTCCAGCGACCCGGAAAATTCCTCATTGACCTGTTTCAGCAGCTCATGTTGCTGATAGCGTAATGTTGTTGCTCTGTCGGCATTATCGGTAATTAATACTAAAGTATTGCCGATAATATCAATGACCCAGCAATGCTGTCGTAGCTCTGATGAAAGGCGGCTATGCAGACTATTTGTCAAAGACTGTACAATTTGTGTTCGATTTAACAGTTTTGAGTCAATCAGGGAATGTATCGGGCGCATTGGGGATTTCATCATGTTTACCTGATATCTACCTGGGGGAAACCAAGTTATAATTATAAGTATGGTATATCGTTGACATAATTAAATTTAACCGAAAAATCATGAAATTAACCATTCTACCGCGCTCTGGGAACCGGCTATATAGCGTACGCTACTTTAGCCCAGAACAATATCTATCTGTGATAGTTATAGCCATTGCTTTACTGGCATCCTTCCTGGCAGCAGGTTATTGGTTAGGAGTCCGTTATGGTCATCAGGACATAGTTGAAGACTGGAAGTACGATATTAAACGTCAGCAGGATCAACTTGAGCTAGTACGCCTCAAAAGTGATGCAAATATAGAAGCCCTGACTCAGAAAATTGCGTATTATCAAGCACATATCAATCGACTGGATGCGCTGGGTAACAAATTAATGAACATGGCAGAGTTAGATGATCTGGAAATCGATTTTGCCCAGCCGCCCGGTTTTGGGGGGCCTGATACCTATAGTGATGAGTCGAATCAGGATATCTTGGCAAGCATGGAAGAAACGCTGGCAACCATCTCTTCGCAGTTACAAAGTCAGGAAAATAAATTGCATACACTGGATGTCATGCTGACAGACAGGAATTTAAGGGATGAGGTGTATCCTCAAGGCCGTCCTATCGAGAAGGGCTGGATATCATCCCATTTTGGTAAACGAGCAGACCCTTTTTCAGGCAAACAGGAATTCCATCGCGGTGTCGATTTTGCAGGCAAATACTATTCGAACGTGATTTCAGTGGCTGGTGGTGTTGTCACAGAAGCTGAAGACAAATCTGGTTACGGCAACCTGGTGGAAATCGACCATGGTAATGGCTATGTCACACGCTATGGTCACAATGATCAACTATCAGTCAAAGTTGGCCAAACTGTAAAAAAAGGCCAGGTAATTGCAAAAATGGGCAGTACCGGAAGGTCAACAGGCCCCCACGTTCACTTTGAAGTGCTTAAGAATGGTGCGCGTGTTGATCCAATGAAATTTATCCGCTCTAAACAAGTCAAATAGTCCTGTTCCAACCCAAATTTAGTGTCGCTTTTTCTTCTGTAATCAGTTGCTAAAGCCGCGATACCTATTCAATATACACACTGGCGTCTTCAATCTGGCGTTATTTCTTTATAATAATGCATTGAAAGCCACCTGGAATAACCCCACATTATCTAACTTAAACCTTCACTTAATTGTCTAAACTTTAAAATGATCGGAAAGCTCGCAAAAAAAGTCTTTGGTAGTCGAAACCAACGTGTACTGTCTCGCTATAACAAACTTGTATCGCAAATAAATCAATTGGAAGAGTCGATTCACAGCTTGAGTGACTCGCAGTTGACGCAAAAAACCCAGGAACTAAAAGACAGGCTGCGAGACGGGGCTGAGCTGGATGCATTGCTGCCGGAAGCATTTGCAGTTGTGCGTGAAGCGGGTCAGCGTGTGTTAGGAATGAGACATTTCGATGTGCAGTTAATCGGTGGCATGGTACTTAATGATGGCAATATTGCTGAAATGAGAACCGGTGAGGGGAAAACATTCGTTGCGACATTACCGGTTTATCTGAATGCCCTGGTAGGGAAAAGTGTTCATGTAATTACCGTCAACGATTATCTGGCAAAACGTGATGCCGAATGGATGGGCAGGTTATATAACTTTCTTGGCCTGAGTGTTGGTGTAATTGTAGGTGGAATGAATGATGAGGAGCGTAAAGCAGCTTACGCGGCGGATATCACCTATGGAACAAACAACGAATTTGGTTTTGATTATCTGCGAGACAATATGAAGTTTTCTGCAGAGCAGTGCGCACAGCGTGATTTATATTTTGCTGTGGTTGATGAAGTCGATTCAATTTTGATTGATGAGGCAAGGACACCTTTGATTATCTCTGGTCCTACTGATGACAGCTCAGAGTTATACATGAAAGTCGATAAAATTGTTCCAGACCTCATACGGCAGGCATCAGAAGACAGTGAAGGTGATTATTTTATCGATGAAAAATCCAAACAGGTTTTTCTTAGTGAGGAGGGTCACCAGCACATAGAAGACCTGCTGACCGAAGCGGGCTTATTAGCCGAAGATGATTCACTGTACGATGTTGCAAATATCAGCCTGCTTCATCATATCAATGCTTCCTTACGCGCCAATGTCTTATTCCAAAAGAATGTCGATTACATTGTCCGTAATGGAGAGGTAATTATTGTTGATGAATTTACTGGTCGTACTATGCCGGGAAGACGTTGGTCAGAGGGGCTTCACCAAGCTGTCGAAGCGAAAGAAGGGGTTAAAATTCAAAATGAAAATCAAACATTAGCCTCCATTACTTTTCAGAATTATTTTCGCTTATATGAAAAGTTAAGTGGAATGACGGGTACTGCAGATACTGAGGCGTTTGAATTTCAGTCAATCTACGGTTTAGAGGTAGTTGTTGTTCCGACCCATAGAGAAATGGCACGAGACGACCGTGGGGATCTTGTATACCTGACCTTGCAGGAAAAGTACGACGCCATCATTGAAGATGTTAAAGACTGTGTGCAAAGAGGTCAGCCAGTATTGGTCGGTACCGCCTCTATCGAAGCATCTGAACATCTTTCGAGGTTGCTTAACGATGCAAAAGTGGAACATCAGGTACTGAATGCAAAGCATCATGCGTCAGAATCACAAATTATCGTACAGGCAGGTAAAACAGGTGCTGTAACCATTGCAACCAACATGGCCGGTAGAGGGACTGATATTGTATTGGGTGGAAATCTGGATGCCGAGATTGCAGAACTGGGAGAAGCGCCTGAAACCAGTCAAATAGAGGAAGTAAAAGCGAACTGGCAACGACACCATGAAGAAGTATTGAAAGCAGGTGGGCTGCATATTATTGGTACTGAGAGACATGAGTCCAGACGTATAGACAATCAATTGCGTGGTCGCGCCGGTCGACAAGGTGATCCAGGTTCAAGTCGCTTTTATCTGTCTTTGGAAGACAATCTGATGCGTATTTTTGCATCCGATCGTGTGCGTACCCTGATGCAGAAACTGGGGATGGAAAAAGGCGAATCCATTGAGCACCCGTGGGTATCGAAAGCGATCGAAAATGCTCAACGTAAAGTAGAGTCACACAACTTTGATATTCGCAAGAATCTGCTTGAGTACGATGATGTAGCCAATGATCAGCGCAAGGTGATTTACGAACAGCGAAGTGAATTAATGAGCGCTGAAGTAATATCCGAGAATATTGAAGATATTCGCTTTGATGTTGTCACTAATATTATTAACAATTACATTGCGCCAAACAGTATGCCGGAGCAGTGGGATGTGGACGGCCTTGAAAAGACACTGCAGAAAGAAGTGAATGTCGAATTGCCCATACAGGAATGGCTGGATCGTGATGATCATTTGTATGAGGAGCCATTACGTGAACGCATTCATGCTGCGGTAAAAAATCTGCTCGTCGAGAAACAGCAATTGCTGGGCGACGAAATGATGCACAAGCTGGAAAAAGACGTCATGTTGCAGGTGCTGGATACTAAATGGAAAGAACATCTGGCGGCGATGGACTACCTGAGACAGAGTATTGGCTTGCGTGGATATGCACAAAAAAATCCTAAACAGGAGTACAAGCGGGAAGCCTTTGAAATGTTTCAGCAAATGCTTGAAGAAATCAAACAGGACACCGTTTCTTTTTTATGCCATGTGAGGTTTCAGTCACCTGAGGAGGTGACACCAATTGTGCATGCCAATACAGCCGATACTGAAGATTTACAGCTTCAGCACGAGCAGGCTGCGGATATTCTCCACCCTGGAGAAGCGGCGCCAAATGCTGAACAGTCCGCAGGTGCGCCCAAACCAGATACGGTTGTACGTGCAGATAAAAAAGTAGGTCGAAATGAACAATGCCCATGTGGTTCCGGGAAGAAATATAAACATTGTCACGGGAAGTTGTCTTAACTTTTCAGTATTCGAGGTTCCAATATGGCAGTTAATCTGATTGAGCCCACGCATGTACACAATATTGAGGGTGTTCGTCTGGCGACTGCTAGTGCGGGCATCAGGTATGCTGGTCGTGACGACGTTGTTTTAATCGAAATTGCGCCGCAGTCAAATGTTGCTGCAGTATTTACTCAAAATAAATTCTGTGCTGCGCCTGTCATATTATCCGTGAACCATCTTAAAGTGTGTGTGCCGCATTATCTGATAATTAATGCGGGTAACGCTAATGCGGGCACAGGCCAGCAAGGTATGAATGCTGCTGTAGCAACGACAAAAGCGGTTGCTGAGTTTACGAATGTTAAGCCACAACAGGTATTACCATTTTCAACGGGTGTGATAGGTCAGGTGCTTGATGCCAGCAAGATTGAAACAAAATTGCCAGCGCTGGCGGAAAACATGTCTGAAGACAACTGGATACCTGCAGCCAAAGCGATTATGACAACAGATACTGTGTCAAAAGCCTATAGCAAAAAGATAAATATTGCCGGAAAGGATATAGCGATTACCGGAATTGCTAAAGGCTCGGGGATGATACAGCCGAATATGGCTACCATGCTGTCATACGTGGCCACAGATATGGAAGTGCCCAATAAAATATTGCAAACGTTACTAACCCAGTCTGTCAGTCAGTCATTTAATGCAATAACCGTTGATAGTGATACTTCTACGAATGACGCCTGTGTGCTGATCGCAACCGGTAAGTCGCAAACAAGCTATGAAACTTTAACTTCAGAAGAGCAGGATCAATTTAAGCACGCTTTGTGCTGGGTGATGAGAATGCTGGCTCAGGCTATTGTGCGTGATGGTGAAGGGGCTACAAAATTTGTGACTGTCTGTATTGAAAAAGCAAGCCATTTAAAGCAGGCAAAAGCTGTTGCGTACTCAGTGGCAAATTCGCCTCTGGTCAAAACAGCATTGTCTGCCAGTGATCCAAACTGGGGCCGTATTATGGCGGCGGCAGGAAAATGTGACGATTCGGATCTGCAATTATCCGACGCGAGTTTGTCGATCAATGGTGTATCAATTATGGAAAGAGGCGAGCTGACTGCGAACTATACTGAACAAGCCGGAAAGCAAGCAATGCAGGCCGATGAGATTGAAATTAAGATTCAACTCAATTTGGGTGATGTGCAACACACAGTTTGGACGACTGATTTAACGCATGAATATGTAAGTATTAATGCTGATTATCGCAGTTAGTCTATATCTGTTTGTATCGCTTATCGTTAACTTATGATCACGCAACGTATCTGTATAGGCGTTGTTGAAAATGAACAACAGCAAATACTGGTAGGAAAGCGAAAACCGGGCACTCATCTGGAAGGGTGCTGGGAATTTCCAGGCGGCAAGGTATCCAGGTGCGAATCATTCAAGCTTGCATTGAGAAGAGAATTGTATGAAGAGATCGGTATTCGCGCACATGCAATGTCCAGAATTTTCGAATTTCAGCATCAATATGAAGACAGGTGCCTACACTTTCAGGTATTTAAAGTTACCGGGTTTTCGGGTCAGGTAAGGCCTGTAGAAAAGCAACAGTTACAGTGGGTGTCTAAGGCCCAATTGCCTTTGCTAAACTTTCCGGCAGCCAACTCCTCGATGCTGGATGCTTTAAGTATGCCGGCTAAATACATGATTGCAGATCAGGATGTCCTGCGTGACCAGTTATTTTCTGTTGCTAGAAAGCAGCTAGAAAAAGGTATCTCACAGATTCAGTATCGCGCCTGCAAAGAAAATAAAGAAACGTATATCTCGCACGCGAAACAGTTAAAAAAATTGTGTGTGGAGTACGATGCAAAACTAATATGCAATTGTGATCCAGTCTGGGCATTGGAAGTTGAAGCGCATGGTATTCATCTTAATAGTCGACGACTGTCTGACATATACCATCACCCGCTCGAATACAAAAGTATAGAATGCTTTTCAGCTTCCTGTCATAACGAGAAAGAAGTCGCAATGGCGAATAAAGTTGGAGTGCGCTGTATCTTGATTGGGCCTGTGAATCCAACGCAAAGCCATGTTGATGTGCAGGCAATTGGCTGGAGCCGATTTAGTCAATTATGTTTTATCGCCAGAGTACCTGTTTATGCACTGGGTGGTTTGAGCCTGGATGACTGTAAAAATGCTAATGTGCATGGCGCACAAGGTATAGCGGCAATTCGTGCATTTATAAATTAAAAAGCACAACAAGCAATTTTAAACTCAATATCCCGTTCGACCTGTTTTGGGTACTTGTTAGGATTGGCTTGCGCTAAAAAGCGTATGGAAAATCTATGTTTACCTGCACTGATTTCCGGAAAGCACTGATCATTAATATTCACCATAACGCGTATCAGTTGATTAGACTGACTCTGGTCCAGATTCCTCTGGTAGAAACCATTTAATGCTGTGCAACTTTCAATTTCTGAACTGCTTCTTATTAACTGCAGGCAATGCACTACCGTTTTGTATACGACATCAAAAGGTTGAAGCCATGCCTGAATGATTTCTTCACGCCGGGCTGAAGGCTGTGTTAGCCAATAGTGATACGCGGGCAAGTCAAAGTCACATGTCCCGCCAGGTATGGCGGCACGTTGTTTAATGCTATTGATAAAGTCATTATCTTTTAGGTGTGTAACTAGTTGTCCTGGCTGATTGTCTAGCTCGTTAATTAATTCTGAATGTTCAGAAATGATTTTGTCTAATTTGTCCTGGTCCAGGCTTGGAATGCTATGTAGTTGCTGGAGATTGGTAAGCTGTCTTTTTACCTCTTTCATTAACTCTCTTTTCAGATCTCCACGAGAGACCAGCCCCATTAGCTCAAGCAGCGCTGATAGCGCTGAGTGACTGTCTAGCGCGTTTTCCTGTCCCATATAGTACTTGCAACGGCCGTAAAGCTGTTCTACGCGCATAAACGTCCGTATACGCTCGTTAAGTGGTTGTTCAAACTGGACTAAAGAAGACATTGTCAAGATTATGAAGGTGCTAAATGGTTAAATCCAAGTATTTTTGATGAAGTTGCTCTATTTGCTGGATTAAGTCCTCACGTTTGCCATTGTTTGTGATGATATCGTCCGCGTACTTGAGGCGTTCTTTGGAGTCCATTTGCGCATTTACAATATCTTCTACGTGGTCTTTGCTGCACTGGTCTCTTGCAGAGACGCGATCAAGCTGATTTTGCCTGCTGGTGTCAATGACCAGGATTCTATCAACCAGTGCCTGCATATTTGACTCAATTAATAGTGGTATCACGATTAAGCAGTATTTTGTATCAAACATGTCAACCTGAGAGGTGATCTCGGCTTGCACCTTGGGGTGGATGATCTTCTCAAGTGAGATGCGTAAATCATCGTTTGCAAATATTTTTTTGCGTAAAAACTGCCTGTCAATATTTTTAGAATCAAGAATGCACTCAGCTCCAAATAAACGCACGGTTTCTATATAGGCTTTTCCAGTTGGTGATAATAATTGGCGACTTATTTCATCGGCATCTATCACAGGAATATTGTAGGTGTCACGGAAGTGGTCACTGATGGTGGTTTTTCCGGAGCCAATCCCACCAGTAAGCCCTATGCGTAACATATGATGACGGACCTTAAAATGCGCCGAGTATGGATTTTACTTGTGGGCCCCATAGCAAACAGATAATACCACCCAAAGCCAGGTAGGGGCCAAATGGTGTGGGTACGTCTCGTCCCATGGCTTTTGTTGCTATTAAAGTGATACCAATAATACTGCCAACGACAGACGATATTAGGATAATGGCAATCAAATATTGCCATCCCAGCCATGCACCAAGCAGTGCGAGCAATTTGAAATCGCCATAGCCCATGCCTTCTTTGCCGGTAATCAGTTTAAATGTCTGGAAAACCAGCCACAGTGATAAGTAACCAAAAATCGCGCCCAGAATGCTGTCTTCCAGTGAGCAAAACAAGTTAAAGTAGTTGGCAATAATACCCAGCCAAAGTATTGGAAGCGTGATGTTGTCAGGCAGCAGGGTTGTTTTAAAATCTATCATTGCAAGCGTGACTAAACTCCACGCCAGAATCATGGCAAGTAATGTTTGCCATTCGAAGCCAAATTTAAATGCAACAAACCCGGTCAGGAGTGAAGTGAACAATTCGACCAGAGGATACTGTGCAGAAATGGATGTGTCGCAGTGCCGACATTTACCTTTTTGGATTAAATAACTTATTACCGGAATATTCTCCAGGCTGCTAATCGTGTGTTTGCAAGCAGGACATTGTGAACGCGGAGTGACTAAATTGAATGTACCTTTAGTCTTTTCGCCCGGATCTTCAAGCTCAAGTAATTGTGTGCATTCACTTTTCCATCCAATTTCAAGCATGATGGGAAGTCTATTAATGACTACGTTTAAAAAGCTTCCGATTAGTAAGCCAAGAACAGCACTGCATCCAACTAGAAAAATTGGACTGGTATCTAAGAGGTGTATGATTTGCACAGATTAGCGCTATTGTTTTATACAACAGCACCCATCTTGAAGATTGGCAGGTACATGGCAATCACGAGTCCGCCAACTAGTACGCCGAGTACAGCCATGATTAAAGGTTCAAGTAAACTGCTTAAACCATCTACCAGGTTGTCAACCTCGGCTTCATAAAAGTCCGCGACTTTGCCTAGCATCTCATCTAAGGAACCAGATTCTTCACCGATTGAGACCATCTGTACCATCATGTTAGGGAAAATACCGGTTTGCTTCATGCTTTGTTGTAATTGAGTACCGGTCGCTACATCGTCTTTCATTTTCATGGTGGCTTCATAAAAAAGCGCATTGCCGGTGGCTCCCGCGACGGAGTCCATCGCTTCCACTAAGGGTACACCCGCCGCAAACATGGTGGCTAACGTGCGGGCAAATCTGGCAATGGCGGATTTTTCCAATATTCCGCCTACAACGGGAATCTTTAATGAAATAATATCCAGCCATCTGCGCATTTTTGGAGAGCGCTGTTTTGCTACTTTAAATCCAAAAATAGCACCACCGATGCCCAGGAATACAAGCCACCAGAATTCCTGGAAAAAGTCTGACAGACCAATTACCATTTGTGTAAAAGCAGGCAGGTCTGCACCAAACCCTTTAAAAATCGACTCAAATTGCGGCACTACAAATATCAACAGGATAGACATCACTATAAAGGCAACTACTAAAACAGCCGTCGGGTAAAACAAGGCTTTTTTGACTTTTGCTTTGAGCTCTTCTGTTTTCTCTTTGTAGGTGGCAATTTTGTCTAACAGTGACTCTAAAGCACCGGATTGTTCGCCCGCACCTACGAGACTGCAGAAAAGTGCGTCAAAATACTTGGGCTTTTTTTCCAGTGCATCAGCCAGGCTGGTACCACCTTCTACATCTGACTTAATGCTCAGAACAAGGTCCTGCATATTAGGATTTTCATGACCACGGCCGATAATTTCAAAAGATTGTACCAGCGGTACGCCAGCGGTCATCATGGTGGCTAGCTGCCGAGCAAATATGGCAATATCTTTCGGTATAATTTTCTTGCCACTGCTTCCAAATAGTGATTTAGGCTTTTTCTTTACTTTGAGTGGATTGATGCCCTGGCGGCGTAGATCAGCCTTTAACAGAATTTCACTGGATGCCTGTGACTCACCTTTAACTTTGGAGCCCTTTCGGTCCATTCCTTCCCATACAAAAGTAATTGCATTGGTTGCTGCCATAGCTTAATCCTTGGTTACCCTGTTCACTTCTTCGAGACTAATAATCCCGTCTTTTACTTTCTTTAATCCTGAAAGCCTCAGGTCAGCAACGCCCTCTTTTGCCGCTTGATCTGCAAGTTGCAAGGAATTGCCACCTTCCATAATTATTCGACCCATAGCTTCAGATACCGGCATAACCTGGTATATGCCCACGCGTCCTTTATACCCGTTTGTGCATTGATCACAACCGACTGCCTTATAAATGGTCAGATTTTTCAGATCACTTTTCTGAAATCCTTCCTCCAGTAATGCTTCCTGGGGGATGTCGTCAACAGTTTTGCAATGATCACACAACTTTCTTGCCAGTCTTTGTGCGATGATCAGAGAGACTGCCGAAGCAATGTTGAATGGAGGCACTCCCATATTCGCGAGTCGCGTTAATGTTTGTGGCGCATCGTTTGTGTGCAGTGTGGATAAAACCAGGTGGCCGGTTTGTGCGGCTTTAATGGCAATTTCAGCTGTTTCCAGATCCCGAATCTCACCAACCATGATGACATCTGGATCCTGTCTCAGGAACGCTCTCAAGGCGGAGGCAAATGTCAGACCGACTTTTGGCCTGACGTTAACCTGATTTACACCAGGCATATTAATTTCTGCAGGATCTTCAGCCGTCGAGATATTTCTGTCAGGTGTGTTTAAGATGTTTAAACCAGTATAGAGCGATACCGTTTTACCTGATCCGGTTGGTCCGGTGACCAGTATCATGCCATAAGGTTTTGCCAGCGCATTCAGATAGAGCTGTTTTTGGTCTTCTTCGTAGCCCAATACGTCAATACCAAGCATAGCGCTGCTCGGGTCTAGTATACGCAGAACAATCTTCTCTCCAAATAGAGTAGGGCATGTGTTAACACGAAAATCGATAGCGCGTTTCTTGGAGAGCTGCATTTTTATTCTGCCGTCCTGAGGGACGCGCCGCTCAGAAATATCCAGCCGTGACATCACTTTCAGGCGCGCGCTGATCCTGGGGCCAAGAGTAATAGGTGGGCTGGCTATTTCCTCTAAAATTCCATCAATTCTGAATCTCACGCGAAATGTACGCTCATAGGGTTCAAAATGGATGTCAGAGGCCTTTTTATTAATGGCATCGAGTAATACCTTATGTACAAATCGTACTATAGGCGTGTCATCAATGTCGGATTCGCTTGCATCATCTCCAGGTGCTTCTTCAGAGTCAGAAAACTCGAGATTATCCAGGTCATCGTCCAAGAGCCCATCCATCGACATGGATGTGTCACCCATCTCAAGCGCTTTATCCAGGATCTTGCCTAATTTGTCTTCTTCGACTAATACTGGTTCGGTTGAGATTCCTGTATTAAATTTGAATTCATCCAGGGCCACCAGATTCATGGGATCTGAAATGGCTACAAACAGTCGGTTACCACGCTTTTGGATGGGTAGCGCGTGATGCTGACGGATTAGCTTTTCTGGCACAAGACTGATTGGAATAGAGTCAAGATCCAGAACATTCAAATCCAGTAGAGGGATGCCAAACTCCAACGATGCGCAGCTGGCAAGCTCACTAGCCCGTACATAGTCGTTTTTGACTAAATAGCTCGCAAGTGAAATTTGATCTTCGCGAGCTTTTTGTTGCGCTTTAGACGCGTCGTCTTCAGAAATGAGTCCATCATTGATAAGCCTAAGAGCTAAGCCGCCAATACGAACTGATGATGCTGGTGTGGCCATGTTGTTAATTTTAAGGGAGTTTTAGCAAATTTACTTGGCTATTATATAGTTAAGTCAATGGCGCGCAGCTTTTATGCCGACAGAGCAATGAAGATTTCAGACTACGTGGGCAAAAAAACTGTACAACTCACTTAAAATTATACACTTAGAAGTGACATAAATAGTGATTTTTTAGTTTAAATTTTGCTATTAAAAGTAAGTTTGCAAGCAGTTGGGTAGTAATTGTTTTGGTTAGATTGCTTAAACACCCTGCTGAATGTAATTCAGTTCAATTTCTTCGAGATAATTATGGTCTATCAAACAAAAGAATATAAAAGCTATTACATTAGGGTTGCCTGGATTTTTGTGGCTATAATTTTAACTTATGGGTTGCATTTGAGATATGCAACAGTTGTGAACACCGAAGTTTATGTTCCGATTAGAGCGGATGCAAAGGATTACTTCAATTATGCTACAAACATCTCAAAATACCATATATTTTCTAGGCAGAGTGTAAATAATAACTTAAATGAGTTGACTCCCGATGCTTTAAGGAGCCCTGGCTATCCTTTTTTTGCGTCAATATTTGTAACTGATAACAAGAAGGAGACTGTTGAGGCAACTATTATTGCGCAAACAGTAGTGCAAATAATCTGTTTTTCATTTTTGACAGCTGCAGTAATAAAAATTTTTGGAATTGTTTGGAGTGTACCAGCAGTCTTTTTGTTATGGACATTTCCGCATTTCGTGACAGTTAATACATATTACTTGTCAGAATCAATATTTATTAGCGCGTTGGCAATTTTGATTTGCCTTTTATGGGAGCAGTCTAAATCAGAAAAGATGTCCTATCCGGGATTAATTTTAGTAGCGATATTATTTGGAATAACGATACTAATTAAACCAGTTATTCAATATTTCCCTGTATTTTTATTGCTTATAAGCGTTATATTAGCGCGTGAAAACTTTAAAAAAGCCGCATTATTCACACTGGTGTCATGGCTGCCACTGGTGCTATGGAATGTTCGGAATCTAATTTCTATCGGCAGTATGTCTGATCCAACATTAACAATAAATGCCATCTTCCACGGAAGTTATCCATCATTTATGTATAACAGTGATCCAGAAACATTTGGATTTCCATATCGATTCGACCCATTGCAGCAAGAATATTACAATGGGATTATATCGGCTTTATCGCTAATATGGGAGAGGGCGAATCAATCTCTTAATGAGTATCTTCACTGGTATGTCATTGGCAAACAGGCTTATCTATGGCAATGGAGTATCATCGCAGGGCAAGGTGACATTTATATATATCCGGTAATTAAATCCCCATTTATAGAATTGGTTGATATGAAGTTCATTCGTTCGGTTAATCATTTAATACATGGTTTTTGGGTGTGGCTAGGGTTAGCTGCTTCTCTGTTTGTAGCTATATCATCAGTACTTGGGAAGATTAGATTTTCTCAATTCTGGATAATACTTTCGATGTTTTTAACTTATGTCGTGCTAATACATATGATAATTGCACCATTTCCTAGGTATGGAATACCTTTTAAATTATTTGCTATTTTATTTAGCGTCTTCGCAATTAAGGAACTTGTATGTCTGGTGGCTAGAAAAGGAGGTAAGCAATGAATGTCTGTGTAATTATTCCCTGTTTTAATGAAGCATCAGCAATTGGAAAAGTGGTATCAGACTTTAAATCGGTATTGCCTGATGCTGAAATACATGTATTTGATAATGCTTCATTGGATGATACTAGAGAAGTCGCAAGTCACGCGGGAGCACAAGTTCATAATGTTAGCCAACGCGGTAAAGGAAACGTAGTAAGAGCTATGTTTAGAGATATAGAGGCAGATTACTATATTATGGTTGATGGTGATGGAACTTATCCTGCGCATTATGCCAGTGAAATGCTTGGTGTAATCGTGGATATGAATGCAGATATAGTTATTGGGGATAGGATGATTACGTATGAGAATAGCGGCAGCCGATCAGGGCATTTTGCAGGTAATAAAATTTTAACGGGCGCAGTTAATTATTTATTTGGCTCAAACATTAATGATCTTTTATCTGGGTATAGAGTGCTTTCAAGAAGATTTGTAAAGTCTATACCTTTGTTTGCTGAAGGATTTGAAGTGGAAACTGCGATGTCAATCCATGCTATCGAAGTTGATGCTAATGTTGTTGAATATCCAATTGAGTACTTAGAAAGAATTGATGGATCGGAGAGCAAGCTAAATACTGTTAGTGATGGTTTGCGCATAGGGTGGACAGTATTTAAGTTATTTAAAGACCATAAGCCTAAAATAATATATGGCCTTGTTGCTTCGTTATTATTTATTCTGTCGTTACTAGTAGGGATACCAGTTGTGACCGAATTTTTGCGTACTGGGTTAGTGCCAAAATTCCCGTCGGCTATATTGGCTAGTGGAATGATGATAGTTAGTTTTATGTTTGGATTTTCAGGATTGATACTTAGTGCGATATCTAAAAGTAGACGTGAAATTAAGAAGTTGTCATTCATTTCTATGAGATGAGAGTATTTGTGCTCTTTTTTATTGTAGGTTTAGTGGGATTTGCAGCTGATGCGAGTTCGTATTTCATCATTAGAAATTTATTGAATGAGCATATATCAAGATTATTCGCATTCTCTATAGCAGTAAATATAACTTATTATTTTAATAAGAGGTATACATTTCCTGGTAAGTCTAAGAGGTATATATTATATATATTAGGACAAGTAAAAGGTTTGATGATCAATTTTCTAGTTTTTGAAATGTTTTTATATTATTTGGCTTTACTGGAATGGGGTGTTCAAATTGCATTTGTTGCAGGTTCAGTTGCAGCGTTATGCTTTAATTATCTGTACGCAAAGCATTTAGTGTTTGGTACAAAATAGCATTTTAGCGTGAGGAAAAAAGGAATATAAATGATAACAGTGCTAATAGGCACTAAAGCGCAGCTTGTTAAGATGGCTCCGATTATCAGGGAGCTAAGAGATAAGGAAGTGCCATACCGGTTTGTGTTGACCGGACAACATGCAGAAACTATGGGCGACCTGATAGATTCATTTGGCATTAGATCTGCTGATGATATTTTAGTTGAAAATGGTGAGTCAGATACACAAATGAAATTAATCACTTGGCTCTATTTTGCGATTAAAGCGGTGAGAAGAAGAAAATATTTTAAAAACGATACTTCTGTTCTTGTAGTGCATGGGGACACATTGTCCACGCTGTTCGGTACTGTTCTTGGATGGATGTATGGGATTCCCGTTGCGCATATTGAGGCAGGATTGAGGTCGTTTAATTTCTTTAACCCTTTCCCTGAAGAGCTTATAAGAGTGATAGTATCGCGATTATCGGATGTTCACTATTGTAGTAGCGATTGGGCTTTAAAGAATTTAAGGTCTGTCAAGAAAGGATCAATATTGATTAATACGAAAGAGAACACGATTCTGGATTCGCTGAGATATTCAATAGCTCAAATGAAATTATCAGAGTATAAAAAAACGTATGCAGTCGTCTCTTTGCACCGTCATGAAAATTTATCAAACCCAACAAAATTTAAACATATGATGAGTATGCTGATAAGCATTGCTGATATGCTCACATTAAAATTTATATTACACCCAGTAACTAAAAATAAGCTTCAAGCATCTGGCTGGTATGAAAAGCTAGCTAGACATAAGAATATCGAATTAAAAGCTAGAATGGATTATGTTACTTTTACCAGCGTATTGGCCAGTTCAAAATTTTTAATTACAGATGGAGGGAGCAATCAAGAAGAAGCATATCATATGGGGCTTCCATGTCTCTTGTTTCGAGAAAAAACTGAGAGAAACGAAGGCCTTGGGAGTAATGTTGTAATTTCAAATTATAACGAGGATGTTATTTTGAATTTCGTGAAGAAGCGATTGGTATGTGATTGGCGGCTTAAGAAACTTCCTGATGTGTACCCAAGTGCTGAAATAGTGAAGCATTTGACTTTGTTGAGTAAGTGATTTAAAGGTGCTTTAGTTTGAGTGTTGCCTCTTATGAGTGAGTGATAGAATTATTGTGCATGCGATTATATGAGACAGTCGAACGATAAATGGAAGTGTGATGTATTCGAAATTAGCTGCGCTTGCAGCATGAACAAATAACCCAATAATTATTTCCTGTACTCCTAAATTGTTGGGTGTGATAGATACGAGCGAGGATAAAACTAGTGCTGTTGAAAGTAGCACTGTATCGTTGAATGAAACCTCAAGACCAAATTCTGTGAGTATGAAATAAAATAAATAGCTAACCACAAAGTAGTGGAGAGTGCATAGTCCCGCCTGCAAAAGTGTGGGTTTGCTGAAAAAATTATTTATAAAAAAACTGAATCGATGATTTGTTATTTTACCAATAATATTTTTTAATGGTGCTAACAAGAATAGCCAGATGAAAAATATTCCAGCTAGAAAATATTTGCAGAAAATGAAGGTTGAATTGTCGGAAGGTAACGTTAATGAAATCAAGCCTATAGCCACCCAGAAATTATAATGAATCTGCTTGATAACAGCCATAGACGAATCAATGTAATCGATACCTAAGTGCTTAAAATATTTTGCGCGAACTAGCAAGCCTGGTTGAAATGGGGCGATGTAATTGGTGAGATTTGAAATTGACCATATTCTAATGGTTGGCAAAGTTTGTAATAGCTGCTTTCTGTTGAGGATTTGAATGTAGTTTATTGCTTGTATGGTTATACCTATTATAGATAATAAAGTCGCCAGAATTATAGTGTAATAGTAATTCGTTGCCGCAGCAATAAGTTGGGTTTGATGCTTGAGTATTAGCAAGATATAAATGCATAAAACAACTGAGAATATAATTTTTTTTATATTTCTGTACATGTTGTGTTGGTATTATGCGTCAGTTTTTCTTCGTTCACTAGCGGCGTAAGTTAGAACGGTGATTTGTTCGGCAAGTAATCCAAGCATAAAGATAAGGATCGAGACTATTAGTAGCAGCGTGCTCATATTTGTAAATCTCTCGGCTGATATGTAAGTGTATGCGTAATTAATCAAACCCAGGAAAGTTGTAAATAATGCAACGGGTGTGAATACTTTTAGCGGTGAGTATAATGACGCTATCTTTATGATGATAACAAAAAATCTTAGACCATCTCTGAGTATGTTTATATGACTTTTGCCAACGCGCTTGTGAGCTACAATGGGTAAATAAGAAACAGAAAACCCACTTCTAAAGAACGCCATTGTAATTGTTGTAGGATAAGAGAACCCATTTGGCAGCAAATAAAGAAATCTGTTGAATAGATCCTTATGTACTACTCTGAAGCCTGAGGTTAAGTCCTCGATTTTGTGACCTGTAACTTTTGTTGCAATGTAGTTGTAAGTTCTATTGCCAATACTTCTGAATATATTCGCCTGAGATTTTAACGTCCTAGCGCCCACCACCATGTCGTATCCAGTATTGATTTTATCTATTAGTTCTTGTATGTAAATTGGGTCGTGCTGTCCATCAGCATCCATGAAAATTATATATTTTGTAGTACTTGCTCTAGCACCAGACTTAATTGCAGCGCCATTACCCATGCTATATGGATGAGTGATTACATTGGATGTATATCTTATGGCTACTTTTTTTGTATTATCTGTTGATCCATCATCTACTATAATGATTTGTATGTCTGGATAAATAGTGCGAAGTTTAGGGAGTAGCTTCTCTAAATTTTCGCCTTCATTTTTGGCAGGAATAACGATTGAAAAGTCCGATGTCATTGTTTTAAATATATAGTTGGATCAAAGGTTGATAGTATAATTTATTTAAAAATTTATCAGTTTTTTATTGGAATTGGATTTTTGAGTAATTGTTAATTTTTGAGTTGACAACTTTCTCCAACTCAGTAAGTAGTTGGATATTTTCAAGTATTCTGTTTTTTTCTTTGGCTTGATTGACATAAGTTAGAGCTGCTTTAGGCTGCTTCAGTGCTAGCAGTAAATTTACATAATCAACATAATACTGAATTACATTGGGGTCGAGGTTAATAGCTGCTTTGAGGTGATATTCTGCCTCTTCAGTATCAATGCCATGCTGAAGAATAAAATTTGCTCTCGCTGAATGGTATTTGGCATGAGTCGATTTGTTTAATATCAGTTTTGGATTGGACTCAAGCGCATTGAATAATAGTTCGGCAGCATCCGTTGGTAATATACACGCATGGTTAGTGCAAGAGGTAATTGTTTTGAGTAACTCTACATCGTCTATCCGCGGTACTGGAGTGGATAATTTAATTATCATTCTATCAATCCACTCAGGCTTGGCGGGCTCATTTAAGCTTTCAGCTAATGCTATTAAGGCTGCTTCCGAATAAAGTCTTTTATTCCCTAGCTCTGATGCTTTTTCTAGATACATGTAAGCTTCATCTTTATATTTGAGATATCCAGCTGCAACCATGCTTTTATATTCCATGCCTAGAGAATGATTGGCTCTAAGCGATTTAGGGTGGTGCTGAACTTCAAAGTAAGAAAAATTTGTAGAGTCCGACCACTGGTTCGTGCGGAAAGAAGTAATTAAGCTAAAAATAGCGACTACAATAATTGCAATGTAGGAGGTGTAATGTTTAAGTTTGCTTTGATTGCTTAATATACTGCTAAATAAGCTAGTGACGGCAAAGATCAAGCCAATTGATGGTAAATAATTTCTATGTTCGTAGATCATTTCTAGTGGGATGATGGTTGACTCTAATATATGACCAATAAAAAACCAACCTATCCCTAGAGATAAAAGAGGCATGGTCCTTCTAATCATCAGGCTTACTAACAGGAGAACTCCAATAGTTATAATGCTTAGTAAAGTTGTTATTGGAGAAATGAGCGACTGTGATAATGGGATGTCGTCATGAAATAGGCCGAGTTCTTGGATATTAGGCAGTACTAGCCATTTGATATAGTAAATAATAACTCTGGCTTGAGTATAGAGTCTTTCGCTTATGTTGAACTCGCGTGTTGTGTAGTACCAATTCGATAGATAAGTGCTTATATCATTTCGATATATCAATAATAATATCGTAACTAATGTGGCAAAGATAGTGATTGAAAATTTTGATAGTTTTTTATAGGTCTCTGAGCTCGTTTGAGGATAGAAAATAATCGCTTCAATAAGTAGAATAAATATTGGTGTTAGAACTGCGTTTTCTTTAGAGTAAATGCCTAATAAAATTGAAAAAATACATAAGGTAAAATAAAGCCAACCAGAATTTGTGTTACTGATTATTTTTGTTCTGCCAACAATATAGAAAAGCATTGCTAATAAGCTAAAAAATGTAGATAAGATAGCCATCCTTTGTACTACGTATGCAACAGTGCTGACGTGCAGTGGGTGAACTAACCAAAGAACTGAGACAACAACAGCAAACCAATACGTTGAACATACATCTTTATTATTGTTCAATATCGATTGAATCTGATGGATGACTAAAAAGACTAAAATGCCAGTAAGAATGTGTAATATGACGTTGGATATTTTGAAGGATAAAGGACTATCGCCAAAGAAGTAATAATTTAAAGCAAAAGAACCCATGCTAATAGGTCGCAGTAGTGTACCCGCACTTGATGAAGTTGCTGCATTTTTTAATGAATCAATAGTGAGTGTGTCAATCTGAACTCTATCATTGAAAACTAGATTGGGGCGATCATCGTGAATGAAATCGCCATGTATTGAAGGAAGGTATATTATGAATGTTAAAACTGATATGACCGCAATGATTAGGGGGGTATTCTTTATTGAAAAATGCATTGCATAATTACATAGACGATGAAAAAGAAAAAGGCGTAGTAATTAGCTACGCCTTTTGGCTACATGAATTAAGTTGTGAAGATTTATTGATACTGTAATTATCTACACTCAGCAGGTACGTATTTATTTGCAGTTGGGCTTCCTACAGTACATGCCCAAGAGACACCACCAGTTAAATTAGCGGTATTTGGTGTAAAGACGAGATTGCCAGACGCGCTAGTAGTTCCAAGCCTTCCCCAAGCTGGAGTTAGTGAAATTACTGATTGTCCACTTACTGTTACAGCTGAAACATACGACGATCCAAGCGCGATAGCTGTTGGATCAATTCCAGCTAGAGTTGCAGTGTTACAGCGTGAAACGGAGCCAGTGCTAAGAAGGCATTCAGATACTGATGTTTTCATTTGAGCGATAAAGCCTAGTGGCTCAGCCATTCTAGCGCGAATTGTGTAGTCCTGATATGCAGGCAATGCTACTGCAGCAAGAATACCGATAATTGCTACCACGATCATTAATTCGATCAGAGTAAAACCTTGTTGTACTTTTTTCATTTAAAACTCCTCATGACGAGTATTTAGTTAAATTACGTTTTTCATACCGTACGCTTCCCTGCGCTCTTTGGATTACCCTGAACTCCGGAAACTGGCAGATTGATGTTCAATCTTGAGCTAAGATTTATTCAGTTATCGTGCCAATTGGCTTGATGCTTGAATTAATCCATGCGAAACAATACCTTATTGAAAGCAAGTATTGTTCAATAAAGTTGATAAAAGGTCGGGATACAGCTTTATGTGGTTAAAATTGACAACATGTGACAGAAGTTGTCACTCCAGATCAAGTTTTTTCAGGCGATACCTTAGTTGTCTGAATGAAATACCCAGTAATTTTGCAGCAGCAGTTTTGTTCCAGCGAGTTTTTTCCAGCGCTGCTGTAATGGCTTTTTTTTCCTTTTCTTCCAGATACTCTTCCAGCTGGTCCTGATCCAGAGAAATGTTTGATTTCTCTTCATCGTGTATCGTGCTGTTGTCTGAATTAGGCGATAAAGAAGCTTCAGTTGGCAGCTGTATATCGTCTGCTGTGATCTTTTCATTGTCACAAAGGGTGGCGGCGCGTTCCAGTATGTTCTCTAGCTCTCTAATGTTGCCTGGAAATGAATAGTTCGATAATTTAGCGATGGCTGCATTATCTATCTGCAAATTTTCAAGCTGATAGTTTTCTGCTACTTTATTTAAAATATATGTGGTTAATGGCGCGATATCATCAGTTCTGTCGCGAAGTGCTGGCACCGGCAGTTCTATTACGTTGATACGATAAAATAGATCCTGTCTGAAGGTGCCCTGTTCTACTTCCAGTGCCAGATCTTTATGCGTGGCACTCAGGATGCGTACATCCAGCTTGATCTCTTCTTGCCTTCCAATAGGTTTGATCGCACGTTCCTGTATGGCGCGTAATAATTTAACCTGCATATGCAAGGGCAACTCTGCCACTTCATCAAGAAAGAGAGTGCCTCCCTGAGCAGCTTCAAACAAACCCTGTTTGTCGCCAGTAGCTCCTGTGAAACTTCCTTTTAGATGGCCAAAAAATTCGCTTTCCATTAATTCTGTGGGAATGGCGCCACAGTTTACTGGAATGAATGGTTGATCTTTTCTGGGCCCCTGCAAATGAATTTCCCGGGCAACCAGTTCTTTCCCTACGCCCGACTCGCCACGAATATAGACAGGTGCCTGGCTTCTCGCTAGCTTGTGTATGGTGGTATTCAGTTTTTGTAGTTCACTAGAACTTCCAATTAATCGGGTTTCATGAGCTGAAGATTCATCTCCGTTTTTGTGTGAAAGCATCAGAGCGCCCGATACCAGTTTTCGCAGCGCTTTTAAATCGATAGGCTTGGACACAAAATCAAATGCGCCCGCTTTTAATGCTCGAATAGCGGTATCCATACTGCCAAATGCAGTAATGACGGCGACTGGGATATTTGGGTATTCATTTTGAATGTGAGAGACTAATTCGATGCCATCACCATCCGGCAATTTCATATCTGTTAAACACAAGTCGACTGGCTGGCTGGATAAAACAGATTTGGCATCTTTTACATTCGCAACGGCGGTTGGTTCCAGTTGCATCCTGCTAAGGGTTATTTCCAATAACTCTCTTATATCAGGTTCGTCGTCAACAATTAAAATATGCTTAACCATAGTTATTTAATTTGCGATTATTTATTTGCAAAGCGTATGCGAAAACAGCTACCGCCATCGTCTGTGGTGCAATATGTTAAATCTCCGCCATAGCTGAGACATAATTCCCTTGAGATATATAGCCCCAGTCCAGTTCCTGTAGAACTTGTTGTGTAGAAAGGCTCAAACAGTTTTTCCTGTTCTGCAGATTTTATACCAGGACCAGTATCGATAACATCTAAATAATTAACGTTATTGACCTTGCTGGTATAAGCAGAAAGGGTGATAGCAAAATTATTATCATCATTTGCTGCGTATTTAACTGCATTTGTACACAAGTTCCATAGCACCTGGTGCAGATGGCTACTGTCGGTGTATACGTCGATATTCTCAGGAGTAAAAATTAAATTAAACCTGGCTGATCGATGCTGATTGAATTCATTGAATTCAACAACAAACTTCTCTATCCAGGGCTTAAGGAGAATCTGTTCAACTGACGCACTATCCTTTCGAGATAACCTTAATACACTTTCGATGATTTTGTTTAATCTTTGTGTCTGGTCGTGAATAATATTGGCCAGTCGTCTATCATCAGATGATAAGCGTTCGGATTCATCCAGAAGCTGAGCTGCATGACTTATTGCACCTAGCGGATTGCGGATTTCGTGTGCAATGCTGGCTGTTAACCTGCCTAGAGAGGCCAACTTGCTTTCCTGAATGTGTCGATTTAAATCAGATGTGTCTGTTAGATATATCACAGAGCCTTTGTCTTCTGTGCGAGATCCTACTTTTGTAATGCGGGCCTGAAGCGGAGATAAATTATGTCGTGGTACCTCGTGAAATTTACTATCGTGTGAATGTGATTTTTTATTGCGCCATGCTGTGTGAATAGTGACTAGATCTGCTGAGGTGTCTTCTAGTTTTATATTGCGAGTGTCTGGCTTTAATCCCAGTAAAGTGACAGCAGCGCGGTTCATTAACCTGATCGAATTATCATCGTCAACGACAATAATTCCTGATTCTATGCGATTGATAAGATGGTTATTCAGCTGCGAGAGATTGGCAAGGTCAATCCCGCGTTTTTCGGCGAGCTCTTTACTTTCAGAAACTCGCCTGGCGAGTGAGATCGCAAGAAAGGCAGTCGTGAATAATGCTACACCCAGCAAACCGGACTGGGTGTATGAAGTACTGCTTATGATGCCTGTAAAGTCGCCATATAGCTCCTGTAATATCAGTCCAACAGTTCCATATGAAGCAAACAATAAAGCAGTTTGGCCTGGCAGCAATAGAGAGGCTCCGGCAATAGGTGCCAGTATTAATGTTCCCCAGCCACTGTCAACGCCTCCCGCATTTAATGTAAAAAGAGAGATAGCAATTACGTCTAAAAGAACATTAATATGAACTTGGGTGCTGAGGGTTAATAATTTATTGCTGCTAACAATGAAGGCGGCAACTGAATAGATAAGGTAAAATGTACTTAAAAAGAAAAAAGCCTGGGTAGGTTCTATACGACCAATGAAGCTAATCGCGATAAAATTAATACTGAACAGCAAGCTTGCAATAATTAATCGGTAGAGGTTAAGCAGCTGTAAGGATCGGGACTGGAGTGATTCTTTATGGTCGTCCTTGCGACGTGTATGCTGATATTTTGAGCTCGAAGTAGTCATGGAGCCTGCGGGTGTGATAAACAGTCTGCTATCTTAGCAAGGTTTTACGGGTATAGCATTTACTATAGTTTAAGTAAGCCGTCATATATAAATGGAGTTTTTTTGTCTCATTCAAATCTAAAGATCGTTATCAATCAGCTCAATTTTCTGGTGGGTGATATTGAAGGCAATGGCGACTTAATCATAAGCAGTATCAAGCATGCAAAAGACCAGTTAAAAGCGGACTGTATTGTATTCACCGAGCTTGCGCTGATTGGTTACCCGCCTGAAGACTTACTGTTCAGGTCCAACGTATTAAAAAGAATTAAACTGGCACTGGCGAAGATACAGGAGGAGACTGTTGGTGTTTCAGTGATTCTTGGCCTGCCCAGGGAAGATGATGGTGAGTTATTCAATGCCGCCATAGTGATTCAGGACCGCAAGATCATTGGCAATTACTACAAAATTGCGCTTCCAAATTATAACGTTTTTGATGAGAAGAGATATTTTTCTTCTGGTAGCCAGGCTTGTGTGTTTAATATTAAAGATGTCGCGGTTGGTATCACTGTGTGTGAGGATATCTGGACTGAAGAGCCTGTGCGCTTAAGCAGGGATGCGGGAGCGCAAGTGATTATTAATATAAATGCAAGCCCTTACCATGTCGGCAAACAGAGCCAGCGGGAATCTCAGGTGGCTATGCGTGTAGAAGAAAATGATTTGCCGGTGGTTTATGTAAATCAGGTGGGTGGACAGGATGAACTTGTATTTGATGGCGGTTCATTTGCAATGGATCGAGCTCAAAATATTCTGTTCAGAACAGATGAGTGTGAAACAGGCACGTATCTGATTGAGTTTTGTCAGGATAGTCAGGATATCATTTCAAAGGCGCCGATTCGTCCTGTAAAAAGTTCTATTGAGTCTATTTATAATGTACTGGTTTACGGTTTAAGTGAGTACGTCGAAAAGAATGGATTTAATGGCGGTTTAATCGGTCTTTCAGGAGGAATTGATTCTGCACTAGTACTTGTGTTAGCGGTGGACGCTCTGGGTGCTGACAGAGTTCATGCGGTAATGATGCCGTCAAAATATACATCTGATATGAGCCTGGAAGATGCCAGGCAATTGGCTGCAAATCTTGGGGTAAGTTACTCTGTCATTGAAATTGATAGTCTGGTCAATGCATTTGAGAATTCCTTGCAGTCTCTATTCGAGTCAACACAAAAAGATACGACTGAAGAAAATATACAGGCGCGCATAAGAGGTGTGTTGCTGATGTCTCTGTCTAATAAATTTGGTCAAATGGTCATTTCAACAGGAAATAAAAGTGAAATGGCGGTAGGTTATGCAACTTTGTATGGTGACATGGCAGGGGGGTTTGCGCCTCTAAAAGATGTGCCGAAAACACTGGTTTATAAACTATCACGCTATAGAAACTCCCTGGCAAAGGTAATTCCCAGCAGAATTATAGACAGGCCGCCAAGTGCGGAGTTGGCCCCTGATCAAAAAGATGAGGATAGCCTGCCGCCTTATGATGTGCTTGACACTGTACTCGAAATGTTTATTGAACAGGATAAAAGCCGTGATGAGATTATTTCGCAAGGGTTCGACAAAGAAGTAGTAGCGCGAATCATAAAAATGGTTTTTCAAAACGAGTACAAGCGCCGGCAAGCGCCACCAGGTATTAAAATTACCAGAAGGGCCTTTGGAAAAGATCGGCGTTACCCGATCACTTCCGGGTTGCTTCGCTATTTGAAAGAAATCTGAAAAACTAGTTGCAGTAATATGTTTTCAGATTGAGCTTTTCAAGTACTCTGTCCCATACATTGGTGGCACAGCTAATTTTAGTGGTTGCGTAGGCTGGATCCAGCACTTTGCCGTCTTTGTCCAGAAAGTTTGCGGCATACACTTTTCTTGTATCGTAAGCCAAGTCGTTAATTCCCAGTTGTCGATACGCAAGTTCAAGGGTGTAAACGGCTTGAGGCATTGATGGCGCACCCTGATATTTTTCCATGACATACTTTGCGCGATTTGCTGCTGCAACATAGGCTCCTCTGCGCATATAGAAATCTGCTACGGTAAGTTCATGTTCAGCTAATTCATTGCGCAAGTAGATCATGCGTTGCTTTGCATCATCTGCATAATCACTGTCAGGATATTTCTGTATCAGGTTGTTGAAAACATCAAAAGCAGCCAACAGTGGAGCAGGATCCTTGTCTGATGGATTGCGTGGCAGTATAAAATTCAGAAATGACTTGCTTTTGTCAAAGTTGGCGAGCCCTTTCATATAGTAGGCATAATCGACATTCGGATGCTGGGGATTTAGCTTGATAAACCGATCGGCACTGCTGATGGCTGCATCCATATTGCTCTGGCGGTAATACAAGAAAGCCAGTTCAAGTTGTGCTTGCTGGGCGTATCGGCCAAATGGGTAACGTGATTCCAGTAGAGTATAGCTTTCTATGGCATCATTGAATCGATTGCCCTGCATTTCGCCATTAGCCTTGGTATAAAGTTGACGTGCAGATATATCCTCGCTTACCTTGGGTTCCTCATCATCGTCGCCACCAAATAAGCCCTTGACGGTAGAGCAGCCGGATATGAGCACAAGGCAGAGAATACAAATAATTTCTAAATATCGGATGTTACGGTTCATCTTTGTTACAGTTTAGTGGATTATTCTAATAACAAGTATACATTACACAGGCGATAGCGAGCGACATGTCTGAGCAAATTAAACAAACAATTATAATTCCCACAGATCATGCCGGGTTAAGACTTGATCGTTCATTAGCGATGCTTCTCCCTGAATATTCGCGTTCAAAGATACAATCCTGGATCACACAAGAGTTAGTGACAGTCGATGGTGAATTCCAGGCAGGTCGTTATAGCGTGGCGGGAGGGGAAGAAATCATACTTAACCCGGTTGAAGAAGATCAAAACATACAGCATGGCGCTGAAGATATACCCATTGATATTGTATTTGAGGATGAGCATCTTATGGTGGTTAACAAGCCTGTAGGGCTTGTAGTGCATCCGGGTGCCGGGAATCATACAGGCACGTTAATGAACGCATTGCTGTATTACAACGAACAACAGTCGCTATTGCCGCGCGCAGGAATAGTCCATCGGCTCGATAAAGATACCAGCGGAATAATGGTTGTCGCAAAATCACTAGTGGCACATACCGCGTTAACCAATATGTTACAAGCGCGTCTGGTTGAGCGACGCTATCACGCAATCGTACGGGGGCATATGATCTCCGGGGGCACAATTGACGAGCCTATTGGCCGACATCCGAATGATCGAACCAAAATGGCAATATCTGAAAAAGGTAAACCGGCATGTACGCATTACAAAGTGGTTGAAAAATTCAAGCGGCATACCTGGGTAGAAGTTAAACTGGAAACGGGGCGTACTCATCAAATACGCGTACATTTCTCGGCAAAAAAATATCCGTTAATAGGAGATACTGTTTATGCACCACGAATCCAGAGAGTTGCTAATGTGTCTCAGGAATTGAATGAGTGTCTTTGCTCATTTCCACGTCAGGCCCTGCATGCATATGAGCTTTCATTTGAACATCCTGTGACAGGTGAAGCATTAAATTTTACTTCTGATATGCCCGAAGATATGAATAGTTTGCTTACGACTCTGAGAGAGCACTCATCCCTATGATGCCGCAGTTAATTTATCCTGACTGGCCTCTGCGTAATAAAGTCACAGCGTTTACTACGACCAGAGTATCAGGTGCAAGTACTGTTCCTTATGATGAGCTTAATCTTGCTTTGCATGTTGGTGATAACAGGCAGGATGTTTTAAATAATCGCATTCAGGTGAATAAAATATTAGGCAACAGTGTAGATATTAAATGGCTAAAGCAGACACATAGTGTGACTGTTGTGAATGCAGCTACCATTGAGGCAGATACGGTAGAAGCTGATGCGTCATTTACCACCAGCAAGGATATTGCCTGTGCTGCGCTAACCGCAGACTGTTTGCCATTATTGTTTTCTGATCAAGATGGCAAATGTATAGGTGCTGCTCATGCAGGATGGCGCGGTCTTGTTGATGGGGTAATCGAGAATACTATTGCTACTATGTCAGACTACATTAAGCCGACCCATGTGTGGCTGGGGCCAGCGATTGGGCCTGGTGCCTTTGAGGTGGGAGAAGATGTGTATGAGGCATATATGAAGCGTAATGTGACATTTGAATCCTGTTTTGAATTCATCAATACAGGTAAATGGAATCTTGATATCTATCAGGCAGCAAAGATCGTACTTGCAGCGGCCGATATACCCAATATATATGGTGGGTCTTATTGCACATATAATGAGACGGATCGATTTTACTCGTACCGGCGTAATTCTGTCACCGGCAGAATGGCAACGATAATTGCCAGGTGTTAGTCATCTACCCTTGAAGTTTTTCGTTTCCGCCCCCAAATATATGACATCGTGAATTTATATTTGAAGCAATGAGAACAGATAAACTTACTACAACATTTCAAACGGCACTGCAGGATGCCCAGTCACTGGCAGTGCGGCATGACCACCAAATGCTTGAGGCTTCACATTTGCTGCAAGCCATGTTGTCTCATCAAGGCAGCGGAATCTATAACATATATGCTAATGCCGGAATTGATGTCGAGCAGTTAGCAGCCCAACTACAGAAACAAATTGAATCGCTACCACAGGTTAGTGGAGCGGGTGGTGAAGTGCATGTGTCATCCAGCCTTTCAGGACTGCTGAATATTACTGAAAAAGTGGCCCATGAGTGGGGTGATGAATATATTGCCTGTGAAGCATTCGCTGTTGCTGTGCTGGATGACAAGGGCACAGTAGGTGCGTTGTTAAAGCAACTCGGTGCAACTAAATCCAATGTACAAAAGGCAATTAAAAGTTTGCGTAAAGGTGAATCTGTAAAAAGTCAAAATCAGGAAGAGCAACGTGGCGCACTGGAAAAATATACAATCGATTTAACTGAACGTGCTGAGCAGGGAAAGCTTGATCCAGTGATAGGGCGTGATGATGAGATTCGACGATCAATTCAGGTGCTACAGCGACGCACAAAAAATAATCCTGTGCTTATCGGTGAACCCGGTGTGGGTAAAACAGCCATTGTCGAAGGCTTGGCTCAGAGAATTGTGGATGGTGAAGTGCCAGAAGGAATTAAAGGCAAGCGATTGCTCTCCCTGGATCTTAGTGCGTTAATTGCCGGCGCGAAATTTCGCGGTGAATTTGAAGAACGTCTGAAAGCAGTGCTGAATGATTTGTCCAAGCAGGAAGGACAAATCATTTTGTTTATTGATGAACTTCATACCATGGTGGGAGCCGGCAAGGCTGAAGGGGCAATGGATGCCGGTAATATGCTAAAGCCAGCACTGGCAAGAGGCGAATTGCATTGTATGGGTGCGACTACGCTGGATGAATATCGCGAATATATAGAAAAAGATGCGGCTCTGGAAAGACGGTTTCAGAAAATCATTGTTGATGAACCTTCAGTAGAAGATACCATCGCAATTCTACGTGGATTAAAAGAACGCTATGAATTACATCATGGTGTGGAAATAACAGATCCTGCAATCGTGGCTGCGGCAACCTTGTCGCACCGTTATATTACCGGGCGACAGTTACCGGACAAGGCCATTGACCTGGTTGATGAAGCTGCATCAAAAATCCGTATGGAAATTGATTCCAAGCCGGAACAGATGGATCGTATGGATCGGCGTTTAATTCAATTGAAAATTGAACGGGAAGCACTGAAAAAAGAATCGGATGATGCTTCGCTAAAACGTTTGGGGATTCTCGAAAACCAAATTGATGAGTTATCCAAAAGTTATTCGGACCTGGAGGAGATCTGGAAAGCAGACAAGGCTACGTTACAGGGAACTCAGCACGTAAAAGAAGAACTGGATCAGGCGCGGACACAGATGGATGCGGCAAGGAGAGCGGGCGACTTGGGCAAGATGTCTGAGATTCAGTATGGCGTGATACCTGAGCTTGAGAAAAAGATTAAAGATGCCGCCAATAATGAAAACCGGCAAACGCAGTTACTGCGTAATAACGTCAGTGATAATGAAATCGCAGAAGTGGTGTCTAACTGGACCGGAATCCCGGTCAGTAAAATGCTGGCGGGTGAGCAACAAAAGCTGCTGGCAATGGAAAGTTACCTGCAGCGTAGAGTTGTCGGACAGGATGAGGCAATTATAGCTGTGTCAAATGCGGTCAGGCGGTCACGTGCCGGCCTGGCGGATCCCAATCGACCTAATGGCTCTTTTTTAATGCTGGGTCCGACTGGTGTGGGTAAAACCGAGTTGACCAAGGCATTGACTGAATTTTTATTCGATACTGAAGACGCCATTGTGCGTATTGATATGTCTGAGTTCATGGAAAAGCATTCTGTGTCTCGTCTGGTGGGCGCGCCTCCAGGGTATGTTGGATATGAAGAAGGGGGCTATTTGACTGAAGCTGTCAGACGTAAACCCTACAGTGTTGTATTACTTGATGAGGTTGAGAAGGCGCACCCTGATGTATTCAATATATTGTTGCAGGTATTGGATGACGGTCGTCTAACCGATGGACATGGACGTACTGTCGATTTTAAAAATACAGTAATAGTGATGACTTCCAACCTTGGAAGTGACCGGATTCAGGAGTTATCTGTTTCACAAGATTATGATGAGATTAAATCAACGGTAATGGAAATTGTTGGGCAGCACTTTAGACCTGAGTTCATTAATCGAATTGATGACACAATAGTATTTAAGCCATTAACAAAGCAGCAGATACAGGAAATTGCAAAAATTCAAGTGGACAGGCTGCGACAGCGGTTGATCGAACGTGATATTAATATTGAAATTTCTGACGAGGCACTGGCTTATCTCGGTAATGCAGGGTTTGATCCTGTTTATGGAGCACGTCCGTTAAAAAGAGCTATTCAGCAACATCTGGAAGATGCATTGGCCATAGATCTGCTTGAAGGCAAATACGTCGCGGGAGATGTCATTAATGTGCATTTGCAGGAAGGACAGCTGCACTTTACAAAAAGCTGATTTAGCTGTTGGAGATTTTTAATAGCAATTTGTCCAGGCACCTGTTACTGAGTATACGCTTCATATAACCCAAGGCATATGTGGGTTTGGTGACATAATATCGCGGTTTGGGCGAGTGACTTTCCAGAGCATGAATGACTTTGGGCGTGATTGCTGATGCCGGCAGGGTGAAGGGAGCGGCCGCTCCTTTTTTAAGCAAGCGTTTTTCTGAGTTTAAATATTCCTGTTTAAAGTGACTATTATCCCGGTCAATATACTTTTGGTACATTTTATAGCTATTGGCTCTGAATCTGGTTTCTATCGGGCCTGGTTCAATTAGGCAAGTGGCAATGTCAGTATCACTCAATTCAAGTCTTAAGGTGTCAGCAAATCCTTCAATGGCGTATTTGCTTGCGGTATATGCACCTCGGAATTTAAGCGCAATAAATCCCAGAATAGAGCTATTGAAGATAATGCGTCCGGCATTATGCTCGCGCATAACTGGAATGGCCAGATTGGTTAATTCCATGGTACCTATCACATTTGTCTCAAACTGCAAGCTCATTGCTTCGCGCGTGAGATCCTCTACTGCGCCAGCCTGGCCGTATGCGCCATTATTAAACAAACCATAGAGAGTCCCTCCTGCGTGTTCCAGAGCAACACCAAATGCGTGCCTGATACTCTGAGAATCCGTCAAATCCAGTTGCAGGCAAAACATTCCTTCATCGTTCAGTCGCTCGACGTCTTCTTTCTGCCGGGCGCTTGCAATTACCTTGTAGCATCGCTCGGTTAAATCTTTTGCTACCTGATAACCTATCCCTGATGAACAGCCAGTGATCAGGATGCTGCGTGCTGGTGTTGAAGTTGTTTTATTCAAAGCTGACCTGTCTTGACTATTATTCGGGAAAACAAAAATGCGGGCGAAAAAAAACCGGGCTCAGAAGAGCCCGGTTTAATCTGATTACGAAACTGACTTAAAGGTCGAAGTCATCATCGTTGTTGTTAGCATCACAAGGGCGTCTCTCGATGCCGTTGTCTGCTGCGTACTTCTCTGCACCTGCGTCAATGATCGCCTGTGACAATGGTACGTCACCTTCAATCCAGTCTGACACAATGTTCCACTGGCGTGCACTCGCATCCCATTGCTGGAATTTAGCCAGATGTCCACCTACATGGTCCATGCAGTTCAGGTTTAACTCTGGTACTAAACC
>Ga0208032_1000024_pt1 | contig 187638 bp, 170 predicted proteins | sample MalvirAntarct_66_FD_184254 | JGI IMG/M metagenome (GOLD analysis project Ga0208032, IMG submission 184254) | Marine viral communities from the Global Malaspina Expedition - Malaspina viral metaG Antarct_66 (SPAdes) (version 2) | ecosystem: Environmental > Aquatic > Marine > Oceanic | place... | reverse complement strand
TCAATGGGATATTGAAGCAGGAGTTTCTTCTGTATCGCTGTAAAACCTTCGCTGAGCTAAAAGTTTTAATTGGTGAATCGATAACGATCTACAACCGAATGAGGCCGCATCTAAGCCTTGGCATGAAAACGCCAGAAGAGGTGCATAGCAAAGCGGCTGCCTAGGGCAGCCGCTTAAAACTAAAACCGTCAACTTATTCTAGGACGGGACATCTGCATATCGTTCTACAGTTCGTTATGTCTCAGTGCTGTGCTGGCAGACCTCTTCGGCCTGTAAGAACGGCGCAAACCGAGGCTCAGGCCTCGGTCCACATGCCTTTTCCTTTCGTGTCGCCGTCTGTTGGCTCGGCAGTCTCCCCAGCTGAGGGGCGGAAGACTTCGCTGTACAGGAAGCAGTCAGTCAACACGGCACGCAAGTGAATAGAGGCATTGAGGTTGTCGATCAGCTCCGAACTCATCTTGGGCTGGTCGATGACAAACTGCAGTGCCGCGCTGGCCTTGCGGATGTCTTCAACGATCACCTGCTCATATTCATGGTCAGAGCCAGCGAGCGCTGATGTGACATTATTCATCGCAGCCAGCATGTCTTTCAGTGTCGGGCCAACGTGCGGCGTAGGGTGCTCTGCCTCGACATGAGGAGGACGGCCCTGGGCCGCATAGGCCAGCAGGAACTCATAACCGGACTCGATGGTATCGATGTCCTGTTCCAGGTTCTTTAAATCGCTCAATCTTTTACCTTCCATTTGCTGGTGTCGTGATTCGCTTTCATCTCGTCTTCGGAAATCCAGCCACTTACCATGGAGCGGGTGTAGAAGATTTTCTCAGGACGGATGGCGAAGTAGATGTGAATCGCGGTAAATGCAATCAGTGCCAGTGTCGTCAGGCCGTGCAGCAGGAACATCAGGCCCAGGGATGCTTCGTTATCCACCGAAGGACGATCCCAGAAAGGCGTATCAATGTTCAACAGCAGCAGGATGCCAGTGCCGATGACCATGAAAACCAGCAGTGTCATTGCCCAGTGCATGCCTTTTTGCTCAAAAGAGTACTTGCCTGGCTTGTGATTTTCATCAAAAGGCTCGGCAAAATCAGAAGGCGTCAGCAGCATGGACTTGAAGTCCTGCCAGAATGTGGCGCGAATGGTGTGGAAAATGACCACGAAGGTCAGCACCAGGCCGGCAATCCAGTGAATATCCAGCCAGGCGAAGCGGATGCCGATAATCGGCAGTACGCCAGTGGCGATCAGTGTCAGGACAGAAGCGGCCATAATCCAGTGGAAAGCCCGGTCGATGCCATCGTGTCGTTTGACACGAGGGCCGTCAGCAGATGGTTTGGCTTTCTTGCGAGCCAGAAGTGCCATAATAATGGCGTGACCCACCAGCAGGAGAATAATGGCTACTGCCACAACCCAGAGCAAATCCCAGGCTACACCGAGTATGACTTCGTCACCCCAGACATCCCTTTTATATCTTACTATTTCCACGCGTATATCCCCTCAGCTAAATGCTACTGTTTTTTATAGTCTTTTTCTCGTCCCGGGCGGCATTCGGCAGAGCGCGTACTTCGAATAGCGTACTTTTTTTCTGATTGCCGTCGTTCAGGCCTGGGAAACACTTCCGGCTTCATGCCGGAAAACTTTCTTATAGAAGGCGAAGAGTAATGCAGTAACTGGCTTTAATCAAGCGATCAGACCATGTCACAAGCATGTAAACGGACCGTCAAAAACCACCCTGGAGAGGCTGATAACTTGACATATTTTGTTTCAATGGTATTGTGTCCAGCCCCCGTAAAACAGCGTAATGTGTTTTACGACCGTCCGGCATAGTCCCGGATACGCCGTCCGGGGTGTTGGCAATATCACCGAGCCGTGTCAAATCAATAACTTCTAATCACGCATCTCCCCACAGTGTAGTGCGTCAGTATGCACCATATAGAGTGTGTCCGGGGTGAGCAACGGTGGCCGAAATCCGGAAAAATTAAACGACATAACGAGACATAGCGAAAATATGACTGATCAAGCCCAAATTCCTTACAAGTTTGGCTTTCCGCAAAAGACGGGGCTGTATGACCCGGCGAACGAGAAAGATTCCTGCGGCGTAGGCTTTGTTGCAGACATCAAGGGTCGCCCCAGTCATCAGATCATGCTGGATGCCTACCATTTGAACTCCCGCATGGATCACCGTGGCGGATGTGGTTTCGAAGCGAACACTGGCGACGGAGCCGGTATCCTGATGGCATTGCCACACGGTTTTTTCGCTGACATTGCCAAAAACGAGCTTGACGCAACGCTGCCGGAAGCCGGCAAGTATGCTGTCGGTAACATCTTCCTGCCGCAAAACTCCAAAGAGCGTGAGTTCTGCCGCGAAGCCATCAACAAGATCGTTGCCGAAGAAGGGCAGTCTCTGGTTGGCTGGCGTGATGTGCCAACTGACGCCGATGGCGCCGATGTTGGCCCGGCCGCCCGTATGGCGCAGCCATACATTACACAGCTCTTTATTGGCGCGGCGGATGGTCTTGACCAGGAAGCCTTTGAGCGCAAGCTGTACATTATTCGCAAACGTTTCACGCACAAGTTGCGTGGTGACAAATCTCTGACTGAAGGCAAGATGGTCTATGCCTGCAGTCTGTCGACAAAAGTCATCGTCTATAAAGGTATGTTGACGCCTGGTCAGCTGTTCCCTTTCTATAAGGACCTGACTCAGCCTAACTTCGCCACACACCTGGCCATGGTTCACTCGCGCTTCAGCACCAACACCTTCCCGTCATGGGATCGTGCCCAGCCGAACCGGTTCATGAGCCACAACGGTGAGATCAACACCCTGCGCGGTAACGTCAACCAGATGGTTGCCCGTGAAGGTACGGTTGAAACGGATCTGTTTGGCGACAAGCTGAAAGAATTATTCCCGATCATCGATGCAGACTGCTCTGACTCCGGTTCTTTTGATTCGGTACTTGAGTTCATGCTGCTGTCTGGCCGCTCGCTGCAAGAGTCGGTCATGATGATGATTCCTGAGGCCTGGCAGTCTGATGTCAACATGCCGCAGGACAAGAAAGATTTCTACGAATTCCACAGTGCACTGATGGAGCCATGGGATGGCCCGGCTTCTATCGTGTTCTCTGATGGTCACTATATTGGTGCCGTACTGGACCGTAACGGTCTGCGTCCAAGCCGCTATTACGTCACACATGACGACAAGGTCATCATGGCCTCGGAAGTGGGTGTGGTAAAAGTGGATCCGGCCAACGTCAAGCTGAAAGGCCGCCTGCAGCCTGGTCGTATGTTCCTGCTCGATTTTGAACAGGGTCGTCTGATCCCTGACGAAGAGCTGAAACATGACATCGCTGGCAAGCGTCCTTACGGTGAATGGTTGGGTAACCAGAAGATCACCCTGGACATGCTGTCTGACGGTAACGAATCGCATTCCCTGGATTCTGACAATGTGTTGTCACGCATGCAGGCCTTCGGTTACACCACCGAGACCATGCAGTTCATGTTGCTGCCTATGATTACCCAGGCTCGTGACCCGCTGGGTTCCATGGGTAACGATTCGGCACTGGCCTGTCTGTCTGACAAGCCGCGCATGATGTATGACTACTTCAAGCAGTTATTTGCCCAGGTGACCAACCCGGCGATTGACTCGATCCGTGAAGAAGTTGTGATGTCGCTGAAATGCTTCATTGGTCCAGAGGGCAACCTGCTGGAGACCACTGAGCAGCACGCGCACCGACTGAGTCTGGAACACCCGATTCTGACCAACAAGCAGCTGCAGACTATCCAGCACATGGATCACAATGGTCTGCGCAGCAAAGTGGTTGATATCACGTATGAAATTGGCGGTAGCGAAGGCCTGCAAGGCGCGCTGGACCGTGTCTGTGCCGAAGCCAGCCAGGCGATTGCCGATGGCTATGCCTTCGTCATTCTGTCCGATCGTGGTATCGGCAAAGAGCGTGCAGCCATCAGCGCCCTGGTAGCCTGTGGCGCCGTTCACCATCACCTGATCAAGCGTCATGAGCGCACCAAGATCGGTCTGATCCTGGAAACCGGTGAAGCGCGCGAAGTGCATCACCACTGCCTGCTGGTCGGTTATGGCGCTGATGCCATCAACCCGTACCTGGCTTTTGAGGCGCTGTGGCAGGCACAGCTCGATGGCCTGCTGGGTGACAAGTACAATACCGAAGACAAGCTGGTTGCTGCCTACAAGAAAGCCGTCGCCAAGGGCATGCTGAAAGTCATGGCCAAGATGGGTATTTCTACACTGCAGTCCTACCGCGGTGCGCAGATCTTCGAAGCCGTGGGTCTGGCAACAGACGTTATTAACCGCTGTTTTGTGGGTACCGCAAGCCGAGTTCAGGGTCTGAACTTCCCTGCCCTGGTTGAAGAAACCGAGCGTCGTCACCGTCTGGGCTTCCCGGAAAAAGACGAAAACCGCATTCCGGTGCTCAACAACCCGGGTGATTTCCACTGGCGTAGCGGTGGCGACAGCCACATGTGGGACCCGACGGCGATCTTTAATCTGCAGAATGCGGCGCGTACCGGTAGCAAAGATGCCTACTATGCCTTTGCCAAGTACACCAATGAGCAGACCACCAAAGCCTGTACGCTGCGTGGCCTGTTGAAGTTCCGCGCTGACCAGAAAGCGATTCCGCTGGAAGAAGTGGAGTCTGCCAAGGATATCGTAAAGCGTTTCGCAACCGGTGCCATGAGCTTTGGTTCTATTTCGCAGGAAAGCCATGAATCACTGGCAGTCGCCATGAACCGACTGGGCGGCAAGTCCAACACCGGTGAAGGTGGTGAGGATCCGATTCGATTCAATGCGCTGCCTAATGGCGATTCCAAGCGTTCTTCAATCAAGCAGGTAGCGTCAGGCCGTTTCGGTGTGACCACCTGGTACCTGGCTAACGCTGACGAGATTCAGATCAAGATTTCACAGGGCGCCAAGCCGGGTGAAGGTGGTGAGCTGCCTGGCCGCAAGGTGGATGAGCAAATCGCTCGTATCCGTCACTCCACGCCGGGTGTGGGCCTGATTTCGCCACCGCCTCACCACGATATTTATTCGATTGAGGACATGGCGCAGCTGATTCACGACCTGAAGAACGCTAACCGTCAGGCGCGTATCTCCGTGAAGCTGGTATCTGAGATCGGCGTCGGCACGATTGCTGCCGGTGTGACCAAAGCGAAAACCGATCACCTGGTTATCGCCGGTCACGATGGCGGTACGGGGGCATCACCGCTGACCTCGATCAAGCACGCTGGCCTGCCCTGGGAGCTGGGTGTGGCCGAGACTCACCAGACGCTGGTGATGAACAACCTGCGTTCACGTGTGGTGCTGCAGACCGACGGTCAGCTGAAAACCGGCCGTGACGTTGCTATCGCTACATTGTTGGGCGCGGAAGAGTACGGTTTTGCGACTGCACCGCTGATTACCCTGGGCTGTATCATGATGCGTAAGTGTCACTTGAATACCTGTCCGGTCGGTATCGCCACACAGGATCCTGAGCTTCGCAAGAAGTTCAAAGGTCAGCCAGAGCACGTGGTCAACTACCTGTTCATGGTGGCTGAAGAAATGCGTGAAATCATGGCCAGCCTGGGTGTGCGCACTATCAATGAAATGGTGGGCCGCGTTGATCTGCTGGAAAGCGATATTGCGATTAACCACTGGAAATCCAAAGGCCTGGATCTGAGCATGATTCTGACGCCTGCCAAAGCTGTGTTCCCGAACACGGGTACCTACGCGATGATGGCGCAGGATCACGGTCTGGACAAAGCGCTGGATAACCAGATCATCAAACTGGCTGCACCTGCGCTGGACAAGGGTGAGAAGGTCAACATTGAATTACCGGTGATCAACATTAATCGTGTTGTTGGTACCATGTTGTCAAATGAGGTCGCCAAGCGTTACGGCGAAGAGCTGTTGCCCGAAGATACCATCAACATCAAGTTGAACGGTTCTGCGGGGCAGAGTCTGGGTGCCTGGTTGGCGAAAGGTATCACGATCACCGTTGAAGGCGATGCCAACGACTTTGTCGGTAAAGGCCTGTCTGGCGGCAAGATCGTTGTCTACCCGCCCAAGAACAGCAGCTTCAAGGCAGAAGAGAACATCATTGCCGGTAACGTGAACCTGTACGGTGCGACCGGTGGTGAAGCCTACTTCCGCGGTATCGTGGCTGAGCGTTTTGCCGTTCGTAACTCTGGCGCCAGCGCTGTAGTCGAAGGCATTGGTGATCACGGTTGTGAATACATGACGGGTGGTCGTGTGGTTATCCTGGGTAAAACCGGCCGTAACTTCGGCGCAGGCATGAGCGGCGGTGTTGCTTATGTTCTGGATAAGGACAAGGACTTCGAGCGTCAGTGCAATCTGGAGTCCTATGAGCTGGAGCCAGTGGTTGATGACGCTGATAAGGAAGAGCTGAAACGTCTGATCAGCAACCACGAGGCTTACACCGGTTCGACCGTGGCACGTGAACTGCTGGATAACTGGGAATCGTCACTGGGCCAGTTTGTCAAAGTGATGCCGACTGACTACAAGCGCGTACTGGCAGAATTGGCTGCCAAGGCAAAAGCCGAAACCGCGTCAGTCTGATACGAACAAAATTGCACAAGAATAGGTTTAATCATGGGTAAACCAACTGGTTTTAAAGAATTCGAGCGCAGCACGGTGCCATACCGTGCGCCTGCGGAGCGACTTCTTGACTACAAGGAAATCTATACCGCACCGGCGGATGAGCACCTGGCTACACAAGGCGCTCGCTGCATGGATTGTGGTGTACCGTTCTGTCAGTCTGAAAATGGCTGTCCGGTCTACAACCTGATTCCGGAGTGGAACGATCTGGTCTACAAAGGTCAGTGGCGTGAAGCGCTGGATCGCCTGCACAAAACGAACAACTTCCCGGAGTTTACCGGCCGCGTCTGTCCGGCCCCGTGTGAAGGTTCCTGTGTACTGGGCATCAATGAGCCAGCGGTCACGATCAAGAACATTGAAAACGCCATCATCGACAAAGGCTTCGAGCAAGGCTGGGTAACGGCGAACGCACCGAAATTCCGCACGGGCAAAAAAGTTGCCGTGGTCGGTTCCGGTCCTGCCGGACTGGCTGCTGCGGCGCAGTTGAACCAGGCTGGTCATGAAGTGACTGTCTATGAGCGAGCTGACCGTATTGGTGGTCTGCTGATGTACGGCATCCCGAACATGAAGCTGGAAAAAGACGTGGTCGATCGTCGCGTTAAACTGCTGGAAGCCGAAGGCGTGAAATTCCAGACTAACGCTGATGTTGGCGGCGAAGGCGAAAATGCCATCGACGTTAAGACATTGCTCAATGACGTTGATGCGCTGCTGATGGCTACCGGTGCAACGACGCCTCGTGACCTGAAAATCAACGGTCGTGAAGGTGATGGTGTGCATTACGCGATGGAGTTCCTGACTGCCAATACGCGTAGCCTGCTGGATTCCAACCTGGAAGATGGTAACTACATCAGTGCCAAAGACAAGAACGTGATTGTGATTGGTGGTGGTGATACCGGTACGGACTGTATCGCAACATCGCTGCGTCATGGTTGCAAGTCACTGGTTAACTTCGAGATTATGCCCAAGCCGACCCTGGATCGTCCGGCTGACAATCCCTGGCCGCTGTGGCCGCGTATCCACCGTGTGGATTACGGTCATGAAGAAGCCGCTTACCGTGATGGCGAAGACCCACGTACTTACTCGATCAGTGGTAAAGAGTTTGTTCGTGATGCTAACGGTAAACTGCTGGGTATTAACACCGTTGAAGTGGATGCCAACTTCAAGGAAGTGCCTGGTACCACCCAGTTCTGGGAAGCAGACCTGATTCTGTTGTCCATGGGCTTCCTGGGGCCAGAGCACTATGTCAGCAATCCGCTGAACCTGGATCTGGATGGTCGGTCGAACTATCAGGCCGAATACAAGGATTTCCGCACCAGCCACCCGAAAGTCTTTGCCGCCGGCGACTGTCGCCGTGGTCAGTCATTGGTCGTACGTGCCATTGATGAAGGACGTCTGGTAGCCGACAAAATTGATGCTTTCCTGTCAGTTTGACAGGTGATTCAGCACAAACACGCTGACTTGCGGTCAGTTTATACAAAAAGCCGATACAGAACGCTCTGTGTCGGCTTTTTTGCATAATCCCTGTGCTAAACTCGAAGCATGAGCGAATCGGTCCTTAAACTGCACGATGTCTGTAAACGCTACGGCGATTTCACAGCAGTCGACAACATCAGCCTGAGCATTCCCAAGGGTTCCGTGTATGGTTTTCTTGGTCCCAATGGTGCCGGCAAAACCACCACGATTCGCATGATTCTCGATATTATCCGACCCGATACCGGCCAGATCGAAGTGCTGGGTTCCCCCTCTGCCATGAATGTACGTCATCGCATCGGCTACCTGCCTGAAGAGAAAGGCCTTTATAAGAAGATGAAGGTCTGGGCGATTATTGCCTACTTTGGCACGTTGCAAGGATTGTCGCGCAAACAGGCGCGCAGCAAGGCCTTTGAATTGCTGGAACGTTACGGACTGAGCGATTTTGCCAACTCGGCGATTGAGTCGCTATCCAAAGGCATGGGGCAGAAAGTCCAGGTACTGGCGTCAATTGTTCACGAGCCTGAACTGGTCATTCTCGACGAGCCATTCTCCGGCCTGGACCCGGTTAACCAGGAAGTGCTGGAGCAACTGATCCGAGACCTCAGTGATAACGGCCAGACGGTGATATTTTCAACGCATGTGATGCAGCATGCAGAACGGCTTTGTGAGCGCTTGCTATTGATCACCAAGGGACGAAAAGTCTTTGATGGTACCGTTGCCGATGCGCACGCGATTATCCCGCGCCGGATCGTGCTGGAAACCTGTGAATCAGTGGATTCCCTGCAAGGCATTGATGGTGTGCTTTCTATCAATCGCCTGCCGCCGGACCTGACGGGCCGGCCACCAGGAAGTTGCCAGTGGGAGCTGTATGTCCGGGAACAGGCCGATCCGCAGGAAATTCTGCAACACTGCTTCAGTAATGGTGTGACCTTGAGTCGTTTCGATTTTACCCAGGCCAGCCTGCATGATGTCTTTATGCACCTGGTCGGCACGGAGGCCCGGGAGCACAAGTTCCGCTAATATCATGACGATGCGTGTAACCCTGCTAATTGCCAATCGCGAGTATCTGGAGAACGTCAAAACCAAAGGGTTCTGGCTGGGTGTGTTATTGGTGCCGCTGATTTTCTTTGGCATTTTCTACTTGTCCAGTCGTCTGGCGACGGCTACCCCCACCCGTTACTTCGTCCTGGTCGATCAGAGTGAACAGTATGCCAGTGCGGTTGACGCAGCGATCCAGCGGGAGCACCAGCGCCATGTCATGCAGGACTTTATGGCGTACCTTCAGGAAAACCGGCAACAGACCGCTGGCACGACGCTGCCGCAGACCAGCAACAACCGGCTGAATGAGCTGATTGATGATTTTGGCAACGATGAAGTCAGTGCCCTGGATGGCTGGGTGGAAGGTGGCGGGCTGGATATGGCCTTGCAAATGGCGCGCCCTTATCTGCGTGAAGATGCCCCGCCATTTGAGGAGCCACGCCCGCAGTTTATCCAGGCAGAGATACCTTCGGGAATTGATACTTCGGCAAGTCCGGGTCAGATTGTGGAACAGATGCGCCCTTATCTGGCTGATGAGCGACGGCTCAATGTAGACGGTGAGAGAGTGCCCCTGTTTGCCCTGATTCTCATCCCGGAGGACGTCAATGAGGACATCGTTCGCCCTGACTCGCTGCAGACATTAATGACCGACAACAATGCGCCGCGTGGTGTTCAGTACTGGACAGCCAACCTGACCGATACGCGTCTGTCCAATGCCATCCAGACCAGCCTCAACGACGCCATCCGCCAGCAGGAATACGCCAGCCGCGGTATCAATATTCAGCAGGTCAGAGCCGTGCAGCGCACCCGTATGCCGGTCAGTCAGCTTGATCCTAACAAGGCGGAGGGTGAAGAAGCGGTGAGCTTTGCAGATACCTTCCGGCAGTGGGCACCGATGGGTTTTGTCTATCTGATTTTCATCTCCTTGATGCAAAGCGTGCAATATTTGCTTAGCAATACCATTGAAGAGAAGTCCAACCGGATTATTGAAGTGCTGCTGGCCTCAGTAACGCCCAGTGAGTTGATGATGGGTAAACTGCTGGGCATTGGCGCCACGGGTATCACCACCATTGTGGCCTGGATTGCCTCGTTCTTTGTTTTCCTGCAGGTGTACCAAAGTGTGGAAACCGCCATGCTGGTGGACATCCTTGATGTGCTGCTAAGTTCGGAACTCCTGCCATATTTCGTGTTCTACTATCTGTGCTGTTATGCCCTGTACGCCGGGATATTTCTGGCCATTGGCAGCCTTTGTAACACCCTGAAAGAAGCGCAGAGTCTGATTATGCCGTTGATGCTGGTGCTGGTTGTGCCGGTATTGACCATGAGTTTTGTGGCCCAGGACCCCAATGGCACCATGGCCCGTATTATGTCCTGGATTCCACTGTTTACGCCGTTCACCATGATGAACCGGGCTGCGGCGCAACCACCGATGGTGGATATTGTTGGCACCACCATTGTGCTGCTGATATGTATAGTCGCAGTGCTCTGGCTGTCAGGCCGGATTTTCCGACAGGGGATTTTGCGTACCGGTCAGCCGCCTCGAATTGTCGAGTTGTGGCGCATGATACGCCGACGAGGCCAGCAATAATGGTGAGCGAAAATGAGTGATGTACGCCCACGCACGTCAAAAGAAGTGATGGAACGACGCGGCTTCATGGCGGTCCTTGCGCTGGTAAGCCTGGCGTTTGTACTGGTCATATTACCGTTCTGGAGTGCCATATTCTGGGCATGTGTCATGAGCTTGCTGTTTAATCCGTTGCAGCGCCGATTGGTCCAGCGGCTGAATGGGCGGCACTCCCTGGCTGCTTTCATTACCCTGATCACCGGTTTGATTTTGGTGGTGATACCAGTGATTGCCATCCTGTTTGGCTTTATTCGTGAAGGGGTGGGTCTCTATCAATCGATTGAAAGCCAGGAAATTAACCCGGCCGCCATTCTTGAACGCATCGGCAATGCCGTCCCGATTATTCCTGAGCTGATGCAGCGTTTTGGTATCGATACCAGTAATTTGCGTGAATACCTCAGTAATTCGGCGATCAGTCTCAGCCGGTTGTTGTCTCAGGAAGCGCTGAGCCTGGGGCGTAATACGGTCAGCTTTACGCTGGGGCTGGGCATGATGCTGTATCTGAGTTTCTTTCTGTTGCGCGATGGTGAGTCCATTGTCAGCTGGATGCGTAATGCACTGCCGATGAGTGAAGATCGGCGTCAGTTATTGTTCAATAAATTTGTGGAAGTGTCCCGTGCTACCGTGAAAGGTAATCTGGTTGTGGCCATTGTGCAGGGCGCGCTGGGTGGGCTGATCTTCTGGATTCTCGGCATTTCGGCGGCATTGCTCTGGGCGGTGATCATGGCATTCCTGTCACTGGTGCCGGCCGTCGGTGCGTCGCTGGTGTGGATACCCATGGCTGTGTATCTCTATGCTACCGGTGACTGGGGGGCTGCCACGGTGCTGGTCATTTATGGTGCAGTGGTCATCGGGTTGGCGGACAATGTGTTGCGCCCAATTCTGGTAGGTCGGGATACCAAGCTGCCCGACTACCTGGTGCTGTTTTCTACCCTGGGCGGCATTAGCATTCTAGGGATTAACGGCTTTGTCATCGGGCCGCTGATCGCAGCGCTTTTCCTCAGTTTCTGGGCAACTTTTGCAGAAGAATTCAACAGTTCATCCTGAAACGCTGCATAGCGCGTCACACTGCGTTAAAATAGCGTCATTTGAGGGAGTTCTGCGTGAATAACAGTCAAATCAGTTTTATTGGTGCCGGCAATATGGCGACCAGCCTGATCCACGGCCTGCTGGCCAAGGACGTGCCTGCCAATAACATTCACGCCACCGACATTGATACTGACAAGCTGGCACAGCTTTCCGCTGATACCGGTATCCGGACCGGTTCACTTGAGGATGTCGCCACAGCGGCTGACGTGGTCGTGCTGGCGGTCAAGCCCCAGGTCATGGAATCAGCCTGCGAATCGTTAAAGCCCTTGCTGAAGTCTGGCTCACTGGTAATTTCTATTGCTGCCGGTGTCACACTGGCCTCCCTGGCACGCTGGCTGGGCGATAGCCAGGCACTGGTGCGCTGCATGCCAAACACCCCGTCACTGGTGGGCTGTGGTGCAACTGCCCTTGTTGCCAATGCTGAATGCAGTAAACAGCAAAAGGCATTATCCGGGCAGATTCTTGAGGCCGTTGGCATTGCCTGCTGGTTGCAGCAGGAAAATGACATTGATACCGTGACCGCGCTATCGGGTAGTGGCCCGGCTTATTACTTCCTGATGATGGAAGCGATGGAGGCAGCCGCTATCAAGATGGGGCTGGATGCCGATATATCCCGCCAGCTTGCCATTCAGACAGCGCAGGGTGCGGGCAAGCTGGCCGCCAGCAGTGATGTGCCGCCTGCCGAGCTGCGTCGTCGTGTGACTTCACCAGGTGGTACAACTGAGCAGGCGCTGCTCTCCTTTGACCGGGATAATTTTACTGAGATTGTCGAGGCAGCCATGAAGGCTGCCCAGCAACGTGCCGCCGAACTGGCCGGCAACGACTAACCCAACAGGACTGGACAGGATTTAAAAGATGAATGCATTTGGCGATATCGGCGTACTGCTAATAGACACCCTGGGCACTCTGTACATTATGGCAGTGTTGCTGCGCTTCCTGTTGCAGGTCTCGCGAGCCGATTTTTATAACCCGATTACGCAGGTGATTGTCCGTATCACCGACCCTGTTGTGCAGATATTCCGCCGCCTTATTCCAGGTATTGCAGGCATCGACTTTTCTTCTCTGGTTTGTGCGTTGCTGCTGGAGTGCGCAGCCATTGCCGGGATGTTGTTCATCTCCGGTAATTCCATGCCAGCGGTTGGGGCCATTCTGACCTGGTCGATCGCTGGCTTGATCAGCATGATACTGAATATCTATTTCTGGACCTTGTTGATCTCGATCATTTCCAGTTTTATCGCACCGTTTAGTGGTCACCCGGCACTGGTATTGGTACGCCAACTGACTGAACCGGTGATGGCACCTTTCCGACGTATTCTCCCACCGATGGGTGGTCTCGATCTGTCGCCAATTTTTGTTTTTCTGGCATTACAGATTCTGCGCATTTTACTGGTGCAGCCACTGAATGCTCCGGGTTTCGTACCCGGTCTATAATGCAGGACGCAGGAGCCACCGAACATCATGCCTGAGACGATACCGGAAAATTCGGTCGGACTGGTCACTCCCCAGCTTTATCATTTTGACGAGCCGTTGGAATTACGCAGCGGCAAAACCCTGGCAGCCTATGACCTGATGGTTGAGACCTATGGGGAGCTGAATGCGGAGAAAAGTAACGGCATTTTGATTTGTCATGCGCTCAGCGGTGACCACCATGCAGCAGGTTATCACAGCATGGAGGATCGCAAACCCGGCTGGTGGGACAACTATATTGGCCCCGGTAAACCGATTGATACCAATCATTTTTTTGTGGTCTGCCTGAATAATCTGGGCGGTTGTGCAGGAAGCACCGGCCCGGCATCGATTAATCCGGAAACAGACACCTGGTACGGCCCCGATTTTCCTGTTGTGACTGTACGTGACTGGGTCAAGAGTCAGGCGCGACTGGCTGACCGGCTGGGTATTGAAAAATGGGCGGCAGTTATTGGTGGCAGTCTCGGTGGCATGCAGGTCATGCGCTGGTCGATCAGTTATCCAGAGCGTGTTGGGCACGCCATTATGATGGCTGTGGCGCCAAAACTGTCTGCACAAAATATTGCTTTCAACGAAGTGGCGCGGCAGTCGATTACCGCTGATCCGGATTTTTACGAAGGTCGCTACCGCGATCATGACACCTTGCCGAAAAAGGGTGTGATGCTGGCACGTATGGTAGGCCATATTACCTATCTGTCTGACAGCGCCATGCGCGAGAAATTTGGCAAAGCATCAGACCAGTTGAAACAGGCCTCACTGAACCTGGGTCGCGATCTGCGTAAAGGTAAGTTGAGTTTCGGTTTTGATGTCGATTTTCAGGTGGAAAGCTACCTGCATTATCAAGGCGAGCGTTTCTCGGAGACCTTTGATGCCAATACGTATTTGCTGATGACCAAGGCGCTCGATTATTTTGATCCCAGCGTTGATTACGATGGCGATCTGAGTAAAGCGTTTGCCAATAGTGATTGCAAATTTCTGTTGTTCTCATTCAGTACGGACTGGCGCTTTCCACCCGCACGCACGCGAGAAATTGTGACTTCGCTGCTTAAGGCAGGCAAAGAAGTGAGTTATCTGGAAATTGATGCAGACCAGGGGCATGATGCTTTCCTGTTACCAGTGCCACGTTACCAGACAGCATTGAAAACCTACCTTGAGCGGGTACACAGGGAGGTGACTGCAGATGCGTCCTGATCTGGCGATTATTCAAAAATGGATCGAACCGGGCAGCCGGGTGCTCGATCTGGGTTGTGGTGATGGCACCTTGCTGTCCTATCTGCAAAACGAGAAACAAATCCATGGCATTGGTCTGGAAATTGATGAAGATAAAATGAATGCCTGCCTGGGTAAAGGCGTCAATGTGATTCAGCAGGATCTCAACAAAGGCCTGGATAATTTTGAAACGGGCAGTTTTGATACTGTGCTGCTGACGCATACCTTGCAAGCGGTACGTTACCCGGACCTGCTGGTCAAAGAAATGCTGCGCATTGGCAAGAACTGCATCGTCACTTTTCCAAATTTTGGTAACTGGCGTAGCCGGGGCTATCTGGCATTCAAAGGCCGTATGCCGGTATCGGATTTTATGCCCTACCAGTGGTATGACACACCGAATATTCATTTCTGTACCGTAAAAGATTTTGACGAGTTCTGTCAGGCGCACGACATTGATGTGCTGACCCGAACGGTCGTGGATTACAATCATCGTCACCGGCAACTGATTCGCCTGTTTCCGAACCTGCTGGGTGAGATTGCCATTTATCACTTTACTCGAAAGAATGGCGAGGCAGCCTCATGAGCGACAATCGCATCGTACTGGCTAGTGGTAATCAGGGGAAGTTGCGCGAGCTGCAGTCAATGCTGGCGCCAACTGGCTTTGACGTCGTGGCACAGTCTGAATTTAATGTCTCTGATGCGGATGAAACCGGATTAACCTTTATTGAAAACGCCATCATCAAAGCACGTCATGCGGCTAAAGTTACCGGGTTGCCGGCATTGGCTGATGATTCCGGACTGGCTGTTGATGCGCTCGGTGGCTCACCGGGTATTTACTCGGCGCGTTACGCTTCTGATCTGTTCCTGATTGAAGAGTGGGAACAGATGTCCCGTGAATTGCGCGATCATGCCAATAACGAAAAACTGCTGGCTCTGTTGGGACGTAAAGCAAGCGAGCCTTCGCAACGCAGTGCCGCTTTCCATTGTGTGCTGGTTTATCTGCGCCATGCCAATGACCCTGTGCCGATTGTTTGCCATGGCAAGTGGCAGGGAACCATTCAACAAGCTGCCGCCGGTCAGGGTGGGTTTGGTTATGATCCCTTGTTCTTTGTGCCAGAGCACCAGTGCTCGTCGGCAGAGCTAAGTGCCGAAACTAAGAATGCGTTGAGCCATCGTGGCCAGGCGATAAAGATGCTGCTGGCTGAACTGCAGAAGCAAGCCTGATCATGGGGGAGCCAGTTGACCCACAAAAAGGTGCAGGCAAACCCGGTTCAGCAGCCAATGAGATCAAGCTGACATTGCCGGAAACGGTAGGGCTATACATTCATATTCCCTGGTGCGTTCGTAAATGTCCTTATTGTGACTTCAACTCGCATGAAGTCAAAGTCGCAGGTGCGGTTAATGAGGCGACCCAGGATGCCGAGTTACCCGAACAGGAGTATCTGGCAGCACTGCTGGATGACCTGAAACATGACCTGCCTTATGTGCGAAAGCGCCCGATCAGCAGCATTTTCTTTGGCGGTGGCACACCCAGTCTGATGTCTGGTGCCGGGATGCAGTCGCTGATGGATAGCCTGCGCAAGGTGTTGGCGTTTACCGATGATATCGAAGTGACACTGGAGGCGAACCCGGGGACAGCGGAACGCCAGCGCTTTGCCGACTATTTTCAGGCCGGTATTAACCGCTTGTCTATTGGGGTACAAAGTTTTGATGCCGAGCACCTGAAAGCCCTGGGGCGGATTCACAATCCGGATGATGTATTTCAGGCGGTTGGCTATGCCCGGGATGCTGGCTTCAAACGACTGAACCTGGATTTGATGTACGGATTATCCGGTCAAACGGTGGACCAGGCACTGAATGATTTGCAGACGGCGATTGATCTGCAGCCGGAGCACATATCCTGGTATCAGCTGACCATTGAGCCAAACACGGCTTTCTACAAACACACACCGGTGCTGCCGGATGAGTCGACCCTGATTGCCATTCAGGATGCGGGGTTGGCGTTACTGGCTGACAACGGTTATCAGCGCTATGAAGTGTCTGCCTTTGCCAAGCCCGGTGAAGCCTCGCGTCACAATATCAATTACTGGCAGTTCGGCGACTACCTGGGCATTGGCGCGGGCGCCCATGGCAAAATGACACAACCTCACCGACGTCGTATCCTGCGACTTCGCAAGCGCCGTCAACCAGATCATTATCTGGCCGCGGCCAAACACAGCCTGTCACAACAGGATGCTAACCTGCTCAACCGTTACCCTTACCTGGCTGACGCCATGCCAGTGGAACCACAGGAATTGCCGTTGGAGTTTCTGATGAATGCCCTGCGTCTCAAAGCCGGGTTCAGCCGTTCGCTGTACACGCAGCGGACCGGGTTGCCATTTGACAGTATCACTGCAAAGGTAGAGGCTCTGAAGAACAGGCAGCTGTTAACAGAAGAGGACGAGCAGATCACGACCACTGATCTGGGCTACCAGTATCTGAATTCAGTACTGGAAGCGTTTCTTTAAATCGGTTTCTGTACACCATTGGCTGTCAAACACATCGCTATGTTCATGCATGGCGCGATCGTTTCCAGGCGAAGGAGGCAATGATGTCTGAAGAACCCGCTAAGAGCGAATTGCTGGCAGCACAATCCTGTCAACCCTGTCGTCGTGACAGCAAACCATTAAACCAGAAAGAGTTGCCAGCATGGCTGGAGAAATTACCTGACTGGCTGGTGACACACCATGAAGGGGTGCCCCGCCTGCAGCGTGAGTTCCCCTTTGAGGATTTCACCCAAGGCGTTGCTTTTGCTGATCAATTGGCTGCACTGGCCGATGAAAACGACCACCACCCAGAACTGCTGATCAGCTGGGGTTGTGTGTCGGTGCGCTGGTGGACGCACAGTATCAACGGTTTGCATGCAAATGACTTTATCATGGCAGCAAAAACTGATTTACTGTTTGCATCATGACAACATCACATCGACCACAGAGCTTGGGGCTGCTGCATCATTTTGACCAGCTGCTGAGACTTCCCAGCATCAGTTCGACGAATCCCTCAATCGATATGAGCAATCAGCCTGTGGTCGATTACCTGGCTGAGCAGCTATCTGATCGCGGCTTTCAGTGCGAGTTGATGCCTTGTGGGCAGTCAGCCAACGGGGAGGGTGCGGACATTGCGAAGCCAGATGGTAACGGTAATAAAGTTAATCTGCTGGCGACGCTGGGTACGGGGCCAGGAGGACTGGTGCTGGCTGGTCACACCGATACGGTACCCATGAACCCGGAGCTGTGGTCGGTTGATCCACTTCGCATGACCGAGCGTGACGGCAAGCTGTATGGTTTAGGCAGCACAGATATGAAAGGCTTCTTTGCCTTGATCCTGCAGGCCATTGATGAGCTGGATGTTACGGCACTGAAACAGCCCTTGATTGTTCTCGCGACGGCCGATGAAGAGACGTCCATGTCAGGGGCGCGGGAACTGGCGAAAGCCGGGCGGCCCAAAGCCCGTTATGCCGTGATTGGCGAGCCTACCGGCATGCGACCGATTCATGCGCACAAAGGTGTGATGATGGAGACGATACGTCTGGAAGGTCGCAGTGGTCATTCCTCCGATCCTTCGCTGGGCATCAATGCCATGGAGGCCATGCATGATGTGATTGGTGAACTGCTGGTGGTGCGGCGTGAGTTTCAGGACCGCTACCGCAACCCTGCCTTTACCATTAACCACCCAACCATGAACCTGGGCTGTATCCATGGTGGTGATAACCCCAACCGCATTTGTGGGCGTTGTGAGCTGGAGTTTGATATCCGGCTGATGCCGGGTATGGATATTGATGAAACCCGGCTTATTATTGGCAACCGTTTACGTCCGGTGGCAGATCGCTGGGGGGTGCAGTTTGACCTTTCGCCATTGTTTCCCGGCGTACCCGCCTTTGAGGGCCCGGCTGATGGTGCGTTGGCGCTGATGGCTGAGCAGCTGACCGGGCATCGTGCCGAGTCGGTTGCCTTTGGAACAGAAGCACCTTTCCTGCAGCAACTGGGCATGGAAACCATTGTGCTGGGGCCGGGTGATATTGACCAGGCGCACCAGCCCGATGAATATCTGGCGCTCGACCGGGTCCGACCTTGCGTTGATGTGCTTAAGGAACTGATTGGCAAATACTGCCTGCAGTAGCGCCTGATAATGATTTTGTCGGGAATTTCTCCAGCCTTTGCGGCCACTTAGGGTCTGTTTTGTGAATTTGGTGTAGAATAGCGATTATGGAAAATCTCTCTCAATACATCGAATGGTTTCGTCATTCGTCCAGCTACATCAATGCGCACCGCAAGAAAGTGTTTGTGGTCTTGCTGCCCGGTGAAGCGCTGGCGGATGAGAACTTTACCAATATCGTGCATGACATCAGTCTGCTGCACAGTCTGGGCGTCAAGCTCGTGCTGGTGCATGGTGCGCGCCCGCAAATCAGTGAAACGTTGAGCAGCGCTGACATGGCGCTCAGTTATCACAAAGGGTTACGCATCACTGACCCGGATTCACTGCATTTGATCAAGCAGACCGTCGGCGCGATATCGATTGATCTGGATGCGCGGTTCTCAATGGGGCTGGCCAACTCGCCAATGCACGGCGCAGATATCAAAGTCAGTCGTGGCAATTTTATTACGGCCCGGCCACTGGGTGTGATCGATGGGGTCGATTTTTCCCTGACCGGCGTGGTGCGTCGTGTGAACGCAGCGGCTATTCAGCAGCATTTGGACAAGAACAACATCGTTCTGTTGTCCAACCTGGGGTACTCACCCACAGGTGAGGTTTTTAACCTCTCAGCGGAAGATATTGCCACCGAAGTGGCGATTGCCATGAATGCTGAAAAACTGATTCTGTTTATTCCGCAAGATGGCATTATGCGAACCGATAAGAGTCTGGCCAGTACGCTAAGCCCGGTGGATGGTAAACATCTGCTGGAGCAGATGCCGGATGACGACCCGCAAGCCAAAAATGGCGTGCGCGAGTCACTGGCCGCTGCCGTGAAAGCCAGCAGTCGAACGGTACACCGCTGCCATCTGATTAACTTTGCCAACAACGGCGCATTGATTGAAGAACTGTTCACCCGGGATGGTAACGGCACATTGGTGTCTCGCGATAACTTTGAGTTATTGCGACAGGCGACCATTGACGATGTGGGTGGCATCCTGGAGCTGATTTCGCCGCTGGAAGAAGCCGGTATTCTGGTGCATCGCTCACGCGAGTTGCTGGAAGCAGAGATTGAGTACTTCAAGGTGATTGAGCTGGAGGGTACCATAATCGCCTGTGCCGCGATTTATCCGTTGGATGAAAATTGTGGTGAGATTTCCTGCATAGCTATTCATCGAGACTATCAGGAAAGTGGGCGAGGTGACCACCTGTTGCGGGCGCTGGAAAGAGAGGCGCGCAAGATGGGGCTGGATACCGCGATTGTGCTAACCACGCAAACAGCACACTGGTTCCTGGAGCGTGGTTTCGAGCCGCTGGCAATCGGTGACTTGCCCATCAAAAAGCAGGAAATGTATAACTACCAGCGGAACTCAAAAGCCTTCAAAAAACGATTGAGCTGAGTGATCGCGTAAACAAGGATTACAACCGTGACTGACGCCCTCTTCCTCACTTTTGTGTTTCTGGCAGCGGGTGTTATCGCGGTTCCGATTGCTTCCGCCTTAAAGCTCGGCTCTGTGTTGGGCTACCTGATTGCTGGTATCGCTATCAGTCCTATCCTTTCCCTGTTTAATGTAGATGTGGTTTCCCTGCAGCACTTCGCTGAGTTTGGCGTGGTGATGATGCTCTTCCTGGTTGGCCTGGAGCTTGAACCCAAACTACTTTGGGATATGCGCATGCGCCTGTTGGGCCTGGGCGGGTTACAGGTAGGTCTCACTACACTGGCGGTGATGGGTGTCGCGTTGTGGTTTGGACAATCATGGTCGATTGCACTGGCCATTGGACTGGTTTTCTCACTTTCTTCTACCGCGATTGTACTGCAGACCTTTAACGAAAATGGTCTGATGAAATCCGATGGTGGGCAGGCGGGTTTTTCCGTGCTTCTGTTCCAGGATATTGCCGTCATTCCCATGCTGGCATTGCTTCCCTTGCTGGCGATTCCGGAGCTCACAAGTCACGCTCATGACGCCGCTGATCATGGCGCGGGCATGAGTCTCGTGGATGGCCTGAGTGCCCTGGAAACCGCACTGGTGACCTTCGGCGCCGTTGCCATTGTCGTCGTTGGCGGCAGTCAGTTAACACCGGTCCTGTTCCGGTTTATATCACTGGCCCGGTTGCGTGAACTCTTTACCGCTTCGGCATTGGCGCTGGTGGTGGGTATTGCCCTGCTGATGTCGCTGGTTGGACTGTCACCGGCACTGGGTACCTTTCTGGCCGGTGTCGTGCTGGCCAACAGTGAATACAGACACGAGCTTGAATCCGATATAGAGCCTTTCAAAGGGCTGTTGCTGGGTCTGTTCTTTATGACTGTGGGTGCGGGTATTAATTTTACGCTGCTGAGTGAAAATCTGGCTGCCATTCTGGGATTGACGCTGGCGCTGATTGTCATAAAGGTGGCGATCATTTACGGCGTGGCTCGCCTGTTTGGTTTGCGTGGCAGTAATTTGTGGCTGGTTTCCCTGACACTGGCCCAGGCCGGTGAGTTTGGGTTTGTGCTGTTGTCATTCACGGTTGCCAATGGTGTGATTCCCGAGAATATTGCAGATCAATTGCTGTTAATCGTGGCACTTTCCATGTTGCTGACACCGCTGCTTTACATAGTCTATGAACGATTGATACTGCCACGATATGCCCATCTGAATGAACGTGAAGCTGATGCTATTGATCAGAAATGCAATGTCATTATTGCCGGGCATGGTCGTGTTGGAGGTATTGCCAACCGAATGCTGCGCGGCGCCGGTTACAAGACGACCGTTATTGACTACAGTTCTGCTCAACTGGAAATGCTGCGTGCTTATGGGTTTGAAATCTATTATGGCGATGCCACGCGCCCCGACCTGTTGCATGCAGCAGGTATCGAGGAGGCTAATTTGTTGGTCATTGCTATTGACGACAAACAAAAAATCACCGAGATGGCCTGGCATGTCATTCATCATCACCCTAAGGTGCACGTGGTTGCACGGGCTGTCGACAGGCACCATGTCTACGATTTATGGGCAGTCGGCTGTCGGGATATTATTCGTGATACCTTTGATAGCTCGGTGCGTATGGGTCGATCTGCGCTGATTGCGATGGGTATGACAGAAGATGATGCTTTCCAGGCTGCCGGCATTTTTGAAAAAGTCGATAGGCGATTCATGCGTGAAATGGCTGACCTGTATCGTCCTGATATTCCCTCGCATGAGAATCCGGAATATGTGGCCAAGGTGAAAGAGTTGTCTGCGACCTGGGCGGAGCAATTAGGGGCCAGGGAAAAAGAATGATCGTTTTGATCGTCACAACTCGATAGACAGGCTTCATCCATGTGAAAGATCCACACGATTGCCTGGGTCGTATTCTGTAATGTACTAACCCATTTGAGCTGTAACCATTAGATGATGGCATAGGGCTGAAACGGGCTGCAACGGTCTAAGCTGCTGCTGTCAAAGTCACTACTGCCTGAGGAGCCTCATGTACTTTCAGGATCATAACGCATTTGCAAAAGCACTCATATTACCCTCTTTATGGCTGACCATGATCATGTCTGCCGGGCAAGTTATTGCCCAGCATGATAATTCTGACCAGGCTGTCGCTACCTTTGCCGGCGGCTGCTTTTGGTGTATGGAGCCTCCTTTCGATGAGCTGGAAGGTGTCTCTTCAACCATTTCCGGTTACATCGGTGGGCATGTAGAGAATCCCAGCTACGAACAGGTGACCACGGGGCGGACCGGTCATGCAGAAGCCATGCAGGTTACCTATGACCCTGAAGTGGTCGATTATGCAACGCTGCTGGATGTGTACTGGCAAAATATTGATCCACTGGATAGCGGAGGCCAGTTCTGTGATCGGGGTTCTTCGTATCGCAGTACGATCTTTGTCCATACCGCTGAGCAGCGGGAGTTGGCAGAAGCTTCAAAGCAGGAGATTGTCGCCTCAGGTCAGCTCAATGGCGAAATTGTAACGCCGATTGAAGAGGCGACAACCTTTTATCCGGCCGAAGAGTACCATCAGGATTATTATGAGAAGAATCCACTGCGTTATCGTTTCTATAAATGGAATTGCGGGCGAGAGCAGCGACTGGAAGAAGTCTGGGGTGAGAACTGATACTTTGGTTTATTGATCGGCGATGCGATGGAGCCGATTGGCCTGCTTGCGCAATGCATCTTTCAATGACTGCGGCGCCAACACGGTAAAATCCACTGGCATCATCGCCAGCCAGCGGGCAAACCAGTCGATGCTGTCGGTTTGGGTTTCCATCAGCAAGCCGTTTTCCACCTCACGAAACATATCCACTGAGCAGGGGTGAAACCCCAGGAAATCGACCACTTCCTCAGGCTGACAATGAATCAGAACGGAGACGGCTGAGTTGCCCGGCAGATTGTTGAGACTGTCGGTGAGGTGCTTGGCGGCATCAAAATCACGCGGGCGGATAAAGACTTCCGGGCAAAGTGTGACCTTGCTGATTCGATCGAGTCGAAAGGTGCGCAATGCTTGCCGTAGGTGGCAGTAGCCACCGATGTACCAGCGTCCTCTCCTGAACACCAGTCCATAGGGATCAATTTCTCTGGGGAGCGGCTCACGATCAGGTGCCTGGTATACCAGTGAGACCCGGCGTTCCTGTTGCACACCGTTGGTCAGCAGCAGCAGGCTTTTGTCATCATAGCGGGCCTGGCTTTGTGGCAGGACGATGCGAGTCGTCTCGCTGATGCTACGCACTCGACGTTTAAGCCTTTCTGGCATGACGCGCTCCAGTTTGGCTTCCACGCTGCTAATGGCCGGAGCCGCATCATCCAGTCCCAATTGTCTGGCGGCCAGTAACCCGAGCACTATGGCCAGGGTTTCCTCATCATTGAACATCAATGGTGGCAGTTTGTAACCGGGTATCAGGCTGTAACCGCCATACCGTCCCTGCTCTGTCATCACGGGTACCCCTAAGGTTTCCAGTACCGTGATATAGCGTCGGACCGTGCGCCGATCGACATGCAGCCGCTCTGCAATCTCGTGCCCGCTTAGCCTGGTGTTGGCCTGGAGCAGCTCCAGCAGAGCGAGTACACGGGTGGTGGGGCCTGACATGAGACGACCTTCTGTTATTCTGGCTCAAAAAATTATGGGACGTTTAGTGTGTTTACTGTTGTTTGAAATATTCTTTCACAATACTAGGGCGGTTTCTGTCCTATTATGGTCGTAATCTCCTGTTTGTCCAATCACAACTGACAAGGAGACAGGCACATGAGTCAACTGATTTTCTACACACACCCCTATTCGCGAGGCAGAACCGTTCGCTGGTTGCTGGAAGAACTGGAGGTGCCCTACGTAGCACGCGTCATGCAGTACGGAACAACAATCAAGTCGGCAGAATACCTGGCCGTTAACCCGATGGGAAAGGTTCCCGCGATTGATGATGGCGTGGTTGTAACCGAGGTGGCGGCTATCTGTACTTACCTGGCTGATAAATACCCAGAGAAAAACCTGGCACCGGCGTTGGATGATCCGGAGCGCGGTAGCTATCTGCGTTGGCTGTTCTTTATTGCCGGCCCCATGGAAATGGCATCAACGGCCCGCGCATATCACTGGAACATCGATCAGGAGAACGCCATGGCGGTTGGTTGTGGCATGATGGATGATACGGTCGATACGCTGGAAAAGGCGCTGCAAGATAAGCCTTATCTGTGCGGAGATCGATTCACGGCCGCAGACCTGCTGCTGGCCAGTTATCTGCATTGGGGACTGCTGCAAAAAACCATTCCGGAACGGGACGTATTCAAGACGTACCTGAAAAAAATGGAGCAACGCCCAGCGGCCATTCGTGCCAATGAGATTGACGACAAGCTGGCCAAGGAACTGGGCTAAAAAGAATTGTATTAAAAGAAGCTGGGTTAAGAAGATAGCCGACAACAAGGACGTTACTGGAAATCTTCTTTGCTGCGTTCGATCTGATTCGGCTGGGGCATCTCTGCGATGCCCTGGCTGACGCTTTGGCAAAAGGCCGCTGACTGCTCATCAGCTTCGCTATCGGTGGAGAACTGTTCAGTTATGTTAGCCACCATGTCACGCGCTACATTAAAACCTTGTGCATCGCCGAGCAGGTCGTTTAACTCTTCCGGGTTATATTGTGCCAGGAATTGTGCGGCTGCCGTGTCGTACTGACTGAGTTTGCCGCGAACATCGTTTTGTTGGGACATGTCCCAGTGCCCCAGCGCTTCACAGTAATCCGCATAAACATTGACGGCATCCACTTCGATGCGCGCCATGGTCAGCATTTGTACCATCATCTGCTCGGTGAGGTCTTCATTATTCACCCAGGCATTCCAGAAAGGCACGACGCTGTTCTGCTCGGCGGGAGTCTGCGCCATGCTTGATGAAGCTCCCATCACCAGGGTGGCAATTATTGCAACATGTCTCAGGGGTGTTTTAATCAGCATAGCTTACTCCAAACAGCATCGAACAAAATATATAGTCTCTCGGTGTTATGCATCCTGTCAGTGAAGCGGTCGGCGCTCCAGTACGACAAAACTGTAATCATAAGGGTTTGTTTCGGATGAACTGAAATCTTCACGCCCCAGTTCTTTCCAGCTCTCCAGCGCAAAATCAGGGAAATAGGCGTCGCCATTGACGTCGGCGTGAACCTGGGTCATGTAGAGTCGGTCAGCATGGGGCAGCGCCAGCTCGTAAATTTGCGAACCGCCCATGACGATGGCCTCTTCGCAGCCTTCTATCAGGCAGACCTTTTCCGCGAGATCGATGGCGGCTTCCAGCGAGGGTACGACTCTGACGCCTTCGATTTGCAGCTCAGTGTTGCGGGATACCACGATATTGGTTCTGCCCGGCAAGGGACGCCCGATCGACTCGTAGGTTTTTCGGCCCATAATGATGGGTTTGCCCATCGTGATCTGTTTGAAATAACGCAGGTCTTCAGGCAGGTACCATGGCAGTGCGTTATTGCGACCGATAACCCGGTTCTGCGACTGTGCCCAGATCAACGCCAGTCGCATTGGCGGTTCGTCTTCTATCTCGCCATCAAAGCCGTCGATCACTTCTTCTTCCGGGGCATTGTCTTTATTTGTTGCGTCTGACGCCATTAATCTATCCTGTGCGCGTTATGCGTTATGCGTTATGCGTTATGCGTTATGCGTTATGCGTTATGCGTTATGCCAGAGCGCCGCCTGTTATTCAGACGGCGACGGGGGCTTTGATGTGAGGGTGCGATTCGTAGCCAACCAGCTCGAAGTCTTCAAAAACGTAATCAAAGATGCTGTCAGGTTTGCGCTTGATATTCAGCGTAGGCAGTGGCAACGGTTCACGCGTCAGTTGCAGGTTGGCCTGTTCCAGGTGATTGCTGTACAGGTGAGTATCGCCACCGGTCCAGATAAAATCTCCGACATCCAGATCACATTGCTGGGCGATCATGTGCGTTAACAGGGCATAGGAGGCGATGTTAAACGGAACGCCCAGGAAGGTATCGGCGGAGCGCTGGTAGAGTTGGCAGGACAGCTTGCCATTGGCAACGTAAAACTGAAACAGGGAATGACAAGGGGGCAGCGCCATTTCATCCACGTAGGCCGGATTGTAGGCAACCACCATGTGTCGGCGTGAATCGGGGTTGTTCCTGATCTGTTCGACGACTTTACTGATCTGATCGACAGACTGGCCGTCTTTGCCCGGCCAGCTGCGCCACTGGAAACCATAGACTGGACCAAGGTCGCCATTCTCGTCGGCCCAGTCATCCCAGATGGAAACGCCGTTCTCTTTCAGGTAACGAATATTGGTGTCACCGCTGAGGAACCAGAGCAACTCATGAATGATGGAGCGCAAGTGCAGTTTTTTTGTGGTCAGTACCGGAAAACCATCCTGCAGATTGAAGCGCATCTGATGGCCGAACACGGATAAGGTGCCGGTACCGGTGCGATCACTCTTTTCTTCGCCTTCACGCAAAATGCGCTGAAGCAAGTCCTGGTACTGTTTCATACAATAATATCCCGCTATGCCTTGTCTTTGCCGTGGTTGTAGCCGTAGTTGGTATCGTACTTGGGCTTGCGATAGGCAATAACCAGCAGTGCGATACCCACAAAAATCATGGGCAATGATAACACTTGTCCCATCGTCAGCCACTCCAGTGCGACAAATCCGATCCAGGAATCCGGTTCGCGGAAAAACTCAACAAAGAAGCGTTGCAGGCCGTAACCCAGGCTGAATAAACCGGAAGCGGCATAGCGAGGCCGGGGTCTGGATGTAAACCACCACACCAGGGCAAACAGCACAACGCCCTCCAGGGCGGCCTGATATAGTTGTGAAGCGTGACGAGGCAGTTCATCCACGTGTGGGAAGACCATGCCCCAGGCCACATCGGTCGGACGGCCCCATAATTCACCGCCGATAAAGTTACCTAAGCGCCCAAAGCCGAGGCCGACCGGTGCCAGTGGCGCGATGAAATCCAGCACCTGGAACCAGGTCTTCTTGTGAACCCGGGCAAATACATAGAAGGCCAGCATGACGCCGAGGAAGCCGCCGTGAAACGACATACCGCCTTCCCAGACGCGAAGCAGCCAGAGTGGATCCTCCAGGAAACGGTCAAAATTGTAGAAAAATACCGATCCCATTCGTCCGCCCAGCACCGCACCCATGGCACCGTAAAACACCAGGTCCGAAAGCTGGGCGTCGCTCCACTGCCCCTCCCACATAGGGGTTTTGGCCCGGTATTTGGCCAGCAGCCAGGCAGCGCTGAAGGCAATAACATACATGATGCCGTACCAGTGCACCTGCAATGGGCCCAGGGAAAAGGCGACGGGATCAATCTGCGGGTAAGTCAACATGCGGGGAGCATCCTTTCAGCCGGATCAGTTTCGGAGTGTTTAACTTGTTCGGGAGGAGCGCAGAAGTCGCTCAACACCGGCGTTATAAAGCGCCATATCAATGCTGGCACGTATACTTTGCGGATCTGACAGGTTCATGACATCTTTGAGTAACGTTTGCGCATCGGCGAGAGTGACTGACCGGATAACGGCTTTCACTTTCAGTAATGTAGATGCATTCATCGACAGGATATCGAACCCCATTGCGACGAGTAACAATGCTGAGGCCGGATCACCAGCCATCTCGCCACAAATGCTGACCGGCTTGCCCTCGGCATGGGCGGCATCGACGACATGCTTCAGTGCATGCAGTACTGCCGGGTGAAATGAGGTATACAGGTCCGCTACCCGCGGGTTGTTGCGATCAACCGCCAGCATATACTGGGTCAGGTCGTTGCTGCCGACGGATACGAAGTCGACCATCTGGCACATGGCGCGGGTCAGGTAGACTGCGGCGGGCAGCTCAATCATGACGCCAATGGGCGGCATGGAGACATCCAGCCCTTCTTCCTGAAGCTCTCGCAGGGCGCGTTTGATAATTTGAATCGAGCCTGTGACTTCCTGCAGATTGGAGACCATGGGCAGCATGATTTGCAGGTTGTCCAGCCCTTCGCTGGCCCGGATCATGGCTCGGGCCTGGGCGATAAAAATCTCGGGGTGATCCAGTGTGACACGTATGCCCCGCCAGCCCAGGAAGGGGTTAGCTTCTTCAATCGGGAAATAGGGCAAAGCCTTGTCGCCACCGATATCCAGGGTGCGCATGGTGACTTTTTTGGGGGCAAACGCCTGTAGCTGTTCCCGATAGATAGCGGCTTGTTCCTGCTCACTGGGAAAGCGCTCTGCCAACAGGAAGGGGACTTCTGTGCGGAACAGGCCAATGCCCTCGGCGCCGTGATCCAGTGACCGGACAACGTCCGACATCAGACCCGTGTTAACCCACAGGCTGACCTGATGGCCGTCCAGGGTGACGCAGGGCTGATTAATAATGCCCTCCAGGCCGCGGATCAGCTCTTCCTCTTCCTTGATGACATCAAGGTAACGCGTTCGCATTTGTTCAGAAGGGTTGCCGTATACCGTGCCACTATAGCCGTCGACGATGACCTGGCGGCCGTCCAGACGACGGTATGGCAGATCGAGCGCACCCATGACGGTGGGAATGCCCATGGTCCGGGCCAGAATCGCGACGTGCGAATTGCCCGAGCCTTTCACGGAAATCAGGCCGACCAGTTTTTCGCGCGGAACTTCCATCAACATGGACGGCGCCAGTTCTTCGCCTACCAGAACAGTTTCATCCGGATATTCACGCGGTTTGTCGTTGTCTGATTCCTGCAGGCAGGACAGTACCCTTGAGCAGAGATCCTTGATGTCAGTGGCTCGCTCGCGCAGATAAGGGTCTTTCATTTGCTCGAATGCTTTGACGTGATCCAGGGCAACTTCTGCGAGCGCGCCCTGGGCCCAATTACCCTGCTGGATCAGTTCGGAGACCTCACGGCCCAGTGCGTCATCGTCAAGCATGCGCAGGTAGACCTCAAACAGGTCTTTTTCCTCGGGGCGGATCTGATCTCCGATGGTGGCGCTTAATTGCCGGATATCGGTGCGTACCTGGTTCAGTGCCCGGGCAAAATCATGCAATTCCGCATTGATATCGGTCACTGTTCTTGTTGGTACCAGGTTCAGGTCGGCGTGCGGGAACACCACTACCGCCTGGCCAATGGCTACACCGGTGGCGCCGGAAATACCGGCAAAGCTGGTATCAGCACGGCGTTGGCCGGAGGGGCTGACACCCTGAATGGCGCCGGATGCTTCTGCCGCGGCAATCACGCCGGCCAGTTGTGCCGACAGTGTGATCAGGAAGGCTTCTTCACCATTGTCAAAACTGCGCTTTTCTTTGTGCTGTACAACCAGCACGCCCAGCACCTTGCGATGGTGAATAATCGGTACGCCGAGGAAAGAGCAAAACTCTTCTTCACCGGTTTCAGACAGGTAATGGTAGGCAGGGTGGGATTGCGCTTCTTCCAGATTGACCGGTTCGGCGTGTCGAGCCACCAGGCCGACCAGGCCTTCATCCAGCTGTAGGCTGACATGCCCGACAGACTCCTGGCGCAGGCCTTCTGATGCCATCAGTACGTGGCAGTTGATGTCGTTATCGAGCAGGTAAACGGAGCAGACCTGAGTGTTCATAGCCTCACGGACCCGCGTTACGATCACTCTGAGTGCCGTTTGCAGATCCCTGGCGGCGTTAACCTCCTGGACAATGTCACGTAACCTGTCGAGCATAGGCAAATTCGTCGTTAGTCGCGGTAACCGCGTGGTTTACTGGTTCGATTTGATATAGCGGTTCAGCGGCTTGATCAGCTGTCGCATGGCCTGGCGATAAACGTCCTTCTTAAAGTCAATCACCTGGCTGAGCGGGTACCAGAAGCTGACCCATTGCCAGTCATCAAACTCGGGCGTCATTTCCGGACAGTTCAGCTTGATGCGTGATTCGTCCCCGCATAAACGCAGCAGAAACCATTTTTGTTTCTGGCCGATACAGACCGGGTTGCTGTTCTGGCGGATATAGTGCTTGGGGAGCTGGTAGTACAGCCAGTCCCGGGTGCTTGCCAGAATCTCAACATCACTGGCATCGAGGCCGACTTCTTCTTTCAGTTCGCGGTACATGGCTTGCTGTAAGCGTTCGCCCTGGCGGATACCGCCCTGGGGGAACTGCCAGGCATCCTGACCGATGCGCTTGGCCCATAACACCTGCCCTTGGGTGTTACAGATGATGATGCCGACATTGGGCCGGAAGCCATTTGCGTCAATCATTCCGAAAGGAGTCCTGCTTAAATGCTTTTCTTGCGCTTGACGGGCTTTGTTCGCGCCGCCTGCGGCTTATTCACTATTTGATAGTCTGGCTTAATGCACTAATACGCCAACACTGCATTGTTTCACAAAAATGGTCAGCAAAAAAGCGCCACTCTCAGGTTATAATGCCTTTTGCCAACATGCACACAAACCATTCATCCACAGACGATGGATCGGAACTTTCAGAAAGGAAGCACAACATGACACGTCTCGCCATCTTTGATCTGGACAATACACTATTGGGTGGAGACAGTGATCACGGCTGGGGTGAGTTCCTGATCAACGAAGGTCTGGTCGACGCCGAGCAGCATCGGCAGCGAAATGATGCCTTCTATGAGCAGTACAAGGCAGGTACGCTGGATATGACGGAATACCTGGAGTTTGTTGTCGCCATTCTTGCCGGCATGCCCAAAACTGAACGCGATACACTGCATGATCGTTTTATGCAGACAATCGTGGAGCCCATGATTCTGCCTCAGGCGGAGCGACTGCTGGTTGCTCATAAAGCCCGTGGAGACTTCTGCCTTATCATTACCGCCACCAATCGGTTTATCACCGAGCCTATCGCCGCGCGTCTGGCGGTCGATGACCTGATCGCCACTGATCTGGAAGAAGATAATGGTGTATATACCGGAAAAATCAGTGGAATTCCCAGCTTTCAGGACGGAAAAATCACGAAGTTGCAAGAGTGGCTGAAGCAGCGCGATGATGGCCTGAGCCTGGCTGACAGCATCTTTTATAGTGATTCTTTCAATGATATTCCTCTGTTGGAGGCTACCACTGAAGCCGTTGCGGTGGATCCGGATGACAAACTCAGAGCGCATGCAGAGAAACAGGGCTGGGCTGTCATCAGTTTGCGTGCCGTGTCCTGAAATCGCAATTAAGCGCCTGGCTCGTCGTCGCTGTGCAATTCCACAATCAGGTCGTCAGCGATTTGCTCCAGTGCCTCCCGCAAGTCATCAATAGACAGGGCTGCGGGTAAATGCAGCAAGGCCTTGGCATGAAATAACGTGCCAGAGGCCATGGGGGCAGGACGACAGACGGTTTCCAGGTCATCGACATTGACCTGGAGTTGTGCCAATACCCGAGAGATATCACGAATGATACCGGGCCGGTCATTGGCGACCAGGCTTAGCTGAACGCCCCGACGTTGAGCATCGCTACCCTCTTCTTCCTGATGCGAACTACGCACCACGACCAGCTGCATTTTTGGCGTCAATGCCTCCAGCGCCGATACCAGGGCATCGACACTGGCTTCATCTACGCTGATTCGCAATATGCCGGCAAACTGCCCCGCCAGGCGGGACATGTCACTTTCCAGCCAGTTGCCGTGATTATCACTGACGATTTGTGCCAGGGATTCCACTAGCCCCGGCTTATCCTCGCCAATCAGGGTCAATACCAGAAAGGTTTTCATCTCTTTAGCCCTCGATCAGAACACGGCGTGGGAACTGGCCAAACTCTTCCCAGTAACTGACACGTTCAGGCAGTTGCTCCTGGGGTAGTTGCACGCGGCCGTTAATATCAGTCACCCGGGATACGATAGTGTGCTCACCAGGTGAAGCGTTGCGCCATTCGTAGTGGAAAGGTTTCCAGGAATATTGCGAAGCCTGGGGATCAATCATCGCCTCCATCCAGGGACCATCATCAATTTTCACTTCAATGCTGCGAATGGGAGTGCCGTCGTTGAGAGCAAAGCCGCTGATGCGATGGATATTGTTGCGACGCGTGACCCGTACAATGGCCGATTTCAGGTTCATGCGGGCCACGGATGTTTCCATCCAGCGATCTTCGCCGCCCACATTCTCATGTTTCAACGTGACGTAGTCGCGACCCATGAAGCGACCCATGTAACGGGTGTCCTGAACATGAATTTGCGTCAGCCATTTAACGTTGGCGACGCCATAGAAACCAGGAATCAGCATGCGCACCGGATAACCGTGGTGCGGCTCCAAAGGCATGCCATTCATCTCGTAGACAATCAGATTGTCATCGCTCATGGCATCTTCGACGGACAGGCTGCGGGCAAAGGACTGTTCGACCTGGCGTCCGCGGATTTCTTCAGTCCCCTGGTCAGCGCCAAAGAAGACAATTTCACGGCCCAGATCCTGAATACCGGCCTGATTGAGTACCTCTCTCAGGCTGACACCACGCCAGCGAGCATTGCCAACCAGGCCTTGAAACATTCTGCCGCCGTTGCCGCCGCATTCAAAGCCTGCGTCGATCTCGCGAGATGGCATTGCCTTGAGTTCATCCAGTGTGAAGCTCAGTGGCCGGTTGACCAGTCCGGTCAATTCCAGTTTGTACTGTTCGACCGGCACATCCGGCTGTCCGTAGTGCTGAACCACATAGAAATCGCGGCTGTAGAAGTTGGTGATTTCACGCGTGTTGATGATGTGTGTACTGCCCGGCTCGACCGGGGGCACGTCATAGTCTTCAGGCATGTCCAGAAAACGGACCAGGGTTTCATTCTGTGCCATGGCAAAAAATGGCACACCAGCGGTAGCGGCCAGCAATCCGGCGCCAAGGCCTTTAAGTACCTGTCTGCGTTCTTTGTTTTCAATGCTCATGATCGACTATCCCTTCTTATTAGTTGTTGTCTTTACTTCATCATGGGTACAGCGTTGTTCTGAGTCCAGCGATTGCCGGTCTGGTTTAACGTGCGCCAGGTCTGCGTTGTGAAACTTCTCTCTCCGTTGCGGTACGAACACCCAGTATCTCGATCTGGTACTCCAGTGTTCTACCAGCATACGGGTGGTTGGTGTCCACATCTACATTAAACTTGCCGGCTTTGAGTACCAGCATGTTGCGAACACCTTTGTTGGTCTTTACGCCTACGATGACACCGGGTTTGAGGTGTTTTGCTGCTGGCGCCTGGGCCAGATGCTTGATCGGGACGCGTAATACTTCATTGGAAGTACGGAGCCCGTAAGCTTGCTCGGGAGAAAGCGTTACACTTAATTGGTCACCGGCTTTTTTGCCGTCCAGGCCTGCTTCAAGGCCCGGAACCACATTGTTATGGCCGTGCAGGTACAGCAAAGGCTGGCGACCAAAAGAGCTTTCCAGCCAGTGAGACACAGTGCCGTCAGGGCGAACTTCACGCAGCGCATAATGGAAAGCGACAACGTGGTCTTTGGCGACTCGCTTGGTCAGGTGTTCCGGTGGCTCTTGTACGTGACTGTAGCTAACACTGGCACCGCTCACTGTCTTCTCGGGAGCAACAGCGCTGCTGGCAGCAGGCTCCTGCAGTGCCAGTTCCGGCTGTTTGTTTTTAGTTGCGGCTTTCTTTGCCGGGGCTTTTCTTGGAGTGCTCTTTTTGGCAACCGCTGGCGCTTTGGGAGCTGCTGACGTTGTTTTAGCCGCTGATTTTTTGGGGGCCGCTTTAGAGGCAGTCGTTTTATTGGCTGGCGTCTTCTTGGCAGCCGTACTTTTGTTTGCGGTAGCACTTTTGGCTGTTGTGCTTCGGGCCTTGGTAGCGGGCTTTTTAGCCGGCGTCTTTGCGGTCGTTTTGGCTGCCGGCTTCTTGCCGGTTTTGCTGGTAGCCGCAGTGGCCGCTTTACTTGCTGTCGCTTTGCCTGTCGCTGGTTTTTTAGCAGTTGTCGCAGATTTACTGGCGGCAGTCTTTTTCGCGGGCGCTTTAGCCGCCGCTGGTTTCTTTGCTGCCGAAGTTTTCTTCGCAGCTGTTGATTTGGACGCTGTGTTAGCGGCTGTTTTGGTCGTTGTGGAAGCGCGCTTGGTTGTGCCAGTCGTTTTCTTGGTGGTCGCTGCTTTAGTCGCCGCTGACTTGGCTTTGCTCGCTGCCGTTTTCGTTTTTGATTTGCTTTCGTCGGTCATACTGGTCTCTCTCCACAGGAATGCTCGATTCTAGCAGATTGGCAGCAGTAAAAAAGAGACCTTGTGGTGAGTGCTTATTCAGCTGACAAAAAAGCGTCATTTAGTGTATAATCACTGGTTTTTTACGACGAAATTCAAGGTTCCCAACATCATGTCCAGCAAAAGTAAAAAAGAACAGCCAGTTTGCGATCGCGACCAACTCGAGCGCCAGATTGCGGCCTTCCTGAAATCAGGTGGTGAGGTTCAGCAGATCCCCACTGGCACTAGCGGGCAAACGCATACCCGCGGTCCGCGTCAGATCATCCTGAGCCATAAAACAGCTAATTGAGACAATGAGTTAAGCCATTTGTCGTTAACGCGCTGCTAAGATCAGTGACCAGTTTCGGCGGCACCCCGAGCACTCGTATTGAAGTGAGTGACCTCAAAGCCTCTGGTCCTGAGCGCCTCCAGCAAGCCGTCGTCTCCCAGCATGTGGGCAACGCCAACCAGAACGAGTTCCGTATTCTCGTCCTCGAACATCCTTTCTATTTGCGGGATCCAGTTCAGATTACGATCTACCAGCAGTTCCTGGTAAAGCACCTCTGACTGCTCCCGCATCGGACCAATAAAGTCATTGCTTAGTGAGTCGGTATTACCATTACGCCAATGCGTGACTATATTTTCAAGTTCGCTGCCAAGTTGCTCAAAATCAGCCAGGGAATACAGCACATAATCACTTTCATAGCCTTCCCCCATGCGTGAGAGCATGGTTAGCTGTTCTTCAATACTTTCGAGTTCTCCCCGAGTCTTGCCATCGCCAACAGCCCGGGTATAGAAATAAGCGTCCACACCTTGAGGCGTGAACCCCAGTTTTTGCATCTCCAGAACAGAAAGTGTGCTGATCAGCAGTCCGGGTTTGAACGACTCCAGCATGGGCATTGGAATCGGCAGTCCGCTGTTATTCACGTAGGACTGCAGTGCCGTATACGCTTCTGTGCTGAGTACCGTGCTCAGGCTTCGGCCGTCCTGATAAGTCAATTGCGCCATGACCTGTTGCTGGAAAGCAGGAGAGTTGATCGTGCCCAGGTCAGTTTCAAAGTACAGTTCGTCTGCCCTATCATAAGCTTCTTCAAATGGCGCTGGGAGTGGATAGTCACTGTTTCTCAGCAAGTGGATCGTGCCTCCCAGGTAAACCTTTTCATCACCCTGGCTGATGACCCAAACGGAAGTTTGGGCAGACGAGTCCTGTGCCAGTGCCGGGCTGGCTATCATTGCCAGCGCTGCGAGCAATGAGAATGCTCGTTTGCAAGTGGATCTTCCATGTACGAACATAGTTCACTCCTTTTTCACTTGGTTGTGCTCTTTTGCTAACGCTTTGTTGGATATAGTATCAACCGCTGAAATAGCAGAACACATATACTGCCTATTCCTTTCATCATGTACCGGAGCCTCTTCTCTGATGGCCAGATTGCTTTTCAGGTTACGTAATGTCCCAGACGATGAAGCTGAGGACGTGCGCCAGCTTCTGATCGAGAACGAAGTGGATTTTTATGAAACAAAACCCGGTAACTGGGGTATTTCCATGCCTGGATTGTGGCTGCATCATGATGACGACTTTGCGAAAGCCAATGCCTTGCTGCAAGCCTACCAGCATGAGCGTCAAATCCGTGTCCGGGCCGAGTATCAGCAAGCCAAAGAATCTGGTGAAGCGGAGACCCAGTGGCAACGTTTCCAGTCTGAACCTCTAAAAGTCACTGTGTGCATCGCAGCAGCGATATTCCTGGTGTACATCAGCGTGACGCTTTTTTTCTAGCAAGAGAGGTCTAATTGCCATCAGCTTGCTATCGGCTGTCACAAAGTCTCCGTATAATGCATGGTTAATTGTCTGCCTCTATTTGAACTCTAGCTGCTGGTTACCTGGGCTGTCATTTATAATATCTATCGATAGCCAATAAATATTTCATTTTACCAAAGCGCGAACAGGCGTTATGCTTTGCATCGTTCTATGAGACAGCCATTTTGCAAACACGGAAACTGAAAGGAGTAATTACGTGTCATTGATCAATTCGGAAGTAAAACCTTTTAAAGCCACAGCTTTCCATAATGGTGAATTCGTTGAAGTCAGCGATGCAGACCTGAAAGGCAAGTGGTCAGTCGTATTCTTCTATCCAGCCGATTTCACGTTCATCTGCCCAACGGAGCTGGGTGACCTGGCTGATAACTATGCAGAATTCCAGAAAATGGGCGTAGAAGTTTACAGCGTTTCTACAGACACTCATTTCACGCACAAAGCCTGGCACGATGCCTCAGAGACAATCAAAAAGATCAACTACCCAATGGTAGGCGACCCGACTGGTGTGATCAGCCGTGGTTTTGATGTCATGATTGAAGAAAGTGGCCTGGCTGAGCGCGGTACTTTTGTTGTTGATCCCGACGGCAAAATCCAGGTTGTTGAAATCACTGCCGGCAACATCGGTCGTGATGCTGACGAATTGCTGAGAAAAGTGAAAGCGGCTCAGTACGTTGCCAAGAACCCAAATGAGGTTTGCCCGGCTAAATGGAAAGAAGGTGAAGAAACACTGGCACCTTCTCTGGACCTGGTTGGCAAAATCTAATTCTGACTGTTTTCCCAGTCAGAGGCTAAACCAGCCCGATCAAGCCCGGGCGATTTTATTCGTCCGGGCTTTTTTACGCCCGAAATTTGCGAAATGGCACCAGAATTGACCGATTTGAGGATAAATGGAAATGTTAGACGCTAGCATGAAAACGCAGTTACAGGCCTACCTGGAGAAAGTCAGTCGACCATTTACGATTGTCGCCTCACTGGATGATGGTGCCAAGTCAGATGAACTCCGCTCACTGCTCCAGGATATTGCTTCACTCAGTGAGCATATTACCCTGAGCGAAGACGGTATTGATGAGCGCCGCCCTTCTTTCCGGCTTGAGCGCCCGGATGCCGACATGCACCTGACGTTTGCTGGCATCCCGATGGGGCATGAGTTTACTTCTCTGATTCTGGCTTTGCTGCAGACCGGCGGCCATCCGCCAAAAATCAGCGATGAGACAAAAGCGCAGATTGAGAGCATTGAGGGTGAGTATCACTTTGAAACCTATTTCTCCCTGTCCTGCCAGAACTGCCCGGATGTGGTACAGGCACTGAATACCATGGCGGTGTTGAATCCGAATATCCAACACGTTGCGATTGACGGTGCGCTGTTCCAGGATGAAGTAGAGTCACGAGAAATCATGTCGGTGCCTAGTGTTTATCTGAATGGTGAGCCATTTGAACAAGGCCGGGTTGGCGTGGAAGAAATTCTGGCGAAAATTGACACGGGTGCTGCTGAGCGTGAAGCTGAGAAAATGAGCGAGAAAGAGGCGTATGATGTTCTCGTCGTTGGTGGCGGGCCTGCTGGCGCCGCTGCAGCGATTTATGCCGCCAGAAAAGGTATCCGTACTGGCGTTGCAGCTGAGCGCTTCGGTGGCCAGGTGCTTGATACCATGGCTATTGAAAATTTCATTTCTGTTCAGGAAACGGAAGGCCCCAAGCTGGCACGGGAACTGGAAGAACATGTGAAGCAATACGATGTGGATATCATGAATCTGCAGCGTGCCGAAAAGCTGATTCCTGCAGCTGAGCAGGGTGGTCTGCATGAAGTGAAATTTGCTAATGGCGCTTCACTGAAAACCAGGTCCTTGATTGTGAGTACTGGCGCCCGCTGGCGAGAGCTGGGGGTTCCGGGTGAACAGGAGTACCGCAATAAGGGTGTTGCATACTGCCCGCACTGTGATGGTCCGCTTTTTAAAGGTAAGCGTGTTGCAGTCGTCGGTGGTGGTAATTCCGGTATAGAAGCGGCGATTGACCTGGCTGGTCTTGTGGCACATGTCACCGTGCTGGAATTTGCTGATACATTGAAAGCCGACGAAGTATTGCAGCGCAAACTGCGCAGCCTGGCTAACGTGGATGTGATCACCAGCGCACAAACCACAGAGGTGCTGGGGGATGGCAAAAAAGTGAATGGCCTGATTTACAAGGACCGCGTCACGGATGAAAGCAAGACCGTTGATCTGGAAGGTGTGTTTGTCCAGATTGGTTTGTTGCCCAACAGTGAATGGATCAAAGATACGCTGGAGGTGAGCAAGTTTGGGGAAATCGAGATTGATAATCGCGGCCAGACCAGTATCCCTGGCGTTTTTGCCGCCGGTGATGTGACAACTGTTCCGTACAAGCAGATTGTCATCGCGATGGGCGAAGGTTCAAGGGCTGCACTGAGTGCCTTTGATTATCTGATTCGAAACTGAACTGCCTGACCTTGTCTGTTTAACAGACCCGTACTGGCGCGTCTCATAAAAAAGCAGGCCCTGAATCAGTGGCCTGCTTTTTTTGGTTTCGGTTGCGGGTTCTGTACAGGAGTACAAAAGACGCAACAGACAAAGGACGCTACATGTTAAGACTGTGCAATACGATTCAGTACATGCCCCGAACGTTCATCTCCAATGCATAAAGATGGCTGCGGGCCGTGACAAACAGGATATCCCGGTTGGGTCCGCCAAACGTCATGTTGGCAGGTGCCATGGGGAATGTCAGTGACTGCAACGGCTGACCCAGTGAACTGTAGATATTAATGTTGCGCCCTTCGGTCAAGTACAGATTTCCGTTTTCATCGAGTGTTACGCCATCTGAGCCCTGGTTGGCAATGACGCGCCGGTCACCCAATTCGCCAGGAGCATTAATGTCATAGGCGTAGGTCCTGTTGCCACCGTGGTCGGCTACATATAGTGTGTCGCCATCCCGCGTGCCAATGATACCGTTGGGCCGTTCCAGGTCCGTGATAATCAGTTGGGCCTGTTCAGCACCGGGCGCCAGGTAGTAAACGTAGTAACCCGGTTGTGGCAAATTGCTTTCATTGCCATAGCGCGGGTCGCTGAAATAAATGCCGCCCTCCCCGTCGATCCAGAGATCATTGGGGCTATTGTATGGTGCGCCGTCATAGCTGTCGCTCAGGACAGTGACTTCAGCCATGTCATTCATTCGGGTAATGCGTCCACCGCCTTCGGCGGCATGCAATCGCCAATCCTGATCAAAGAAAAGTCCATTGGCGCTATTGCTGTTTTCACGAAACGTCTCAAGCTCTCCTTCCAGTGTCCAGACATGAATCCGGTTGGCTGGAATGTCCGAAAAGTAAACATTCCCGTTGGCATCAGCGATTGGGCCTTCAGTGAAGGTGAAGGCGTCGCTCAGCAGCTCCACCTCTGCACCTTGTTCAATCAGATCCTGTGCTTGCAACGGATTGGCGAGCAGTAGCCCCAGCAAAGCTGTGAACCGGATCTTTTTCCATTTATCAAAATCGTGCTTCATTACTAACCTCCATTATGTAATTGATTCAGGCCAGCTGTCAGGTTCTAGCCCCGGCCAAGAAACGGCTGACGCGGGTCGAGCACCGTGGCATCTATCATGGTGGTATTTTCCGGCATGCTTAGCATGAGAACCGCTACCCTGGCGATATCTTTCACTTCCATCTTGGGTTCTTCGACAACACCTGTTGGCGCTTTATCCCATATGTCAGTGTAGACATTGCCAGGGTGCAGACAACTGACCATGATGCCATGCTCTCTGCCATCAACTTGCAACGCCCGGGTCATGCCCTGTAAGCCGAATTTGCTGGTGGTATAGGGGACAGAGCCGTAGCGAGGCGTCTGGCTGGAGATGCTGCCGATGTTAAGGATGCGGCCACCACCAGCAGGTTTCATGACGCGAAACGCTTCGCGGCTGTATAGAAAGGCTCCCGTGAGATTGGTGTCCATGACCATCTGGAAGTCTTTGGCCCGTAGCTTGTCGACGGCGCCAGCACGGGCAATACCGGCATTGTTGACCAGGGCATGAATGCGTCCGAACCGCGATTTAGCTTCTGCAAAAACCTCAGCCGTACGTGCTTCGTCGGCGACATCTGCGGCCATGCCGGATAAATGATCGTGTTTGATGTCTGCCAGCAAAGCATCCACGCTTTCCTGTGAGCGACCGGTAATCAGCACCCTGGCCCCTTCTGTCAGACAGGCCTCGGCAATTGCCCGGCCAATGCCCCGTGTTCCGCCTGTAATGATGATGCTCTGATTTTCGAGTAGTCCAGCCATCAATCTTTCCTCCATGTACCTGGCTTTGCACCGGACGATAGCATGAAGCGATGGAAACAGGTATGGCTACTGGTACCCTTTAGCCTGTAAGCGGAACAGGCGGGCGTATTGGCCATTTTGCGCCAATAGTGAGTCGTGGTCTCCCCGTTCCAGAACCACGCCCTGATCCATTACCAGAATCTGGTCGGCAATGCGCACGGTGGAGAAGCGGTGCGAAATAATGATCGACATCCGGTTGCTGGTCAGCTCTCGGAAATGAGCAAAAATTTCTGCTTCTGCCCGTGCGTCCATGGCAGCGGTAGGCTCATCCAGAATAAGGACATCGGCATCTTCGCGCATAAAGGCCCGGCCCAAGGCGATTTTCTGCCATTGTCCACCGGAAAGCTCTTTGCCGTCGCGAAACCAGGTACCGAGCTGGGTGTTGTACTGCTCGGGCATCTGGCGAATGAATTCAGCGGCCAGCCCTTTCTCTGCTGCTGTCTCAATTTGTGCGCTGTCAGTCAGTAATTGGGTATTGCCGACACCAATGTTTTCACCGACTTTGAGCTGGTAGCGGTTAAAATCCTGAAAGATGACGGCCAGTTTGCCACGCAAGACATCCACATCCCATTCCTGCAAGTTCAGCCCCTGAAACAGGATGCGACCGGAAGTTGGGGTATACAGGCGCGTCAGCAGCTTGATGAGAGTCGTCTTGCCGGAGCCATTTTCACCGACAATGGCCAGGCTTTCACCCGGTCTGATGTGAAAACTGACCTGATCCAGGGCGGGCTTGGGAGTACCGGGGTACTTGAAGGTGACATGTTCAAAACGAATACCGTCATCAGGATCTGGCCCGACTGTTTGTTCGCCACTGGGTTCCGGTACATTGTGGCCGAGGAATTCTGTCAGGTTGGACAGGTAAAGGTTGTCCTCATACATCCGGTTAATCGCCGCCAGGCAGCTGGTAACAGCAGATTGCCCCTGCCGGAATACACCAATGTACATAGTCATCTGGCCCAGTGTGATTGCTCCGGCCACAGCGGCAAAGGCGACCCAGCCATAAGCGCCGTAAAAAGCAAAGCTGGCCAGCAGCCCCAGGAGGTAACCCCAGACGCCTCTTCTCAGGACCAGGCTGCGATCCTCTTTGTAAATGTTGCGGAAGATATCCACATAGCGCTGCAGGAAGTGCTTGCCAAGTTGCATCAGCTTGACCTCTTTGACACCGTCCTCGCGGGTCAACACCATTTCCAGGTAGACCTGCATGCGGCGCTCGGCAGAGCGACGTCGCTGGTTGCGGAATGCTTCTCCAGAGAAACGGGCTTCGGCAAGGAATGCCGGGATACCAGCCAGGCCCAGTAACAGCACGGCCCAGACAGAAAATTGCAGCAACAGTACGCCATAACTGATCAGCGAGATACCATCACGGATCAGGTCGAAGGTGGCGATGACCAGGCTTAATGGCCGGCTGGACGCTTCGCGTCTTGCCCGTATGAGTTTGTCGTAGTATTCGGAGTCTTCAAAATCTGCCAGCTCCAGCGTAAGCGCTTTCTTGAGAATGCGCACATTGACTTCATTGCCCAGCAAGGCGCGAAGAATAGACTGGCAAACGGTGTTGATCTTTTGCGCGCCCGTCAGCAGGATCACCAGAAAGGCCTCCAGCACAACGTATTGCAATAGCTGGCGGGTATGCTGGTCGCGGGCTTCGCCGGAGGCGTCAATGGCCGCTACCACCGTATCCACAATCAGTTGGCCGACCCAGGCGATGGCGGCGGGCAGCAGGCCGGCAAACAGCGTTGCCATGGCCATGGAAAGCGTCAGCAATACACTGGCTTGCCAGACTATCTCAACGGCAACGGCGCTGTAACGGAATACCGAGAAAAATCGTTTTATCCAGGAAAGGGGTGTTGTCAAAGTTACGTCTTAAATAGTCTGACCGCGCCAATTGGCGCGGTCGGGAGAGTTTACCTGGCTCCTTGCTGAGGAGGCTTTCAGGCGTCCGTTATGTATACGGACAAAAGTGATTTACGGTTTCATGGCCTTAACGACCAGGCGATCTGTATTGCGCTCCAGGCTGGGGTCAAAAGGCCCAACGGTGCGATCGTCGCTGTCATTGTGCAGCACGTCGCTGACACCTACAATGTGGAAACCGGCTTCAGTCAGCGCCATGGCCACTTCGTCCAGGGTAATACGGTGCAAAGTGGCATTGTCTGCACCGGTATTGCCGCGGTGATCAAGTACACCCAGGATACCACCGCTTTTCAACGCATCCTTTACGCCAGCCAGCATGGCTTGTGCGGCTGCCGGGTCGGAGTTGTAGAGGTCATGGAAGTTCAGGGCTGTGATAGCAAAGTCCACGGAGCCATCCGGAACGCTCATGGCATCAATGTCCTCATTGACGCGCTCAACATTCGGCAGGCGGTCGCCAGCAAGCCGGGCCTGTACGTTTTCTTCGGTGTTACGCATGCCCAGTGAACGAGGGCTGTTTTGCATCAGCACCTTGCCATTTGGGCCAACAGCGTAGGAAAGCACTTCTGTGTACCAGCCGCCTGATGCCATGACATCCAGAGCTGTCATGCCTTCTTCCAGGCCAAGAAAATCCAGGACTTCAGCAGGCTGGCGTGATTCATCACGTTCTTTGTCTGCTGCCGGGCGACCCGGATTATCCAGCTGGTTGTTCAGGCTGGCTTTATCGATGGCATGGGCTTGTGTGCCCAGTAACATCGTCACTACGACCAGGCTAATCAATTTCTTCACGTTATTACCCTCCAATTTACCGTATAGGTATACCTCAGTTGAGGTAATTTATTGTTTGTTTTCCAGGCACGGTCGGGTGCGCTGGTAACAGCATAGGGCAAAATGAGACAGGAATACAGGCCCTCAGCACTTATCTGATGCATGATGCTGCGGCCCAGGAGGAAAGGATTAATGCAGTCGGTGGCTTTCCATCAACTCATCTTCGAAGCGCTGCTTTACGCGCAACAGCTCCTGCATGTCACTTTCTGTTGTCAGCAAGGGTAAATGGTTTTCAATGTCCTGGATGATGTTGGTAATACTGCCAGTATCCAGACCACTCAAATCCACATCAAACGGCCAATTGGCTTGTTGGCTCATGTAGCAATTCCTCGGAAACAAAAGATCGGTATTCCAAGCAATCGGCCAGCAGCGCTGAATCTTTAACGAGAATGTTGCGTTAAATCTCAGGGCCGGTCCAGGTGGTCTTTGGGTATAGTGCTAGGCAAGCGCCTGACGAACCAGTTCGTTTTTGATGAGCGGCCACTGGCCAGCATAGTGCATGCCTTTGTTGCGCAACCAGCGGATGGGCAGTGGTTGATCGGCATAAAGCTGTTTGAAGCCTTCCATGACCCCTGCCATCAGCAAATTGGCTGGACGGCGTTCACGTTGGTAGCGTCGGAGCAAGACCGGGTCAGTTAACTCCCTGTCGCCCTGTTTGATAATGCGGCTTAAGCAGGCGACATCCTGGAAACCCAGGTTGGCCCCCTGGCCAGCCAGAGGGTGAATGCTGTGGGCGGCGTCACCGATTAACACGACACCGTCCTGGAAATAGCGCCGGGCATGGCACTGGCGTAGCGGGAAACTGAAGCGTTGCTCACAGGCTTTAATGTCACCGAGCCAGTATTCACTGCGATGTCCCAGTGCTGCAAGGAATTGCTGATCATCCATCACCATCATCGTTTCTGCCTGATCAGGCTGTACTGACCAGACGATTGAGCAGGCGTGCTGGCCCTCAGACTCTGGGCCAGCTGCAGATAAAGGCAGAAACGCCAGGACACCCTCATCGTGGAATATTTGTCGGGCAGTTTGCTGATGTGGTTGCTCGGTATAAACCGTAGTCACAATGGCATGGTGGTGGTAGTCCCAGGCGCGCACGGGGATTTTCAGCAGGTCCCGCATCGGCGAGCGCGCACCGTCGGCGGCGATGACGAGCCTGGCGTGTAATGACTTGCCATCGGAAAGGTTAAGCAGATTGTGGTCGCGCAGCCTTTCGCAGGCAGTGACAGTGGTGGGAGCGAGGGTGCGCACATTGACTGAGGCATTCAGTTTTGCCAGGAGTGCTGCCTGGATCAGGTGATTCTCAACGATACAGCCCAGCGAGTCGATGCGAAGGTCATCGGCAGAAAAGTTGATTTCGCCTGTACCGTCCGCTTCCCGAACATGCATGCGGGTGTAAGGGCTGACTCTTGATGCCGGGATCTGCTCCCAGGCGCCGAGTGTTTTCAGGAATTTGATTGTTCCGGGCGTGACCGCACTGACGCGTGGCTGATGCTTGTCAGTCAAATCCGGAGAATCAGGCCATGGCCGGGCGTCCAGCAGTGTTACTGAGTACTCACTGTCAGCCAGAGATGCTGCCATCGCAGCGCCTGCGAGCCCGCCACCAATGATTGCGATGTCTGTTTGCGTCACGTCGTCCATCTCTTTTGCCTGCACCAATGTCTATAAGGGCACTACTTTTTCGTTTTATTCAGTCGCGTTCAATCGTCCCGGCCCTGATGTTTTTTGTCGTGGTTTGTCTTGTTGCCTGGCGATATCTGTTCAATACTCATTACTTTAGCATTTTCATGAAGTCTGCAGGAGAGTCATTTATGTCGGATACGATTAGTCCTGAAACTGCCAAGTCGCTGATTGGGCGAGAGACAGGAGTCAGTCCCTGGCTGACAGTCACTCAGGAACAGATCGACCGTTTTGCCAAAGCGACTGGTGATGATCAGTTTATTCATGTTGATGCCGAGCGGGCGGCAAAGGAAACACCATTTGGTGGCACCATCGCGCATGGATACCTGACATTATCGCTGCTGATCCGACTGGGGGCTGAGGCAGCGAATATCCGCCTGGATGGCACGCGGATGACTATCAACTATGGTCTGGACAAGGTTCGTTTCCTGACGCCGGTGCGCGCGGGCGCGCGGATTCGGGCCCGTTTCGTGCTGCTTAAAGTGGATGAAAAACATCCGGGGCAGTATTTGTTCAAATATCAGGCAACAGTCGATATTGAAGGCAATGACAAGCCTGCACTGATCGCCGAAAGTCTAAGCCTTGCTATTACCGAGGGGGGCTGAGGTATTTAACGCAACCCCATCGCCTGACGTGCAAACCAGTGTCGTGCCGGTGGCAGTAAATCCATGCTGAGCAGGCCCAGGTTTCGGCCCAGGGTCAGCGCAGGTTGTTGGTTTGAAAAAAGACGGGTGGTCAAGTCACTGAACATTACCGTGCGCTGCTGATCCTGGGCTTGCTTGTTCAGGTAACTTTCCAGAAAACGATAGCTGCCTATTTCCTTTCCGCGGATATTTGCTTCACTACTGTTAATTTGCCATTGCCGGGCCAGCAGCGAGGCAAGGGCTTCGCAGTCTCTCAGCGCCAGGTTAAGTCCCTGCCCGGCAACCGGGTGCAGGGTGTGAGCAGCGTTGCCCAGTAAAACCAGTCCGGGACGTATTTGTTCACTGGCTTCCATCAGGCTCAGTGGGTAGGCGTTTCGTTGACCGACACGTGTCAGGCGCCCCAAACGATAACCGAACCGGTCCTGCAAAGCCGCAAGAAAAGTCGCATCGTCCAGGCTGAGGGTGCGGGCTTTGTCGGTATCCGGTACTGTCCACACCAGGGCAGCACGATGCAGTGTAACCCCATCCGGGGCCTGGCTATCAGGTAACGGCAGCATGGCCAGTGGGCCATTATCCGTGAATCGTTCAAATGCCTGACCCTGGTGGGGGCGTTCAAAGGCGACATTGGCGATAATGGCATGTTGATTGTAGTGGTGCTTCTGAGTCGTAATACCTAATGACTCCATCAAACCTGAGCGCCCACCGTCAGCGAGTACTAACAAACTGCAGTCAATCTGCTGAGCGCCATTATGGCTGTCGAGATTGAGGCGCATACCGTCAGGTTGGTGCTGAATCTCAACGACCTGCGCTGGCGCACAGATTTCCAGGTTATTGCTGACGACTAAGGCTGACTGTATGGCTTGGGACAGGTACTGGTTCTCCAACACATAGCCCAGGGCTTCGACATCCATTTCATCAGCCTGGAGGCGTGTGACACCAGGGTGACCCCGATCAGACACATGTATTTGTCTGATCGCCGCGGCATGAGGTGAAAGGTCCGACCAGAGCCCAAATTTTTCGTAGATATTGCGGCTACCCCAGGACAGAGCCGTGCTTCTGGCATCGAAGTCAGGCTGTGTCACTGTTTTATCTGATGACGCATTGAAAGGACGTGCGTCAACAATCAGTATTCTCAGCCCGGCATCGGCTGCCAGTTGATGTAGCATAATGGCAAAGCTGCCGCCTACCAGCCCGCCACCAACGACGACAATGTCATAATGTGTGTTGCTATTTTTCACAGTGAAATCAGGACTCCTGGCGGGTGGCCATCAAGGCTTCAATTTCGCTAATGGTTTTGGGTACGCCATCGGTCAGTACGCGATTCCCCGACCGGGTTACCAGTACGTCATCCTCAATTCGAATGCCGATACCACGCCACTTCTTGGCGACTTTGCGATTGTCAGGGGCTACATAAATGCCAGGTTCAATGGTTGTCACCATGCCCGGCTGGAAGGGGCGTGATGTTGCATTGTTTTTACCACCCGTTTTGTAAGCACCGACATCATGGACATCGATGCCCAGCCAGTGGCCGGTGCCATGCATAAAGAAATCCCGGTAGGCCCCTTCCTGTATCAAAGTGGCGGGCTTGCCTTTCAGCAACCCCAACTCCACCAGTCCTTCGGTAATGATCCGTGTGGCAACCTGATGAGGTTGATCGGCGGGGTTGCCTGGTTTGACGGCATCAATCGCTGCCAATTGTGCTTTTAGTACAATCTCATACAGTGCAGACTGCTCTTTGCTGAAACGTCCACTGACCGGGTAGGTGCGGGTAATGTCAGCAGCGTAATGCTCGTACTCACAGCCTGCATCGATTAGTACCAGGTCACCATTGCGCAAGGTGGCGCGATTTTCGATGTAGTGCAGGATGCAGGCATTGGCGCCGGAAGCGACGATGCTGCTGTAGGCGGGGGCGCTGGCGCCACTGTGCAAAAACTCATGTTGCAACTCAGCCTCAAGTTGATATTCGGTGACACCTGCGCGCGATGCCAGCATGGCCCGGCAGTGCGCGCGGGCAGAAATATCGGCAGCTTTCTGCATCAGTGCGATTTCGTCGGCGCTCTTGATCAGCCGCATTTCGTGGATGATCGGGTCAATGTGTGCAAATTGACTGGGTGCCTGCACACCTTGTCTGGCCAATCGACGAACTTGGTTGACCCAGCCGTTAACCTGTTTATCCCAGTGGCTGTCCAGGCCGGTTCTATAGTAAATCAGATCCGAGTCCGCGAGCAGCTCAGGGAGTTGCGAATCTATCTCTGTCACGCTGTATGCACTGTCGATGTTCAGCAGTGCAACGGCCTTTTTCGGCCCCGTCAAAATACCCGTCCATAATTCTTTGGTCTTGTCTTTGGGCTGGCAGAACAGAATGGTCTGTGTATCTTTGTCGCCGCGTTTTAACACGAGCACCGCATTGTCTTCCGTAAACCCGGTCAGGTAATAAAAGTCGCTGTCCTGGCGAAAGTTATACTCGGTATCATTACTACGGGTTTTCAGTGTGGCTGCCGGTAAAATGGCAACACTGTTTTTCTTCATTTTACGCAGTAATGCATTCCGGCGTTTGGCGGCCAGTTCATAGCGGTTTACAGATTCCTTGGTCATCAGGTCTTGCTCTATATTTGTATGGAATTTGACGGTATAGTAATACGTTCTAGGTAGAAGTTCCTGCGATTCATTAGCCAAACAGCATCAAATATGAGTAACGATCAGCTACATTCACTGGACGAAAAAATCTCAGCACTGATTGAGTTATGTGCAGCGATGAAACAGGAAAATCAGCTTTTACGCGCCAGTCAGCATAACTGGCAATCGGAACGTCAGCAACTGATTGAGAACAACCGCAAAGCCAAGGCTCACCTGGAGTCCGTTCTCAGTCGATTGCGCGCCATGGAACAGTCGCAGAGCACTTGATATGTCGAGCAGCCCGGAAGCCGCCACTACCGTTACCGTCAAAATCCTTGATCGGGAGTATCAGATAAGCTGTCCGCCATCGGAGCAGGACGCTTTGCTTAAATCCGCCCGCCAACTGGATGAGAGCATGCGCAAAATTAAAGCGCGCGGCACCATTCATGGTATGGAAAAAATTTCCGTCATGGCGGCGCTGAATATTACGCACGAACTGCTGCAGAAAAATCGCCAGATAAATGAAATGCGCCACAGTAATGCGCAACAAATCAAATACCTGGAAGACAAGGTCGATCACGCACTTTATCAAGCCCGCCAGATCGAACTCTAATACCGAAACACTATTTCTTGTTCTGTCACAATTTTTTTGCGTAATCCTGTCGATGGTCGTGTTTTTGTGCGCTATACTGATTCCATAGTCACCTGGGGTATGCGCGAAGCTGGTTATGTCCTCGAGCCGATAAATGTTACCCCGGAGGCTCCTCGTAGATGCTGTTGAGCATGTCCGCCTGACGGAAAGCCTGATGCATCGCTGGAGCCACCACCTGAACCTTAGGGTTCAGGACTATACCGGCAGCGGTATCTTGGGTGGCTTGCATTCATCTTGCTAAATACTGGCAATGAGATTCTGTACCCACCTGACTGTGACTACAATCGAGCGCAATAACCGCCGTCATCTTCATAACAGACAACTCCGTCGTTCCCTCCGGTTGCGCCGCAACCAGGTCAGCCATTTTCAGCAGCAAACTGCTGCGTCGCATATATGTCAGCGAGTCGCTCGTTTGCCCGCATGGCAGGGCGCGCGCCGTATCGCACTGTACTGTGCCAGTGATGGCGAAGTGAATCCGCATCTATTAATGTCCATGGCCTGGCAACAAGGCAAGCAGGTTTACCTTCCTGTTCTGCATCCTTTCAAATCCGGTCGCATGGTGTTTGTGCGTGTTAAACCCGGTACATCGTTGCAGCGCAATCGCTGGGGAATCGATGAGCCCCGGTTGTGTCTGAGAAACTCTATTCCTGCAGCTCACCTTGATCTGGTATTAGTGCCTTTGGTGGGGTTTGATGGTGAGGGCAGGCGCCTGGGGATGGGTAAGGGGTTTTATGATCGAGCCTTTGCGTTTCGTCAATCCGGCACAAAGCGTCCAATACTGGTCGGATTGGGGCATGATTGTCAGGAAGTTCCGGCAGGTGAGATTTTTGAGGCGGCCTGGGACGTCCGGCTGGATAAGCTGGTAACGCCAGAAAGGTATTTACAGGTTCCGCCTGCGCATTAATTGTGAATAGTGGCGGGGTTGGGTCATTACTCGGTACGGCGAATTATGCTTTACAGCAGACCGCTTTCAGCAACACCACTGACCAGCACGCCCAGTGCAAACAAAACAACCATCACCATCATCATGTCCGGCTTGCGTTTCATCGCTTTAATTATTCTATTTTCCAGTGAATTAAGGTGGTTTCCTAATCATTACTTGCAGTATTAGCAGGTAACTTTCTGAAGCCTATTACAATATATCCAATGTGACAACAATTTGCAGTGATAATTCCTGGATGGCGGCCCGCTTGTCAGATAACACTTAAATAACGCTTGTTCTACGATAAAAACCACTGTATGTATTTACAATAGTGCTGTGCTTATATACAGTGTCTTCAAGTGAGTTACTGTACCGATTGTAAATAACACAAAATGGACGCCAAAAACGGACGAATATAACGGACGAACAGAGCGGACGAGACAAGGGCGGAACTATGAACAAGCACCAGAGCGTCAACCGGCACCAGCAGGCTACCCTGAACCTTTGGCAAAATGATCAGGTCAGTGCAAACGATGATGATAATAACGTTGTCACTGGCTCTCATGCTCTCTCAAGGCCTTCTCGTGCTAATTACCCTGCAGAATTGGTTGAAAAGGGAGTCACGACTGGATTTCCCGATCTTGATCGGGCTTTGCCATGGCAGGGGTTGCCAAACACCGGGCTGATTGAGGTCATTTGCCAGCAAAAGGAGATGAGGGAGCTGCAGCTTTTGCTGCCATTGCTGCAACAGCGTAGCCAGGGAAAACAGTCGTTGCTCTGGATAACGCCGCCCTATCCGCTACATAGTCCGACACTGGCAAACAGCGGTATCAATCTTGGCAACAGCTTTGTTGTTCCTCCGCAAACACAATGCAATCATGCACTTTGGAGCATTGAAAAGGCATTGCAGTCGCCTGAATGCTCAATGGTGCTTGCCTGGCAGAACTGGTTAAGCGCCCGTGTATTGAGACGGTTGGAGCTGGCGGCGCAACACGGTAATACATTGGGTGTTTTGTTTCACCAGAGGCCTCGGGCACAGTCACCATCGACCTTGCAGCTGGAAGTGCATGTTGCACACACACCTTCAGGGCAGCGCGCACTCGATGTGACGGTTCGGCAGGTTAAAGGAAAAGAGCAAGGCAGTCGGCACCGGTTGCTGTTCTCTTAAGTACTCTCTTGCCATAGCTCGTCCAGGTATGGAAAATTCCACTTGCTGTGCGACTCCCGGCCGACGATAGTATCACTGTTATTTTTATTGGCCAGGTCGAGCAATCGGGGTTTAACCGGCAGATCCGAGCGTAGAGAGAAGAATATTTTGACGACAGGCGAAACCAGGTTACCTTCGTTTTGCTCCACTACCACTGCCAGATGCTGACTTTTGAGCCTGACCAGAGAACCTACCGGGTAGATGCCGACAGTTTTAACAAAAGCCTGGAAGATTTTTTTATCGAAATGCCCTTCCCATGATGCCATGCGTTGCAATGATTCGGCCGGTCCCCAGCCTTTTTTGTAAGGCCTGTCAGAGGTGATAGCGTCATAGACATCGCAGACTGCTGCCATACGTGATAATAAGCTGATTTCCTTGCCCTTCTGTTTGCCGGGGTAACCTGTGCCATCCATTTTTTCATGGTGATGGCGACAGGCGTCAATGACCTCAGCAGGGATTGTTTCAATTTGACCTAACAGCTCCGCGCCCCGCTCAGGATGCTCACGAATGATGGCAAATTCCTCGCTGGTCAGTCTGTCTGGTTTGTTGAGAATTTTGTCTGGCACCATCATTTTGCCAACATCATGCATAAGGCCGGCGCGGCCAGCGTTTTCCACCATGCGATCATTCAGTTTTAACTCTTTGGCTAATGCAATCATCAAGGCACAAACAGCAACAGAGTGCATATAAGTGTATGAGTCAGCCGTTTTTAATCTTGCCAGTGTGATAAGCGCCTGGGGGTTGCGTGAGACAGAGCCGCGGATTTGCTTAACAGTATCTTCCGCACCATCCATCGAAATGGCTTTACCCATCCTGGCTTGACTGAATAATGTGCTGATCTCTCGCATCGCCATGCTACAGGTTCGGCGTGCCTGCTTAAGTTCTTCTCGAAAGCTGATGTTAGTTGAGGTGCTGGCGATGGGCTGTTTGGCGAAAGGTGGCGCGCCGCCAATGGATTCTACTTTCTGAGGGACAGGAGATATCGCAGGTGAAACAAGCTTGCTCTGGCTCAGGTCTATCGAAACAGTTTTAATGCCGCAGCTGCGGAGTTTATCCAGTTCATCCTGGTCTTCCAGCAAAAAGCTGCTTTTCCAGAATGGGTGATTTAGCCATGAAGAATGCAGGTCATGTACATACATGCCCAACTGCAATTCATTTATCGGTATTTTCTTTATCATTCATGCAATACGTGAGCAAAAGTTCATTGTTATTATCCATCGAATAAATGATGTCATGCTAGTATAGCTCTATGTCAGATACCCGTCTCCCTTGGCTGCAAATCCACTTCTGTGTGGTGCTCTGGGGCTTTACCGCGATCCTGGGTAAAGTGATCACTCTGGATGCCCTGCCTTTGGTAATTTGGCGGATGGGTCTGGTCGCCCTGGCGCTACTACTGATTCCATCAATCTGGCGCAATATCCGTAGCATGTCCCGTCATGACCTGATGGCGTTTAGCGGTGTTGGTATGCTTGTCGCTTTGCACTGGTTAACGTTTTACGGTGCGATCAAGCTAGCCAATGCTTCAGTTGCCGTCACTTGTATTGCCACCGTCCCTGTCTTTCTGTCCTTGACTGAGCCATTGCTGGTTGGGAGGCGGTTTCGGCTGTCTGAACTGCTTTTAGCAATCATGGTTTTACCGGGTATCATCTTAGTTGTCGGCGGGACGCCGCAAAACATGAATGCGGGCATAATCATGGGCATTACGTCCGCTTTTTTTGTAGCTATCTTTGCTGCACTGAATAAGAGGCTGGTCCTGCGAGGTGAACCACTGACGGTAACGGGTATTGAAATGGCAGCAGGAGGCATATTTCTGCTGACACTTTCGACACTCTCTGTCGTATTTTCAATGCCAGCACTACCCGGACTGACGGTTGAAAGTGGCACAGTGCTGCCCTGGCCAGATAGACAGGACTGGTTCTGGTTGCTGTTGCTTGCCGGTGCCTGCACACTGCTGCCCTTTGCATTGTCATTGCTTGCACTGAGAAAACTGTCCGCTTACGCCAGTGCGTTAGTCGTTAATCTTGAGCCTGTCTATGCTATTTTGCTGGCAGCGATACTGCTTAATGAACAGGAAGAACTGACTCTCAGCTTCTATTCTGGAGCGTTTCTTATTGTGATGGTTGTTTTCGTGTACCCTTGGTTAATGTCAGCGCAGAAACACTGAGGCAGCTTTAATGCAAGTATTCAAATCCAAGATAGATCTCTGGTTAGGGTTAATCATCCTCGGTTCAGCAGCGTTAAGTCTGTTAGTGACACTTGGGATGGTCATTAGCATGGACATCGCGGGCACACTGTTTTCATTATTGCTATTGGCGGCTGGTGTCGCGCTGCCGTTGTGGATTCTGTTTGGGACACGATATATCGTTTCGGCAGAAACCCTTAAAGTAAAAAGCGGTCCTTTTTCCTGGGACATTCCTATCGCTTCAATAACCAGTGTTAGAAACACAAAAAATCCGTTGTCCAGTCCGGCCCTGTCAATGGACAGGATACAAATACAGTATCAACAGGGGAAGTCTCTGATGGTCTCGCCCAGAGATAAGAGTGAGTTTCTGGCAGCGATTAAGCAGTTGTCTTGACGCTGGTTTGTGATACAGATTTTCTGTATAGCAGTGCAGCACTACAAGGTTTTACCATGGCAAAGAAAGAACTGAGAACATTAACCGTCGTTTCCTCAAACACCCTGACACCGCACATGCAGCGCATCGTGTTAACGGGTGAAGAGTTGGTGACATTTCCACACGATAGTGAAAGTGGCTACATTAAATTTCTGTTCTCCCAACAGGGGGATATAGTCAGCAGTAAGGAGCAACTGGAAATGCTGGCGCCTGACAAACCATTGATGCGTACCTATACGGTTCGCAAGTTTGAGCCTGCAACAAAGAAACTGACGGTTGATTTTGTGCTGCATAAAGACAGTGAAGGTCCGGCGTCGAAATGGGCGCAAATTGCTGCCGAAGGTGATGAAGTGGTTATCGTGGGGCCCGGGCCGATAAAGCTTGTTGATAACCGTGCCGACTGGTTTTTGTTTGCCGGAGACATGACTGCTTTGCCAGCAATAAGCTGCAACCTGGAACAACTGCCCCCGGAGGCAAAAGGATACGCTGTTATTGAAATCAGCAGTGAGCTGGATATTCAACCAATATCAGTGCCGGCAGGTGTGGAAATTAAATGGGTGATCAGTGACAGCCACAGTGACCAGGAGAAGTTCCTGGACACTGTGTTTGCGCTGCAATGGCTAGATGGTCAGCCTTATGTGTGGTGCGCCTGCGAGTTTGGTGCAATGAAGCAATTGAGGAAGCACTTCAAATTTTCCCGTCACATTGACAAGCGATCTATTTATATCAGCAGTTATTGGAAACGTGGCAACTCTGAAGATCAGCATAAGATCGCTAAACAGAAAGATGCCACGCAGGAAGAAAGTGTAAATTGAACCAGAACTTAAGACGCAGGCTCTAATTTTATTACTGCGCCATTTTCTTCCTCTGTGAGAAGGTAAATAGCACCATCGGGTCCCTGGCTGACATCACGGATTCGCTGCCGTAATTCGGTCACCATGGTTTCGCGCTGTACCTCCTGCATCAGGTTATCGAACACAACGCGCTCCAAACCACCGGTGCCGGGGATTCTGCCTCTCTGGATGCTGCCCGCCAGCATTTGCCCCTGCCATTGCGGGAATGCTTCTCCCGTGTAAAACAGTAAACCAGAGGGGACAATGCCGGGTTGCCAGATCAGAATCGCTGATTCATAACCTTCTCTGGGTAATTTTTCCATGGGCTCGCCATCGTTATAACTACCGTAGCCATACAGTGGCCAACCGTAGTTTGCTCCGGGTTTGATAATATTCAGCTTATCACCACCTAATGGTCCGAGTTCGGCATGAAATAGCTCGCCGGATTCGGGGTGAATCGCAATAGCATATTGATCGCGGTGACCGTAAGAATAGATCGCCGGGTGAGCATCTGCGTGATCGATAAAGGGGTTGTCAGCCGGTATCGTGCCGTCTTCGTTAAGTCGTAATACTTTGCCTTCAAGTCGACTAAGGTCCTGGGCCAGGGGGCGTCTGTCCATAGCTCCACCCACCGTAACAAACAGCTTGCCGTCAGGTGCAAAGGCCATGCGTGAACCGCCCGAGATTGTCATCGGGGTGCCTTCAAAAAGCTGTTCAAAGTCTTTCAGTTCGATACTGCCATCATATCGGCCCCGTCCAAGCGCTATGGCGTATTCGCCATCGTTATCCAGTGCGACATGATAAGTCAGGTAGATCAGTTGGTTATCAGAAAACAGCGGGTGAGCAATGACATCCAGCAGGCCTGAGTGAAACCCGGTACGAACCGGGGGAAGACCTTGCATGGGCTCTGGGATCAGTTCGTTCTCCTGAATGACTCGCAATGCCGGTGAATAACGGTCGGTGATCAGAATGTCGCCATTTGGCAGCACCTCAAAGCCGAAGGGGCGAGGTATGCCTTGTGCAACAACGGTGGCCTTCACTGTTGCGTTATAGGTTTCGAGTTCAACCGGCGCCGAGGGTAGCGGATAGGGCGATGGTCTGCCTTGGCCGTAAGCGGGTGTCAGGGCAGGCAGTAGGGTAAAGAGAAAAAGTAGCAATAGCGGGGTGTGACGCATAAATGAAGGCCTTATGTATAGAAGGAGCAGGTATCTGGACATGTCTGATGGGCATATATACAGTTAGGGAGAGCATTTGGATCAACTAAGGGCGTTTAACTGTGCAATATCCAATGCAAGACAAGATTCAAGCCGCGTTACAACAATTGAACAACACAGTATTAGGCAAAGAGGAGCAGGTCAAGCTGGCGTTATGCTGCTTGCTCAGTGATGGGCACCTGTTGCTGGAAGACTTGCCAGGCATGGGTAAGACCACATTGGCGCATGCACTGGCTGGCATCATGGGGTTGTCTTTCCGGCGGGTTCAGTTCACCAGTGACTTGCTGCCTGCCGATATTCTGGGCGGATCTGTTTTTGATCCTTCTTCGGGAAAGTTTCACTTTCATGAAGGCCCGATATTCTGTCAGGTACTGATGGCGGATGAAATAAATCGTGCCACGCCGAGAACCCAGAGTGCGTTGCTGGAAGCGATGGAGGAGGGGCAAGTGTCACTGGATGGGCAGACTCGTCAGTTGCCAGCTCCTTTTTTTGTTATCGCCACGCAAAACCCATCTGAGTTGGCAGGCACTTACCCGTTGCCAGAGTCTCAAACAGATCGTTTTCTGATGTGCCTTTCGCTGGGCTACCCGGATCGTCAGGCTGAACGAGAGTTGCTTGCCCAGCCTGATGTGCGGCTTAAGCATGAGCCGGTGTCTGCTTGCCTGTCATTAGCAGATCTGCAGCAGTGGCGCGGTCAGCTCAGGCAAGTACATTGCAGTGATAGCGTACTGGATTATATTCAGCGTCTTATTGAGTTCAGCAGAGAATCTGACCGAATACGGCTAGGGTTATCCCCACGGGGTGGTATTGCTGTTGTCAGGGCAGCACGGTGTTTTGCCTTGCTGGAGGGCAGGGAGTATGTCACACCAGATGATGTCCAGGTCATATTTCCAGCGGTATGTGACCATCGCATCGTTCCGGCAGATGGCATGGGTTACATGCCAGAGTCTGCAAGTCATCTTTCACAGCAGCGCAGGACATTGGCACAATGGATAGTGGACTCAGTCGACGTTCTGGCAGGATAAGACAGCACTGGCGCCATTATCTAGCGAAACGTCAGGAGCGCTGGCTTGACCGGCGTGTCCCCTCTGCGTCTTCACTCAGGTTGGGCCAGCGATCCATATTTATTCTGCCGACAATCCAGGGTGCATTGTTTGGTTTTGGTGCAGCTGTCGTGCTGGTTATTGCTGTCGCTGAAAGAAATCCATTCTCTATATTGTTAACAGCCACACTGTTGAGTTTGTTCCTGCTCAGTCTTGTGCTTTGTTATCGCAACCTTAGTGGCTTGCAACTGGCTATTAGTGAGGAGTCGAATGAGCTTCCTCGCGCGCGCTGCTTTGCCGGTGAAAAAGCACAGTTCTCAATCAGTATTTCTCCTGCGGGCTTGCGACGATCACATCATGATATCTGGATTGGGTTTAACAACAATGAGCTTCAGCTGCAGAGAGAGATAACAGGGAGTAACTCAGCCATCCATCTGTCAGTCGAGACTGACAGGCGTGGTGTTTTCCAGGCGCCAAGGATGTTGCTGCGTACGCGATACCCTGCCGGGTTATGGCAGTCATGGAGTCGTCCTCACCTGAACATGCGCTACCTGGTTTACCCTCGGCCTGCTGTTTGTGCTATGCCAGAACGGTACAACGATGTGCCGGAGTCCAGCCAGGGCAATCAATTGACAGCGAGGCAATCGGGTGTGGATGACTTCTTTGGATTAAGGAGTTATTCCCCGGGAGATAGCCGACGACGTATCGCCTGGCAATCCCTTGCCAGAGGACAGGGGTTGAAAACCAAACAGTTTGTATCGGAGGGCGATGCTCCGGTCATGTTGTCTATGGCCATGTTTCCGGGGCGTGATCCAGAAGCGGCATTGTCTTGTCTGAGTTACCTGGTTGTACTGCTGATCAGTCGGGGACAGCAAAAAGTGGGGCTGATATTGCCTGGTTCGAAGGAGATAAAACCTGGCTGGGGTGAGGCTCATAAACATAAATTGCTGCAGGCCCTGGCTTTATGGAAATGAGAAGCGAAAACTTGCCCTTCAGGAAAGGAAAACAAGACATGGTAGTGCCAGTCACATTGATGGCAGCAATCCTATTGGTTTTTCCTCCCATGCAAACGCAAGCCTGGTGGTTGATGTTGCCCTGCCTGGTCTGTTTGATTATGCGCTGGCAAATAATCTCTGTGCTGCTTTTGCTTGCGGCAATGACTTACGCGGATTCCTGGTGGTCAGTCGCTTACTTTTTGATCATAGTTGTTTTGCTGTTAATGCGGATGTACAGCCGGCCCGGCGCGGGCAATCGCGAGCAGCTTGCAAGTGCGCTGTCACAAATTGTTCTAACAATTCCTGTCTTGCTGGTGATGTTAATGCTGATCCTGGCAGCGGGAGCCCGATGGTCAGACAGAAACCAGGCTGATCGCTCTGCTACAGGCGTCAGCGATACAATGACACCTGGATCTGTTAGTGAGTTGGTCAGTGACAGCGCTCTGGCCATGCGGGTCCGCTTTGATGGCGAAGCCGACCTTCGTCCCGAGGAATTATACTGGCGAGGACTGGTACTCGAAAACTATGATGGTCAGACCTGGTCACGGAGTCGGCGCCTTGATTTTGATATCAACCCTGTTCCTGCTGTTGTGCCTGCTGAATCAAGGTTGCGGTATCTGGTGACGCTGGAACCTACGCAGCAGAACTGGCTATATGGCCTACACCAGGCTTATCCCACCCGGCCACAAACCTACCGTGACAAACGCGGAATTATTGTGACATCGGATGTGATTCGACAGCGTGTGCGATATCCGGTCACTTCGATCCCAGCGCAAACACAGCTAACATTAAATGAGGAATTACGGGAGAGAAACCTGGCATTGCCTGATGTCGGAAACAGCCAGGCTCATGACATGGCGAGGCGTTTGCGTGCGCAATTTAAGGATGATCAATTACTGATTGATGCAGTACTTCGTCATTTCAATGAGAGACCGTATGTCTATACCTTGACGCCAGAAAAGAACAGTGAGCAAAGCATTGATGACTTCCTGTTCAATACCAGAGAGGGTTTTTGTGAACACTATGCGGGAGCGATGACATTTCTCTTGCGTTCAGCCGGTATCCCGGCTCGTGTTGTTGTCGGTTATCAAGGTGGCAGTTTTAATAACGTAACCGGCCATTGGCGTGTTTCACAATATAATGCTCACGCCTGGGTAGAGGCCTGGTTGCCGGGGGAAGGTTGGCAGCGACTGGATCCGACGGCTGCTATAGCACCTGAGAGAATACACTCTGGCCTGGATGCCTGGTTATCTTCACTGGGTAATGAATCTCGACAAGGCCTGGACCGGGAAACGCGGTTACGTCTTTTTCTAAATTCAGTCCCAGGTTACAACGCAGTCCGTGAAACGCTTGATGCCATGCAGTATGGTTGGGATCTGGGTATGTACGATAATGAAGGTAATCTGCGTACTGAAGACCTGAGCAACTGGCTCGATAGCAGAGGATTGGGAAATCTGCCTGCCTGGCTGCTGGGAGGGTTGTTAGTTCTGGTCGCGCTGCGCGCCATGTTGGTTAACAGGCAGGCTCAACAGCAGCTTTCCCCCGCGATAAGAGCGTACCGGAAATTGAACAGAAAGTTGAATAAAGTCGGGTTGGGTCGCGAACCTTCAGAGACAATTCTTGAGCATATGCGCCGAATCAGTTCAGCTCGCCCTGATCTGGCTGACAAGTGCCATGAACTTGGCCATCTGCTTTCAGAAGCCGAATACAAACAAAACAATATCGACTATCGAAAAATCAATAAAATGGTTGTCGAAATCTGTAATACTTGCTAATCGTGTTGCGTCCACGATAAACTTATGCCATCTATTTCTTCAGGAGCCTGCGTCCAGTGATTTTCTAACACCTGTGATATCCATTTTTTTATCAATTATGTTGGATATGCAGGGTTAGTGGGCGTAGATTTCGTCTCTGGCATCTCTTGATGCTTTCCCTATCAAGTCTATGGCGATGCACAGCTAAAAGCTGTACCACAAGCTGACTTGGATTATCGTTATCTTGCCTGACTTCTCCTGCTATTCTGGGAGGAATCTATGTCGGTCTGTCGAGCCAATAAAGTCGCATATCAATTAGATAACGGCAAAGTATTGTTTGAAAACATCTCATTTTCTGTAAATTCAAATCGCATCGGGTTGCTTGGCAGGAATGGCATTGGAAAATCGCTGTTACTTTCCCTGATTACAGGCGTCAATAGGCCCACAAAAGGACATATAAAACTGACTGTTTCTGTTGCTCAATATGAGCAGCAACCAGGAGAGATTCTGAGTGATCAGCGAACCATCGTTCAATACCTGGGTCTTGAGCCCGTGTTACTGGCATTGGAGAGAATTGCTGCGGGTGAATGTTCAGCTGAACTGTTCGAGCAGGTGGGGGATCATTGGCAGATCGAGAAACAGTTAGCTCAGCAGCTGGGCGCATTGGGGCTGCCGCAAGATATTCATTCACCTTGTAGCCAACTGAGCGGTGGGCAGCTAACTCGACTGCGATTGTGGTGTTTGTTCCGCAGTCGTGCCGGTTTTCTGGTGCTTGATGAACCGTCCAATCATTTGGATGGTATGGGTAAACGTTGGTTGCTGGATGAAATCCGCCAATTTCCCGGCCATATCCTGCTGGTCAGTCATGACCGTTTTCTGCTCAGGGAAATGGAAGAAATCTGGGAGTTGAGTCAGTTAGGGTTAACCCGATATGGTGGCAATTATGATGTATATGAGCGAGAAAAATCCCTCGTTGTCAGTGCTGTAGAGCGTCAGCTAAATGAACTGAATCAAGAAAAAAAGCGATTAAAGAGCCAGGTGCAAAACAGCCGCTAGAAGGCAGAAAAACGGGTGGCGCAAGGAAATCGGGTGCGCAAAGCAGGTGGCCAGTCGAAATTACTGCTGGACTATCAGAAGAACAGCGCTGAAGCAGCGTTATCAGCCAGGCGGAAACAGGATGCCGCGCAGGCTAAGCAGTTGGCAACAAAAAAAGCCACACTGCAAAGCAAACAGGATGCACTCAAGACTCAGACGCTGGCTTTGCCCGAGCGCTTGTCGGCAAAGGGCAGGTTGCTAACAGTTAGCAGGATCAGGCTACCCTATGGTTGTGGACAGGAAATCAGTGTTCAGCTCAGTGGCACCGATAAATTGCATGTGCAAGGTAATAATGGATGCGGAAAATCTTCCTTGCTAAAAGTCATAGCAGGGGCACTACAGCCTTTATCAGGTGGGGGGTAGCGTTTCTTACCTCGACCAGGACTTTGCATCGCTCGATGGCAATACTTCAGTGCTGGACCACCTTCTGGATGCTTGCCCGGATATGAGCGAAACTGCTGCCAGAACACGACTGGCCGGAGCGGGGCTGGAATCTGATGCTGTATTCAAATACGTTAACCAACTCAGTGGTGGTGAAAAAATGAAGCTGGCAGTGCTAATGGTCAGCTACCAGCCGGGAGAGCGGCTATTGTTGCTGGATGAACCAGACAACCACCTGGACCTGGATGGCAAACAGGTATTGGCTGATGCATTGAAGCAATACCAGGGAGCATTTATTATGGTCAGTCACGATAATGATTTTGTTAAGGCTTGTGGCGTCAACAAGGGTATTACTGTTGCCGACAATAAAGCCTGAGTGCTCCAAAGGCGTTGTAATCAAGCTGGTTTTCAATCAAGGGAGAGAGCCTGCATTTTGTTCAGGAAGCCCATCCTGACCATGGTGCTCATGTAACTTTTAGGTTTCTGTTCTATTTGTTTTTGAATCAGCTCTGCCATTGCTTCGGAAAAATTTTCACGAGGGTACCTGGATATGATTTCGCGTAATGTGCGTGGGTGAATATCTTTCAGGTGCAAGCCGATGACATCAGCACCTGCACCAAAATGTAGTAAGGCGATTTCAGCTTCACGTGTATCGGCTATGCCGATGGCGTTATGCAACGCCACCATCTCATGTATCAGGTCGCTTCGCTGGCTATCCATCCCAGTTGTTTGACAGAAAGACCTGGCGGCACGCGCGCCAGATAATTCAAAAGTATCGTTATCAGCACACCTCTCTGTCAGCCCGAGATCATGGAGTATTGAACCAATAAATAGAATCTCGGGATCAAAACGTAATTTCATTTCCGCAGCCAGGGCCACCGCAAATGCATGACTTCGCAGGCAGTGATTGAGCAGAAAATCGGGACTGCATTCGCGTGTAAAGGCCAAAGCTTTCTGGCTAAGTTCGCTATCAGGCATGGCGTATTTGTTTTCTGCAATGTACTTCACTTGCTGGCCTGTAAGGCGTCGTTTGAAGCGGTTGCCCAACTGTCGCAGATCATATTGCAAAAAATGATGCGCCAGGCAGAGTTTGGATGGTGGTGGTCGATGCAACGTTAGTTCCATGATAATGCTTACCCTGTCAATTTACTCTGCACAGTATTCAATATTTCATGTTAAGTTAGCAGTGGCAAAATAGACAATATTCGATCATATATTGCCATTGTTGTGGCTATAGTGCTGATTACAAGGTTTTGGTTAAATGCTTTTGACACTGTTTTTTTAGCACTGTCTTTTGGTAGGTGAATTAATGCAACCTCTTTCCGTGTGTATCTTGCTTTGCGATGATGCTGTTATGTCAGACATTGCCATTCCACTGGATCTCTTTAGGCACGTCCGGACAGCGACAGGCGAACCTGCGTACAAGGTCACATTGTGTGGGGTGAATAAAACACTGCGCAATCACGGCATGGTGCTTAGACCTGATGCTGGCCTTGATCATCTTAAAAACGCGGATACGGTGGTAGTACCTGGCAGAAATGATGCGATGGCAGCATCATCGCCAAAACTCTTGAATGCCCTGAAACTGTCCAGTACTCGGGGAACCAGGATCGCGTCAATCTGTACGGGATCTGTTGTGCTTGCCCAGGCTGGGCTATTGAATGGACTCAGGGCAACATCTCATTGGCTGGTGACTGATCAGCTGGCGGCGGCCTATCCTGATATTCATGTCGATGCTAATCAGTTGTATATTGATAATGGTCAGGTGCTGACCTCTGCTGGTGCGGCGGCAGCGCATGATTTGTGCCTGCATATGATTCGTTGTGATTATGGGGCGGCAGTGGCAGCTGCAACAGCGCGTGTGGCTGTCATGCCAGTATTTCGAGAGGGTGGCCAGGCGCAGTTTATAGACCGAAATTTAATTGCGAAGGATAAACAGCGATCTTTGTCACCTGTGTTGAGATGGATTGAAAAGAACCATCAGCAACCGCTTCGCTTGAGCGATATTGCTCAAGAAGCTGCGATGAGTGTGCGGACACTGAATCGTCGTTTCACTGAAGAGCTAGGTGTCACACCCATACAATGGTTGTTGCAATATCGTGTGAGTGTCGCTCAGCAATTACTAGAAGAGAGCCAGCTGGGCGTAGAGCAGATAGCCTTTAAAGTCGGGTTTGGTTCTACATCAGTTTTTCGAAAACAATTTCGGCGCATCACGAGAATGTCTGCAGTGGGGTACAGGTGTTCATTCAGGCAGACCGCCTGACCTTGTCAAAAATTACTAACAGGACCAGGAGAGGAAATGACACCCAAACAGGCACGGACCCTTGCCGCCTATAACCAGTGGATGAATGCAAAAGTCTATGATCAGTGTTCAGCAATGACTGATACTGCACGAAAAGAAGATCGAGGTGCTTTCTTCAAATCAATTCATGGCACGCTGAATCACATATTGCTCGCCGACAAGGTTTGGATGGGCCGCTTTGTCAACCAGCCCTTTCGAGTCTCAGGGCTGGACCAGGAGCTACATACCGACTTTGAGGAACTACGAAAAGATCGCGAAGAAACCGATATAGCTATCCATAATTGGGTCGCTACCCTGACGGATGACGCCCTGGCAGGGGTGTTGCGGTACACCAGTATGGTGGATCCGGCGCCACGGCAATACGAATTATGGTTAGCCCTGACCCATTTCTTTAATCATCAGACGCATCACCGGGGGCAGATTACAACGCTGCTCACACAGAGCGGGCAGGATGTTGGTGTCACAGACCTGATCTGGATGCCGGAGAACATTAAAAAGCCCGGCCCCTGATTCAGGGAAGCCGGGCTTTTGCTAGCTGCTTGTGAGCAACAGTCTTACAGATCGAAGTCCAGACCGTAAGAAACTGTGAAGCGCAGATCATCGTTGTTATATGCACTGGCCTCTGGCTCATCAGTATCTGTGCCAGAAATCATGAAAGCAAAACCGCCGTTCGAGAAAGTGACACCATAATCGATGTACGTATCAGGTACACCGTTAAATGCTTCTACGAAATCACCGGCGTGACGGCCAACATGGAAAGCCATTTCTGTGCCGTTGCTGCCGACAGGAATTGCGTAGTCCAGTGACAGGTAAGTGGCTTCACCGAAACCAAAGTCCTGGCCAGGTGCTTCGTCAGCTTCAGTGTTTGCCAGAACATACAGGCTCACGCTGAATGCGCCAAGGCCAACAGTCCCGTAAACTTCACCGAAGTCGAATTTACCGTCTTTGTCGTAGTTGTAGTACAGGTAACCGACATCAAAGCTCATGTCGCCTGATTCCCAGGCATAACCTGCATACAGGTCGTGCTCATAAGAGAACTCGTCGCCAGCCCCATAGTTTACGTTAGATGCCCAGGTACCTGCGTAGAATCCGCCTTCACTTGCGTAGTCAATTCCGCCTGAAATTGCTGCTTCGTTTTCAGTTTGGGTCAGACCACGCCATACGTAGTTGCTGCCCATTGCCGCGTTAGCAGTAACGTCGGCCATAGCGATTGAAGGAACAGCAACGCTGCCTGATACGAGTGCGATAGCTGCAGCAATTTTAGTGAGTTTGCTCATGTTTTCTTCTCCTGATGTTTTGAAGGTAGTCTTAATTGTTAGTAGTAGTAGGAAGTCCTTGTTTCCTGATCTAGGAAATGCAAAGATCAGGCCAGGTATTTAATCTGCAATTAAAACAATTGGTTATGAGCTTTTTGCCGGAATGGTGGGAGAAAATAGTCTCGTTCAACAACTTGAGCCGCCCCATTTTGATGCGCGATAAAATCAAACGCACCAAAATGAGACTTGTGGTGAAATATGAGTTACAAACTGGCCTCTAAACGGTGCATGCACCCTGCCAGATTCATCTTTGGGGGAGTAAATGACATGTTCAGTGGCGCAGCCTGCTGTAATGCATTCATGCCAAGCAGGTTTCTGCCCCCCCTGGGGAGTACCGCGATTTCTAGTGGTCCGAGTTCGCAGGCACCGTTTAAAAGAAAGGAGGAGACCCTGTAGACATCCAGTATTTCAACTTTGCCACTAGCCAGCCTGGCTCCGACGCGTTTGACCCGGGTCACATCGGTACTGTCACGTAACTGCTCAAAAAACTGCGTGTTTACTGTGACCATACTGGCTCCTGTGTCCAGCAGGAACTCTGCATCAATGCCCCCAATGACGGCATTAACGGTATAGCTTCCAGCGCCTGTCTGTGTCAGAGGAATATCGCCAGAATGAATAATATCCAGAGACGCTTGCGCAGGAGTTTCTGCCTGGCTTTTACTGAGCATCAGCAGCGATATCAGGAGTGAATAACTGAAGTGCCTGATAAGTGAGCTAAACGGTCTGTAAGTCAAGAAAGTCATGGTGGTTACCTGTATAGGGCTGATTTGTGATCGGTATTTACCAAGCTTTTGGCTAGTTACTATCAATACTGAGCAATAATCAGGCCATCACCATAACTTGATGATATGTATGAATAATTTAAGTTATTGGAATGTTTGGTAATTGATTTTTTCGCCGTTTTTGCACTGCTTCGGTGCGAAACCTTTCGATTTTCCTGTTCTCTTAATTCAGTTTTGCGTAAAATTGAATGGCAAATTAATAAACGTATTGGTTGAGTTGGAGGAAGATTATGCGGAAGTTAACCCTGAGTGCATGTTTACTGGGTTTTGTGGCGGTAATGCCGCACACATCCGTTCTGGCCGATGCAAATTCAGAAGAAATGGTCAAAGTCAGACTGGTCGATTTTTCCGGTCGCCCGCCGTTCAAACGAGAGGTGGTAGAGCTTCCTGCTGCGGACGTAGCCGCGATGGAGGCAACAGAAGAAATATTGGAAGTTGAGCGGGTCTGGACTGTAGATTATAGCGGCAAGCCGCCATTCAAACGCCAGTTTGAAGATGTGCCGGTTATTGATGTGGCCAGCATGGAAGCTGTTAGCGATGAAATAGAATCGACTTCAGGCTCTCGCACCCCTTTCAAGCGCCATCGTTAACCTGTCTGACGTTCCAGATTAAGGTTGCAAAGTTCGCACAGCCCTGGCCTGACGCCTTTCAGGCCAGGGCGCTTCACAAAAATGTCACAATTCTCTCGCCTGTCATCATACTGTCACATTAATTTCACATAATTGTCACGCTGCCGTCGCCGTACTGTCATAAATGTGGCCTGCTGTCGGCATTGCCATCATTATCGGCTGCAACTGTTATCGAAACGTTATAAAAGAGGAATATTCAAACCATGGCCGCAAGATCATTACTGCCATTCTCCAGTCCATTGCTTTTTGCTTCCATGTCCGTATTTTCTGCGCTGGCCTTTGCCCAGACTCCCCCAGCGCTGGAGCTATATGTCGACTCGGAAACTCAGCAGATTTTCGCCGAGCCAGGTGCTGGCCGCGTAAAATTAGGTACATTTCAAATGGTCGAGCCTGCTGATGCGGTGACAACGGTTGAACCATCAACTGGGCTGACTCAACCCGAGCCAGCTGCTGAAGTTGCGGTAGGCAATAATGGTCTGGATGTAGAAGGCAATAATGGATTTAGTATGCGGCTGGGCGGTCGCATGCATGCTGACGGCAGCTATAGCAGTGACGACAACTTGCTCAAGCGTGGCACTGCTAATGATTATGAGGCGGTCTCTGGTACTGAGATTCGTCGTGGCCGACTCGCGTTGCGGGGCACTGCTTATCATGACTTTGATTACATTATTGAAGCGGATTTCGGTGGCAATAAAACATCTGTGAAGGATCTTTTTCTCACTTACACCGGTTTTGATCCCCTGGAAATTACGGTTGGTAATCAGAAGCATGCGATGAGCATGGAGATTCAGGAAAGCTCCAACGACATCATGTTCAATGAGCGTTCTTTGCTTTCGGCCTTGACGGTGCCGCATTTTGACCGGGCTATCGGGGTGAACCTGAAGTCCAGTGGTAATGACTGGTCATTGCAGAGCGGTATTTATGGCGATGGCATGTCATCCAGTGGTGGTGGCCGGGATGAAGGCTATGGTTGGGGTATTCGTGGCACCATTGCGCCTATTAATACAGAAGATCGACTGGTGCACCTGGGGGCTAATTTTGGTCACCGGGAGGCGAATGAAATCAACTCTCTTAGCAACAGCGGTTCGACCGCATTCCGCTATGAAACCACGAACATGTCAGACTTGTACCTTGCAGATACAGGTGCGCTAACCAATTTCGAATCTATATCGCTCGGTATTGTTGAAGCCGCCGCCAAGCTTGGACCATTATCCATCCAGAGTGAGTATGGTCAGGCGAAAGTAGATCAGGTACGTGTCGCCGACCTTGAGTTCGCTGCCTGGTATGTGCAGATGGGGCTTAGCCTGACAGGGGAGTCCCGGGTATATCGCGGCTCAGATGGTGAGTTTAAACGCTTGCGGCAAAATCGCCTGTTTGCTCCGGCGCAGGGCAGTTGGGGAGCCTGGGAGCTGGCTGTGCGACTGGATCAACTGGACCTGGAGGATGGTATCGTACTGGGCGGAAGGCAGCGTCGTGCTTCGCTTAATTTGAACGGTTACCTCAATAATAACGTCCGGGTTCTGTTTGGCTATAGTCGCGCCTTTGATATCGAAAACAGCCCGTTGACGACGCTGGATGGTGGCGAGCCAGAGGATATCGATATCTTATCAGTCCGAACGCAATGGACGTTCTGATAAAGGCCCTTTAAGAAAACAGGTTGATTGTATCCCTGGACTGTGACTACTATTCATACTCTGAAAATTGCCGCAGCAAAGCGGAGATGATACAGGCTGAAGAGCATGGTCAGGGATGCAACGTTTCGCGATGCGCAAGCCATTGCGGACATTTATAATCACTATATCACCAATACTACGGTGACCTTCGAAGAGCTTCCTGTGACAGCTGCTGTTATGCGCTCTCGCATCCAACAAGCTCATGATCTGTCTCTTCCGTGGCTGGTACTCGAACAGGGTGCCATGCTTGTTGGTTACGCCTATGCTTCGCGCTGGAAAGAGCGCTCTGCCTATCGTTACGCAGTGGAAGTTTCAGTCTATCTTGCCCATGATGTAACCCGAAGAGGCTATGGTTCGGCTCTGTACGCGACGCTGTTTGAAAGGCTTGCGGGGGCAGGGCTTCATGTCGCCATTGGTGGTATCACATTGCCTAATGATAGCAGTGTCGCCTTGCATGAAAAGTTTGGTATGAAAAAAGTGGCTCATTTTACTGAGGTCGGATTGAAATTTGATCAGTGGCTGGACGTGGGCTATTGGCAGAAAGCGCTGGTATCGAGAAATCAGGAGGCAGACGATTGATGTTTGCTTCCCTTGGCCGCTTGATAGAGTCAGTACAGCCTTTGTACCTGGTTAACATCTTGCTGGGTTTCACAATCACAATCTGTGTCTTGATTGTGGCGGCTGGCAAACATCGTGATCTGATGATTTGGGCCAGTGGTTTTGCACTTTTTGTCCTTGCTTTTGTGCTGTTTGGTTTGCGCTCTGAGCTGCCACTTATGGTTTCAGTGATAGGAGGAAACGGTGCATTGGGTTTTATGTTCGCCATGTTTGTGGAGGGGCTTGCCCGTTTGTACCGGGTACCAATTTCCCGTTGGCTTATATGGTTGCCGCCGCTACTTTCCGTCGTTGGTTTTGTCATTTTATTGGATGATTTTGATTCCCGGGTCATACTCGGTGTGGTCACCAGCACCTATCACAGCATCCTGGTTTTGTTCCTGGTGTTTAAAGGCTTGTTTTCAACAACAGGGCGCGGGCGCTGGGTCATATTTTTTGCCATTGTCTTCCATGCGAGCGTTTTGCTGATCAGAGCACTGCTGATCATATCAGGTGTCATAGACGGGAGCGGATTTCTTTCGCCAAGTACGGAACAAACCGTTTATTTATCGATGTCGCTATCAACCGTCGTCATGTTTGCCTTTGGGCTGCTGGTTGTCTACAAAGAACGAGCGGAAAGTGATGCCTGGCGTGAAGCCCATTTCGACCCGTTAACCAATGTCAGTAACCGTCGAGTCCTTAAACATCGGTTACAGGGTTTGTCATTGAGCCACGAGAGGAGTTCGGGCTATTGTGCAATTATTTTATTGGACCTCGATAATTTCAAATCATTAAATGACACGTATGGACATACGGTTGGCGACAGGTTATTGGTTCTTGCCGCGCAACGTATCAAGCATAACCTTGATGTCTCAGATGAAGTCATACGCCTTGGTGGCGATGAATTTCTCATACTACTCGAGCACCTGGGGGATGATATGGATGACGCTGAAATAAAAGCACTAAATGTTGCCAAGCGTATGCTTGAAATACTTTGTCAGCCCTATCAGCTTGATGTGGACGGGGATGATGGCAAACCCACCTTGCATCTTGAATATAAAGTGACTGCAAGTATGGGTATTGAGTTGTTCCAATGTAAAGATGCCAATCGTGAAGCGGTTATGTCTGCCGTTGATCAGTCCATGTATAAAGCGAAGCAGTCAGGTCGCAATGCCATTTCCTGTCGAGGGCGAATCTGTTCCTGATATCTTCTTTTGACCATCGATGTGGAGATCTCCATGTATACCTTACATATAGCGAATAAAAACTACTCGTCCTGGTCACTGCGCCCCTGGGTGTTGATGAAAGCATTGAATATTCCTTTCCAGGAGATAATGCATCCGTTCGGTGAGGGATCCAACTGGGGAGAGTTTCGCAAATTCAGCCCAACAGGTCTGGTGCCATGTCTGGTTGATGGTGATCGCTGTGTCTGGGACTCGCTGGGGATCATGGAATACCTGGCCGAACGACATGCAGGAGTATGGCCTGAGAGTGACGATGCTCGTGCCTGGGCTCGGTGTGCGGCGGCAGAAATGCATTCAGGATTTTCAGTGTTAAGAGATGTTTGTCCGATGAACTGCGGTGTCATGGTCGCGATGACCACTCGTCCTGCTGGCCTGGATAACAACCTGGAACGATTGGAGGAACTCTGGTCGCAAGGCCTTTCTCGGTTTTCCGGCCCGTTTCTTGGTGGTAAGCAGTTCACAGCAGTTGATGCTTTCTATGTTCCTGTGGCTTTCCGGGCACGTACATTTCAATTGCAGTTATCGCAACAGTCTCAGGCTTATGTCAATGAATTGTTGAGCCTGGATGCCGTTAAAACTTGGGAGAAATCTGCTTTAAACGAAACCTGGCGAGAGTCCGGTCATGAAGCAGACACTGTTCGGTTTGGAAAAATACTGGAAGATAACAGGATAAAATAGTCATGTTGGAAATTCGCCCCAATTTCGAGTCATGTGATGTCCCGTCATGATAGCAATGCTTGATATGTTTCTGATTAATATCGTTGTGGTTGTGGCGGTAGTCATTGTGCACTATGAGTTTCTTTATCGTCTAAACCGGTTTATTCCTCGATGGCATGTTCTGCACCGCTATCGCATCGTGATTGGGTTGCTGGGGGCATTGTTGGCGCATGCTATTGAGATCTGGCTGTTTGCTATTGCCTACTATTTTGCAGTGTCGACCGATGTGCTTGGCGGGTTGTCTGGAGCATTTGATGGCACGTTCCTGGACTGTGTGTACTACTCTTTCACGGTATTTACAACGTTAGGGTTTGGCGATATTTTCCCTGAAGGAGATATCCGTTTCTTGACGGGTATTGAGTCATTGACTGGCCTGGTACTTATCACCTGGACTGCCTCATACCTGTTTCTGGATATGCAGCATTATTGGAGTGACCGAGAGTGAGAGGCAGGCGTATCGTCAACCGGCGATAACCATCATCTTGAGATACGGGAGGGAACATGAGAGGGAAATGCCTTTGTGGCGTAATCGAAGTGACTGCACCTGATACGTCGGGTATTGATGTGTGCCACTGCTCAACTTGCCGGCGCTGGTCGGGAGGCCCGATGTTAGCGGTTCATGTTGGTAATGACGTAACGTTTTCGGGTGATGCCCCAGCTATTTTCCAGTCATCAGACTGGGCAGAGCGTGGCTTTTGCCAGCGTTGTGGCACGCACTTGTTTTATCATCTAAAAGAAAACGGCGAATATATTCTTCCAGCCGGGCTGTTTGCCGAGGGGGAGTTTACAATGAACAGTGAAATTTTCATTGATGAAAAACCCGGTTATTATTCGTTCAGCAATAACACCCGGAAAATGACAGGCGAAGAAGTCTTTGCGATGTTCGCTGGTGAAGACTGAGCATTTAAAAATGCTTGCCAGGGGGTGAAAAATACATACAATGCGCTTTTTTCACGAGCGCACAGCCAATGAACCTGGTGTCGTTTAATGTTTTTCGCACCCTGGGGTTTCCCGACACAACTGTCCTGAAGCCAGGCGATATCTTTTCGCATAAAGACCTGCTGGCAGGAGCCGACTGGGTGCTCTTCCCGGAATATTGGCAGCTCAATGCGCTAGTCTATGGCCTGAATTGTCGTGTTTTCCCCAGCGAAGCGAGCTACCGCATTGGTCACAACAAGGTTGAAATGACCCGTGCATTTGAGGTCGTCGCACCTGCGCATACTCCATGGACGATGATCGAGGCAAATACACCAGAGTCACAGGATCATATCTGGGACATGATGACCCTGCCCTTTGTCGCTAAATTACCCAAGGCGAGCATGGGTGAAGGTGTCTGGTTGATTGAGTCGACGCAGGACTGGCGAGAATACTGTGCAAAGACTGATGTCCTCTACGCCCAGGAATATCTGCCGATAGACCGGGATGCCCGCGTCGTTGTCGTGGGAGATAAAGTGGTAGCGGCCTACTGGCGCATGCAGTCGGAGCAAGGCTTTTATAATAATGTATCCAAAGGCGGCGCTATTGATACATCACCTGTGCCGGCGGTTGTAACCGACCTGGCGCTGCGGCTTGCTCAAGATCTGGGTGTCAATCATGCCGGCTTTGATATTGCCCTGGTAGGACAGCACCCTTTTGTGCTCGAATTTAATCGCCTGTTTGGTAATCATGGGGTGGATAGCAAGATATTGCGTGACGCTATTCTGGCATACCTGACTGCAAACACCGAGCCGGAAGATAATGATCCGGAAGGTCCCCAGCCGTTGTGGCCAGTCGCTGTTTAATCTCAGTTCCGCGACCTGCTACTATGATGACCTAGTGCATCGCTTTCCGGAGCTGAACTGCTTTGTCCGAGCTACTCATTCTGCTGATATTATCAACCCTGGCGGGCGCTTCCATCCCCGTTGGTGCGGGGATGGCAATGCTGGATATTGAGTGGCCAGACATACTGACTGAGCCTTGGCGGCGCTTCATCGTTGCCTTTGGTGGTGGCGCATTAATCTCAGCCGTCGCTCTGGTGCTGGTTCCTGATGGGAGTGAGTCGTTATCACCGTTACTGTCGCTGTTGAGTTTTGCTGGCGGCGGTGTCTGTTTTTGTCTTCTCGATATCTACCTGGGCAAGTTGAAAAGCTCGCTTGGCCAGCTCGTGGCGATGCTGGCTGATTTTATCCCCGAGGCAATGGTGTTGGGGGCAGCATTTGCCACGGGTCAGGATACCGGCCTGCTGATATCCGCATTAATCGTGTTGCAAAATATTCCCGAGGGCTTTAACGCGTTTGAAGAGCTGACTGAGAACTCGAAACAGTCCGTTTTGAGACTCCTGGCTGGCTTTGGTCTGTTAATGCTTGCGGGGCCTGTTTCCGCGCTTCTTGGGTTTTATTATCTGCCCGAGCGTCCTGAAATGTTAGGGGGAATTATGCTGTTTGCCAGTGGCGGCATTATCTATCTGGTATTTGAGGATGTGGCACCCCAGGCAAAACTTGAGAATCACTGGTCTCCGGCTTTAGGTGCGGTGTTTGGGTTTCTCTTGGGCCTGGCAGGCCATTTGGCCACGTCAGGCTAAAGACTACAGCTCTCAGGCTGAAACGTTATTATCATCGTTGCTGCTTTTCTGTGCTGTGATCGGATGCTCATTCAGGATACGTACTTCGCGTTGCGGGAACGGAATCGTAAAGCCGTTTTCTCGCATGGCCTCAAAAATCATCAGCATCAAATCACCGCCGACTCGGTTTTTGCCGTCATCAATGCCTTCCATCCAGAACTCGACCAGCATATTGACACCTGAGTCACCGAAACTGGCAATCTCGCAATCCGGCATTTCCTCTAATGGGGTGCCTTCTTTGCTGATGACCTGAGGGTGGGATGCTACCGTTTCTTTGACGATCTCAACGAGTTTGCGTATGTCTGAGTCATAGGCGACTGAGAAGTCGACACGATAGCGTTGTCGGCTGTCTTTATGTGTCCAGTTGGTAAAGCTTTCGGTCACGAACTTTTCGTTCGGTACCATGATGTCTTTACCGTCATAGGTTTCCAGTGTCGTCGATCGCAGTGTCATTTCCCGAACCACACCGGTGCGACCATCCTCGAGTTCGATGTAATCATCGATGGAAATAGAGCGATCCAGCAGAATAATAAGGCCGGAAATGAAATTTGAGGCGATTGCCTGTAAGCCAAAACCCAGACCCACACCCACTGCGCCACCAAAGACAGCCAAGGCTGTCAGGTTAATGCCCATGACCTGCAGCAATAAAATGGAAATGAGCACAAAGACGCCGACTTCCAACACTTTGGCGGCAACTTCTTTGGTGCGGAAGTCCAGTTTCTCCTGGCGTCTGATAATGTCCTGTCCGGCAATGGTGGAAGCCCGGCCCAACCAGAACAGGACTGAACCAAATAGGACAACACGGACAATACCGTAAGCGGAAATGCGGATATTACCGGCACGGAACTGCATTGACTCAAGAATGGCGATAATCGGGTTGAGCAGGTCAAGCAGGTGCAGAAATAACAGAGGCAGCCCCACCCAGAGCAGGATGAAGGAAATAAATTCATTGGTTATGTGATCGCGAATAACGGAGCGATACACCAGCAGCATGGCGACAATGAGTGCTGTACGAACCAGCCAGGACTGGCCGAGCAATTGTGCGCTCAGTTCTACGCTAAAACTCAGTACCAGAATGGTGAGCAGTGGAAACAGCAAATTGCCCAGTTTGCCCGTCAGACGGCGCATTGGGCCCAATGGTGCATCAGAGGGAGCGTCAGCAAGTAGAGGCAGGAATTTTCTGATACGGCTGGTAACGAAGAAAGCTGATGCGTAGATAACCAGAACTGCAGCGAGTTGTGCGTATGTTTCGGTCTGCAGGGTTGCCTCAATAATGCGATTGGCAATCTCCATCAATCGCTGATTGAATTCTTCAAACTCCACCTTGTATCTGCCTCATTCTTATTAGTGCTACGAGACAGTGTACTGAATCGCTGGCAGTAGAGCAGCAAAATTTTACGCTTCTGGCCCTTCCCTCTGCCCGGCTTGCCTCAGACATCTCATTTAAGGCAGGGCGGGCAGCATGGCAGAACTCACTAGCTGGCTTTAACGTCGTCAATCCATTGCTGCACCCGACGCTCCAGCAAGTGTAGTGGCATAGCGCCGCCTAGCAGCACGGCGTCGTGGAAACCGCGGATATCAAAGTCTTCGCCCAGTTCCAGGCGAGCATGTTCGCGAAGCTCAAGGATTTTATTCATCCCGATTTTGTATGACGTCGCCTGACCCGGCATGACGATATAACGGCGAATCTCGGAACGGATCGCAGCCAGAGGCACTGATGAGTTTTCGGCAAAATAGTCGACCGCCTCCTGCTCCGTCCAGCCTTTCGCATGCAGGCCAGTATCGACTACCAGGCGAATTGCACGCCACATCTCAGATGTCAGGCGACCAAACTGGGAGTAGGGATCTTCGTAGGTGCCTGGCATCTCATTTGCCAGGTATTCAGAGTACAGGCCCCAGCCTTCGGAATAGGCGGTAAAGCCTGCCTGTGTCCGGAACCGTGGCAGATCCTGCAACTCCTGAGCAATCGAGATCTGCATGTGGTGGCCCGGCAGCCCTTCGTGGTAAGCGATCACTTCCAGTTCTGATTTGGGCATTGCTGTCATGTCAGACAGGTGCGCATAGTAGATCCCTGGGCGTGAGCCGTCTGGCGTACCTGAATAGTAATGCTGAGCGCCGCCGTCGCGCTCACGGAAAGGTTCAACACGGCGCACAACCAGGTCCGCCTGCGGTAATGTGGCAAAGTAATCCGGCAGTACTGCTTTAATGTTTTCAATAGCGGCAGTCGCGTCATCGATATAGCCTTGACGGCCCTCGTCGGTATTGGGGTAGTAGAAGCGCTCGTCATCACTGGTTTCTCGCAGCATGACAAAGAATTCCTGCAAGGAGCCGTCAAAGTCGGTGCTGGCCATGACCTCTTCCATTTCGCTGCGCAGGCGGGCCACATCAGCAAGGCCGATGGCGTGAATTTCATCTGCGGTCAGCTCCGTCGTGGTCTGGTTGGCAAGCCGGTACTGGTAGTAGGCCTCACCACCGGGTTGAGAGACTAGGCCCATAGCGACTTCCGGTGCGTTAGCTTTTTCTTCTTCTGCCCAGGCAATAATGTCCTGATAAGCAGGAGCTAACGTGGTAGTCAGGGCGTCTGCCGTGTCTGCAAGTAAGGAGTCTGCATCAGGTTGTTCAAGAGCGCCTTGCTCCACCAGGTTGGCGACCTGGGATTTGGCATGCGCCCACAGCGCTGAGTCAGTTTCGGCATTTTCGGTAAACGGTGCACCAGTGATCACGCTCTGGGATTGAGCAATAACACCATCGAGCGCAAATTCTGGCATGGTGACGCCTTGTGTAGCCGTTTCAGCGGCTCGCTCAAGGCCCTGATTTAATGCCCGGCCTGTTTCGGTGATCCGGGAAATAAACGCTTCATAATCGGAGACGGAAGCAATATCGTGGAAGTTGATCAGAAAGGTTGGCAGGAAACTATGATTGCCATTCATCTGGTCGAAAACGAAACCATTGTACCGAAATTCAGCTGCCAGTTCGGCCTGCTCAAGCTGGTATTGCCAAATGTCCCAGGACATTTTCGCTTCCCGGTCGAGGGCATCGTAATCAAAATTGTCTTCCATCTCTGCGGTTGCCTGCTGGAACCAGACCAGTTCTGCTTCCTGTGCCTGCACAGACATGTCATCAATGTCCGTGTATCTCTCCTTGCGACCCTGCATGGTCAGCGAAATAGGATCAAACTGCTGTAACCGCTCGTCATACTTCTCATCAAACCAGGCGTTAAGGCGTGCAGATTCAGTCTCTGCGGCTTCCGTGATTTGAGATTCAGTCGAGGATGTCAGCGGTGCAGATGGAGTAGAGGCCTGCTCACCACAAGCTGCGAGTGTGAATATAAACAGTAGGGAGTAGATCAGGTGGCGCATAGAGGGTTGTCCTTTGGGTCGCGAAAGAACGGCCTGGGTCAGGCTGTCTTTTTACGGGTTAATTGACGGATAAGTCTGATGACAGTATCGCCAAATCCAATTGCGATCTCAAGCGACCGTTCGGACAAAACTCATGGAAAATATCAATTCTGTGATCGTGTTAGCCAGGCAACCAGCAAGCGGATCTGGGCATCATCCAGGCGTTGATCAAATGCTGGCATCATGCCCTGGCGTCCATTGGTTATGGATTCAAGTACATCGTTGAGCTCATTACCATATAGCCATATATTATCGTTGAGGGCTGGCGCACCAAGCATGATGTTGCCACTGCCATCAGCTCCATGACAGGCGACGCAATATGTGGTGTATGTGGTTTGCCCCGGGTGGCTGTTATCACTGCCTTCATGCATTTGCAGTACATACTCAGCCACCTGCTCAATGGCCGCCGGCTCAATAGTTCCCTGCCAGGCCAGCATATTGGCCTGACGCCCGCCCCGAAGTGTCTGTTCGATTTGCTCCGGACTGCCGCCCCATTGCCATTCGCTGTCCAGCAAATTTGGAAACAATGAAATCTGGCCGGTGGCGCTTTTGCCATGACAGGCTGAGCATTCACGCTGGAATATGCGCTCAGCAGTGGCCATCATGCCTGGGTCTGACTGTAAGTCAGTAAGGGCGGCATCAACAATCTCTGCGCGGGCAGCAGCAAACTGGTTCTCATAGTTACTATGGCTGTTGCGCACCCGGGCATCCTGTGACCAGTTCAGGGTGCCGCTAAAGGAACCCAGTCCGGGGTACAACATCAGGTAACCAACAGAAAAGACAGTGGCGCCGAGTACAAACCAGAACCACCACATGGGCGCAGGCGCGTTGCCTTCGCGCAGGTTATTATCCCACACGGGTTCATTTTCATGTTCTTCCTCAGGATGAGGGGTGGGAGAAAAGTAAACACTCCAGATCAGCCAGGCGATGACGCAAAATGAGACCAGCGTCAGCACAATGATCCAGCCGCTCCAGAAGTCGCCGGGTAAATCAGCCATGATCAATGTCATCCTTCAGCGGTATACAAGCTGTCTCATGTGCATCTTCTTTGCTGCCGAAAGCTGTCAGCCAGATGACCAGAACAACCATAAACAACATCACCAGCATGTCTCCAGCGAAAATAAAGTACGTCATGGCAATTCTCCTTGCGGCATGGCTGTGCCAAGCTGCTGCAGATAAACAATCAGTGCATCCATTTCAGTCAGTCCCTCCAGTTCGGATTCGGCCTCTTCTATGCTGGCATCTGAATAAGGGTGTCCCAGGGATTGCAGCACCCGCATCTTCTTTTGAATATCACCAACATCGGCTGCCGGAGTCTCAGCCAGCCAGGGATATCCAGGCATGATCGAATCAGGTACGACTGAGCGCGGGTTTAAGAGATGTTCTCTATGCCAGATATCAGAGTATTTGCCGCCAATACGGTGAAGATCCGGCCCGGTTCGCTTAGAACCCCAAAGGAAGGGGCGGTCATAGACAAACTCGCCGGAGCGCGAATAAGGGCCGTAGCGCTCAACCTCTGCAATAAGTGGTCTGATCTGTTGTGTATGACACACCGAGCAACCTTCGCGAATGTATATGTCACGACCTGTCAGTGCGACTGCAGAATACGGCGCGGTTGCTCCAACCGGCGTTTCCAGTGATTCCTGAAAAAGTATCGGGAGAATCTGCACCAGTCCACCTACGGCAGAAACGGCAAGAATGCCAAAGATCAGCAGTCCGCTGTGTTCTTCAAGCTTTTTATGGAGAGACATTCCACTCATGCTTTGACCTCATACATTGGATCGACTGCTGGCGGTGTGACACGGACAGGTTTGTTGCCACGCATCGTCATATAGAGATTCCACGCCATCAGGATAGTGCCAGTCAGGAAAATCAGGCCGGCAATCAGGCGTAACCCATAGTAAGGGGCCATGCTGGACATGATGTCAGTAAAGCTGAAGCCCAATTCGCCGGTCTCATCAATGCTTAACCAGAGCAGACCCTGCGATACGCCAGCTGCCCACATGGCCATGATGTATAGCATGGTGCCTGCCAGTGCCAGCCAGAAATGGATGTTTGCCAAGCGTGTACTATATAACTCGCGGCCTGCCATGCGAGGGATCAGGAAATAGAATGTGCCGTAAGTAATCATGGCATTCCAGCCAAGTGCGCCTGAATGTACGTGCCCGATCGTCCAGTCAGTGAAGTGACTGACCACGTTCACACTGCGAATCGCCATCATTGGGCCTTCAAATGTAGCCAGGCCGTAAAAAGCCAGTGCCAGTACGATGAACTTCAGGGCTGGATCCGTCCGTAATTTCTGCCACGCTCCACTGACTGTCATGATGCCGTTGATCATGGTTGCCCAGGAAGGTGCAAGCAGAATAATGCTCATTACCATACCCAGCGACTGAACCCATTCCGGAATAGCGCTGTAATGCAGATGATGTGGGCCCGCCCAGATATAGGTGTAGGTAAAAGCCCAGAATGACACGATTGACAGGCGATAGCTCCAGATGGGCCGATTCGCCTGCTTGGGCAGGAAATAGTAGACCATGCCGAGGAAGCCGCCCGTGAGCAGAAAGCCCACAGCATTGTGTCCGTACCACCATTGCACGACAGCATCCTGGGCACCGGCATAGAGTGAATAGGATTTGTCGAGCGTCACAGGTAACGCCAGGTTGTTTACGATATGCAGCATGGCGATGACAATAATCAGTGCGCCATAAAACCAGTTGGAAATATAAATCGGCCTGATTTTGCGGATAGCCAAGGTGCCAAAAAAGACCACACCAAATGAAATCCAAAGTACCGCAATGGCAATATCAAATGGCCATTCAAGCTCGGCGTATTCTTTGCTCGATGTCCAGCCGGCAAGCAGGGAAAGTCCACCTAGCAATACCACCAGTTGCCAACCATAGCAGCAAAACCAGGCCAGTCGGTGTCCAAAGAGGGGGACATGACAGGTTCGTTGTACACTGTAAAATGCGGTAGCCATTAATGCGGATACACCAAAACCAAAAATAATGCCGTTGGTATGCAGGGGACGCAGGCGGCCAAAAGACAGCCAGGGCTGGCTAAAATCAATAGTTGGCCAGATGAGCTCAGCAGACAGGTAAACCCCCGCTGCCATTGCCACTATCGCCCAGAAAATTGAAAACTGAATCAGCCTCAGAACGACGTCATCGTGATATTGTGCATTGTTGTCATTTGACAAAACAGTGGACTCCTATACGCCCAATAACGGACCAATTCCCATTACCCATAACCCCATGCTAAGGCCTAGCAGCGATACTGCTGCTACCAACAACCAGCCAACCAGTGATGATGCCATCAGCATGCCGCGCTCTGGAACGGTTTCCAGGGCTACAGCTATGCCGGAGTAGAGTAAATACATGCTCCAGATCATGGTCGGAATCAGAACCAGTACATTAAAAAAGACATCAGGGACAAGGTGGGCAACACTTGCTAACGCTAACGGCGAGCCAACAATGGTGACCATGGCAAAATGCCGTCCCAGCGATTCACTGGCGCCGTATGTTTTTGCCATCCATTGACTGATTAGCGCCGTGGAGACGAACCCAAACAACAGGGCGAGAAAATACCCCACGCTGATGCGGACAAGTGTTAATTGCGACAGGTACAAAGGTTCAGTGGCGCCCAGACGCCAACCAAAAATGCTGGCGCCAATCCAGGAAAATAGTGGTGGTAAAATCAGTAGCCAGACAGAATAGCGAAGCAAAACGTTGGCTGGTGACGGATCAGATCCTGCCAGTGCCTCGAATGCATCTTTTGGGCGAAAAAGTGCCCGTACAGGAAGGTTTGCTAGCGTACGCTCAACCATAGCCCCACCAAAGAGTGAATTAAGTTGCAATAGCTCGTTTGCCTAAAGCAAAACTGCCATTGATTCCTGGCTTACTGTATCAGTGCAATTACGGTCTCTTGTTGAGACAGATCAAATCTTGATATTTTGGTACATTTTCTCTGCAAGTAACTTGATTTGTTTTGCTTCTTCAATGGACACGGCATTAAGGCATGCCATCTGGCCGGGCACTTTGCTGGCCGGAGCACGGAGCAGCTCACCCGATTCAGTCAATGAAATGACGCGCCGGCGCTCGTCCTCGGCACTTCGTTTGCGATATATCAGCCCTTTTGCTTCAAGGCGCTTTAGCAGAGGTGTCACGGTTCCTGTGTCCAGCCTGGTTGCCCGGCAAATATCGGTGACTGACATGTTGTCGGCATCCCATATCGCCAGCATGACAAGGTACTGGGGATAGGTCAAATCCAGCGGGTCAAGAAAAGGGCGGTAGGCGCGGATTAACGCATTGGTTGCTGAGTAGAGTGACAGGCAGATCTGGTTTTCCAGCATCATATGCGGTGGAGAGCTCATATCGACTCCAAGACTCGTTTCATCGTATCAATATAGAAAAGTATAGCACTTTAATTGACAGGCAATTATATTGCGCGCAATATAAATAACAAAGTCATCCTGAAGAGCTAACAACAACTATTTGAGAGGTAATTGTAATGAAACTGCGAGGCCTGCTTTTGACATGCTTGCTATTGGCCAGTAACGGATTAGCTGCTGACCCACTGGAGAACCCTGAGTTTTCCTGTATCAGTGACATGACACCGGTACGTGGGTTCTATATTGACAACCTGCTGGGAGATCTGGAGGCAACCAAGGCTGTTGCTGAATCTGAAAACGGTGGCGTGTACCCGCCAGGATCAGTCGTTCAACTGGTGCCGACTGAGGTGATGGTCAAACGGGAAGAAGGGCACAGTCCGGAGACTAACGACTGGGAGTTCTTTGAGCTGAATGTGTCGGCTGAAGGCAGTGAAATCAGCACGCGTGGCTTTTCTGACGTGGTCAATCGATTTGGTGGTAACTGTCTGGATTGCCACGAAAAGGCAGAGCCGCAGTGGGACATGGTTTGTGAACAGAACCACGGTTGTGACCCCATCCCGCTGACTGAATTGATGGTGCGTGCCATCCAGAAAACTGACCCACGTTGTGAGCCGGTGCCTTTGTCTGACGAAGAAAAAGCGGCTTTGCAGGCATTATCTGGAGGCGCTGGGGAATAACTGCTATTGTTCATTGAAGAATAATAGCATTTGAACTGTAGAGGCCTCTGATGACAGACAAGCGAGCCTTTGTCCCGATGAGCGTGGCGTCCGGTGTCGGACGTCGCTACGACATAGGCAAGATGGAGGCGGTGCTCAAGGCAGTTGCGTCATCATTCCTGGCGGAACGCCGCATGATTTTGAGAACCGAAGTGATGCCAAAGCAGCATTTATTAGCTTAAATGTACCGGGAACTTTGAGAAAGAGGTCGCGGCCATTGTTGAGTGGTTCCGGCAACAGCTTTAAAAGGTATAACTGCAGAAAAGTTAATTTTTTGTCCTGGAACATAATAATCGGGAGAACAATGATGAAAGGCTATCGTTTATTGCGTTCATTCTTGGCTGCGCTTTTAATAACATCAGTTTTACCACTGGTACACGCTGATGATGCGCTGACATATCGTGATGTTGTAAAAACACAAATAGAAAACCTCAGCCAACCTGCTCCAAGTCGTTTCAGTAGTGCGCAGCCATCACAGCAACAACTGGCTGAGCTGGCGGCGGCTGGTGTTAAGCATATCATTAGTTTGCGCCCTGCTTCCGAACTTGAGTGGAACGAGCGGGAAGTTGTCGAGTCCCTCGGAATGACTTTTCATAATGTGCCGGTTGCAGTGCCAGATGGTATCAACCTGGAAAGTGCCGAGGAGTTCAGTCGTGTGCTGGAAAGTATCGGTGGTGAGCCTGTACTGATGCATTGTGCTAGTGGTAACAGGGTAGGGGCTATGGTGGCATTAAAGCATGGAGCGGACACTGGTGATTTGGATACGGCTGTTACGTTGGGCAAGGCGTGGGGTATGACTCGCCTTGAGTCAATGGTGCGTGAAAAATTGACCACAGAATAGAGTGAAATATGATTTACCCAATGATAGCTCTGGTTTTGCTAACTTTTATGGTGACATTACGTTTGGGGTACGCTAGATATGTCAGCGCCAGACGTGGCGAAGTGAATCCCAAATATTTCAAGTTACTACAAGGGGATACCCTGCCTGATTATTTACGTCAGGTTGAGCGTGCTTATGCAAATTTGCTAGAGATGCCGGTTCTGTTTTACTTGGTATCAGTACTTTGTATCGTGTTGAATTTGACTGGCAGCACCATGGTAACGCTGGCTTGGGCGTATGTAGCACTACGTTATCTGCATAGTTTTATTCATTTGACCTACAATCATACAATCCATCGCTTCCTGGTATTTCTTGGATCAACGCTGATTTTGATGGTTATGTGGGGTGTGCTTTTCGTAAGTGTCACTTAAAAAGTTGAGCGAATGTCAGCTCAACTCGTAAGCCTCCTGGGGTATTGTTCAGCATCAAGATGTCAGCCTGGTGCAGATCGATGACCCATTTGACAATCGATAACCCCAATCCGCTACCAGTGAAGTGATTGCTTTTCCTAACGCGATAAAAACGCTCGAATATTTTTCCTTTTTCCGCATCGGGAATGCCAGGCCCCTGGTCTGTAATGGCCAATACCACCTGGTCATCTTTCTCATAAACCTCAACTTTTACCTCTGAACCTTGAGGTGAGAATTTGATCGCATTGTCGATCACATTTTTAACCATAATGGTAAGAGCATGAGGGTTGCCATTGATCCAGCAGTGTTTGTGATTTGTCAAATTGATGGACACATTGGAGCGTCTGGCCAAAGGGGATAGATCTGTGATCGTTTCCTCAACAATTGTGTTGAGATCAATGCGATGCGTATCTGTTACACCGGACTGCAAGCGAGCCAGCTCAAGGAGCTGTTCTATCATTTGCGTTGCACGATCTATTGAAAGGTGCAGGTCATTCAGTCCTTCATGAAATTCAGGTAAATGGCTGGATTTTCTAATTAGCACTTGTGCCTGCGCTTTCATGGCGGCTAGCGGGGTGCGCAATTCATGTGCTGCATTGTCAGTAAATTGTTGCTCTCGAACGAAACTTGCCTGGATTCGTTGCAGCATGCTGTTCATAGACTGGATTAGCGAATGAATTTCCTTTGGAGTCTGGTCTTCGTTTATAGGTGAAAAATCATTTGATTCACGCTGGTTAATTTCGTTAGACAGAGAATAAACTGGTTTGAGTGCAATGCCGATAATCCACCATATGATGAATATTAATAAAGGGACGAAAAGGAACAGAGGAAGCCAAAAGCTGGCCAGAATTTTCAGGATTAATTCTTGGCGAATTTCGAGTTGCTCTGCAACCTCAATCGTAATGTTACTGGGCGGGTCGATTAATACAAAAAAACGCCACATATCACCAGCAACATTCTCATTGCTAAATCCGGGGGTGGCACTAAAGGAACCGAACTGTTCTGCCTGTACAGATTGGGTACTTAAAATGTCATCTTTCCATATACGAAAAGTCAGCTTATTCTCGTAGTGATGAGAAATGTCAGGTCGTTCAGTGCCTAGTGAAATTTCTATGTTTTCGGATTCACCAATTTCCTTTTCAGTAAGTTGTAAAAGTATCTTGGCAGAATGCGCGAGCTGGGCATCGTAAACCTCTTCGATCTCTTCATAGGCGCTGAGCAATGCCAGGCTACTGATCAATAATGTAAGACCTAGTGTGGAGGCAGTTGTATACAGTAATAGGCGTCTGCGAATCGAATAACTTGTTATCATTGCGTAATGGTATATCCAACCCCTCTGACAGTTTTTATCAACTCTTTGCCAAGCTTTCTGCGTAGCCCGGAAATATGAACTTCAATGGTATTGCTTTCAATGTCATTGTTGTCCCAGTCATAAATATGGGATTCGATCTGAGATTTATTGATAACACGATCAATATTGCTCATCAATACTTCAAGGACGGCTAGCTCGCGGCCAGAGAGATTGATGATACTGCCTGCTTTCCTGACTTGCTTTACTTCGGGGTAAAACGTGATGTCATGTACTTTCAATTCTGGCGTCGTTCGACCTTGGGAGCGCCGTATCAAGGCATAAAGCCGTGCAGTTAATTCATCAAGGTCAAACGGTTTGGTCAGGTAGTCATCTGCACCGAGGTTCAGCCCTTCTACGCGATGTTGTACGGCATCTCGAGCTGTTAGCAAAATGACGGGGACGGTATTAAGGTGCCGGCGGACATCCTGAAGGAAACTCAGGCCGGACTGCCCTGGCAGATTAATATCCAGGGTAATGGCATCATAGTCAGAGGTTGCCATGTACTTTTTGGCATCCTCTGCCGAGGTGCACCAGTCAACAGCGAAGGTCATTCTCAGGCCTTCTGCTGTTGCTTTACCAAGCAAACTGTCATCTTCAACCAGTAATACGCGCATATCCAGTTACCGAAAAAAGAAAATCAATCTAGCTCTTCCAGGGCCGCTTTAATTTCTTGTCTCCGGCCTTTATCTGCCAAGGAGCGTCCTGGACGATCAGGCGCGGAAAGGGCTTTTTGAAAATGTGATCGAGCTTCATCAGTACGGCCCTCTTCCACCAGAAAGTCCCCATAGAAATAGTTTGGATCAATTCCTGTTGGGTTAATCGTCAACGCTTTTTTGAGCAATTTCTCAGCCTTGTCATTATCACCAAAAGCAATAGGCCATCCTGGGACTTGATAGTACAGTGAACCCAGTGAAGTATAAGCTGAGCCCTGCAGTGCCTGGTCATCAATTTCAAGTGCAGCCTCAAACAGAGATCGTGCTTTTTTGACTTTACCCAGAGCACTTATACCGCCATTTATACTGGCACTCGTAGACAGGATAATGCCTTCCCAGATCAAGGCTTCTGCCCGGTTGGGGAACTCGGCGGTCAAGACATGGGCTTGATCCGCCAGTATGTCGACCGCATCTTCCTGAAGCTCATGATCGGGTATCTGGTAATAGATTCGGGCCCACTCGGCCTGCAGTGCGTGAATACTTTCGTCAAGGCTATTGGGCTCACTTGCCAGAACCAGATTACCATGGCCATATATTGCCATAAATGTAATGGCTACAACTTGATTTAATGTGGTTGCCTTCATGTTGTTCGCCTCTCTTAAGGATTGTTGGTGGGTGAAAGAACTTGCAGGGCGACCTTTCTCTGGTTTTTCATCGCTTTATCCATCAGTTTGGGAAGCAGGGCATGAATCAGGGCAAAGAGCCGTTCTGGTCTGCCCAGACTCTTTCTTTCTGTGCCAGATCGAATCGCGTTGAATATCTGTTTTGCGACCCATTCGGGGCTGTCTTGTGAGGCATGCGTCTTGCTATTGAATTCAGCCATGGCACCACGGTTCATCTCGGTACGAACCGCGCGAGGGTTTATATGGGTAACAAGGATGCCATCGTTAGAAACTTCTCTGCGGATGGATTCACTGAAACCTTTAAGTCCCGCTTTGCTTGCGACATAGCCCGATAAAAAGGGCATGGGGATTTCCGCAACCATTGAACCAATGTTCACTATATGTCCGTTACCTTTTGCTTTCATGCCAGGAATAACTGCTTGTGCCAATACTATTGGGGCCAATAAATTGAGGTCGATTAGATGACGGTAGTCTTGTGACTCGCAAACTGAAAACTGATTGATCCCGGCGAGATTGATGAGTATGTCTGGCGTGTTGTGCTTTAATCCAAGAGCAATCTCATTGAGATTGCAAAGCAGGTCACCACTGATCTCCTGATCATAAGTCTGAATTTGCACACCTTCATCATCGAGCAGTCTGATAAGAGGGATACCAATACCTCCGGTAGCTCCTGTGATGAAAGCAGTTTTTCCTTTAAGCGACATTGGCGTCTCTCTCCTCGAAAGGAATGCTGGCGATAACATCGGCGAACAACTCGAAGGTATTCTGGGCGACTTCAATGATTGCTGTCTGGTCATCCGGATCTTTGATGGTATTCAATGTCGTTTCAAGGAATTTCATGTGCGAAATATCAATCTCGCCATGAGAATATAGGTAGGAGAATGCCTTATCTGGCAATTGCAATGCATGTTGAACGGCTTCAGCACCTTGTGTGGCTATTTGCGTGGATGTACTTTCCAACATGAATACCATGCCAAAGAAGCCAACAGGATTTTTGCGATTAATATAATCGTAGTTGTAGGCAATTAATGATTGGGTTGGTAATTTAGGTTTAGATTTTCTGACAGCTTCCTTGTCCCCACCACATGCTTCAATATCATTTAAGATCCACTCTTCATGACCAACTTCTTCTTCCAGATAGCTGATAATGGCTGGCAAAAGATATTTTTTATGCGCAGGCAACTTGCTGCCGGCTGTCATCAGGAAAGGAACAGTGTGGGAGACATGGTGAAAAGCTTCGGTCAGGTACGCTATATAGGTTTCTCGTGAGATAACTCCCTGCATAGCATTTCGTAATTGAGTGACGCTATAAAGTTGCTGTCGCTGACTTTCTGTAGACTTAATCAACTGATCGTAAAAATAATTCATATTGACTCCAGTGTTAGTTGTTTCTTGATAATATGCTCACGTTTCGGGCGCCCATTTGCTGTTAGTGTGCCTTGTGTTGCACTGAAGGGCTGAGTCAGTTGATATGCCTTGATTTGTGCGTATTCAGGTAGTGACAGGTTAGCGTTAAGAATGGACTGTTGGATGTCAGCATTCGGGTGAGAGGGGACAACTAATGCGCGGATAGTTGACTCGCCGTCTCCATAAACGATGGCTTGTGCAATACCGGGTTGAGCCAGTAAGGTGCTCTCCACCCATTCAGGAGACACATTGCGCCCGTGAGAGGTAACGATGATGTTTTTCTTTCGGCCGCTGATGTGAAGGTAACCGTCATTATCAATAAATCCTAAATCTCCAGTCCTAAACCAGTCCCCTGATGTTTGACCCAGGTAACCCAGGAAGGCATCGTTTTTGATACAAATTTCTCCATTTTCTATTTTTATGATGATATGTTCCAGTACCTTTCCGACAGATCCTGGCTTGTCATAAAGGGGGGTGTTGAGCGCTACTACAGATGCAGCTTCGCTGAGGCCGTATCCTTCATATACCGGGAGCCCTGCTTCACGTGCAGCAGCAATGAGTTCCGGAGCTACCTTGGCCCCTCCTACCGCCATGAACTTCATGTCTGGTAATGCTGCTCTGATCGAAAATAAGCCACGTAACAACTCTGGAACGGTTATCACCGACGTGATTTTTTGTGCGCGTAGATAACTTGTAAGTTGTTTTAAATCCGGGGTGAATGGGTTTCTTAAACCAATCTCACTTAAAGGAGGGATGAAAATTGTTCCGCCAGCTATTAGGGTAGGATAGACCCCTGCAATATTCCCCAGCAGGATAGCTAAGGGAAGTATCACGGCATGCCTGGTGGCGAACTTGTTGTCCAGACTTTTCTGTATTGAGAAGGCAAGCGTTTCAATTCCTGTCCTGGACAGACAAACCCCTTTGGGTGTGCCTGTTGTACCGGAAGTAAAAGTGATCTTAGCCGTACCTGGTGGTAAATTCCGTACAGGTTGCTGTTCCTTATCTTGTTTATTAATCTGCCGGATACCATCACTGTCAACCATGTGAGAGACACCTGCCGTTGCCATGATATGACTGACCTGGTCGGCATGGAAAAAATCAGGAATTGGGACACAGGGTGTGCTGCTTTGAAGGGCTGCCAGGTCCCAGAGGATCCATTCGATGCCATTATCCAGGTGCACCGCCAGAGACTCGACTCCCTGGAGAGAATTCATATAATGGTTGATCCGCATGACCATATCTCCATATGAAAGGGTACGAGACCCACTGATCAAAGCGGCGTTGGATGCAGGGTGGTTTTTGATGGCTTCCAGTATCTGACTCATAATCCCCCCTTTTGCCTGTAGTGTAATCGGGTGCGAAGAGGGGGGGAGCAGGGTGTGTATTTGGCACCAAACAGGCGGTTTAATTTTTTGATGCCGGTCTGGACATTACCAACTAAGACGCGAGGCTTTTGCTCATAATAAGTCCCCCAGTTTTCACTGCCTTCAAGAAGGGATGACACATCAGCATCGGCGAGATGAGTCGGTTTAAGGCCTATTTTTACAAAATAGCGATGCAAATAATCGGTACCTGTAATCGCTGCATAATTGATGCCGTTATAATTGAGGAAAGATGCCAGTGCAGCAAACAGGAAGACAGATGCACCTTTGCCAGCAGAAGCTAGGTTGCCAATTTCAACGATCTTCTTGCGTTGACTATTTAAAGCAAACTCGATGGGCGACTCAAGATACTGTTCGAGAAAAAGCCTATGATTGTTGGCAAAACGAAACCCGACAGCTGCCAGTATTTCATCATACTCATTGCGCACGCTCATCAGTATGGGGTAATCGACCTGGATGTTGGCGCTATACTTTTCTCGGTAAATGTCCTTGATGAAGTGCTCTACACGTTCTCGTTCTACTGAGTTAAAGCGTGTAATGTTGACCACACAAGGTGTGAGTTTACTAATCTGTGAAACTCGTTGAGAATTCAAGTACAGATTGGCGGTATTGATGTCATTATCCTGGTAATTCAGCTCCATGCTGGAGGCTCCTGCTATTGTGACTGGTGCCAGATTGCAGGGCGAAGCTGAAGTCAACCTTAAGGATTGCCAGGAGTGGAATGCTGGTAAGTTATGAAATAGTAATATGGCAAGATAGTCATTTGGTCAGCTGGCACCGGAGGGTGAGTCCTCTGGTGCCAGCATTCCAGGAAAAATACTTATTGCTGCCAGTCAATTCTTAGATAAACACGACGGCCATCGGTATCGTATGGCGCATTACGCGAATAAATCAGTCCGCGGTTAGCCTGGAACTCAGCTTCTTCCGGGTAGGAGTCAAAGATATTTTCGGCACCCAGGCGCAGGCTCAGTGTATCGGTAGCGTTGTAGCTAACAGAGACATCAGTGAACACTTCCGCACCGAAGTCCTGATGGATATCGCCGTCGGCGTTAAACGAAAAATCCGTCCATTCGCCATAGTAACGGGCGCGTGCCAGGAAGTCCCAGTCGCCCATGTTGTAATTGGCAGTCAGGTTCATGGTGCGTTGCGGCAAATTTTTCTCGAAACGAATGCGGTTAGTGTCATTGCTTTCCAGTGAGCCGCCGACCACTTCAGTTTTATTGTAGTTGAATGAGCCGGTCAGATTAAGGCGGCCCGGACCTGCCTCGAATCCATAGCCTGCAACAACGTCGATACCTTGCGAGCGTGTGTCGAAGTCATTCTGGAAGAAGTTCACACGCGTGATACCTTCACCACCGGGTACACCCAGAGAGATCAACTGCTGGCGCTCAGTATCGGTCAAAGTGAAGCTTTCGGAAGTGCCAAAACGGTTATCAACATCAATACGGTAGATGTCGATAGACGAATTAAAGCCATAGTCGTTGCGGTAGACAACCCCAGCGCTGAAGTTGGTCGACTCTTCTGCTTCGAGAGATTGAATGCTGGCACCGGGACGCTGCGAGATCAGGTCGGCAATGGGACCTTCTGGTGAGAACCGTCCGGCTGTAAAGATGTTCAGCGTGACGGTATCAAGCCCCTGCGATGTCCGTTCACTGAATAACTGTCCTGGCGTTGGGGCACGGAAACCAGTGGAGAATGTGCTGCGAAGTGCCAGGCTTTCCGATACTTCATAGCGACCGCTGATTTTACCAGTGAAAATGTCATCATCATGTTCAGAGTAGTTTTCATAGCGACCCGCCAGTCCCAGTGTGAAGCTGTCGCTAACGGGTACTTCAAAGTCCACGTAGGCTGAATGGCTGATCTGATCGGATTCTCCTGCCTGGTCGGGACTGAAGCCAGGAAAACCATTGGAGCCTGAAGGCAGACCTTCTGCAGCGCCAGGCCCCACTTGATAAGAGGCAGGTTCACCTGCTGAGACTTTATAGGTCTCCTCTCGCCACTCCAGACCAAAGGCTATATTGGTCGGTTGAGCCAGCGCTGCCCATGAAACCTGGTGATTAAAGTCCAGGTTGAGTGTCATTTCACTTTGCTCGAGAACACCAATGTCAAAAGCAGTGGGAGACATGGGGCCTAATGATGCATTGATGCTGTTAAACATATGGTAATCAATTTCATTGTTGCCCGTGCCGGCGCTGAAATCCCAGCTCATGCCGTTCGACAGCTCACCACGAACACCGCCTGTAACGGCCATGTCGCGATCTTCCTGACCAAACTGGGGAGAAAAACCTGCCGGATAAATGTCCCTCAGGTCAAAGTCCGGGAATACATCTGTCTGATTAAATGCACTGGTGCTGTCTGGGTTGCGCCAGTTGAAATCTGACAAGCCTTCGCCTGTACCATAGGTCGAGAACATGTAAAGCTGGCTGTCATCGGTCAGGGGGAATTCGGAGTTGATCGCAAACCGGGTCGACTCCCGCTCTGGCTGCCCCCAGCGCTGAACCGGATTGGGAACCTCGACATCAGGGTGGTCCTGTTGAAACTGAATGGCGTCGGGGCGCTGCCGGCTGCGTGAGGTGCGGTCCGCGTCCGAATACTCCAGCGTGGCATTGATAAAACCGTCATTGCCGACTGGCAGGCCGCCTGAAAGGCCGATGCGATTATTCTCGCCGTCGCCTTCAGAGTATTCAGAATACTGGGCGAATGCTTTCAGCTCAGTGCTTTGGCGCAAGATGATGTTAATAACACCGGCGATAGCATCAGAGCCATATTGGGCCGATGCGCCATCGCGCAAAACTTCGATGCGCTCAATGGCATAAGAGGGTATCTGGGCAAGGTCAGGAGCCTGGGCGCCATTGCCGCCGAGTAGTGCTGAGCGATGTCGACGTTTGCCGTTGATCATTACCAGGGTATGGTCAGGTGATAAAGCACGAAGAGTTGCGGGTCGCACATAAATAAGCCCGTCATTCATTGGCAGGCGCTGTACTTTATATGAAGGAATCAGTTGCGCCATGGTGTCGGACAAATCTTCGGATACGGTGTTGCTGATATCGGATGTGCCAACAATGTCAATGGGACTGGTGCTGTCAAAAACAGTGCGTTCGCTGCGGCGGGTGCCGGTCACAATGATTGTTTCCAGTGCCTCGGCAGATTGCTCCTGCTGTGCCAGCGCTGAGCCTGTGCTTGCAGCAGAAACAGCTGCAGCAAGTAAAGTTGGGAGTAGTGGGTAACGAATTCGCATAGGGTGAACCTCATTATTGTAGCGATACTGGCAGACTGCTGTGGAAACAGTCTGCTGCTTGTGCGAGGCACACCCTAAGCTGAGTTCATGACAGCTGAGTGAAGCTATAGTGACGTCACAAAAAATTCACCCGACTGTCACTATGCTCCGATTGTCGCGATGAGAGATAAACCCCGTGACGGTATCCCATTGTCATCATCAGGAAGCGGTTTTGTCATAAACAAGACTTAGAATGCCCCTTGATATCACCCGTTTGCCCCTCTGCAGGAGATCCATCGTGTCATCGAATAGTAAGCAATCAACAATGAACCGAAGAGCAGCGATTAAAAGCATTGCCGGAACTGGGCTGGCTCTGGCGTCTGGTATTGCTGCCAGCCAGGCTGAGCAAGGGCAATTTCCTGTACCACCGGATACGGGGGCAACCCGGCTGGCACAGGATGAAGCGTTCTGGCGGGAAGTGGCCACTTACTATGACCGTACAGAAGGCATTATCAATCTTGAGCATGGCTATTGGGGAAAGATGGCAAAGCCGGTGCTGGAGGTATATCAACGTGCCACCGCTATGGTCAATGCACAGAATTCTTACTATGCACGAAAGCAGTACGGTGCTGACATGATGCGCAGTACTGCCCGTGTGGCTGACGCCCTGGGTGTTAATGCCGATGAAATAGTGCTGACGCGTAATGCGACGGAAGCGATTCATGCATTGCTGTTGAATTATCAAGGGTTGCAGGCAGGAGATAGCATTCTTTTTGCTGATATTGATTACCCCAGTTTTCAAAGCACCATGCGCTGGCTGGAAGCTAACCGGGGTGTGAAGGCGGTGCAGCTAACCGTTCCTAATCGTGCCAGCCAGTCCGAAATGTTGCAGTTGTACCGGCAGGCTTTTGAAGACTACCCATCATTGAAACTGGCATTGCTGACTCATGCCAGTAACCAGCAGGGTATGGTCTTGCCCATTGAGCAGATCGCGCAACTGGCGGGTGAGCACCAGGTCGATGTTGTTTGTGACTGTGCTCAATCCTGGGGTTTGTTGAATTTCCAGCTACCCCAGCTGGCAGTGAACTGGGCGGGGTTTAATTTGCATAAATGGATTGGGTCACCAGTTGGCGTGGGAGCGCTCTACATGCATCAGGGCACGTTGCACAAAGTCGCTCCTTACCCTGGTGAGCTTGACCCGGAAAATACTTCAGTTGCCCGTCGCGTACATCCTGCAACATCAAACTTCGCAGCCAATCTGGCGATTCCTGCAGCGCTGGATTTCCACCAGGCGATCGGTGCTGCCAATAAAGAAGCGCGACTGCGTTATTTGCGCGGCCTGTGGACGAATGAGGCCGAAAATATGAGTCATATTGAGGTGTTGGGGGGTGGTGATGAAGCTGCCTGGTCCGGTCTGGCCTCATTTCGGCTGAGGGGGAAAAATTCGGGTGCTGATGTCAGGGAATTGCAGCAACGCCTGGAGCACGACTTTGGCATATTCACCGTGGCTCGCTATGCCTTGAATAGCGGTGCCTGTATTCGGATTACTCCACAGGTTTTTACCTCCGAAAATGAGATAGCGACACTGGTTGAGGCCATGCGTCGTCTGGCGTAATTGTCTGAAGGACCCGCTTCCATCATTACCAGGCTGGACTCTTGGCTTTGAGCGGATTATTCTGAGGGGAACAGATTCTAAAAAGTTATCCGTTCACAAGTAATTAGCAGGCCCGTATTAATAAGGCCTGGAAGTGGAGAGTACGCATGAACGCATCCGTGACTGAACAAAAAAAGCAGGAACAACTCAGAATTTCCCGACGCAGCCTTCTCATCGGCCTGTCGATAACTCCGTTTGCCATGCGCAGCGCAGCGCAGCAGGCCAGTGCTGAACAGATTGCAGTAAGCGGTCTGAATTGTTTTACACTTCGCGTCAGTGATGTAGAGCGTTCACTGGAGTGGTATCAGGGGCTGTTTGGTCTGCCCGTCCTGGCCCGTGTTGGTGATAGTGTTTCATTACAAATCGGGGATGGCACGCAGTATTTCACGTTGTCTCCGACTCGTCGAGGCGAAAGCCCGCATATCGAGTCCTTTGGACTTGCGGTTCCGGGTTTCAACCGTTATCGCCTGCAAAGCAGTCTTTCTGAACACGGTATCGGCAGAACGGTCGAGTCTGCGTATGATTCGAGAAGATCACCACTGGATCTGGCAGAGCTGAGCTGGTTGGAGCGGCTGCCGGGCGACAGCGACACTATGCTGGCAGAAAATCATGAAATGTTTTTTGCCGACCCGAATGGGGTCAAGGTAAAGCTGAGCCGGCCTGGTGATTGCGGCGCAGGTGACTTAAATTGCGACAGCCCTGAGCCAGCTCCGACACAAGGCAGCATTCAACTGCGCGAATTGAATCATCTGACAACCTTTGTGGCTAATTACGAAACAACCAATGCTTTTTATCGTCGTCTGTTTGGATTTGGTACTCTGGCTCACCAGGCACAGTTCCCAACCCTGGATGTGGGCGAGGATGGTAAGCAGTTTTTGATGTTTGTTGGCGGGACTCAGGCAGGAGAACCCTCACAGCCCGGCCGCATTGATCATGTCAGCCTGAATATTGATGACTTCACTGTCGAGTCAGTATTGCAACGTCTGACAGATTACGGTTTATCTCCGCGCGAGGAAGGTGGTGAAGAGCTACCATTACAGCACTGGGTCAGTATGCGTATGCCAGAGCGTGGCGGGGCGCCAGGTGGTACACCAGAAGTTTACTTCTCAGATCCCGATGGTTTGGCGCTACAACTGCAGCATATTTCTTACTGTGGTGGGGGCGGCGTCTTTGGTGGCGATTGCGAAATGTAATGTGAATCGCCAGTCACGTATTCTAAAGCATATTAATGCGGATGGCCCGGGTATTGAAATAGGACCTTGTCACAGTCCTGTCGCTACAAAACGCAAAGGCTTCAATGTTGAAATCATCGATCACCTTGATCGAGAGGGGCTGATAAAGAAGTACTCGGGTCAACGCATCAATACGGATAATATAGAAGAGGTCGACCATGTCTGGCATGGCCAGACTTATGTTGCAGAATACTATCTCAATGTGGTGAGGTGTGAAGGTGAAGATGCCTGGGACTCCAGAAAGTCTGGTTCATTGGCATTCTCGCATCCGCCAGATGCAGGGCAGATCAATTATTCTCGCGCTAAAGAAGCGGGGGAGTGGCTCGATGTGCATGCCTGGTGTTTTGTGCCGCATGCATTCCGTCTGTTGATTCAGGACCTTTACGACCTTGGTCTTATTCAGCTGAAGGAGCTCAGTTTTCACCCAGCCGTGGGTTGCGAGTTTTATATGACATTAAGTCGTGAGGGCGAAGGGATGCCCTTAAACCGGATGTCTGCATTGCAGGAAATGGAGCTCGAAATAACGGGTCAGTCTGCAGGCAAGCCTTCAAACCGGCTGAAAAAGCTGATTAAAAAGGGCTTGCGCGTTTTCTCATGATGTTATGTTTAAAGCTGCCAGCTTATTGGCAACGTGTGGAGAGCCGACTGTTGTCACCCAGCGTTGTGCTTTACTGATAGATTCTGCTTTAAGATTGGCATCAGGAACCAGCGACAGATGGTAGTACAAATCTGCAAGGTGGTATCTGTCAGTTTTGGTGTCAGCAAAGGCAAGTAATTGGCTGGTGTGTTTCTTGAGTGCCTCCCAGTCCTCAAGAATCGCCAGTGCCTTGATGTGGAGAATTGCAAAACTGACAAAATGCCCAGGGATTATCTGCAAAATAACATCCAATTGCTCGCGGATTTCCTGACAGTCGTCGACGGTGCCATTTCTTATCAGACAAAGCTGGTTAACCAGCTTCCCTGCAACCTGCCAGAAGGCAAAATGATAGTCATCAGCCAGTTGACGCTGAGAAGGAAGGAACTTCTCGACCAGGTCAAAGCGATCGGTCCAGGCTAATAACAGAATGCGAAATCCCTGGGCAAATGCCAGGCTGTAACTATGGTCTACCTCTTCGGCTAGCAGGATGGCACGATCAAACTTCTTCAGTGCCGCATCCAGGTCATTGTGACGAAATTGATCGATCCATGCCAGAAACGACAGGCAAAGCACAACTGCGTGCTCACCAAAGTGGTCGACCTGGCTGTCGTAATTGTCATCTGCATGCTTGATTGCCCAGAGGCACGCTGCTTCAGCCTTGTCGAACTCACCCATGAACATATAGCCATTGGCCAGGCAGTAATGTGCCTGCACTTGCAGAGGCAAATCATCCAGGGCAATGGCGATTTGTTGCAGCGTCAAAGCTTCATCGACAGCAGCTTCATGGCCGTCACGTGAGCTGGAAGTAAACCATAACACCAGCTGTGCAAAATATTCTGCTCGCAAGTTCTGGGTTTGTCTGGCTAGTTCGATTTCTTTGCGACTGAACTCTACGATCAGCGGGTCGCCATACCCTCTGAGCATCATCGCTAACTGTCCCTGCTTGTGCAGGCAGTCTATGTGCTGCTCAGTGTTGTCAAGTTCACCACTTTCAAAGTAAGTCAGTGTTTGCTGATTATAATCCAGAGCTTCCTGGTAGCTGGACAGGGCAATAAGCCGGTCACAGTGCAAGAGGCGATACTTGACGGCATTTGCCGGACTGCCACTTTTGAGCCAATGAGCATCCAGTGAGCGGTACTGCATTGGGTGGAGGGTGCCGTGCTCAATATATTCTGCTGCCCGCCGATGTAAAGTGCGGCGATAGGAGTGATCCAGCAATTCATAAGCTGCCTGATAAATCAGGTAGTGCTTAAACAGATACCGGTCATTGGAGCGAAGTTCGAGGAGTTCGTACTGACTGGCTGTCTGAAGTAATTCACTGAGATAGCTGGTTGGCTTGTCTAATAAATCTGACAGGCTGAAGACATCGAATTCACGACCAATAACCGACGCGGCAGAGATAACCGTGAGCAGTTCTTCTCCCAGCAGGTTCAGGCGAAAAACCAGAAGTTCTAGCAATGACTCAGGAATACGCTTATCGGTATTTCCCTCTTTGAGCAGGGCGGAGATCGCTTCCGCAAACAATGGATTGCCATCTGCGCGCCGGGTGGCATTCTCCAGGAGATACTCAGGGAATACGTCATCAGCTATTTTACTGCGGATTAGCACTTCAATATGTTTTGAACTAAGCCCTTGCAGGCGAAGCAAATCTGCATTCAGGGAATCGGTATCAAATTCCGGGCGACTGGTTGCCAGTATTAACGTGTTGTTTGGTGGGTGCTGTATTAACTGGCGAATGACATCAATAGAATCTGTATCTACCCAGTGCATATCTTCAATAGCAAGAATGGCAGGCTGGTTGTGCCCGGTTATCGCATGCATTAATGCCAATAACTGCTTGCTGATCTCTTTGTGAATATAAGCAGCCGGTTGTTTGGCCAAACGTGTGACGACAGGCTCTTCACTTTGAACAAGATAAGCGATACAGGCGCTTTTCTCCTTTAGCCAGCCGAACCTGGCTGAGAGCCAGGTGCTGACATCATTGACTTCAGGTGGAATGAATTCGCGCTGCAGCCAGTCAGTGAAAACCCCGAAAGGCTCATTATTCTGCTGCTGACCTTTTATCAGCGTCAGGTCGGTATCATTGACGTCACTCGATACTTGTTGGCAGCACTCAGTAAGGAAGCGGGACTTGCCAATGCCAGGTTCGCCGATAATCAATAAGGCCCCGGTCTCATTGTTCAGTACTCTTTGCCATTGCTGCCTGAACAACTGAATTTCATCGTCTCTGCCAATCAGCTCAGGTAAGGGGGAAGAGTACTCCAGACTGGAAATAGCAGTTGACTGCTCAATATCGTAAATTCGGAACAGGTTGTCCTGCTGGGCACTGCTGATTAGCAAGTCACTGCTTCGGGAGAGCCGTTGCCGGCAGATTTCTGACATCCAAAGCCCGCACCGCAGCGATTGCCGGATTGTCAGGGTTGAGGCCTGGTGGGCCAGAAGCATTATGTTAACAGGGTCAAGGTTGCCGGCCACACGAATACTTCCGCCATGTAGCAGTACTGCCATTTTCTGGGTAATGGCGTGAGCCTGATTCATAGACCAGAACGTTAGCAGGAGTTGGTCGGTGGCTCTGTCAAGGTGGGTAGAGGCCGCATGGTATATCAGCATCTCTCCGGTGATCTGCCTCAGTACATGATATTGCCGCTCCCTGAACCAGGTATCAATGATATCCAGCAGATCGTTGAGAGAGTCGTCGTCATTCAGAAAATCTTCCTCACAATAGCTGATCCACAGGAAAGAAAGTGGCAGTTGACGCTGGGTACCAGGTTTGACAGGGCTGTCTAGCTGCAGAGAAAGGGAATAAATGTCCCGGTGGCTCAACTGCTGACGGAATTCAGGGAAGATGCGTTGCGCGTTAGCATATACCTGGTTTGCTTCATCAAGTCGCCGTTCCTCAAGTAGCACCCTCAGCAAATTCAGGTGAGCCTGCTGCTTGCCCGGTGCCAGGACTATCAGGTTCCGGCAAAGAGATTCAATTTGTTTCTTCCCGTCTTTGTGATGTTGCAGATCAATACTGTCCAGATAAGCAAGGAGCTGTGCTGTAATTCGTTGCTCGAACTGTTGCTGAGCCTGTGATAAGCGAACATTAAATGCATCGCAGCGCTTTAGTGAATAATGGCTGAAACGATGTGTCAGATAGTCAGTGATAATGGTCAGACTGGCTTCAGCCAGTGGCTTTCCAGGCTCAAGGGCAGACTCGGCCTGCCAGATGTCTGTTTCCAGGTCAGCTTGTCTGGCCAGTGAAATATGCTGTGCTGTTATTTGTAAGGCTTCAGTAATCTTCCCTTCCGCGCTCAGAAGCTTGCGTAAGCGGCTTAGTGTCTGCCGCATGTTATTTCGTTGCGCACTACTACTTGCTGCAGGCCATAACCACTGGCTGAGCAGTTGGCGCGGATGGTCCTGATCCGGCTCCAGTGCCAGTAATAGCAGCAGGCTGAGCTCTTTCTGGAATGGGTTTCCAGATTGCGTTGTGCCTTCAAATGAACACTGAAAAGCACCTGAAAACTGTAAATAAAAAGGTGGTGAGAAGTACATACCTGACTGATTGTTGCTCTAATTATTCGCTGTCATGAGGGTTCATGCCGATTCAGCGCATCGACTTGAGTCATCGGGTTTCAGTATACCCCTTATCGGCAAATAACGGAAAAATAACAGCTAATTTTTTCCCTGTGTTTCAAAGTGATAAATTCCTGTGAAATAAGTCACAAAACGCCTTTTGGTTGAGAGGGGCTGCTGGTGCGCACATCAGGTGCCTGCCATCCCATAAAGCCTCCGGCGGCCATTTTTTCAAAAGGAGATATATCGTGCCTGCTATCAAGAAAATTGCTGTTATCAGTGTCGCCTGCCTGACGTTCGCAGCGACTGCCTATGCGGCAGACCGGCATCTGGAACGCGCTATGGAACTAGTCGACATGATGGATATTCAGTCGCTTTATACCAACCAGCGGGCAGCTGTGGTCAGCAACCTTCAGGCCAGGGTCCAGGATGCTAACCTGGCCGTGCCCGACGGCTACTCTGAACTGGTAACCGGTTTTGTTGCAGAACTGGAACAAATAACGGACGAGAGTTTTGACTGGGAGAAAGACAAGCTGGCGATCGCAGAGATGTACTCAGACCACTTTGATGAGCGGGAATTACGCGATGTTATGGAGTTCCAGGAGAAGCGGCTGGAGTGGGAAGAGGAACTTCGTAAGTTTGAGGCCTCGGAGGTAGGTAGGAAGTATGCCGAGTCGGCCATTAAACTCAAGCAGGAATACGATGTGATCACGGCCAGGCGAGTTGCTGAGTTGCAGATGCGATTTAATCAGGCCCTGACGCGAATTCGGGCGCAAAGCGCCGAAGCAGCTGAAGTCGTTGCCGCGCAATAACCAGAACGTACCCACTTCAAAGCCTTACAACAGCGACCGGATTCCAGCTATGCAATTCAAAATCAGAAAAGATCGGCTCCTCAGAGTTCACATTTCACTGGCCATGGCATCAACGCTGGCTATCGTACCCAGTACCAGTTCGGCAGACATTTTCAGTGATATTTCAGACTTGTTCGGTAATGTGGATTCGCTGTTCAATGATGTCGCCAGTCTGGGCAGTGATATCGCTGGCGCCGTAGGCAATATTGATCAGATTTTTACCAATCCCATCGGGGTACTTGAAGAAGGTGCGAAAGCATTTTATGAACCGTTGATTGGCACTATCAAAAATGAGACTGGTATCGATGTCGTGGGTATGTCGCAGGCGGCGACCAGTGGCGATTTCGGCGCTTTGCTCAGTGAGACTTTTAATGCTTCCACGGCTTTGTATGGTGATGTCAATACGGTTGCCCTGGAAGGCTATGATCTGATCAGTGGCCTGTCATCGGATGTTGCCAGCCTGGTGCCAGGTGTTGAATGTGCAGGCGACCTTGAGGCCACTGCAACGGGAATTGATGCTCTAAGACTGGGTGTTGATGCTGGTGGTCAGGTTGTTGAGGCGGTCAGCGCGGTTGGCGGTGTCTTCAGCGGTTGGGCGGAAGCAATCGGGATCGCGGGACAGGTGGCTGGTCTGGGCCTTGATGCCGGCAGTCTGGCTCTGGGTGTTGCGGCCAGTGGTATGGATGCCTGTGCGCAAACCTATTCCGGGTCAGTAACAATCAAACCGCTGGATCCGGCTTCGAACCTTAGAGATGACGATCCGGGCAATCTGGTGGTGACTGAAGGTGATGTGATCGCAGAACTGGGCGATGTGCTGGCCGGCGATTTTATGAGCGCGGAAGGTGGCAAGATTCGCCTGGGTACGGATGACGGCAATAAGTCGGCTGGTCCTGGTATTGAGATTGCTGGTGGCGCTATTACCGGGTTGGGTGATGGTGGTGCCAGTGCCTCGACCGGTGATCAAAGTGCTATTGCCCTGGGTTCAGGCTCTAGTGCCAATGATCAGGATGATATTGCGATCGGTAGTGATAACGATGTCAGTGGAGGGCAAAATACGGCAGTGGGTAACGACTCGACCGTGAATGGCTCCGGGAACGTGGCAGTTGCGGATGGCGCGACCGTCACGGGTGATAAAAACGTAGGATTGGGTAATGGCGTGTCTGCCACAGGTGACGGTGATGTGGTATTGGGTGACCGGGCCAGTGCTGATGCCGATAATTCGGTGGCACTGGGCACTGAAGCAAATGTAACGGGAGATGACTCCCTGGCTTTGGGCAGTGGGTCTAATGCCAGTGCTGATAATACGGTGGCACTGGGTAGTGGTTCTGGTGCTTCGGGTGACAGCGCTGTATCAGTCGGTGATGGTAGTAGTGCCAGTGGGACTAATACCGTGGCTCTGGGTGATGATGCCGCTGCGACTGCTGATAGTGCAGTGGCGATAGGAGATGATGCCGGGGCGACAGGCAACAATGCTGTGGCGATAGGAGATGGCAGCAGTGCCAGCGGCGAGAATGCCACTGCGATGGGCAATGATGCCTCAGCATCAGGTGATAGCGCGGTTGCCATTGGAGACGGTTCATCGGCCTCGGGTAACAGTTCCGTGGCTGTTGGCGATGGCGCCTCGGCTTCCGCGACCAACGCGGTTGCAATGGGTAACGGTGCTTCGGCCTCTGCCGACAGTGCTGTGGCCATCGGTGATAGTGCGGATGCCTCAGGGGCAAACGCTGTCGCTATTGGCGATAGCACAGTGGCAAGTGGTGAGAATGCCACTGCGCTGGGTAATGCCTCTTCCGCCACCGGCAATAGCGCAGTTGCGGTAGGTGATGGTGCGGCTGCATCAGCCACGAACTCACTGGCGATGGGTACCGGTGCTAATGCTTCTGCTGACAGCGCCATGGCGCTGGGTGATGGCGCTGCTGCAACTGACGTGAATGCGATCGCTCTGGGTGACGGTGCCAGTGCTTCTGCAGATAGTGCGATTGCTTTGGGCGATGACGCGGCTGCCTCGGGCAGCAACGCCGTTGCGCTTGGTGATAGTGCATCGGCAAGCGGCAGCGATGCCAGTGCAGTTGGCAGTGCTGCTTCGGCAACGGCGGATAATGCGTCTGCCTTTGGTAGTAGCGCTGAGGCCAGTGGTACCAGCGCGTCAGCATTCGGTAACACGGCTGTCGCCAGTGGCAGCCAGTCAACAGCCGTCGGTAATGCCGCCTCTGCCAGTGGTGACAATGCCGCGGCGCTAGGTAATTCGGCAAGCGCTGGTGGTGATAATGCGACCGCCGTGGGTAACGATGCATTCGCCTCCGGTACCAGTTCGCTGGCTGCAGGTGATGGGGCCTCAGCATCAAACCAGAATACTGTTGCTCTCGGCAATGGAACCCAGGCTTCAGGTGACAGTGCTTTGGCGGCAGGTGATTCAGCGAGTGCCTCTGCGCTGAATGCCGTGGCATTAGGTAATGAATCGTCGGCAACGGCTGAGAGTGCTCTGGCTGCCGGTGATGGTGCCAGTGCCTCAGAGCTGAATGCCCTGGCGCTGGGTAATGCTGCCTCAGCATCCGGTGATAGTGCCATTGCTACTGGCGATGGCGCCACCGCTTCCGCTTTGAATTCAGTGGCGTTGGGTGATGGTGCAAATGCCAGCGCCGACAGTGCCTTTGCCGCCGGTGATGATGCGGCAGCCTCGGGGTTGAACGCCGTGGCGATTGGCGACAACAGTGCAGCCAGTCAAATTAATGCCACAGCCGTTGGGGCAGGCGCCCTGGCCAGTGGTGTGAACGCTGCGGCACTGGGTAACGCCGCCAGTTCAAGTGGTGCCAACGCAGCAGCCGTGGGCAGCAACGCCTCGGCCAGCGGAACCAACTCAGCTGCTCTGGGTAGTGCCGCAAGTGCCAGTGGCAGTAACGCTTCGGCGATTGGTGCCAGTGCTGTTGCCAGCGCAAACAATGCTGCCGCCCTGGGCAGTAGTGCCATTGCCAGCGCTAGTAATGCTGCTGCGATCGGTAACGATGCTGCGGCCAGCGGTAATAACTCAGCGGCACTGGGCAACAGCGCCGCAGCTTCCGGGAATGGCTCACTTGCTGCGGGCGACAGCTCAAATGCATCAAGTACCAATACTGTGGCTTTGGGTAACGATGCTTCAGCTTCTGCCGACAGCGCGTTGGCTGCCGGTGATGCCGCATCTGCCTCAGCGTTGAATTCAGTGGCGCTGGGTAATGGCGCGAATGCATCGGCAGAAAGCGCACTGGCGACGGGTGATGGTGCGACCGCCTCAGAACAAAATGCCCTAGCCCAGGGCAATGCCGCATCTGCCTCTGGCGACAGCGCCATAGCAACTGGCGATGGTGCCAGTGCATCAGCACTGAATGCGGTGGCTCTGGGGGATGGTGCAGAAGCGACGGCCGACAGTGCATTGGCTGCAGGTGATGATGCATCTGCTTCTGCAGCTAATGCGCTGGCACTGGGCGACAGTACTTCTGCCAGTGGTAGCAATGCTGCTGCGCTGGGTAATGCAGCCCAGGCCAGTGGAGCTAACGCATCAGCGTTGGGTAACTCAGCCAATGCCAGCGGGGGTAATGCGGCGGCACTGGGTAATTCGGCTTTGGCCAGTGGAAACAATGCTTCAGCTTTAGGTAACAGTGCGAATGCCAGTGGCGCCAATGCCTCTGCACTTGGCAGCTCTTCAGCTGCATCCGGTAGCGATGCAACTGCCGTAGGCAGCCAGTCTTCAGCAGCCGGTAACCAGGCGCTGGCGGCAGGTAATTCAGCGTCTGCCTCCAATTTAAATGCCGTCGCGCTGGGTAATGGTGCCAAAGCATCCGGAGATAGTGCTATTGCTGCGGGTGACCTGACGCTGGCTGATGCACTCAATGCCATGGCGATGGGTAATCGTGCACAGGCAACAGGAGACAGTGCAATTGCTACCGGTGACGGATCTTCCGCCTCAGCGCAGAATACCGTTGCTCTGGGTGATGGCGCTGCTGCTTCAGCGGACAGTGCCTTTGCCGCTGGTGATGATGCCAGTGCCAGTGGTGTCAATGCGGTTGCCATCGGTGACAACTCAAATGTCAGTGGCCAGAACGCGGCGGCGTTGGGTAATGCCGCCAGTGCCAGTGGCCAGAATGCATCAGCCATTGGTAATACCGCTGCCGCCAGTGGCAGTAACACTGCCGCCCTTGGCAATAACGCCAATGCATCGGGTGCCAGCGCATTGGCTGCTGGCGATAGTGCCGAAGCGTCTGATCTGAATACCGTGGCTCTGGGTAATGATGCTTCAGCATCCGGAGATAGTGCTCTGGCAGCAGGTGATGGTGCTCAGGCCTCTGAGTTGAACGCACTGGCATTAGGTAATGGGGCCGCGGCATCAGCCGATAGCGCTCTGGCCAGTGGTGATGGAGCCAGTGCTTCAGCGGTTAATACTGTGGCACTGGGCGATGGCGCAACCGCCTCAGCCGACAGTGCGTTGGCGGCTGGTGATGATGCACAAGCATCAGGTGTGAATGCACTGGCGTTGGGTGATAGCGCCAATGCCAGCGGTAGCAGTTCGTCGGCATTGGGTGATGCAGCGGTTGCCAGTGGCAGTGATGCCGCGGCGCTGGGTACTTCAGCATCAGCGTCAGGAACAAGTGCTCTGGCCGGTGGCCATAATGCGGAAGCTTCAGCTACGAATGCGCTGGCGCTGGGTAGCGATGTTTCAGCCAGTGGAGAAAATGCTGTTGCGGCAGGGCGCTCAGCAGAGGCGTCAGCGATTAATGCAGTCGCTCTGGGTAATGACGCGTCTGCCAGCGGTGATAGCGCATTAGCGCTGGGTGATTCAGCCGTTGCCACCCAGACAAATGCATTGGCAGTTGGTGACAGCGCCCAGGCTACTGCTATCAATGCTGCTGCATTTGGTAATGCGAGTGTCGCTTCTGGTGAGAATGCGACAGCCTTGGGTATTCAGGCCTCAGCCTCTGGTGAAAACGCTGTGGCCTTGGGTAAAGAGGCCGAGGCCAGTGCTGAAGATGCGCTGGCGATGGGTAGCGGTGCTCGAGCCCGAGCAGAAGGTGCTTTTGCAGCAGGTAGAAACTCTGCTGCAACAGGTGAGAATGCTGTTGGTCTGGGCAATAATGCGGTCGCCATTGAATCCAATGCGACTGCAGTGGGTAATAACGCATTTGCTCTGGAAGTCAATTCGACAGCAATTGGTAATGATGCCCGGTCAGAGGCGACAGATGCCTTGGCTCTGGGTAGTAATGCTTTGAGCAGTGGTACGAGTGCAGTCGCTGTGGGGGATTCGGCCGTAGGAAGTGGTGTTAGTGCGATAGCAATTGGTGACAGCTCGTCAGCGACTGCGACTAACTCCCTGGCTACAGGGCATAATGCCACAGCGAATGCTGACAACGCGATGGCGATGGGTAACAGCAGTGTGGCCAGCGGAAGTAGCGCAGCTGCACTAGGTGACCGGTCTGTTGCTTCGGGTCAGCAATCTTTCGCTTTCGGTGCCCAGGCCCAGGCTGTGGCAGAAAACACATTTGCTGGTGGTACCCAGGCCCAGGCAACAGGCAGTCATGCCATTGCCCTAGGTGGGTATGCCAACGCAAGCGGAGCAAATACATTCGCGGCTGGTGTCAGCGCTAATGCCTCAGGGCGGAACAGTGCGGCGATAGGTACTGCTGCCGTTTCATCCGGGCAGAGTTCACTGACTTATGGCAACAATGCAATGGCAGCAGGCATGCAGGCGTTGGCGATGGGACAGTCTTCTCGCGCAATCGCTGACCATACGGTAGCGATTGGTGCCGGTGCCAATGCCAGCTCAGAGCAAAGTATTGCGTTAGGGCAAAGTGCACAAGCGGTTGCCAACGGTGCAGTTGCCGCAGGTGCCAATGCCAGGGCCGTTGCGGCAGACACGGTAGCGATCGGTCAGGGCGCGATTGCCGGTGCTGAAAATACGGTGGCCATTGGTGCAAACGCAAATGCCAAGGCTGTTAACTCCATTGCGTTAGGTGAAAGCTCAGTAGCGCATGCAGAGGGATCGTTCGCTGGTGGACGAAACTCGGAAGCTGTTGGAGTTAACTCATTGGCGTTGGGTGATAGTGCAGTGGCCCTGGGTGTCAACTCAGTTGCACTGGGTGCAGGTGTGACTGCCGTAGAAGATTACTCGGTCACATTTGGTGTTAACAATGATGTGACCGGTGAAAATGCTTTGGCAATGGGGTCGAAAGTTAGAGTAGAGGGTGGGGTCGAAAACTCAGCTCTGGGGACTAACCTTGATATCAGTGGTGGTTCTCACAACACAGTCATGGGGAATAACATTACGGTTCGTGGCAACAATAACTCGATTTTTGGTGACCCGGTGGTTGTGACCGGCCAATACAATGTGTTTGGTGTTTCCGGTGACGGTTACATTACCGGCAATAACAATGTAGGGCAGGTGACAGGTAACCCTGAAATCGTTGGTAATCACAACGTCGGGTTGGGTGAAAATATTAAGATTGATGCCAGCTCAGCTGTGGCGGTTGGTCATAATGCCCAGGTGTCCCAGGACTCAGGTGTTGCCATCGGTCATAATGCCCAGGCTCTGCGCGCCAACTCTGTTGCATTGGGTGCCGGGTCGATTGCTACTGAGGACTACACTGTGTCGATTGGTCAGCGTGGCTTTACTCGTCGGCTGACCAACGTCTCATCGGGTATCGATCTCAGTGATGCAGTCAATGTTTACCAGATGAATGCAGTGCGGCAGGAGGCTCGCCGTGGCATTGCAGCGGCAGCGGCAGCGGCGAATGCCATGATGCCGTCTGCGCCAGGTAAAACGACTGTCAGCGCCGGTTATGGCAACTTTAAATCAGAAAGTGCCGTCGGCTTTAATATCAGCCACTGGCTGAGAATGAACTCAGAAAATGCTCGTGTGCTTTTTAGTGCTGGTGCTGCTTTGGGTGAACGCAGTGATGACTCACTGTTTAGAGCCAGTGTCGGTGTTGAGTTCTAGGTCAACGATTATCCCCAACGTCAGGGCCCACCCTGGACAAGGATTGTCCGGGTGGGTGTTTGACACACTTTGTCTGCTCATTAGCCGGTAGTTGTTTCCCCTTCATTCTTCTGTCACAACTGTTGCATAAACTCCCTTTAAACGTGGGATGCTGGTAGTTTTTTGCCAGATTGGTATCCTTTCCTGAACAATACAACCGCTATAAAAAGGGCTACACTGATGACACAAGCTAAATCTGCTTTCTGGTTCGGGGCATTTTTCATGACGTTGATCAGCAGTGTGGTCAATCTTTCGCCTGCGATGGCGCAGCGCGATGGCGCAGACAAGGTGGTTATTGCGCACCGTGGTGCCAGTGGTTATCTGCCTGAGCATACCTTGCCTGCTGCTGCCATGGCCTATGCCATGGGAGTCGACTTTCAGGAACAGGATGTGGTCATGACTCAGGATGATCAACTGATTGTCTGGCATGACCTGACCCTGGATCGGAATACGGATGTGCGCACTCGCTTTCCTGGCCGTGCCAGGGAGGATGGTCGTCACTATGTGATTGATTTTACCCTGGCCGAATTACGTCAACTGCAGGTTACTGAAGGTTATCGCCTGGATGAAAATGCTCAGGAGCATAAAATCTATGAACAGCGTTTTCCGATGTGGCAGTCCAATTTTCGGGTTCATACCTTTGCGGAACAGTTGGAACTGATTCGCGGCCTGAACCGCTCAACCGGCCGCAATGTCGGTATTTATCCTGAATTAAAATCCCCCGCCTTCCACCATGAGCATGGCAAAGACCTTGCTACAGCGGTGTTAAGCGAACTGAAACGTTTTGGCTATACCAGCAAAGACAGCAATGTCTATGTGCAGACGTTTGAGTTTGATGAACTAAAACGCGTTAAAGAGACGGTCCTGCCAGCACTGGATATGGATCTCAAACTGGTGCAACTGATGGCCGGCAGCGATGAGTACGGCTGGATGCTGGCGCCAGGTGGCATGCAGGAACTGGCTCGTTATGCCGATGGTGTCGGTCCGGACAAATCAATGATTATTCTGTCGTCCTCTACCAAAGACCAGTTGATGATCAGTTCGCTGGTCAGGGATGCTCACCAGGCAGGTATGGCGGTTCATCCCTATACATTCAGAAAGGATGAAGGGCAGGTGCCAGCCTATGCAGAGAGTTTCGAGCACATGCTGGAATTGTTTCTCTATGAAGCCAATGTTGATGGCGTTTTTACTGATTTTCCAGACCGCGCCGTGCATTTTATTCAGCATTACCGTTGATATTTCACTGCCCTGCGTAGCGAAGTGACGCGAACGGGTCGATAAAATTGCTGTACGTGAGCGTCTACCTCACGTATAATGCCCGCCCTTTTGATCATTTCCCCCTTATAACGGCCGAATTCATCGCGCCGCGCAGGCAATCGACTATGTCAACGACTGATTCAGGGTCTTCAAGCGACACTGATACGGGCTCGGGTTTTGCTGAGCTAAATCTTCCTACATTCCTTTTGGAAAAGCTGGAGCAGATCGGCTACGAAAAGCCATCGCCCATCCAGAAAGCCACTATTCCTACACTGCTGTCAGGTCAGGACCTGATCGGCATGGCACAAACAGGCACGGGTAAAACCGCCGCCTTCGCTCTACCTATCCTTGCTCAGTTGGAGCAGAAGCGCAGCGGTATCCAGGCGCTGGTTCTGTGCCCAACGCGAGAGCTGGCCATTCAGGTCGCCGAAGCCTTTCAAACCTATGGTTCACGCTTCCCGGGCTTTCGTGTGCTGTCAATTTATGGTGGCCAGGACATGCGTCGCCAGCTGCAGGCGCTGAAAAGCGGCGTCGATGTGGTGGTTGGTACGCCTGGCCGCTTGCTGGACCATTTGAGCCGCCGGTCACTGGACCTCAGCCAGATCAAGACCCTGGTACTGGATGAAGCGGATGAAATGCTGCGCATGGGGTTCATTGATGATGTTGAGATGATTCTGCAGAAGACACCTGCGGAGCGGCAGGTTGCGCTGTTTTCGGCGACAATGCCAGCGCCAATCCGCAAGGTAGCGGATAAATATTTGCGCGACCCTAAAGAAGTCCGGATCAAGAGTTCGAGCAGCACGAATGCCGATATTGAGCAATATTACTGGCTGGTACAGGGCACCAATAAACTGGATGCTCTGACACGTATGCTGGAAGTGGAAGAATTCGATGGCATGATTGTCTTTGTGCGCACCAAAAACAGCACGGTGGAACTGGCCGATAAGCTGAATGCCAGGGGATTCTCTGCTTCAGCGCTGAACGGTGACATGAATCAGCAATTGCGCTCACGAACAGTGGAGCAGTTGAAAAACGGCAAGCTCGATATCGTTGTAGCGACTGACGTAGCGGCACGCGGGTTGGATGTGGAACGCATCAGCCACGTGATGAACTACGACATTCCTTATGATAATGAGGCCTATGTACACCGCATTGGCCGTACCGGTCGGGCCGGACGCAGTGGCAAGGCGATTCTGTTCGTAGCCCCGCGAGAGCAGCGTCTGCTTCAGTCCATCGAGCGCACTACACGCAAGAAAATCACGCGTATGGAGTTGCCAACTCGTGGCGAGCTGATCCAAAAACGCAGCCAGCAATTCAAGGCAACCGTTGCTGAGACGCTGAAGTCCCAGGACTTATCATTCTTCCGCCAGGTCATGATTGAAATGTGCGAAGAATATGAATGCTCCATGGAAGATGCAGCAGCAGCGATGGCTTATCTGATGCAGAAAGACCGCCCGCTGGACCCACCCAGTAAAGCACCAAAACGGTCTGATGACTCTCGTGAGCGCAGCTCGAATCAAGACGAGCGGCCAGCCCGTCGTCGCCGCGAAGAACGTAACTCTGATGATGACGCAGATGTCAAAATGGAGTCATTTCAGATCGGTGTTGGTCATCAGCACGGTGTGTCACCGCGAGAGATTGTTGGTGCCATAGCCAACGAAGGCGGCATCGAAGGCCGGTATATTGGCCGCATTCAGATTTTCGATGATTTTTCTACCATCGATTTACCTGAAGGTATGCCAGAAGATATTCTGCAAACACTGCAACGCACTCGTGTTTGTAATCAGCCGTTGAACATGGAACGCATCAAGGGCAAGGTGCCTGAGAAGCGCGGTCGAAGTAGCAGGGGCGGTCCAGGTAAAAACACTGGAGGTCGTGATACCCGTGGGCATCGTTCTGCGCCGATGGCAACAGGTGATATGCCGCCGCCCAAAAGAAAGCCGCGACGGGATGCGTTTATTGAACCGGACAGAGCGCCTGGTGAATTTACCAACGCGCCAAAAAAGTCCAGAGCTGGCAGTAAAATTGAAAAGCCCAAAAAGCGCGGCACTACCAAGAAAAAGGTCAACAAGGACAAGGGTAAGCGTCGCACACCGAAGTCATAACCCTCCCTGTTCTTTCGTGTCTGTCAGGTCATGCGCAAGCGTGGCCTGATTGCCGCGCTTTGATAGCGTGGTAAACAGCGCGAAGATATGTCAATCTATTCATCATGTTGAAGACAGTGTTTCGTGCAAACGATATTGTAGAAGCCCATATTGTGGCTGGCATGTTGCAGGCCGAGGGAATAAAAACCTTTGTCGGCGGTCACTATCTCCAGGGAGCTGTCGGCGACCTGGCTGTTCAGGGTTTTGCTGATGTGCAGGTGCTGGAGAGTGATGTTGGTGTTGCAAGATCGCTGATCACGGAATATGAAGCCAGTGCAGAACAAGAGCAGAATTCAGCCAGTCAAACGTCCGGGCCAGTCGACGGCAACCTTTTGGCTTGAATTAACCAGGCAGCTCAAGCCCAGCGTTCTTTCATTCAACTGGAGAATAATAATGATCAGAATACCTGTCTCTGCCATCCTTGCGTTGCTAGCAGCACGCCCTTCTGTCAGCCAGTGGCTGAAACGGTTTTCCCTTTATTTGACGGTAGTGCTTTTCAGTTCGGCATCCTATGCCCAGGAATTTGTTTGGGCGCCGGACTTTCCCGAAGGCAGTAAACTCCCGCCAATCAATGCGCCTGATCAAAATGGCAACCCGTTGTCTTTGTCAGATCTGACTGGTCCCAATGGTCTGGTGCTGGTGCTGAGCCGCTCATTCGACTGGTGTCCTTACTGCATCGGACAGTTACAGGACCTGGTTGAAGTGGCGCCCCGGTTCAAGGAAATGGGGTTGGGGGTTGCGACCATGACTTATGACACATTTGAACACTTGCAAGCAGCTGAAGTGGATTATGGGACCACCTTTCCCTTGCTTAGGGATGAAGACACAAAGCATTTCATGGCAATGGGTGTGTTGAATACTGAGTACGAGCCAGGCAGTCGGGCATACGGTATTCCTTATCCGGGCATTTTTTTATTACGGCCTGATGGGACAATTCATGCAAAATTTGCCGAAGAAGATTACCGGGTGCGACCTGCATTTGAGCTAGTGATGGAAGCCGCGCAGACTCTCTGAGTCTGCGTTACGCACATCAACTGAGAAAATACGTGAAACCCAGGGAAGAGGCCAGGAACGACAAGCAATGAATTATGGCAAGTATGTATTAACGTTCAGTCTTTTTTCCCTCGCCGTACTTATCATGATGATGCTGGCCAGCGTGCTTTTTGACTCTCGTCTGGGCAATAGCATCAGCTTGGCGATGGCCATCGGTGCTGGTTACGGCACGGCGATGCGTTTTGTCATCGATCACCAGCGTGCGCCATATCTGCAGGAAAGGCGAAAACTCGTTTTGCTTTGTCTGCTAATCTGCTTGTGTATTTCATCCATGGCACTCACTTTGCTGCTCCCTATGCAGATGTCAGAAGAGGCCTATGGCCAATTACCCTCACTGATTGAGGCAATGTCATGGCCGGCAATCGCATTGCTGACGGTGGTGGTGATAGGCATTCACTATCTGGTTCTTAACTGGATATTCGCCTGGTCTTCCCGCAAATTTGCCGAACAAGTTAATCAAGTAAAAGAGTGACCACGCCCGTGTCCCGACCAGCACAAATCTGGGTAGATGCTGATGCCTGCCCAACTGTTATCAAAGAGATTCTTTACCGAGCCGCTGAGAGAGCACAGGTTGTACTGACACTGGTCGCCAATCAGCCTTTGCGTGTACCTAACTCCCGCTTTATCCGGACTGTCCAGGTCATGCAGGGGTTTGATGTGGCTGACAATGAAATTGTGCAGCGTGCTGCTGCCGGTGATCTGGTTATTACTGCCGATATTCCCCTGGCTGATGAAGTGATTACAAAAGGGGCTCGGGCGTTGAACCCCCGGGGTGAGATGTACACACCGGCAACCATTAAAGCACGTTTAAATATGCGCGACTTTATGGATACGTTGCGCAGTTCAGGGATACAGACAGGCGGGCCGGCGGCACTTAGTCAGACGGAAAGAAAGGCTTTTGCGGACCAGCTTGATCGCTGGTTGCAGCGCAACTCTGCGTAAAGAAAGGGGGCGTAATTATCCTCGCCATCCTCCTGCGCTACCGGCTGGCGGTCAGTGCATCATAGATCCGAGGGCAGACGACCACAGCACATCGCTCGTCGCTCGGCGGACGGAAACTCAGCCTGTCGGCTTCAGACAATCCGCCCGCTTTTTCGAGCAACAAGCGATGTGCTGGGCGTGGTCTTATTGTCTGCCCTCGGATCTATGATGCACTGACCTTGTCGTGTTTCTGCAGGGCAAAAAAAAGGCGCGGCAAATGCCGCGCCCAAGACTTATAGTTGGTGAGAACGCAACTATTAAGTGCTCGCAGGCCGTAATGCGGGATCGTCTGCGAGGTTGTCGTCATCGTTTGATGAAGGATTGATTTCCTTCAGTGCTTTTTTCAGGGCACTAATCTGATTATCAGCCAGGGTGATTTCCTGGTATTCGCTGAGCAGGCCTTTCAATACTTCCTTGATGTCATCGTTGGCACCGCTTATCACCAGGCTGCGTCCTGAGCCAAGGGCATCCGTAGCAATGGTTTCCACTGCCATGGCAGCAGACACATCAATTTTGGGTACTCGACTGAAATCCAGGATCAAGACCTGAGAGCCTTTAGGGGCTCGTTCACGGACGTGGTGCCCCAGGTCTGCAGCAGCACCGAAGCTCATTGGGCCACCAAAGCTGAACAGGCTGACTCTACCTTTGGCCTGCTTCAGTAACTCGGCTTCTTCCGGCGTACCTTCGCCAGCCATGGCAGGTTTCAGTTCGTTGATCTGCAGCTGTGCTACTTCGCGAACAAAGGCCAGTGCTGCCAGAACAACACCTGCGGCGACTGCAGTGATCAGGTCAACGAAGACCGTCAGGCCGAGTACCAACACCATCAGGATCAGGTCCCAGCGTGGTCCTTTGTGAGCACGTTTCAGATAACGCCAGTCGATAATATCCAGACCAACTTTGACCAGAATACCAGCCAGCACTGCGTGTGGAATGTTGGAAGCCATAGGGCCAAGGCCCAGTACGATGGCTAACAACACCAGCGAGTGCGTCATGCCGGAGATTTTTGTCTGGCCGCCGCTGCGGATGTTAACGACAGTACGCATGGTTGCACCGGCACCACCAATACCACCCAGTAAGCCTGCAAAGGTATTACCGATACCCTGGCCTACCAGTTCGCGATTACTTTCATGGCGGGTTCGGGTCATGTTGTCTGCCACCAGAGACGTTAACAGACTGTCGATAGCACCCAGGACTGCCAGTATGATGGCGGCCTCAACAATCAGCACCCATTGATCAGAGCTGAATACTGGCAAGTGCAGTGTAGGCAGTCCGCTTGGGATGTCACCCAGCACGGGGGCACCGCCCACAATCAGGCTGACAACCGTACCGATGATCAGCGCCACCAGAGGGCCGGGGATGATCTTGCCAAACTTTGCAGGCCAGGTATAAACAATAGCCAATGTACCAGCACCCAGTGCCAGTGCCATCCAGTTGATTGAGCCCAGTGCTGTCGGCAGGTAGCCAATTGCTGCAATCGTGCCGCTAGGTGGCTCACCACCGACCATGCGCCCCATTTGCAGAATGATAATGATGGCACCAATACCGGTCATGAAGCCTGAAATAACGGGATAGGGAACCAGCCGAATGTATTGGCCCAGTCCCAGCACACCAAATGCAATCTGTATCACACCTGCCAGCATGACTGCTGTCAGGATGAGTGTGGCGTCCCCAGATAAACTGGCAAACAGACCAGCCATAACAACAACCATCGGTCCGGTGGGGCCGGAAATTTGTGATGGTGTGCCGCCGAAAAGGGAAGCAAAAAAGCCCAGTACAATCGCACCATAAAGGCCAGCCATCGGGCCAAGGCCTGAGGCGACACCAAATGCAAGTGCCAGAGGCAGAGCAACGATGCCGGCAGTCAAACCGCCAGCAAGATCGCCACGCAGATTAGATAAGTCAAACTTCATGATATCTCCTGAGAATTAACTTGTGGCGGCGTCGCTGCCGCCAGGCTGCTGGTTGACCGGCGTAAACTCCCGGGTCTCATCGTCGTAACACAGCACACCACCCGTTTCGATGTTGTACACCCAGCCGTGCAGCTGGATACGGCCCGCAGCCAGTTTTGCGGCTACTGCCGGGTGAGTACGCAGGTGTTGAATTTGCTGAACTACGTTCTCTTTGGTCACTTCTTCGAGGTGGTTGTCATCAAGCTCAGCGCTGCCAGTACGTTCCTTAACGACTTCTGTCGCTACGCGGCAATGGCTCAGCCATTCTTTCACGTGGGGCAGACTGTCCAGCTTTTGTGGGCTCAGTGCGCCTTTCATGGCACCACAATCAGTGTGACCACAAACTACGATGTGAGTCACTCCCAGTGCTGCGACTGCGAACTCAATCGAGGCTGTCATGCCGCCCGTGACATTGCTGTGTGGTGGGATAACGTTGCCGGCGTTGCGACAGATGAATAGATCGCCTGGCTCTGTCTGAGTCACTAGGTTGGGATCGATGCGAGAGTCAGAACAAGTAATGAAAAGCACTTCCGGGCTTTGACCATTAGCCAGTCTCTCGAATTCTGCTTTCTTTCCAGGGAAGACTTCTTTCTGGAATTTTTCGACGCCTAAAATTACATGTTTCATAAATGGGTTCCTGTTGTTTTCAATCCTGTCGGGTGGCCACTTCCGATCTGGTGAATTTTCGTTGATAGCCAAATAGAATAATAGATGTGCTCGTGATAGCATTAAGCTATCAGTAGGGTTGTATATTACAGGCTATAACCTGCACGATGCTTCATTATACGGGCTCTCAGCAGATACACAGAAATATGAAAATTTCACCAGCTAACATCTGATTGGTCTAACAGGTAATGACGAGTTGCGGATAGGGGAGAGCATGCACAAACTGGAAAAGACATTCTCGTTAAATCAATTGACCTATTTTGTGAGTGTTGCCAGTCACTTGAGCTACAGAAAGGCAGCCCAGGCGCTTGGGGTTAGTCAACCGACACTGACCACCCAAATCAATTCGCTGGAGCAGTTGCTGGGTATGACGCTATTTGAGCGTTCTCGCTCCGGCACGCATTTATCGCCACAAGGACGAGCACTATTAGCAGATGCGGAGCTGGTACTCAGTCGCGCAACGAATTTTCTGGAGTCCGCCAAAGAGCTGGCTGAAGGTGAGAACACCACTTATAGCCTTGGTGTGCCGCCAACATTAGGGCCTTATTTATTGCCACACATTTTCCCTGCCCTGCATAGGCGCTATCCAAAACTGCGCTTCTATGTACGAGAGGCTGCGCCGCAGCAGTTATATCAAGGACTGCTGAGTGGTGAATATGATCTTATCATGACGCCATTGTCTGAGAATTTCAGAGAAGATGGGCAGATTGTATCGCATCACCTGTTTAGTGAATCGCTGAAACTGGTTGTGCCAAGCGAACATCGACTGGCCGGACGCCGTGAGGTGTTTGCCAGGGATCTTGCCGGTGAGAGAATTTTGACGTTGGAAGACCGCCACCAGTTACACCACCAGGTGCTCGAAGTCTGTACCAGGCTGGGGGCGGATGTCGCTCGAGACTATGAAGGCACCAGTCTGGATACATTGCGACAAATGGTGGTCATGGGGATGGGCTCTACATTCTTGCCCAGCCTGTATATTTTTTCAGAATTACATAATCCCCAGGCTTTATATATTTGCGAGCTACAGGATCAGCCTGTCGCCCGACATCATGTACTGGCTTGGCGAAATACATCGCCTTCGCGCAATTTCTACCGCGATCTGGCCATTTTTATCAGAGTTTTGGCGACAAGTCATTTGTCAGATGCATTGTCCTTTGATTAGAAGTAAATCCTGACAAGAGACAAGCGGCAAGGGTTGATATACTGTTAACTTATTCCTTGGCAGGTTCGCTTACAGGAGGCCGGATGAACGACGATCAATCAGGACAGGCAACAGGCAAACAGCCAGACAAGGGGCCTGAGCAAAATAAATCGGGAAAAAAAAGGAACCTTGGGGTGGCAGTGGCAATTGGGGTGAGTTGCGGTGTCGCACTGGGTGTATCACAAAATGATCCGGCTTTGGGCATGGGCGTCGGTATTGCGTTGACAGCGGCGATGTGGAGTTCCGGCATAGGTGGTGATACTAATAAACAGGAGAAATCAGGTGAGTGAAGTTCCAGCATGTCCTGCATGTCAGTCGACATACAGTTATTTTGATGGCAGCAGTTTTATTTGCCCGGAGTGTGCTCATGAGTGGACCCAGGCCGACATCGATGATGCCGAAGCTGAAAGCCAGGTAACGGATTCGGTAGGCAATGTATTGTCCGATGGGGATATTGTCACAGTCATCAAGGACCTGAAAATCAAAGGCAGCTCGTCTGTGGTGAAGGTAGGCACTAAAGTAAAAAATATCAGACTGGTTGATGGCGATCACGACATTGATTGTAAGATAGACGGTATCGGAGCCATGAAGCTGAAATCTGAGTTCGTTAAAAAGGTATCGTAACTATCAGCGCGACAACTGGCAGCGCGACAACTGGAACAATCCTGGCACTGGCTCGTTACCGTTAGTACATGGGTTGAAAACAAGGATTCTTAGGCATGAAAACATATGGAGTCAAATTGTCGCTACTGGCTTTATGGGTGATGACACTTGCTGCCTGTCAGGTAACTCCTGAACAAGGCTCAGCCGGAGTCGCACAAAACCAGACCAATGTAAGCAGGCTGGATAGCACAAGCTGGCATGTAAAAGGCATTGATGGTAACGATATTATTTTCAACGCTATGATCACTATTGCTTTCAATGATGGCCAGGTATCAGGTGTTGCCGGTTGTAACAGCTACTCAGGCTCCTTGGCGCCATCAGATGGTGACGTTATGTTCAACCAGATAAGCAGTACCCGGCGCGCTTGTGAACCGGCGCTGATGGATCAGGAGCAAACGTTTTTACATACCATGGCTGCGATTGAGTCATACCGCATCGAGCAGGACACTAAACTGATGTTGTTCGATGTGGAAGGCAATCTCAGAGTGCGGGCTACTTTAAACGAAGGTGAAGAGAATGCCCAGGCAGGGCGGGTGCCACAGGATGCGGTAGCCAGTCAGGAATCAGTTTTTCACTGCGATGAATCCATAGTGATGCGAGTGAAATTCGTTGGGCCAGAAACTATCACCATGCAATTTGAAGAGAGCGGAGAGTCGTCAATACTCAGCCGGGTGAGATCTGCTTCCGGTGCGCGTTATCAGAATGCCAGATATGAATTCTGGAATCGGGGCGAAGAGGCACGCCTGACAGATGAAGGTCAGGAATTTCATTGTCAGCGTCATCATTAATAACATCGAATGCTTGTTTGAGGTGAGTGATGAAAGTTGAGCGATCTGGAAAAAACAGACTTGATATCGTAATGACGGGGAAAATTGATTCAGATGCCATGGCAGAAATTCTGCAGCAGCTGATTACTGAATCAGAGGGCATCAAAGACGGTACAATGTTGTTTGATATCGTTGATTTTCAGATGCCGACAATCGGTGCAATCATGGTAGAGCTTTCCCGCTTGCCTGCCATGTTGTCCTTTATTCGGAAATTTGATTCCGCTGCCGTGTTGGCCGATGAAACTTGGATAAGAAAGGTTAGCGAATGGGAGGGGCATCTGCTGCCCTGGTTGACCATAAAGTCTTTCCATCGTGACCAGAAAGCTGAAGCTGAAATCTGGCTGGCTTCCAGGTAGTGGGCGGCAGAAGTAAACGAGAAAAAATAAGAGGTCATTGAATGGTTCAGTATCCGGTTGAAGGTAGCTGTCAGTGTGGCAGCGTTCGCTATCAGTTGCTCAGAGCGCCAAGAAAAGTGGTCGCCTGTCACTGCAAGGAGTGTCAAAAACTATCAACCAGTGCTTTCAGCATCACTGCAATGGTTGATGTTGATGCGCTTAAGTTTTCTGGCGATATGGCTGAATGGAGCCGGGTTGCCGAGAGCGGCAACATAAATGAGGCTTATTTTTGTCGTACCTGTGGCAACCGCATTTATCATCGCGATCCGGCAAAGCCGGATACGATCAAGCTGAAGCCAGCGAACCTGTCGGATACTACAATGCTCAGGCCCACTGCGCATGTGTGGGTCAGCGAGAAGCAGGCGTGGTACGACATACCGGATGGGGTTCCGGTTTTCGATAAGCAGCCATGATGGTCAACTGGCTGTAGCTGTTAACAGCGGCACAGGAGGGTTGCGCTTTGTCAATGAGATGCGCACTATAGTTCCTGCTGAGAGCTTCAGTAAAATCAAAATATTGCATGCTAATAATATATTGATGCAAGATCGGGAGAGTAGAATATGTCAGTAACATCACTAGTTTCATTTTTGCTGGTCGGCCTGATTGCAGGCTGGTTGGCAGGACAAATCATGAAAGGGTCAGGTTTTGGTCTGCTAGGTAACATGGCTATCGGTATTGTTGGCGCTTTCGTCGGTGGTTTTGTCTTTCAGCTTATTGGTTTGACGTCTGATGGTTTGCTTGGATTTATTATCACCGCAACAGTGGGGGCCATCATATTTTTGTTCATCGCTCGCCTAATACGATCATAGTATGATTCGCATTAGTAGAGCCATATCGCACTATAAGACCAGGAGATTGGTAATGAAGTTAACTGGAGTGATTGGTTCGGTTTTATTTAGCGTGGTACTGGGTATCACACAGGCGCAAGCCCAGAATTTTGTGCTGACAGTTGATGGTTTTGCTGATGGCGAGGATATACCAGTGAGGTTTTCACAGGCTGCTGCTGACGCGGCCCCTGGCGGTGGTACTTCCCCTGAACTGAGCTGGGAAAATGCACCGCAGGGAACACGCAGTTTTGTGGTTAATATGGCTGATCTGGATTTCGCACCCAACCAGGGTGCCCGTCCGCAGGTTCACTGGGTGGTCTGGAATATTCCGGGAGATGCAACTGGTTTGAGTGAGGGGCAGCCTGAAGGAGCGACACTGCCTAATGGTGCTCACCAGATCAGCGCTACCGGACAAGTGTATCGTGGACCAGGTGCTCCGGCGTCCAGGCCGCGTCATCATTATTTGTTCGAAGTTTATGCACTTGATACCACGCTGAATATAATGCCAAATGGTGATGAGCTGAGCACACGTGATGCCGTAATGGCTGCGATGGAAGGACATGTGCTGGGCAAATCAGTATACGTGGGTCGTTTTCATCGCCCGCAATGAAAGAGATCCTCAGTGATCAGGCTGAGCACATCGCCCGAGGCTTTTCTCCCATTCTGGGGCAAAGGCCTCGAGTCTTGATTCTTGGCAGTATGCCGGGACAGGCCTCCCTCGAAGCCAGTCAGTACTATGCCCATCCGCGAAACGCCTTTTGGCCGATCATGGCAGCGCTTTTTGCTATTGATGGTCAGCAAAGCTATGAAAGCCGTGCGCGCCAGCTCACAGAAAAAGGTGTCGCCGTCTGGGATGTATTAAAGGCTTGTATTCGACCGGGTAGCCTCGATAGTGCAATTGCTGAAAGCACTATTGTTGTCAACGACTTCTCAAGGCTATTTCGGGATTTTCCAGAGATCCGCCTGGTTGCCTTTAATGGCCAGGCTGCTGCGCGATACTGGCATAAATATGTGATGCCCGAGCAGGCGGTTCCGTCGGCGCTGCGGACAGCCGTGTTACCTTCCAGCAGTCCGGCGCATGCAAGTCTCAACCTGATCCAGAAACAGCAACGCTGGCGAGAGGTGTTATTGTCATGAGTACGACAAAACTGTCTGTCAAAGTGGTGCCAGGCGCATCCCGGACCGAAATTGCAGGCTGGCTGGGTGAGAGCCTGAAAATCCGTGTAGCCGCACCGCCTGAAGGAGGCAAAGCCAATCAGGCAGTTCTGGCTGTGCTGGCCGAAGCCTTGTCTTTGCAGTTGTCACAGATGGAGATAATCAGTGGTCAAAGTCAGCCTCGCAAAGTGATTGCGATCGAAGGGCTGGAGTCGGATGAACTGGAAAAATGCCTGCCAGAAAAAGGACAATGACATGCAATATAAACAGGTGCTTAAGTTCTGGTTCAAGGAGTTAGAGGCCAAAGACTGGTTTCGCAAGGATGACAGGCTGGACAGCTTGATTAAAACACAATTCGGTGATGTTTTGCTGGCAGCGGCTGCGTGTGAGCTTTATGCCTGGCGTAATACGCCCGATGGTCGACTTGCGGAAATTATCGTCCTCGATCAGTTCTCCCGGAATATTTACCGCGATACCGCGCAGGCATTTGCCCAGGATGCGCTGGCATTAGCGCTTGCACAGGAAGCTGTCGCTATTGGTGCAGATATGGCGTTGCCGGTAAGTCACCGAGCATTTTTGTACATGCCCTACATGCACAGCGAGTCACTGCTGATTCATGAGCAGGCTATCAAGCTTTACGAACAGACAGGCCTTGAGAACAACCTTGATTTTGAAAAGCGCCACCGGGCGATTATTCAACGTTTTGGCCGTTACCCCCACCGCAATGCTATTCTAGGCAGGCAGAGTACACCTGAAGAGGTTGAATTTCTGGATCAGCCAGGATCCTCTTTCTAAAGCAAGTCCATAGTCCTGGTAGTGTGAACAGGCCCAAGCCTTTTGATAATACTTCTCAGCGGGTGACTCTGCCTGACGTCTTTAAAGGATCAAGGCATGAGTAAACGCTTACTAATTCTGTATACCGGTGGCACAATCGGTATGCAGCACACGGAGAAGGGCCTGGCACCCGCCCCTGATCTGGCAGCAAATATTTCTGTCCTTATCGGTCCTGGCCGGACGCTGGCAAGTGATCCACCGCAATTTTCTGTCCAGACGGTCGACCCGTTGATAGACAGTTCAGACATGCGCCCTGGCAACTGGATCGAGTTAGCCGGGCGGATAGAGTCTGTTTATGATCAGTACGATGGGTTTGTTGTGCTACATGGAACAGATACGCTCGCCTATACCAGTTCGGCATTAAGTTTCTTTATTCAGAAGCGGGGCAAACCCGTTATCGTAACCGGTGCTCAGCTGCCATTCGGGTATCCGCGCAGCGATGCGAGAAGCAACCTGATTTCGGCAGTGGAAGTGGCAGCCACTTTGCCTGAACATCTGGCGCAGGTCTGTGTGGTATTTGGTTCCAGGATTCTGCGAGGTAACCGTGCTACCAAAATATCAGCACGTGCTTACGATGCTTTTGCCTCGCCACGCGTTGGCGAGCTGGGACGCATTGGTATCGATATCGAATTTCAAGGTCAGCAAGGTACGCCGCTGCCCTTGCCAGTCAATGCCCGAGCCTTGTCAGTTCCTGCAGATGATGCAGTGGTTCTGCTTCGGCTGTATCCCGGCATCAGTGCCAATATTCTGCGATTGATTTGCCAGGACACAAATTTGCAGGCGCTCATTATTGAAGCGTATGGGTCAGGAAACGGCCCGGTCAGTGATCCTGCTTTTACTGCTGCTATCCGCGAAGCAATTGCCAAAGGCATCGTTGTGCTGGTGGTGTCGCAACCACTGGATGGTGTGGTGCACTTTGATCGTTATGCCGCCGCACATGAGTTTGCGGGTGCTGGCGCTGTCAGTGGTCTCGACATTACCCCGGAAGCTGCCGTTACTAAGTTGTACTATCTCATTGCTGCTGGCTACGATAGTCGGGAAATTAAAGACATACTGTCTGTATCGCTGGCGGGTGAAATGCACTTGCCTTCGTAAAGCAGACACAGAAGTGGTCACGGGATGATACCGGTGCTGCCGAAAAACTGGGCAAGCAGGTGGCCTTCAGGATAACCCTGAACAATACAGGCAAACAGACAGGAGAAACGCATGTCGGCAGTTGACGACAGTAAAAAGCAGCATGAACCAGGGAGTGCCAGCGAGCTTCCCGTTGCCTTAGTCACAGGTGCTGCAACGGGTATTGGAAAAGCCTGTGCCGAAGCGCTTGCTGCCAAAGGTTACCAGGTTGCCATGAATTATCGCTCACAAGGGGACGCTGCAGAGAAAGTCTGTGAGGCACTTCCGGGCAGTGGACATCGCTGTTATCAGGCAGATGTGACCCAACCGGAAGCGCTGGCTGACATGGTGCAGTGCATTCAACGAGATTATGGCCGTATCGATGTTCTGGTTAATGCCGCCGGTCGTTATACGCCGCAATCACTGGACAGTGCTGGTGTAACAGACTGGCATAATGACTGGCTGGACTGCATGGCGTTGAATCTGCATGCCCCCGTCAACCTTTGTTACCTCGTTGCCCCAATCATGTCAGCACTGGGTAAAGGTCGCATCATAAATATTACATCACGTGGCGCCTTTCGAGGAGAGCCGGCGGCCCCGGCTTATGGCGCAGCAAAATCGGCATTAAACTCTGCGACACAGTCGCTGGCTCTGGCCCTGGGAGGGCAGGGAATTGCCGTTTTTGCCATCGCCCCTGGATGGACTGAAACGCCTTCCGCTTCGCCCCGTATTGCGGCACAAGGCTGGGATGGTGTTGCTGCTCAGAGCCCTTTAAACCGTGTCGGTCGGCCGGAGGAAATTGCTGCGCTGGCAGCGTTCCTGGCAGAAGGGGATGCTGAGTACCTCACTGGAGCGATCATTGATGCCAATGGCGCTTCTCATTTAAGGAATTAGTGTATGTCACCAGCGGCCACAATCGTCCTGTTGAACGCACTGACTCTGGTATTCTGTTATTTCTGGATGTTTCCACGTGTGGTGGGCAAGGATTTACAGAAACTGGCGTTAAACGATGTTATGGCATCTGTTGTGGTGATTTGTGTGGCAGCTTCTTTGTATGTGGGGCGCGATATTTCCATCTCGGTGATGGGCATCGATTTCAACTGGTTCTGGTTTACCTTAATCAGTTACTTTGCCATGGAAGTGCCTTTTACACTTTGGTATATGATGAAGTACCGCATAGAACCGCCTGAATGAATGCGATTGCCATTGTGTTCAACGGTAATGACGTTTAATCACACACTTGTATACATAAGAGGGCTCAGAATCATGTTTTTCCAGTCTTTCAAAGCAAGGTCCCGACTTTATCCGCGAGGAGCATTAGCAGAATTAACAGTGGGGCTGGTTGCCGGATTACTGACGTGTTTATCTTGGCCCGGATTGACACAGGCCCAGACCTTGGACGATGACGTCCTGGCATTGGCCAATGCGGAAAAACCCGCATTGATCCAGACTCTGCAGGAAGTGGTAGAAATTGAGTCAGGCAGTGGAGATTATGAAGGGCTCTCCAGGCTGGCTGACTATATCGCAGAGGCGCTGAGTGAGTTAGGTGGAGATGTTGAACTGCTGGATGCCAACGAGGAAGTGTATCGCATGTTTGATACGCCGGAGCGAATTGGCCCGATGGTTCATGCCCGTTTTGAAGGCAATGGTGATAAACGTATTTTGCTGATTGCGCACATGGATACCGTTTATTTGCGGGGCATGATTGATGATCAGCCATTCCGCATTGATGGGAACCGGGCCTATGGCCTTGGCATTTCGGATGACAAGCAAGGTGTGGCACTCATTATTCATACGGTAGCGATGCTGCAGGAGCTGGGTTTTGCTGACTACGGGACGCTGACTGTCCTGATCAATGGTGATGAAGAAGTGTCTTCACCAGGCTCACGTGCGACCCTGGTACGTATGGGCAGTGAGCATGATGCTGTGTTTTCAGTGGAGCCCTCCAGCATTGGCAATGACACGCTATCGTTAGCCACCTCTGGCATTGGCGCAGCAACTATGACGGTGCATGGCCGGGCATCTCATGCCGGCGCAGCACCAGAGCAAGGGCGAAATGCCTTGTATGAGATGGCGCATCAGTTGCTGCAGCTGGATGATCTTTCTGAACCGGAGAACGGTTTTAAAGTGAACTGGACGCTGGCCCAGGTCGGCACCAAGCGCAATGTGATTCCAGCTGAAGCCGTTGCGACTGCGGATGTGCGTATGTTGCGCCAGGAAGACTTCAGTCGGCTGGAAGATCGCATTCGTGAACGCATTGCCAATAAGCGCATCCCTGATACCGATATCTCTCTCAGCTTCGAAAATCGTCGTCCTCCATTGAATGCCACTGATGCAGCCCGCTCGCTGGCTGCTCACGCTCAGGTGGTATATCAGGAACTGGATATGGAGCTGGCAGTCAGTGACCAGGCAACTGGCGGTGGTACTGATGCGGCCTTTGCCGCACTGGAGACGGATGCCCCGGTGATTGAACGCTTTGGTTTGCAGGGGTTTGGCGCACATACCAGTAATGATGAGTATGTAGACCTTAACTCGGTCGTCCCCCGGTTGTACCTGATGACACGCATGATTATGGATGTGTCGACCGGGGCCATTAACCTCGCAGAGTAGACCTCTGCTTGCCCGGACATTAGAATACGCGGCTTTAGCAAATGAGGGACGGGTAAATAAATGCCAGAGATTCAGATTCGTGCCGCTACCGCAGATGATGCCAGCGATATCTTGCACTTTATTCGCGAACTGGCGATTTATGAAAAAGCCGAGCATGAGGTGGTTACCGACGTTGCAGGAATTACCCGGTCCATTTTTGGTGATGACTCCACTGTCCGTGCCAAAATGTGTTTTGTGGATGGGCAGGTTGCCGGGTTTGCCGTTTATTTCTTCAATTATTCTACCTGGCAAGGTCAGAATGGTATCTATCTGGAAGACCTGTATGTCTCGCCCGAATATCGTGGCGTCGGGGCTGGCAAGGCGCTATTGCAAAGCCTGGCCCAAGAGGCAGTGGCAGAAAATTGCGGACGCTTCGAGTGGAGCGTGCTGGACTGGAATGAGCCAGCTATTCAGTTTTATGAATCTATCGGTGCCTCAGCACAGAGTGAGTGGATTCGATACCGCCTGGAAGGTGAGGCCTTAAAGCGCTTTGCCGCCGACACTATTTAAACGAGGGACAATTATGATCATTAAACCCAAATACCGTGGTTTCATCTGCACGACCACCCACCCGACCGGCTGTTACCGTAATGTGGAAGAGCAGATAGCGGTCACTAAATCCGCTATTGGTGAAGGTTCTGGGCCGAAAAAAGTCCTGGTCATAGGCGCTTCAAGTGGTTATGGACTGGCAGCCAGAATTACCGCGGCTTTTGGTTATGGCGCTGACACATTGGGCGTGTTTTTTGAAAAGCCAGCGAATGAGCGAAAACCGGGTACGGCAGGTTGGTACAACTCATGGGCGCTGGAAGAAGAAGCCAAAAAAGCCGGGTTGTACGCAAAATCAATCAACGGGGATGCCTTCTCTGATGAGGTTCGGGCGCAAGCGATTGAGACAATCAAAGAAGACCTGGGACAAGTGGATCTGGTGATTTACTCACTGGCTTCACCCGTTCGCAAGATGCCGGATACCGGAGAAGTCAAACGTTCCGTACTCAAACCGATTGGTGAGGTGTATCGCGCCACGGCCATCGATACAAACAAAAATGAGATCATTGAGGCTGAAGTCGAACCAGCAACAGATCAGGAAATTGCCGATACCGTAACAGTGATGGGCGGTGAAGACTGGGAGCTGTGGATGGAGGCACTGAGCGGTGCCGGTGTTCTGGCAGAAGGGGTGCGCAGTGTCGCATTCAGTTACATCGGCACGGAAATGACCTGGCCGATTTACTGGCATGGTGCGCTGGGTAAAGCCAAGGAAGACCTGGATCGGGCCGCTCATGCTATCGATGCCAAGCTGGCGGAGACTTACCAGGGTGGGGCTAATGTGGCCGTACTGAAATCAGTCGTCACTCAGGCCTCTGCGGCGATACCAGTGATGCCACTGTATATTGCGCTGGTCTATAAAGTCATGAAAGCAAAAGGTCTGCATGAAGGTACGATTGAGCAGTTAAACCGACTATTCAAAGAGCAGCTCTATCGTACCGATGGCAAGGCATTTGACCTGGATGAGGCAGATCGTTTCCGCCTGGACGATAAAGAGCTGCGAGATGATGTGCAGTCAGAGTGTAAAGCACTGTGGTCAGAAGTGACGACCGAAAACCTGTCTGAATTGACTGATTACGAAGGCTACAAGCACGATTTCCTGAAACTCTTTGGCTTTAATCGTGACGATGTGGACTATGAAGCTGATGTGTCGCCAGAAGTTGATTTCAAGGCGTAAGGGAACGTAAAGCAACTGCCACAGCCGGTCGCTGGCATGAGCAGATAAAATCATGCTGGCGAGGTTACGCCAGAGTTTAGTGAGGGTGAGCCACAACCGATAAGTTGTGGTATCCCTTCACGAAGCTTGAGTAGATTCGCTCAGGTTCGCCGACCACCTCAATGGCCCGAAAGCGCGGCAATATTTCTTCCCAAAGTACACGTAGCTGCATTTCAGCCAGGCGATTGCCCATGCAGCGGTGAATGCCTGTGCCAAATGATAAGTGCTGACGGACATTTGGCCGGTCGATAATATATTGGTCGGCATTCTCGATGGCTGACTCATCCTGGTTAGCTGATGCATACCAAAGCAGTATCTTGTCACCCTTTTTAACGGTTTCGCCCTGAATGCTGACATCCTGGGTTGCTGTCCGACGCATGTAAGCCAGGGGTGTTTGCCAGCGAATGGTTTCAGACACCATTGACGGAATCAGTGTCGGGTCTGCACGCAGCTTGTCGTGTTCAGCCGGATTTTGGTGCAGTGCAAGCACGCTGCCAGTGATTGAGTTTCGTGTGGTGTCGTTTCCGCCGACTATCAATAGAATCAGGTTGCCGAGGAATTCCAGTGGTGGCATATTGCGGGTAGATTCACCGTGTGCCAGCATTGAAATCAGATCATCACCCGGTGGTTTGCTGGCTCGCTCCTGCCAGATTTTGGAAAAATACATCAGGCACTCCTGAAGTATTTTCTGACTTTCTTCATAACTGTCGACCAGGCCGGCACCGGGAATAGCAGTGGCTACATCGGACCAGTAGGTGAGTTTGTTGCGTTCTTCAAAAGGAAAATCAAAAAGAGTGGCGAGCATCTGTGTGGTCAGATCACGTGATACTTTCTCTACCCAGTTGAAGGGTTCATTACTGGGGAGGTTGTCCAGTATTTTACAGACACGCTGTCTGATCAGTGGTTCAAGATTCTTCAGGTTAGCAGGAGCCACCACGCCCTGAACCGTTTTGCGCTGCACGTCATGCTTTGGCGGGTCCATGGCGATAAACATGGGCAGAATATAATCCGGGTCTGGATCAACAATGCCGATGGTTGGTTCGGAGCTGAACAGATCAGTGCGCTTTTCAATGTCCATGACATCCTGAAAACGGGTTATCGACCAGTAAGGGCCGACTGCTGAATCCGCACAATAATGAATGGGGGCGTCACGTCGGAGTCTGGCCAGAAAAGGCAGGTATTCATTAGCCTGCCAGATCCCGGGGTGAGCCAGATCGATTTCGCGCAGGGGAGTCGTCCAGGGGTCGCGTCCGACCAGACTGCGTGAGGAGGGTTGTTTGTTTTGCAGCTTTTCAATTGATGTGCTCACGTTTACCCATTCCTCAAATTGCTGATACTGCTAGAACTGAAACTCGGGCAAGCGAACCACCAGTCCATCCAGTTCATCAGTGACATCGATCTGGCAAGACAGGCGTGACTGGTCGTTGCGTTCTGGGTTCAGGTCAAGCATGGGTTCTTCAAATTCACCGGGTCCGCCAACCACTGGTTGCCACTCTGGCTCCACGAATACATGGCAGGTGCCGCAAGAACAGCCACCGCCACAGTCGGCATCAATGCCAGGCACCATGTTTTTTATGGCGGCTGACATGACGGTATCGCCATTGTCCGCATCAACCGTGTGAGTGTTTCCGTCGTGTTCGATATAAGTGATAGTTGGCATATGCTCGGTCATCCTTTGTTGCAGTAAAAATCCTAAGCGAAAACTGAACGCGTTACAACTTTTTGTCTGTAGTTTATTTTTAGCGTTAAAAAACAGTTGGGTAGATCTGGGTTAATGATTTATACATTGTAAGGTTTCGGATATATCAGCTTCAATTTTAAGCGTGGCAATATCGTCAGCCCGGTTTTTTCCAAACCCCAGCAGTGCGATAGACTGGTTATTTTCAAGACATTGCCGGGCAAAGCGATAACCCGAATAAACCATCAGTGAGGAGCCGATGACAAGCAGAGCCCGGCTTTGACGGATCACGTCACGACAAGCATCCACACGCTCCCGGGGCACATTGTCGCCAAAGAAAACCACATCCGTTTTAAGGATGCCGCCACAATCTTCGCAAGACGGCACCTGAAACTGACTGAAGTCAACTTCCAGGTCCGCATCACCGTCAGGGGCGACTGTGGCGGAAAAATTCAGGAAAGAAGGGTTATCCTGGCTGCAGCGATCATGCATCCATTGCCTGGGGCGTTGTCGGGCGCAGCCCATGCAGATGATCTGGTCAGCGCGGCCGTGCAGGTCAATGGTGTTAAGTGTGTCAGCTTTCTGGTGCAGGCGATCAACATTCTGTGTGATAACACCGGAGACCAATGGCGAGTGACTGAGTCTGGCCAGTTGATGATGAGCGACATTAGGTTTGGCGTTGCGTAGCGTTGGCCAGCCGATCAGGCTGCGTGCCCAGTAGCGCTGGCGGGTCAGGTGGCAGCGCATGAAATCCGGGTGTTGTACCGGTTGTTTGCGCTTCCATTGTCCTTGTTGGTCACGGTAGTCAGGTATGCCGGAAGCAGTGCTGATGCCAGCGCCGGTGATAACAGCAACGGGGGCATGCTGTTGAAGAAACTGGTATAGCCTGTCTGCGGCCTGCTGTGTATGCTTTGACATCATATTCATCTGTGTATTCTACAAGGAGAACTCATGAAGCGGATACCTGGATTAACACGAGGATTCAGGAGTACCTCTGTCAAAATGAGCATAGCTGTGGCTTTGTCTTTCAATGTGATGGGAGCTGCGTTAAATGCACATGAAATGAGTGAGCCCCGGTGGCTGGCTCCTTCTGAAGATATTGAGATGCTGCCAGAGGGCGGAAGTATCCTGTTCTGGCAGGGTGATACCCAGATTGCCGGCTTCAGGAACACGCATCGGCTGAGTTCAACCCGGTATATTGAGTCAGGTGAGCAAGCCAGGTATCTGCCAAAAGACACGCATGACTTCGGACAACTCAGCTACCAGATTGATAATGTTTCCTATGACCTGGATGATTTCATGCAGCACAACCATGTTGCCGGACTGCTGGTGCTGAAAGACGGTGAGGTCCGCCTGGAGCGCTACGGCCTGGGTAACCAGCCCCATCATCGCTGGGTCTCGTTTTCCATGACCAAATCTGTTGTTTCATTGCTGACCGGGGCCGCCATTGCGGATGGCTATATCGGCAGTGTGGAGGATCCGGTGACTGACTATTTGCCGCAAATGAAAGGCAGCAGTTATGACGGAGTCCGCATACGGGATGTGCTGCAAATGGCTTCCGGCACTGACTGGAATGAGGACTATGCTGATCCGGAGTCGGATGTAGCGTCTTCGCCAGGTGATATGCTGGAACTGATGCACTTCCTGGGAAGCAAGCAACGTATCGCTGAGCCTGGAACACGTTTCAATTACAACACAGGTGAAACGAATCTGGCAGGGGCTATCGTCAGGGCAGCCATTGGTAATAACCTCTCAGCATACCTCAGTGAGAAAATCTGGAAACCCTGGGGTATGGGTGCAGATGCATACTGGATGAGTCATGGCCCCAATGGCGGTGAGTTGGGAGGCTGTTGTATTGCAGCAACGCTCAGGGACTGGGGGCGTCTGGCAACGTTCGTGTTAAATGACGGGCAATTGGATGATGGTACGAATGTCTTGCCTCCAGGCTGGATGCAGGAGTCGACTGTGCCATCACCGGCAAGTGATCAGTATGGTTACCTGTGGTGGCTGGAAGATAACGGTGCTTTCCGTGCCAGTGGTATTTTCGGACAGGGCGTGTACTTTAACCCGGATGAAAACCTGGCAATTGTCGTATTCAGTGCCTGGCCAGAAGCAACCAGCCGTCAACATCTGGAACTGCATCGTAATGCCATGTTTCGAGCAGTTGAGACTGAGTTGGTGTCGCAGTAAAAAAACAGAAATTAAAGGTTGACAGATAATTCCTGCGCACTTTAGTCTAAATCCATGTTCAACTGAGAGTGAAAAGGAGGTGATCCAATGTCTAGTGATATGGCTGTGGTTTCAATGGATGTTGGTGGTATTGATAAAACCAGAGGTAACATTCTGGCGGTTTGATAACACTCCACTCTTGTTGAACGGATGACAGATTTTTGTTGGCACTGATTGCAGCTGAGGCTGTACAACCTGCCAGTGGCCTGAGCTGTTTGATGAACGACTCTGGCCGGTAACTGGCTGGTAAAGAGGCAGCAGTACAGTCAGTCCCAGCCACAAGTTTGACAGCAAGTTTGCAAGAGTTGGTTCCGTTGGAACCGGGCATCACGGAAAGGGAGCGCAAGCTCCCTTTTTTATTGTGCTTAGCATATCGCGTACCGCGTATCGCGTATCGCCAGGACACCATAGACCAGATTGCAGACGACCACAGCACCTCGGGCGTCGCTCGGCGGGCGGAAACTCAGCCTGACGGCTTCAAACAGTCCGCCCGCTTTATCGAGCGACGCCCGAGGTGCTGAACGTGGTCTTTATTGTCTGCAATCTGGTCTATGGTGCCCTGGCTGACTGGCCGCGCTACGTGAAATGATGGCCTGGCTGCTTTCCCACGCAAGCTGGATCGATCCTCGCAATTGAAAACTCGCCAGAAGGCTAGGACGGTTCGGCCGTCCTCCTTTTCAATCTGAACCATTCCGACCAACAATAATCACCGTAAAACCCGATAATATTCATGGAGAAACTCAACGGGTATAAATATAGTAGGAAGCGGGGAGGCTTTCTGGTTTCCGACAGTGTTAAGTTTAATGATGGCGGAATTGTCTGCATGCTGCACCCTTGCCTGATCTGATGGACGGCGGGTTGTTAATATGTGGTTGATGACGCTGAATAGCAGGAGAGCATAATGGGCATTGAAGCAAGTATCGGTCAGGTTTACATCAATGGGGTGTTTGTACCCGCTCAGGAAGCTACCGTGTCGGTATTCGACCGTGGTTTTCTGTTTGGTGATGGCGTTTATGAGGTGATACCTGTCATTGAGGGCAAACTCGTGGATGAAGCCTACTCAGTCGAGCGCCTTAGCCGCAGTCTGGAGGCTATTGAGATGGCCTGGCCGTGCGGGCGCGATGAGTACCTGGATAATTTGCGTGAACTGATTGCACGTAACAAGCTGCACGAAGGCAGTGTTTATGTGCAGGTAACCCGTGGCGTTGCTAAAAGGGACTTTGCTTATCCAAAAGATACGCCCACGACATTAATGATGTTCAGTGCCGAGCGGAATATTCTTGAAAACCCTGCGGCGGAGTCGGGAGTGTCGGTGGTGACTGTGCCTGACTTGCGCTGGAAACGACGTGACATCAAGTCACTGAATTTGCTGGCGCAGTGTATGGCCAAGCAGGAAGCAGCTGCGAAATCAGCTTTCGAGGCCTGGATGACAGAAGATGACATGGTGACAGAGGGTGGATCTTCTTCAGCCTTTATCGTCAGTAATGGTGTACTGGTCACTCGCCCCCTGTCCCGTACTATTTTGCCGGGTATACGTCGCCGGGTCATTCTTGAACTGTGCGAGTCTCAAGGAGTGCGTCTGGAACAACGCGCATTCTCGGTGGAAGAAGCCCTGGCCGCTGATGAAGCAATGCTGAGCAGCGCGACTACCCTGATCTTGCCGGTAACCAGTATTGATGGCCATTCCATCGGTGATGGTAGCCCGGGACCAGTCACTCGTAATTTGCGCGCATTATACAAACAGCACCTGCTGGACGAAGCAGCTGCGAAATCCATATGACTTAGATTCACTACCGTACCTAAATGAGTAGCAAGTGAGGTTAAAATGAACCGTCTTTCCATGCAATCACAGACTATGCATTCTGTGGTTTTACGTTCCTGTGCCATGCGTTGCAAAGCTGTTATTGCAGTCTTGCTGGTGCTGTTTCCTTTGGCGCTGTATGCCGAAGGTGGGCGAACACCGCTGCGGGTAGAAAACGGGATCGTGACGAGCGCCTCACGGATCGCATCGGAAGTGGGTGTTGATGTTCTCAAAAATGGCGGTAATGCGATTGATGCCACCGTGGCAACAGCATTTGCGCTGGCCGTGACCTGGCCCACTGCCGGTAATATCGGTGGGGGTGGTTTTCTGGTTTATCACGGGGAAGACGGCCACGCGACAACCTTTGATTTTCGTGAAAAAGCGCCGTTGGCGGCTACAGAGCAGATGTATGTCGGCATGGACGGAGAAAGCAACAACATGCAGCACCGTGGCTTTCTGTCGGTGGGCGTGCCGGGCACGGTAGCCGGCATGTACCAGGCGCACCAGAAATATGGCAAATTGCCCTGGGCTGAGCTGGTTGACCCTGCTGTGCAACTGGCTCGAGACGGTATCCCGATCACTTACGCACTCTATTCTGGCTTTGACCGGAACCAGTCTTTCTGGGATCAGTTCCCTTCCTCCGCAGCCGTGTTCCGCAAGGCTGATGGCTCATCCTACGAGATTGGTGATACCTGGCAACAGCCCGACCTTGCCCGGACGCTGGAGCGAATCCGTGATGAAGGCCGGGACGGCTTTTACAAAGGTGAGAACGCCAAAATGCTGGCAGACTTCATGGCAGAGAACGGCGGTCTGATCACCGAAGAAGACCTGGCCAAGTACGAAGCGGTTGAGCGCGAGCCCATTCGTGGCACTTACCGCGGGTACGATATCGTTAGCATGCCACCGCCCAGTTCCGGTGGTGTTGCCATTGTGGAAATGCTGAATATCCTGGAAGGGTATGACCTGGCGGCGATGGGGCATAATTCAGCCGACTACCTGCATGTGTTGACCGAGTCGATGCGCCGTGCCTTTGCCGACCGTGCTGAGTTCCTGGGTGATCCCGATTTTAACCCGGATATGCCTCTGACTCGCCTGACCAGCAAAGAGCACGCTGCCAGCCTGCGAGCCAGTATTGATATGGAGCAGGCCTCAGAAAGTGATGAATCTGCTTATGCCGGCATTTATGAAAGTGAAGAGACAACACACTTCTCAGTAGTGGATGCAGAAGGCAATATGGTATCCCTGACTTATACCCTGGAAAACAGCTATGGCTCACGTATTGTGGCCGAAGGTGGCGGTTACCTGCTCAATAATGAGATGGGCGATTTCAACCCGGTTCCCGGTGTCACTAACCGGTTTGGGCAAATCGGTACGGATCCCAATCTGGTCGCTCCCCAGAAGCGCATGCTTTCCAGCATGTCGCCGACCATTGTTGCCAAAGATGGCAAACCAGTGCTGGCGATTGGCAGCCCCGGTGGCCGTACCATTATTAACACCACCATGCAGGTCATCCTGAACATGATTGATCACGACATGAATGTCGCTGAAGCAGTGGAAGCCGGCCGTATTCACCACCAGTGGTTACCGGACGTGACCAGCATGGAAGCCATGCGTTTTTCTCCTGACACATTAAGAATATATGAGGCCAAAGGGCATGAAACCCGTGTCAGAGGCACTCAGGGGCACGCCATGGGTATTTACCATGATGCAGAAAGTGGTCTTTATCACGGTGCTGCCGATTCCCGTGCCGGAGATGGCGCTGCGGTTGGATATTAACAGGCGATAAAGTCGATAGTGCAGATGTGTGGGCTCAAGGGCGAAAGCCCTTGCCCACCAGGTACACTTCACGGGAACGTGGCCGGGACGCTTTCGGTTTTCTGATCAGGACTTTATCAAAGCTGCTGCGCAAATCTTTCACATAGGCCTCGTAACCTTCACCCTGAAACACTTTGGCTAAAAAGCCGCCTCCAGGTTTTAGTGTATTTCTGGCCATATCCAGTGCCAGCTCTACCAGGTACATCGAGGCAGCCTGATCTGTGGCATCAATGCCTGACAGGTTGGGCGCCATGTCTGACATGACAAGATCGACCTGGTTGCCATCCAGGGCTGTGATGATTTCATCGTAAACTGCCTGCTCTGTGAAGTCGCCTTGTATGAAATGAACATCGGCAATACTGTCCATGGGCAGGATATCTGAAGCAATGATTTTACCTTTGGCCTGTAATCTGGCCGCGACTACCTGTGACCACCCGCCTGGCGCTGACCCCAGGTCCAGTACTGCTCCTTGTCGAGGCAGCAGTTGATCTTTATCCAGGATTTCTATCAATTTGTAGCTGGCGCGTGAACGGTAGCCATCCACCTGGGCCTGTTTTACATAAGGGTCGCTGACGTGTTCATTCAGCCAGCGTTTGCTGCTTTTGGATCGAGCCATAAGGATGTTTTCGGTGACATTGCAAAAACAAAAGCATAGCATATCTGCAGTATTTCTTGCTGACAGTCAGGATGGAGGGCGCCATTGGCGTCGCAAATATTAGCCGGGCTGTAATGGACAGGAATGATTACTAGCAGCAATAAAAGTAATAACACCCATAGCGATGACAGGCAAAATAACGTTGAGATTTACCGCGACAGAGTTAAAACAGCTCGCCCAGAAAAAGTTTCGCCAGCAGGCGCCCTGGTTTCTGGCAGAAGGTGAGCATCTGATAAGTGAGCTGACACGAGCCTCAGTCAGCAATCCTGAGCTATGTAACAGTCTCTTGCTGGTCGATGAAAACTATACCGGGGAGCTGCCGTCCGGGTTTGGTGTGCAAACGATTAAGTCAGGTATTATGGCCCGGATCAGCGATACAAAAACGCCTCAGGGCGTTATTGCCTGTGTGCCAAAGTCGGCGCTTCCCCGGTCAGTAACGCCGCCGGACAGTGGCAAGAGCATTCCCGCTGTATACTTATACCAGGTTCAGGATCCAGGTAATCTGGGTACCATATTGCGCACGCTTGCCTGGTTTGGACAGTATCAGTGCCTGTTGAGCCCGGACAGCGTTGATCCTTTCAATGGTAAATGCGTGCGTGCCAGTATGGGGGCCATTTATCATGTTCCGGTGGAAACCCAGGTTGAACCAGCCACGTTGTCAGAGCGGTTTTCCCGGATTGCCTGCCTGGATATGCGAGGAGATCCAATGAGCTCAGCTGATTTTCGCCGTGCTGATTGCCTGGTGTTTGGCAATGAAGCCAGGGGACTACCCGAATGGCTGGCGGATAATCAACATTGTCAACGGTTTACCATCCCTGGCAGCGGAAATATCGAGTCATTGAATTTGGCCAGTGTGCTTAATATGGCCATCTATGAGCGAAACCGCTAACCCGTTATTACTGACTCCGGGTAGCTAATGGATAACGGCGAATTTCACCATCCATACGTGCAAATGACACGGCATTACGTCCTGACTGTTTGCTGTAGTACAGCGCTTCATCGGCTTTGGATATCAGCAGGTCAGCGCTACCTTTCGCGGAGAGCAGGCTGGCAACCCCGATGCTGACCGAAATATGGAATTGTGTGCCTTCATTCGCCATAAAAACTTCCCTGGTCAGGGCTGTACGTATTCGGTCAGCAACATGAAGTGCGCTTTCCAGGTCTCTGCCCGGGAGCAGCAAGGCAAACTCTTCACCTCCCAGCCGCGCAAGCAGATCCATCTCGTTCAGTTGGTGTTGCATTGACTGTGCCGCCTGGCTGAGAACGCGGTCACCTGTCTGGTGCCCATAGGTGTCATTGACTTGCTTGAAGTAATCAAAATCCAGAATGGCAACAGACAGGTCATTATTCAACTGTTGGCTGATTGACCATGCATGGTTAAGTTGCTCGTAAAATCGGCGACGATTGGCCAGGCCAGTCAGTTCATCAATATGGGCCATGTGATCCAGTTTGTTGTTCAGTTCCTTGAGTTGCACCTGTGTCTGAATCAACGTTTCCTGAGTGGCGACTTCCTGGGTAATATCCCGCATAACGACAATTCGGCCATAACTATGGTTGTTCAGGTTCAGGGGTGAGGAAAACCGAATGTCCAACCAGAGACCTCCCAGTCTCATCTGGCTGCTTTCATTCTCCGGTTTGTGAAGAAATCCTGCCGGAAGCAAGGTGTCAATTGTTTCGCCGATGGCCAGTTCATTGTTAAGCAGTTTTTGCGCACTCGGGTTCCTGTCTACAATCAACAGGCGGTGATCGATGACAATGATGCCGTCAGCAAGTTGCCTGAAAATCTCACGCCTGGCGACCAGGGAGACTGAGAACAGTTTCTGACGCAAGGCAACCAGGGCAATCAGGGATGCAATAGCAAAACCACTGGGAGTCGGGTCTACAGGTAAGGGGTTGAGATCAAACAGATAAGCCATATTGGCGATCAGCACAAACACAGGTGCGCAAGAGACTGCCAGTAACTGTGACCAATGACCGGATGATGCCCTGATGCGCAAAATCAGGATAACGGTTCCAGCAAGCACCACCATATAGGCGCAAAGGGCGTACACCTGAAACCAGGGGCCGTATTCAATCTGGCTGGCAAGCTGGCCGGGAATGACCTGAAAAGATTGCCAAAGCTGAGAATGGTAGTCGTTAGTAAAAGCGGCAAAAACTGTGATGCCCGGTAATATCCACAGGACAGTCTGATATTTTCTTAGCCAGTGGTTGTAATCGCTGTATGACAGGGCAAATGCCAGCCACATAAAAGGCGTAAAGGCGATGCCGATATACTGCAGTTTGGCAAAGAAATATCGGTAAGAATATATCTCCCATGGCAATACAATCCATTGGCCCATACACCACCAGGCAATCAGGAAGCTCAACAGACTAAAGTAGAGGTTGGCCGGATAGCGAACATACTTGTTGCTGTTTAATGCTGCATATAATGCCGTCAGCATGCCGACGAAGGATGGAAGCGCCCACCAGGACATCCGTAGCACCAATATTGAAGGTAGAGTGGAGTTCGCTGGATTCTTGCAGACTCAGATTCTAACGTCAATTTTTCTGCAGTGACAGGTGTCGTTACCTTTGTTACTACTGCGAAAACTGCAGGTTTGCCAGCCGGGCATACAAGTCACAAGTTTCCATCAGTTCGTCATGTTTGCCAAGCGCTACCAGGCGGCCCTGGTCGAGAACGGCGATTCGATCGACATTGCGGACAGTTGCCAGGCGGTGCGCGATCACGATAGTCGTTCGTCCAGGCATCAGTTTTTCGATGGCGAGCTGTACATTCCTTTCACTTTCGGCGTCGAGGGCACTGGTTGCTTCATCCAGTAGCAGAATTCTCGGGTCTTTCAAAATGGCGCGAGCAATGGCCAGGCGCTGTTTCTGGCCGCCCGACAGCCGTGTTCCTGACTCGCCTAAAAAACTGTGCCAGGTGTCAGGCAGGCGGTTAATGAACTCACTGGCAAAAGCGGCGTCGGCAGCTGCCTGCATGTCATCGTCACTGGCCTCGGGTCTGCCATATTTAATATTGTCGGCTATGGTTCCTGTGAAAATGGCCGGTTGCTGGCTGACAAGCGCGACATGGCGCCGTAGATCTTCATGAGGCACTTTTAACAGGGATTGGCCATCAAGTCTGATGTCGCCGCTATCGGGGTCGTAAAAGCGCAGTAGTAAATCCAGTAATGTCGATTTTCCGGCACCTGACGGGCCCACCAGGGCGAGGCTGCTGCCGGCAGGTATTTCGAGGCTGAGATCATGCAAGGCAGCCTGTTCGGGGCGTGTAGGGTAGTAGAATTTAAGGTTATTTATTTCTATTTTGCCGGTGATTCTGTCCGGCAGGGAATCAGTGATTTTAGTCTGAGATTCAGCGACCTCGACATTCAGCAGTTCCATTAACCTGTCAGTAGCACCTGCAGCACGCTGCAGGTCGCCGATTACCTGGCTGACAGCACCGACAGCGGTCGCCACCATTACGGCATAGACGATGAAAGCTGTGAGTTCACCGGCACTCATCCTGCCGCTGATGACGTCCTGTCCTCCTACCCAGATCATGGCGGCCAGAGCAGTGAATACCAGAGTCATCACCAGGGCAATCATGATGGAACGGGACTTGATTTGTGACAGTGCTGCGCGGAAGGCCAGCTCGGTGTGCTGGCCGAACTGGCGGATATCTTCGCTCTGGTGATTGTAGGCCTGTACGGTTTTAATTTGCTGAATACTTTCGCCGACGTAAGCGCCGACATGGGCGACTTCTTCCTGTGTGCTTCTCGACAGGCGGCGCACCCTCCGGCCGAATAGCACGATGGGGCCAATAACAACGGGAATACAAAGCAGAACCACACTGGTCAGGCGTGGGTTGGTGATAAACAGAAAAATCACTCCGCCAAACAGCAGCAATATATTACGCAGTGAGACAGAGGCGGAAGAGCCGATCACAGTCTGCAACAGGGTAGTGTCGGTGGTGATTCGCGACTGAATTTCACCACTGCGGTTTTCTTCAAAATACGCAGGCGGTAATGAGAGCAAATGGCGGAAGACAGCCTGCCGAATGTCTGCTGTCACTCGCTCACCCAGCCAGGAGACCCAGTAAAACCGGCAGAAGGTGCCGGCTGCCTGCAGCATGGCCATGACAATAAAAGCGGCAATTGCCTGGGTAAGGGATTGCTGAGAGCCGGCTACAAACCCCGAATCGACAATGACCCGCACGAACTGAACCAGTCCTAATGTAATAGCAGCTGTGAAAATGAGAGCCAGCATGGCGGTGAGCATTTGCCAGCGATATGGCCTGACAAACCCCAGGGCCTGAAGAAGTGGGTGGCGGTTGTTCGGTCGTTGTCGGGAAGGTGAACTCATAGGGATAGTTGCTGCTTGCTGGCTGATTTGACTGATGATGCGTTAAACGGAGTGTATTGCACTGCTATTTCCTGCCCGGACAGTTGTGAAGCGGCTAGGTGTCGACTATCCTGATTTCAGGCGAATCGGCTGACTGTCGTCATTACAGTACAGTTGCTATCGTAATAGTGCTTTATGAAAGCATTTTCATAAAAATCTTCAAAAAGTATCTACATAAAAATCATTGGCATGCAAAAAGGAGTATCAGTCATGTTATATCACGCAATGATCATTAATACAGTGCACAAAGTCAGGTCAGTTTCCACTCAGTATCTGGCCATGCTGGCGTTAATGATTGTGTTTCCCACGGCTCAGGCAGCTGAAATGGAAGACACGATCACAGTCAGCAGTACCGCTTTTGAGCATCATGGTACTGTGCCGCTGGCTTATTCTGCCTATGGCGACAATACTGTGCCGTCAATCACCTGGTCAGACTTGCCGGAAGGAACTCAGCAACTGGCTCTGGTCATGGATGATCCAATCGCACCGACACCTCAGCCTTTCGTGCATTGGGTGGCTTATAATATTCCTGCAGACGCTGAGGGCCTCCCGGAAGGTCTGACCCGAGAAGCAGAAGTGAATGTTGACGGGCTGGAGGGTATGATAAACGGCGTAAACGGTTTGCGACAGACCGGTTATTTTGGCCCTAGACCGCCAAAAGACGGTAAACTGCATGCTTACCACTTCCGAATATATGCGCTGGATAGCGAACTTGATCTGCCAGCGGGCCTGAATAAAGCTGAGTTGCTGGAGGCTATTGATGGCCATGTGCTGGGCACAGGCATGTTAATGGGACATTACGAAGAGAAGTAATAATCTGATCTGTTGTCAACGACCCGGCATTTAACGCTGTCGGGTCGCAAGGTTGCAAATGAGGAGCAGCAAGATGAAATGGCGGAACGCAGGGCTGGGTACATTGGCAATGGCAATTTTTGCGGGAGCCGTATCCGCGCAGCCGGTGGTGCAAAGCAAAGGCAATTACATTGATAAGTTCAGGCAACTGGATGAATCTCTGCCAACCGCCAACATCTATCGCAATGCAGCCGGCCAGCCTGGTCACGCCTATTGGCAGCAACAGGTAGATTATGACATTCAGGTCACGCTTGATGAGTCCCGAAGACGGCTCAGTGGCAGTGAAACTATCCGCTATGAGAACAACTCACCGGATACACTGAGCTACCTCTGGCTGCAGCTTGATCAGAATATTTTCCGTCCCGACTCGCGGGCATCGATGTCCAGTGACTTTTCCCGCAGCGGTGGCCGATCACTGCCTGTCGAAAGTGGTGCCAGAAGTGAACCGGCGCGTATGAGCCTGTCGGAACTGCGCCGTATGCAGTTTATTGAAGACACGCCGATGGGGTATGACCTGGAGTCAGTGACAGATGTCGCTGGTAACGAGTTGTCTTACACCGTGGTCGGAACGTTGTTGCGCCTGGACCTGCCTGCGCCACTGCGCTCAGGCGAAGAGGTCGAATTCCAGATCGATTTCAGTTTCAACATTCCCGAAGAGGATGCGGTATCTGCGCGAAGTGGTTATGAGCATTTTCCGGAAGATGAGCGCGAGGGCGGCAATGATATCTTTGTGATTGCGCAGTGGTTCCCGCGTCTGGCAGCCTATACCGACTATGAAGGTTGGACCAACAAAGAGTTCCTGGGTAGCGGCGAATTCACACTGGAGTTTGGTGATTACGATGTCGAAATCACTGTACCAGATGATCATATTGTCTCTGCTACCGGGGTGCTGCAAAACCCGGCTGAAGTGCTGACTGCCACTCAGCAGCAGCGACTGGAATCTGCACGTGACGACGAACGTCCGGTTTACATTGTGACCCCGGAAGAAGCCCTGGAGAATGAGCGCGAAGGCAGCAGTGATACCAAAACCTGGCGCTTTGAAGCCGATAACGTGCGCGATTTTGCCTGGGCATCGTCACGCAAGTTTATCTGGGATGCCAAAGGGTTTGAGCAGGATAGTGAAGAAGTGCCATTCGTCATGGCCATGTCATTCTTCCCCAAAGAAGGCGACCCGCTCTGGTCGGACTATTCGACAGAAGTCGTCATCCACACCATGGAAGTCTACAACCGGTTCGCTTTTGATTATCCTTATCCTGTGGCACAGTCGGTCAATGGGCCGGTAGGCGGCATGGAATACCCCATGATCACCTTTAATGGTCCGCGTACTACCTTGCAGGATGATGGCAGCCGTACCTATTCACTGTCAGAAAAACAGTTCCTGATTGGTGTGGTTATTCACGAGATCGGCCATATTTATTTCCCGATGACAGTCAACACTGATGAACGTCAGTGGACCTGGATGGATGAGGGCCTAAACAGTTTTCTGGATGCTGTAGCAGGACTGGAGTGGGATCCTGATATCCCCTGGGGTAATGAACCCCGCAATATCGTGCCTTATATGGTATCGACGGATCAGCAGCCGATTATGACTCAGTCCGACAGCGTTACACGCCTTGGACCTAATGCCTACTCCAAACCAGCCACGGCACTTCGCATACTGCGTGAGACTGTGATGGGGCGGGAGTTGTTTGATTTTGCCTTCCGTGAATTTGCTCAGCGTTGGAAGTTTAAACGTCCCACGCCTGCGGACTTTTTCCGTACCATGGAAGATGCTTCCGGCATTGACCTGGACTGGTTCTGGCGTGGCTGGTTCTACACCACTGACCATGTTGATATTGCGCTGGAGCAGGTCTATGAAATGCGCTTGGATACCCATGACCCGGATATTGACCTGAATCGTCAGCGTGAGGCGGAGGCCAACAAACCTGCGTCAACATCAGCGCTCAGAAACCGCGAAGAAGGTATGCGCCCCTGGGTAGAGCGCAACCCTGATGTACGCGATTTTTATGATGAAAATGATATTTATACGGTGACCAACAAGGAACGTAACGAGTACCAGAGTTTCCTGGACAGCCTGGAGCCCTGGGAAAAGGCAACCCTGGAACGGGCACTGGAAGAAGATCGACATTACTATGTTTTATCTTTCAGTAATCAAGGAGGGCTGGTGATGCCCTTGCCTTTGCAGCTGACCTATGAAGATGGCAGCACTGAGCGAGTCGATATCCCCGCCGAGATCTGGCGTCGAAATGCGCATCAGGTCAGCAAACTGATTGTGTCGGACAAAGCACTGGAAGAAGTCGTTCTGGACCCGGAGTGGGAAATTGCCGATGCCGATATTCATAACAACTATTATCCACGGCGTATTATTCCTTCCCGTGTTGAAGCTTATAAATCGTCGCAGAGTTCTCGTCTGGTTGATCGCGACATCATGCAGGACATTAAAACCGAACTGAACAGTGATGATGAAGAAGAGTAGTAGTCTGTGTGCAGGGTTGGCATTGTTGCTGGCTCTGCTGAGTGTCAGTCCAGCCTGGTCGCATCAGCAAAAGGCGGCGCTTACTGAAATCCTCTTTAATGAGCGCAGCGGCTCTCTGGAGGTCGTACATCGTTTTTACCTGCATGATGCGGAGCATGCAATCCGGGATGTAGTTGATGCCAATGCGGATATTATCGGTTCGCCGGAAAGCCAGCGTCGCTTTGCAGAATATGTGCAATCGAACTTCGCCATCATTGATGAGTCCGGACGTTCACTTGAGCTGAGGCCTGTAGGGTATGAAGCGGATGGTAATTTCTTCTGGGTGTATCAGGAGATTTCCTTGCCAGAAGATATGAATGCGATGACTGTGACTAATAACAGTTTGCGCGAAATATGGCCTTCGCAAATTAATACGGTCAATATAAAAAAAGAAGGTCAGGTAACCAGCCTGACCTTTCGGGATCAAGTAGAGCAGCTGCAGGCGCAACTGCCCTGATCTCCCAACGTCGCTATGCTCTTTTTCTGTTACATGAATTAACTGCTACTCGTTGCAACACTGTTATATGTTTCGGGTAGCGGTAGCAGGAGACATTCGGGAAGCTCGCCATGCAGGGCCTACCACTGCCAGTTGACCCAGTACCAATAACACCGCCATACCGGCTGGCACGAAGTACCATTGCAGTGGCGCCAGGTCGAAGTTATTGACAAGAAACATATTCAAAGCCACGGTCATGATGGCGCCGAATATGACTCCCACGGTACTGATAACAAAATTTTCAACCAGAAAATAACGCAATATCTGTATATGTCCTGCACCGAGAGCGCGCCGTGTACCAATCTGGCGTCGTCTGCGGTTGATTGTAAATACGGCCAGTCCGACAATACCCAGGCCAGTAATAAACATCAGAATGCTGACCACAATGGAAAGGATGCTGGTCATCGCATTATCGGGAATGAAAGTGATTGTACGGGTCTGTTCGAAGGTCTGATTTTCCCGTAATACCCGGGTGTCATTTTGCGCAGCAAGAGTTTCCTCCACCCGTGGCAGGTTCTCGTCGCGATACCCTGGCTCATGACGAACCAGGTAGTAGTTTCCCCCATCCAGTTCAATTTCCGGATAGATCACAGAGTTTTCTGCAAAGTCGGCACTTGGCCAGGGAACCTGCAATCTCTCGACAATGCCTTTGATCTGCAATGCCGTGTCATCGGCAGCGTAAAAAATTCGACCTATTGTGGTTTCCGCTGCGTCATCCGGGTAAAGCGCTTCTGCCATCGCACGGGTGACAATGACTGAAGTGTCTGTTCTGGCCGTGCCGGGTTCATGTCGAACAATTTCATTCGGCGAAAAATTCTCTCCGGCGATCAGCTCCAGTCCCATCGTTGAAATCGCATGATCGTCACTTCTGTATTGTGCCGCCATCACGGCCAGCTCCAAACGACCGGGTTCAACCATATACCCATTTGATGAGCCGCTGCTACTAACGGGTATTGCATTAATGACGGTAGCATCGGCTACCCCCGTCATTCCTCTTAACACTCTCAAGTCATTATCTGTGGTTGCTTCGGCATTAAAACTTTCACCGTACCCGATGGAGAGGATATGAGTTATATTCGCCTCATCCAGACCACTTGGTTTCGTCATGTGTTGTGAGCGCTCCTGAATGATGTAAATGGCATTGACGATCACGGTCAGTGTCACCATGATTTGTAGTGCGATCAGTAAGGCGCCGGTTTTATTACGCAGTAATGATCTTAGTATCGGTCCGAATTCCATATGAATGCTCCTTACTGCGTTTTCAGATGAATGGCAGGGTTAATCCGGCTGGTACGCCAGATCGGGTAAAGACCGGCAAAGACGCCGCTGATAATGGCAAGGCCAACGGTAGTCATCGCCATCGTCATATCAATGCCGAGCCAGTCGAGAGGGATATCACCACTTAACAAGATCTTGACGCCTTCCATGCCCAGTACGGCAAAACCAAGCCCAAGCAGTCCACCAATTGTGCCAAGTACACCGGTTTCGATGGTGTGTTGAATCATCAATGATGATTTGTTGGCTCCCAGCGCCTGGCGAACGCCCAGTTCAGCCGATTTTCCCAGGAACTTGGCCAGCAACAATCCTACGGTGTTGAGCAGACAAACGGCTAACAACAGGCCCGCCAGTACGGTAAGAACCTTGATTTCGTTGGGGAGCGCTTCCTGCTCTTCCATCCATTCAATGACATTGAACAGACGTTTATCGACAGGAACCCGCATCCGCCCAAAAGCACGCTGTTCTTCAACATAACTGTTCAGAAATGACTGATATTCATTGAAAGCGTTCTGATCCGGCAATTGCACCCAGTACTGTATCCAGGCACACTCAGCATTCAGGAAAGCCTGAAAGTCGTCACCTTCCGGTGGTGCCCAGCAATTGGTATTACCAGATCTCCTTAATTCCTGGGAAGCAATGAGGTGCCAGGGCACATAAACTTCTTCACTGACATTAAACTGACCATTGTTAAGGTCGTAGAATTTAGGAATTGGCTGCCACTCATCAAGCACGCCGACGATGGTGAATACCAGGCCACCAAGATCCAGGTTTTTGCCGACTGAATTTTCGCCACCAAACAGGCGATCATTCATGTCCCGGGAAAGGACAACAACCTGCTCCCCATTACTGTCACTTTCTGCGCCCCAGGGGCCGCCATACAGGAAAGGCACGTCAAACATGGTGAAGAAATCACTGAGTGCGCCTCGGCCGTTAGCAAAAAATGGCGCAATATTCCGGCTTGGTGGTTCAATCGCTTCAGAGAATCTTGAAGTGGCGGTGCGCGGGTAATCAAAAGGCGCTTCCAGCATGGCCATCGCATCACGGTATGTCAGTTGTGGTGGAGGCTCAAACGCTGAAATAGCAGGATCGCCATAATCAAACTGTATGTGGTATAGCTGATCACTCTTTTGAGGAATAGGATCGCCGCCCATGATGTAGGTCAGGGTATATACAACCATAAAGGCGCCGATACCCACCGCGATTGCCAGGACCATCAGTGAGCTGAGTACGGGGTTGCGACGGTAGCTGAGTAAAGCCAGCTTGATATAATAAAAAAACATGATTTACCCTCTCTCAGGCTACCGCTGCTGTGTTGCGGCGTGCGTCATCGCGGATCTGGCCGTCCAGGATGTCAATGTTTCTGCGACTGTTCTGGGCCAGTACAGGGTCGTGTGTCACCATAATGATGGTAGTGCCTTTGGCATTAATTTCATGCAGCAATGACATAACGCCTGCTGCTGTTTTTGAATCCAGGTTACCGGTTGGCTCATCAGCCAGCAGGAATCTGGGGCTGCCTGCCAGTGCGCGAGCAATGGCAACACGTTGCTGTTGACCACCGGAGAGCTGCGCAGGCAGGTGCTTGCGTCGTGACCACAACCCCACATTGGTTAGTGCCTCCTCAATGCGCTGATGTCGTTCACCACGCCCCAGGCCTCGGTAGCGAAGGGGGACATCCACATTGTCAAACAAGTTCAGGTCGGGCATCAGGTTGAAGCTCTGGAAGATAAAACCGATCTTCTGGTTTCTCAATTTGGCACGTTGCCGGTCGCCAAGGCGGGAGACGTCTTCGCCATCCAGCAGGTACTGGCCGGCGGTTGCGTTTTCTAACAATCCTGCAATGTTGAGAAAGGTGGTTTTTCCGCATCCGGATGGGCCGGTAATCGTGACGAACTCACCTTCATCTACCTCGAGGTTAATCTGGTCCAATGCCTTGGTTTGCACTTGTCCGGTCAAAAATGTTTTACCAATATTTGTCATCTGTAGCATGGTGTGTACTCCTGGTTCAGTTATTTATGAGTATGGCTTCTGCGCCACTGACTGCGTCAGTTGATGAAACAATCACGCGTTCGCCCTCTTGCACTCCGTCAATAATTTCGACATGGCTAAGGCTGGTGGCACCCATGGTGATGGGACGGCGGTGCGCCAGACCGTTTTCAATGATGTAAACGAAACGACCGCTGCCACTCTCGATGAACTGTCCTCTGGGCAGGGTCAGTACGTTCTCACGTTGTTCCAGCAAGATTCGGGTTGTCAGACGCTGGTTCTGGCGCAGTGTGTCAGGTGATGATTCTGGAAAGCGCAGGCGTCCGGTAACCTGGTTGTTCACGATTTCCGGAGAGATGGCGACCAGTGTGGCGGTCAGGTTTTCCTGGGGCAGCTGTATTTCTGCTTCCATGCCAATAGCCAGATCAGCCACATAAGATTCAGGAATTTGTACTTCCACTTCAAAGGCGGATAAATCAACGACGCTCATCACGGGTTGGTTGCGTGAAACGCTGGATTTCTGCTCAACCAGCAGGTTACCGACGATGCCGCTGGCGGGAGAGAGGAGTGTAAGATTAGCAACCTGGCGCTTCAGGTCCTCTACAATCAACGACTGCTGTTCAACCGAAAGTTCGCGTGTCTGCACTTCAAAAGATTGACGTTCCTTGTCCAGCTCTGCATCCATTTCGGCGTGCCGGTGTAGCACTTGTGCGGTTTCCAGGTCATCACGAGCACGGTCGAGATCCACGGCCGATAATGCGCCGCGCTCGAATGCCTGTTCTGCCCGGGTCAGCTCCCGCTGGGCTGCATTCAGGCGAATAGCCGCATCATCCATCGCTTTCAGGTTGACCAGTTGCTGTTGCTGGGTGGTGATTTGCTGACGCTCCAGTTCAACCCGCATGGAGTTAAGGCGTGACTCTTCCTGGAGTAACCGGTTATCCAGTTCCGGGCTGTCAATGCTGGCCAGCTCTTCACCTGATTTGACAGTATCACCTGCAGCGACAGAAAAAGTGATGACACCATCATCGCTGGCATACAGCACCGGGCTGACTGCAGCGACGACGCGGCCAGGTACGGTCACATCACGGATGAAACTTTCACGTGTCACGGTAGCAACCCGGATCTGGTCGAGTGACATCGAATCCTGAGCCTGGCCCCATCTGGAAAAAGTAGGAACAGCCCACCAAAGAACAGTGATTAAACTGAGAGCGACGACGGTGATGACGGCATAGCGCTTTTTACGGTCTGGTTGAACCGTCAGGACAGTATCCTGCGCTGATGTATCCGCAATTTTCATTTTGTTTTCTTCCTTGTTTATGTTTCTGACAGGGATACAGCAAAAACAAGGCCAACAATGGAAATCATTTTAAATACAATTAGATAGATATATTTGAGGTGGGTGTTGTTAGCGGGGTTCACTAATAATTGGCGAAAAAAAACGCGGAATGAGGATTCCGCGTTTATTGTGTAGGCTGGCAATTATCTGTCTTGCCAGCAACTGAATGTGCTGGCGGAGCAGTTTCTTAACTATCAGTCAGCAATCGCTTCATAGACAACTCGCTGGGCGATGTTGTTATCGAAGGGGGCGCCACGTGGGCCACCACGCTTCTGCTCCATGTACAGCATGAACATGTCGTTTTCCTGATCTACCAGGAACAAGGTGCCGCCGATACCACGCCAGCCAAAGCTGCTGCCATCATGGCCAGGGACTGGCTGCAGGTGGAAGCCCATGCTCCAGCCGCCGCGATTGCCATAAAAGAAGTATTCACGTGAGACTTCAGGCGTCAGACGCTCTTCACGCATCCAGTCCAGGGTTTCTTTGTCAAGAATACGCGAGCCACGGTATTCACCGTCATTCAACAGCATGTTGGCGAAGCGGATATAGTCTTCAGTGGTTGAGTTCAGCCCGCCACCCCCGGAGAGTTGAGGGCGTTCTATGGTGTAATCTGCCATGGCGCCATGAATTGGCTGGGCAATGCGTGAAGATTTTTCGGATGGTACATAGAAGGTAGTTTCGTCCATGTTCAGCGGCTCGAAAATCCGCTCATTGAGGATTTCGTCCAAGGGTTGGCCGGCAGCAACTTCCAGTACCGCGCCCAATACATCCGTGGAATGTCCGTAATGCCAGGCTGTACCAGGTTCAAATAACATCGGCAGATTGCCAATGGCTGCGGCCAATTCTGCGTTGGACATGCTGCCATCGGTGTTGACCGCTTCACTGTATAGTTCGCCTAATTTGGTGCCACCGGCGAAAATACCCTGCACGATGCCGGATTTGTGCGTCAACAGGTGCTCAACCGTCATGGTGTTTTCAGCCGGCGTTATCTCGCCGGTCTCATTATCAATGATTTCCAGACTGCCAAATTCCGGAATGTACTTGCTGACCGGGTCCTCAACAGACAGTAGTCCATCTTCAACCAGCGACATGGCTGCTACGCTGACAACCGGTTTGGTCATGGAGTAAATACGGAAAATCGTTTGTGCATCAACGGGTGTGTCATCTTCAGGCCCCTGGGTGCCCACCGATTCCAGCATGCCGATACCGTCGTCATTTCCCACCAGGATCAGGGCACCCGCAATATGATTGCCGTCCACCGCGGCCTGCATTTGTGAGCGGATATCGCTGATTTCATCCTCAGTGATATTGAAATTGGACGGATCTATTCGCTTGATTGAGCTTGCCTCGGACTGGGCAATGGCGGCTGCACAACCCAGCGACAGCACAGTTGCTAATGCTGAGGTCTGTAACCAGTGTTTTAGTGATGGCGCTGTCATTTAGTTCCCCTTGTTCTTTTGATGGGCCGATCATAATAGGTTGATCATAATGGAGGCGTCACCTTCTGACAAACACGTCGGGTTAAACCTCGGTATCCCTGCGGTGCGCCGATGTTATGGCGGGTTCAGCCACTTTCCATCGACAGCTATTTCACCATTCAGGCTTTCCAGGAATGCCTGCAGCTGACGTCGTTCAATGGCTCTTAGCCCCAGTGGTTTTGCTTCATTGTGACCGAAAATGGCGTCTTCGGCCTGATCATAATGTTCGATGACCTCCGCCAGTGTGTCTAGCTGTCCGGCATGCATATAAGGTGCGGTATGAGCCAGATTTCTCAGGCTCGCCGTGCGCTGCGCACCAATCAGCTCGTCGCCCCCACGGGCAAAGCGCAGTTCGCTGCACTGTCCAGGGTTCGCATCGCTAAAGGGGCCCAGGCAGTTGAATGGGTCAGACTGAGCTTGCCGGAGACCTTCTGAGCGACCTGGAGAGGGTAGCTCACCGATTGGAGGAAGTACGCCCGTGTTGTGGAATGCATTGTTGGTAAACAGTGGGCCATTGTGGCAGTTAATGCATTGCGCTTTGTCCAGAAACAGCTTTAACCCGGCTTGTTCGGTTGAATTAAGCGCTGTGGCTGGCTCGCCACTGGCAAGTTGAGCGACGAAGCTGTCAAAAGGAGACTCGCCCGGCTGCAGTTTGCGCTGGTAGGCAGCCAGCACTTTGCCCACGTTGGCAAATATGTCATTGACAAGCCGCTGATCCGAGCCTGTCATGGACTGCCAGGCCTGTTGCTGTGAGTTTGTTCCTAGTGGAGTGGCATCAACAGGGAAACGTTCGCGGTTACTGAGGTCTGGCAGATTGCCGAACAAAGCCTGGTATTGCTGCCGGTATTCGGTGGTACTGGATACCAGATGGGCAACCTGGCTGCGGGAGCTGTCATGCTCCAGAGGATTTTCGATCGGAGCCAGTGCCTGAGACCAGAGGCTGTCTTTGCGCCCGTCCCAGAAATACCAGGGGCTATAGGCCGCGCCAAGCAGCCCCATCGTGTTGCGCGTGGCCTGGCTTACCCCGACGGCCAGCGCAAGTTGGTCATTGAAGTAATTGTCTGGCTGATGACAGGTGGCACATGACACCGTACCGGTACTGCTGAGACGCTGGTCGAAAAAAATCTGGTGGCCAAGTTGTGCAGCTGCCGGATCATCTGCGACAGCATTGCCGGGGGAGGACGGCAGTGGGGGAAGCGCATCTAAGGACATGCTTTGTAAAAGGGCGATGTCGCTGTCTTCCCAGGTTGTTGATGCAGGTATGGGAGCATACTGCCAGCCCGCCCAGGCCAGGGCCAGTGTTAGCGATAATGTGATGATGATTTTTGTTCGTGATCGCATACGCCCCACTACAGAGAAAATGAGTGTTCCACCTGGTATCTTTTATTGTCGATCATAATGACGAAGTCGAGCTTCCACTCGCCGGGCATATGAAAGCGCAGCCCTTCCAGCAAATACTTACCTTCACCAGGTTGTCCCGAGACTCTGGGGGCCGTCGCTAACCCATGATCATGTTCTGGCATGCCGCCAGTGACTGTAATGTCTGCATTTTCTACCGGGGTGCCTTGTGAGCTGATAACCTCGATCTCCCACTGGTGCATCTGATTTAGCGGAACCGGCGTTTGCTGGCTTTTCAGGTGAAGAGTCAGTCCTGGCGGTTGGCTCTGTGTTTCCCATTCAGATGCTGCAATGGTTTTCTTGCTGAGCAGCAGAGTTGAAGTGAGTATAAACAGGGTTGTGATTATGATCTTGTTAGGGAGCCAGGTAGTTCTCATCATTCACATGGTCTCATGAGGTTGGTTGCCGGACATGGCTGAGGCCGGTTGTGTGTGTTTACGATATCGCCACCATAACAGCAGAATGCCAATGCCGAGTATCGGCCATCCCCAGACCGGGACCAGGGGGCGGCCGACATGAAATGGGAATACGGCATGGTAAGTAGGACTGCCGTCCGGATGAGGTGCGCTTACGATACCGACATAATCACCTTCAGCCTGGAAAACATGTTGAATGCTCAATACGCCATCGGGGCGCGGTTGTGCCGATTGATAATAGGCAGTCACGGCATCTATATCCTCAATTTGCTGAATATCAGACCAGCGCACAAAACGGCCAAGCGGGCTGTCGTTGCGGATGATGCGAAACTCAATAGGCACTTCACGCATGGCATTATGTTGATATTCCATGACAAACAAAGTGTCAGTTGCAACGGGAATGTCTTCGCAGTATGCACGATGGCCTGATCTGTCGGGTTGATAGATGCTGAAGTGGGCGCTGTAGAAATCGAGCTGAATCGTGCAACCATCACCACCGTCGACCACACTGCCATGAGCGTGCGCAGAGGATCCCCTGGTCAGTACTGTCACCATCATGAGCAACAGCAGTGCTTTTTTGCCGATGGGATTATTGCTTGGTGATGATAGCCACATCAGTTGTTCAGCTCCACATTCAGGCCGTGCTGCTGTGTGACAGACAACACGCTCCTATCGTTTTATCGCCTTAACGGTAATCACTTGATCTGACAATCTGCCCTGGGCGCGTGCCTGTCATTTCACCGTCAATCAAGACAGCTTCGCCATTCACAAATACGTGAACCGCACCTTCAGCATACTGGTGGGGTTCAGCAAAGGTCGTCAGTTCTTTGATCGCCTCGAGATCCAGGACAGCAATGTCTGCAAAAGCACCTTCCTCCAGTCTGCCCCGGTCATTAATATTCAGCCGGTCAGCGGGCATTTGTGTGATTTTATGCACAGCCGTGTGCATGGGCATCACTTCCATGTTTTGTGTGTAGTGGCTGAGGAAACGTGCAAATGTCCCGTAGTTACGTGGGTGTACAGCGCGGTCGGAGGGAGCTTCTACCCCGCCGTCAGAGGCAATCATGGTGGTTGGGTGTTGCATGATTCTCAGCACATCTTCTTCAACCATGGCATGGAAAACTGCAGAGCAGTTGCCAGCCTCAACCAGCTCAATTAACAATTCGGCAGCATTATTGTTGGTACGCTCCCGGCCCTGCTGCACCAGTACCTGGGAAAGGTTCATACCATTGAGGGATGGGTCATGGGGACAGCCGGCCAGCACAACATTGGCCGGATCGTTGCCGCCACGATCCACTTCTATGTTGTGAGCGATGTCGCTTCGCAGCTGTGTGCGCAAATCCGGATCTGCGGCTCTTTCCAGCAGGGCTTGTCGGCCGCCGTCCAGGCTCCAGCCGGGGAACAGTATTTGCAGATTGGTTGATGATGCCGTGTAGGGGTACTGGTCTATGGAAACATCAACACCACGTGCGATCGCTTCATCTACCAGCCTCAGCGTTTCTTCTGAGCTGCCCCACATGGGATAACCGACAACTTTATGGTGAGTCAGCTGTGTGGGGATGCCAGCCCGTTCCCCTACCGCAATGGTTTCGTTGACGCTGTCAATCAGGCCAAGGCCTTCTTCACGCATGTGGCTGATATAGATGCCATTATAGGGAGCGGTTGCCTCAGCCAGCGCCACCACTTCATCGGTATCTGCAAATCGGCCGGGTGCATATATCAGGCCGCTGGACAGGCCAAAGGCGCCTTGTTCCATTGCCTCGGCTACCAGTTCGCGCATGGCATCCAGCTCATCGCCGGTAGGAGGACGGTCTTCCTCACCCACCACGGCCTCCCTGACCGAACCATGACCGACAAAGGACGCGAAATGAATGGCCGGGGGGAGTTCGGCGATTTGGGCAAAGCTGGGAGCGAGGGGGACAGGTGAAGAACCATCGTTACCGCCCACCACCATGGTCACACCCTGGCGAACCAGGTTTTCCGCATCCGGCCAGCGAAGAATACCGCCTTCTTCCGGATCGCTGCGCAAGGCGTGGCTATGAATATCAATGAATCCGGGCATCACGGCCAGACCAGTGGCGTCGATTTCGGTGTCAGCACTCCAGTTGTCCAGTGCACCGATAGCGACAATATGTTGGTCATTGATCGCGATATCCCCCGTGACAGGGGGTTGATCTGCGCCATTATAGAGGGTGCCGCCGCGTATGACGACATCGTAGTTCACAGGAGGCGTACTTTCGGTGGCAGGATCAGAGCAAGCCGCCAGGATTGTAAAGGCGAGGGCAAGTAGCGCAGAGCGCTGTGTTGTGATCCCTGCCATTGTGGTTTTTGTTGTCATTCTACAGCTACTCCCGGTTAGTAATTAGTACAGCTCCCCCGAAAAGCCAGTTCCAGCATAGTACCCGTGTTACGGTTTGGCAACGGTTGTTACCGCTGGATAATGACAGACTGATGTAATTATGGTTTATTGGTTCTATATTCATGCAAGTTACGTCTAATCGTTTTTGAGTACGGAGTCAGTACACCATGCCCATTACAGAGCTAGCCAGGCAGCTTTGCCAGCCATCTCCTCAATCTGACAGATCATTTGCCCGTCGCTCACAGCTGGCTGTAGCCATTGCGACGCTGGTAGGTATGAGTTCGTTAGCCAGTGCGCAAGTGCCGATTGTTCAACCTGGGGCACCAGGTCAGGACAGCCGTCATTTGTCAGCAGAACAGGCCTCTGACCTGGCTGGGCTCAGTTATACCGATGCGGATGTGAAATTCATGCAGGGCATGATTCACCATCACCAGCAGGCGGTTGAAATGACGGCTTTGGTGCCGGATCGCTCGCAGCGCGACAGCTTGCGCCAATTGGCGGAGCGCATTTCACTGTCCCAGGAAGATGAAATGCTGATGATGGAAAACTGGCTCAGCAGCCGGGGCGAGTACACGGCTCTGCCTGAAGGTGGTCATGCCATGCACGGCGAGACCATGACAGAGCGTATGCCTGGTATGGCAACACCAGAGGAGATGGCCGAACTGGCATCGCTGGAAGGTGCTGAGTTCGATAACCGTTTTCTGGAACTGATGATTAAGCACCACGAAGGTGCACTGACTATGGTGGAGGACCTGCTGGACCAGCCCGGTTCAGCGCAGGACTCGGTTATGTTTGAGTTCACTTCCGAGGTTGAGGCCGATCAAAGCGCAGAAATTGAACGCATGCTGGCCATGCTGTCCGGATTCTCTCCTGACCCCCGTGTCAATCTGGCGGCAGGCTATGATGATGCCGGGCAGGCCTCCTGGAACATGAACCTGATGGCATCTCTGCCAAAGCCTGACGGTTTCTTTGATCCGGAGAACCCGGCTGGATTGCCGATGAGTCGACTGAACCCGGATACCGGTGAAGAGACCGACGAGGAAGATGAAGAGTCAGAACCACGCCCATCGCTGTTGAATTTTGCCAATACGGACCTGGCTTTTGCCGGCGATATGGTGGTGGCAGGCAATTATCATGGCTATAACATTTACGATATTTCCGAAGTCAACGCGCCCCGGTTGCTGACTTCAGTTGTCTGTCCCGGCGGTCAGGGGGATGTGACGGTCTATGGGGACCTGTTGATTATGTCTGTCGAACAGACCCGTGGGCGACTGGATTGCGGGTTGCAGGGTGTTGCCGATACGGTCAGTAATGACCGTTTCCGTGGTATTCGTATTTTTGATATCAGTGATATTCGGATGCCTCGCCAGGTAGCTGCTGTTCAGACTTGCCGGGGGTCGCACACCCATACCGTGATACCCGACCCGGAAGGTGGTAATCGCATTTATCTTTATAACTCCGGTACCAGCGTGGTCCGGGATGGACAGGAGCTGGAAGGCTGTGCGAATGACTCGCCATTTGAAAACCCGGAAACGTCCCGGTTCCGTATCGATATCATTGAAGTGCCACTGGATTCACCAGAAGATTCCCGTATTGTGAACAGCCCCTTCGTTTTCTCTGACCCGGATTCCGGTGTGCTGGCTGGTTTGTGGGAAGGGGGAGATCACGGCCCGGATACGCAGCGCAGTGCAGAAACCAACCACTGTCACGACATCACAGCTTACCCTGAATTAAACCTGGCAGCTGGCGCCTGCTCAGGTAACGGTATTCTGTTTGATATCAGTGATCCGATTAACCCTAAACGCCTGGATCAAGTGATCGATACCGGCTTTGCCTACTGGCACTCGGCGACCTTTAATAACGAAGGCACCAAAGTCATTTTCACCGATGAGTGGGGTGGTGGTTCGCGGCCACGTTGCCGGGCTTCTGATCCGGACACATGGGGTGCTGATGCTATCTATGACATCGTTGACGGCAAGCTGGAATTCCGCAGTTACTACAAAATGCCCGCGCCTCAAAGCGAGCAGGAGAACTGTGTGGCGCATAACGGATCATTGATCCCTGTACCTGGTCGCGACATCATGGCGCAATCCTGGTATCAGGGCGGTATTTCTGTGATGGACTTTACCGATTCGGCCAATCCGGTAGAGATTGCGTACTTCGACCGTGGTCCGATTGACGAAGAAGAGCTGGTGATGGGCGGTTATTGGTCAGCCTACTGGCACAACGGTCATCTGTTTGGCACAGAGATTGCCAGAGGGCTGGATGTGTTCACGATGACAGAAAGTGATTTTCTCACGCAAAATGAGATTGCCGCCGCCTCGTTCCAAAACCCAAATGCCGTTGAAAATGTGCAGACTCAGCGGCGTGTTGAGTGGCCAGCGGAACCTGTGGTGGCAAAAGCCTACCTGGATCAACTGCTGAGAAACGAGTCGATTGATGGCATGGCGGCGGAACGCTTGTCCGCTTCTCTCGATAGTGCAGAGAGCGCCATTGGTAGTGAATTGAGCGATGCTGATTTGGCATCAGAGTTGCGTGTCCTGGCAGAGTCACTGCCCAATGCCGTCTCAGGTGCTGATGCGATCACTGAGCGCCGCGTGGCGGGGTTGAGAGAAACGCTGACTCGCATTGCAGATCGCGTCTCACCGTAAATAATTCGGTTTAAAGCAGGCCGTTACAAAAAGGTGGCGATCGGGTTTAACCTGGTCGCCACCTTTTTCGTTGAAGGGCGTAATCAGGTATTCAGTGAGCTGATAACCACCACGTTAGCGTGTTAGTCACTTTCTCAGCAGCATCCTGCTGCACAAAATGGCCAGCGCCCGGTATGGTCACAATGGTAGTCTCGGCATCGATCCACTCCCAGGTATTATTCAACCCTCTGGCATCCAGCGCGGTATCGGCCAGTCCATGGAAAATCAGCACAGGCATGGTGGGTTTTGGAATATGCGGGTTAGGCGGTGGTGCCTGGTCAGAAAACTCGGGCAGGTCAGGGTAGTTCTGTTTGTAATACGCCAGCATGGCATCAAAATCAGAGTGCTCGAATGCTTCCTGGTACCGTACCCGGACTTCAGGGTCAGTAACCCAGGAAGACAGTGTCTGTGGTGTCATAGGGCCATCAAAGAAAATATCCGGATCTGTCGGGCTGCCGGCCTTGAAACGTTGAGCGTAATCGCTGTTGGCTCTCTGGTCCGGGTTTATGGTCATTTCGCGGTTCAACCCGTTGGGGTGCGGAAGGTTCATGATAACCAGGCGTTCCACCAGTTCCGGTCGTCGAAAAGCCACGTTCCAGGCCACCATGCCGCCCCAGTCATGTCCGACAACCGTGGCTTTATCAACACCGAAATGCGCAATCACGGCTGCAATATCGGAGACCATCCTGGGCATTGCGTAGTTTTCATTGCCTGTTGGTTTGTCGCTTTGGTTATAGCCTCGCTGATCGATTGCGACCACGCGATAGTTACCCTTTAAGCCGTCCATCTGGTGTCGCCAGCTGTACCAGAAATCCGGGAAACCGTGAATCATGACAACCAGTGGACCATCGCCCATGGCTGCATAATGTATTTTGACACCGTCATTATCGACAAAACCATGTTCGACTTCCTGCCAGACATCGGCGCTAATGGCTGGGCTGATTGAGAGTGCTGTCATCATGCAGCCCAGAGAGCGGCTCAGTGACGAAAAAAGTGATCGGCTAGCAACAGTCATGGTGAGTCTCCTGTTTATCGATTTCTCACTACCCTAGCACAGCAATGTGATTCATATTGGTGCAATGCGACAAAGCGTGTTGAAAGGAATGTGAATCAGGGCTGTACCTTGATCAAATGATGCCTATAATAGGTAAAGGCAGATCGTTCGGAGCGTCGCTATGTCGAAGTGGTCGGGCAAAGTCAGCTCAGCTGCACGAGTCAAATCCAGCCAGGTGCAATCTTCTTTGCTGCTGGCCAGGGGGCTGGTCTGTGCATTTTTTTCTTTATTGCTCTTGCAATGCAAGCCAGCAAGCCGCCCTCAACCGATCGCTGAGTATGAACCTGTTGCTGGCTTTACGTTGCTGGCTGATGTGGCGCCGTCAATTCAGCAAGATATCCGTTATGCTACGGCCAATAATTTCCTTGGACGTCCGGTCGATGGCTATTTCATCAATGCCTGTGTCATTACTGAAGCAGCGGCAATGGCTCTGGAACGGGTTCAGCAGCAAGCTGTTAACCTGGGCTACTCCCTAAAAGTTTACGACTGTTACCGGCCACAACATGCTGTTGATGATTTTGTCCGCTGGGCAGCGGATGAGGATGACAATCTGATGCAGTCGCGCTTTTTTCCGGCCCTGAATAAGGATGAATTGTTTCCCCAGGGCTATATAGCCGAGCGCTCCGGACACAGCAGGGGTAGCACAGTCGATCTGACGCTGGTGCCATTGGATACGCAACAGCCTGCCGCTTCACCACTAGGGGGAGGGTATGATTGTCGAGGATCTGTTATGCAGCGTTATCCGGATAACAGTATCGACATGGGTACCGGGTATGACTGTTTTGATGAAAAGTCACATACGGATAACCCGGATGTGACCGCCACGGTGCGAGCCAATCGTGATCTGCTCAGGGATTTGATGGAGCAAAGCGGTTTTGAAAATTACAGTCAGGAGTGGTGGCACTTCACCCTAAATAACGAGCCCTTCTCTGATCAGTATTTTAACTTTGCACTGCCACAGTGATATGCATAAGGCATTCTCACTCACTTACTCTTCTGAAGGTGGGAAAATACCCAGATCCTTCAATTCGTTAAAGTAACCCGTCACCCTGAGATCAATGCTGATCTCCTGCTCGCTATCGTTAAGGAAGTACCAGCCGTGATCGCCTGAGATGGGGGCGACCAGGCTGCCAGATCCTGTCATGGCCGCTTCCATTTCCCGGTACCGGTACCAGTAAGACTCATCGTTGGGGTCATGACCATGGAAGTCGACATAAACGGGCAGGTTGCTGATCCATTGAAACATCATGACCTGCTTCTCATCCATCACGGCCTTGATCTCGGTCCCTTCGCCAGGTTGCAGGATAATCTGTGCATCCTCAATGCGAGCCGGGCCGCATTGCGCCTGAAAGTCAGCCGGATCGTCCAGGCTCTCCGGTATTTCAGGATAACCTTGTTGTTTGGGTGAGCATGCAGCGATCCAGGCACTTAACAAAGCCACTAATGCAGCCTGAGTCACTTTTTTGGCCCTGGACATCTTTGGGCAGAGTTTCCGTGTACAGCTTCCTGGTGTCAGTCGCATTATTGTTATTTCCGTTTATATATGACTCGTTGGTATCAGTGAATTACCATAGTAGCATTGCCGACAAAAATGATAAGACAGAACACTATGTACACCATTGGATACGCGACCAAACCCATTGATATCTATCTGGATCAGCTTAAAACGTATGAAATCGATGTGGTTGCCGATGTGCGATCGGTGCCGTTCAGCAAACGGTTTTTCGATTACCATCAGGATGCGCTAATGCAGCATCTCAAGAGGGCGGGAATTCGCTATGTTTATCTGGGTAATGAACTGGGACCACGCTCTAAAGATGATGCGCATTATGATCGACATGGTCAGGTTCAGTTTGATCGCTTGATGGCGTCAGAGAACTTTCAATCAGGAATTGAGAGATTGTTTGATGGTGAAAGCAAGGGATATGCTATCGCGATGACCTGTGCTGAGAAGGATGCCGCTATTTGTCATCGAAGCCTTTTGATTGGTTGGCACTTACAACATAAGCGCGGTATGGAATTGCACCATATTACTCATGAAGGTGATATTGAAACACAGGGACAACTTGAGCATCGGCTGTTATCACTCACTGACACCGGCAGTGATATGCTAATGACGGAAAAAGAGGCTCTGGGGCTGGCTTACCGTAAGCAGTGTCTGAGTCACGCATATCGAAAAACTGGCTAGGTGAGTGGCTGTCGTGGTAACTCAATGGTAAATGTTGTCATGTCAGATGCTGAGTGAACCGTTATGTTCCCGCCATGGCAAAGCATAATGGACCTGACGATAGCCAGTCCCAGCCCTGCGCCGTCTTTATGTCTGTCCCTGGCAGGCTCTGCCCGGTAGAAACGATCAAACAGTCTCGGCAGGTGATCTTTGTTAATGGCCGCCCCAGGATTGCTGACGTTGATAATAATCCGATCTTGCTCAATATCTTCGTTCATCGAAATAGTGACTGTCTTGTGCTCTCCCGTGTATCGAATGGCATTTGATAGCAGGTTTGAAATGGCGCGTTTCAGCAAGCTCCGGTCAGCTTGAACAAAAACCGGTTTGCCAGTCAGTTGAATATCAACGTTCTCGTCCTGAGAGACAGCACTAAAGAAATCAATAAGCTCGCTTATCTCATGAGACAAGTCGACAGTTTCCAGTTCCAGCTTGATTTGCTGATTGTCACTCTTGGCCAGCCAGAGCATGTCACCGATCATTTTTGCCATTCGCTCAAGTTCTTCCAGACTGGAGTAAAGGGCTTCCCTGTAAGCTGTTTCTGAGCGATATTGCGTCAGAGTTACCTGAGTTTGGGTGATCAGATTGCTCAACGGGGTTCTTAATTCGTGAGCAATGTCAGATGAAAAATAGGAAAGCCGATCAAAACCATCTTCCAGACGCTCCACCATTTCGTTGAATGACTGAACCAGTTCGCGCAATTCATTGGGGACATCATCCGGATTCAGGCGCAGGTGAAGCTGGCTGGTCTTAACCTGTTGCATTTTGTTGACAAGTTTTCTGAGGGGCAGGTGCCCCTGATAAATACCAAACCAGGCAGCTAGCAGGGTTGCAATGCCGGTGCCAGCCAGAATCCATAACAAACTGCGTCTGAAGTCTGCCAGAAACTGCAGGTGGAAATTCATATTCATGGCGACCGTGATATAGAAATCCCCCTGTTCTGTCGCCACGAAAAGTCTGGCGCCACGGTACGTTGATTCATTTTCGCGCCAGACAGACATGCTGCTTTCACTGATGCTGGTATTAACCGTGGCTGCAATGTTAACGGGCATGAAGTCAGCGGTGCCGCTGTGATAAATCACAACATCTTCATCGGTTTCGACATGAACCAGTACACCGGCCTGCGAAAATGTGGGAGCGGAAAACTGCGGGGTATCGGCACGAATGCTAAGGTCGCGCAGGTCCTGGGCGATGGTGTTGGCGACACGAGTCAGTGCGCTGGCATCCTGTTCCGCAAAATGGTGCCGGACAGAATTGGTAATCAGTACGCTGCTGACGCTGAGTGATATCACGATAGCGACTGCCACAAACACGAGTACCCGGACAGTAAGAGGTATGTTTCTGTGTTTAAGCTTAATCATTCTCAAGGTCCAGTTTATAACCCATGCCACGAATGGTGTGAATCAGTTTGGGTGAGAACGCGTCATCCATCTTGGATCGAAGCCGGCGAATGGCAACGTCGATGACATTGGTGTCACTGTCAAAATTCATGTCCCATACCTGCGAGGCGATTAAAGAGCGCGGCAGCACTTCTCCCTGTCGTCTGATTAATAACTCAAGCAGGTTGAACTCTTTCGCCGTCAGGGGAATCTTTTGCCCGGCGCGAGTCGCCCTGCGGCGCCGAAGATCAAGCGTCAGGTCCGCTATCTTCAAATGATCCAGTTGCGGCTGAGAGTTGCCTCTGCGCAATAAAGTGCGGACTCGGGCCAGTAGTTCGGGAAAGGCAAATGGCTTTACCAGATAATCGTCTGCGCCAGCTTCAAGGCCCTGTACCCGGTCATCAATGCTGTCCCTGGCGGTCAGGAACAGTACTGGCGTCGTGTGGCCGGCCGCCCGAATCGCCGTTATGATCCTGAACCCATCGATATCCGGCAACATAACATCAAGGATAATCAGGTCAAACGTCTCTGTCATTGCAGCGTGGTGGCCGTCAAGGCCGTTTCGGGCCAGGGACACAACAAAGCCTGATTCGTTCAGCCCCTGACGGAGATAATCGCCGGTTTTTATCTCATCTTCTACAATCAGGATGCGCATTCACTCTCCCACTTTGCTGCCCGTGTGCTTTCGGGTGCGTTGTTGCCGTCTTGCTGCGACAGATTCACTTTCTCACCCGGTTATAAGCTTATCGTTATCCGCCAGGCAAAAGAACTGCCCACAGATTACAAAATTGTCATGTTCAGGTCATGCCCAGGCAAGGCGTGATGAATAGACTGGGGACAATTCAAGAGGAGTCAGGCATTCATGATTCATTCGCTGTTTAACAAACCTGTCAGCCATAGAGCCGAAAGAGCGGTTGAGCCGGGCCGGATTGCTGCCTTGCCGTCACTGTCTCGTCGTCGCTTTGTTGCGGGACTGGTTGCTGGCGGTGTCATGTTATCGGCCCGGGGTGCATTGGCGCAGTTCGGTCGCTCTGCGGGTCATGACACGCACACCGGGGTGGCTCCCGAACTGTCAGGGCCTAACGTTGAGCTGGTCATCGCTGAATCCATGGTGAATTTTACTGGTTCACCGAGAATGGCAACCACGATTAATGGTTCTATCCCGGCGCCAACATTACGATTTCGAGAAGGTGATGAAGTCACAATCCGTGTGACCAACCGGCTGCCTGTGCGTACCAGTTTGCACTGGCATGGCATATTGCTCCCTTATGAAATGGATGGTGTACCTGGCCTCAGTTTTCAGGGAATCGCACCAGGGGAGACATTTACCTATCGCTTTCGTCTGAGGCAAAGTGGAACCTACTGGTACCACTCTCACAGTGGATTTCAGGAAATGACAGGTATGTACGGGGCGCTGATTATTGAGCCGCGCGAATCTGATTCTATCTCAGCCGACCGGGAACATATTGTCTTGCTGTCTGACTGGACTGACGACGACCCCATGAATGTATTTCGAAAGCTGAAAGTTCAGGGTGACCTTTATAACCTGAATCAGCCAACCTTGGGTCGTCTTATCAGAGATATCTCAAATGATGGCATCGCTGCTGTGGCGGATCATCGGAAAATGTGGAACCAGATGCGAATGAGCCCGACCGACCTGGCCGATCTCTCATCAGCCACATTGACCTATCTGATGAATGGCAAGACACCGGCAGGAAACTGGATGGCGCATTTTCGTCGGGGAGAAAAAGTCAGACTGCGAATCATAAATGGTTCGAGTAACACCTTTTATGATTTTCGGATTCCAGGCGTGACCATGACGGTCGTGGCCTCTGATGGATTGCCTGTTGAACCAGTGACTGTGGATGAGTTTCGGTTTGGCCCTGGTGAGACCTACGACGTTATCGTGCAGCCGGAAGTGGATGCCTGCACCCTGTTTGCACAAAGCATGGATCGCACCGGCTATGTCAGTGGCACATTAGCAACGTCACCAGAACTTCGTGCAGAGATTCCTGAAGTTGATGACGTATCGTGGTTAACGATGGCGGATATGATGGGGTCCATGTCGCACGATAATCACAATACTATAGGCGGGCATGATGAGCATGCAGGCCACAATATGGCGCAGAATCATGTGCCTCCTGTGCATGTACGTCATGCCAGCACTGAGCTTGGCCCCAGTGTTGATATGCGTGTAGATAGTCCGCGTATGAATCTTGATGATCCTGGCGTTGGGCTACGCGACAATGGTCGTCGTGTGCTGACGTTGAGTGATTTGCATTCAGTCGAAGGCGTGTTTGAAGACACACGTGTAGCCACTCGTGAAATCGAGTTGCACTTGACCGGTAATATGGAGCGATATAGCTGGTCCATTGATGGGCTGGAGTTCGGTGACAGCACGCCGGTTGCCATGCGCCAGGGTGAACGCATTCGAGTGACTTTACACAACGACACCATGATGACTCACCCTATGCACTTGCACGGCATGTGGAGTGATCTCCAGGATACACAGGGCAATTTGTTGGTTCGACGTCATACCATTCCGGTTCAGCCAGCTCAGCGAATAAGTTTCCTGGCCACGCCGAATGATCTAGGGCGGTGGGCATGGCATTGTCATCTGTTATTCCACATGGATGCAGGCATGTTCAGAGAGGTCGTTGTTTCATGAGTCGCTCGATGATCTATGTAGCCACACTGCTTATGCTGCCTGCCAGTGGGTTTGCACAGTCTCATGCCGAGCACCAGCATATGCCTGCACCTGCACCTGCACCTGCACCTGCACCTCACGAGCACGTACACGATGAGCATGAAATCATGCCTGACATGAACGCCCATGACATGACTGACATGTCGGCAATGGAGGAAAACTCCGCTACTGTCAGCTTCTCGCGGGATCCGCATGCTTACGCTGAGAGTCTGCCAGCGTCAGACCGGTTTGCTGAGCAAGGACACCACCTTTCGCTGGCGGATGATCATGCGTTTTGGGCTGTGTTAGGTGATCGAGTTGAACGCTATGGCGACTCAGGCAACTATGACGTGGATTTGCTGGGCTGGTACGGGCAGACATTCAGTCGAATGGGGTTCACGCTGGATGCACATGCCAGCAATGAAGGCCTTGAGTCCGCATCCGGGCAGTTATTCTGGAACAGGGCCATGAGTGCTTTCTTTGACACGCAAGCGGGTGTCAGGGTTGACAGGTATGTCGGTGGTGAAAACCGTCAATGGCTAGCTGCCGGTATACAGGGGTTGGCCCCAAACTGGTTTGAGGTCTCGGCCACAGCTTACCTGGGAGAATCCGGTCGTTTTGCCTTCAGTGCTGAAAGTGAGTATGACCTGCGGTTGAGTCGGCGCATCTATTTACAGCCCCGAGTCGAGCTGGATTGGTACAGTCGCTCAGATGTGGTGAACAGGCTGGGAAGAGGGTTGGCAGAGCTTTCCGCCGGGTTGCGTCTGAGGTATGAATTCACGCCACGGTTTGCGCCTTATCTGGGACTCTCATGGAGTCGGAGTTTTGCTGAGACGGCAAAGCTGTTACGTGAGAATAACATGGCGGATGAAGAAAACCGCTGGGTAATCGGGTTACGCTTCTGGCTGTAAAACCAGCCAGATATCGCTCTCTATTACTCTGGCGTCAGCACCAGGCGAAAGCCGATGAAGGCGCGACGTGCTCCCGGGTCGGCGGCACCACGTACGGCTGCCCTGGCATTATTGATCTGATCATTGAATGAACCGCCGCGGATGACCCATAACGCATCTTCCATCAGGTTCTCCCGATCGTCCTCTGACGTATAGGGATAAGCCTGGTATGGGCTGCGGGTCCATTCAAAAAGGTTGCCGCTCATGTCAGCGAGACCATAAGCACATTCGCTGCAATTCTGGTCACCAACCGGATCACTGGCAGCACTGCCGATATTTGCTTTACTGGTATCAGGCTGGTTACCCCAGGGGAAAACTCTACCTTCTGTGCCACGTGCGGCCTTTTCCCACTGGGCTTCACTGGCCAGGGTAATTTGCCAGCCATCATCTAATAGCTGCTGTATGTGGTCCGGTGTTTGCGTTGATGTGCGCAACTCCTGTTCCAGCCAGCGAGCGTATGCCAGCGCATCAGTCCAGGATACAAAGGCCGCCGGATAAATGTCCGCCTGGGACAGTGATTGAGGTGCAGCCTGGTATCCAGTGGCGGCCACGAAAGCTTTGTACTGAGCGGTGGTGACTTCGTAACGCTGAATATAGAACGTGGGCAAATTCACATTGCCCTGGCGCATAAAGCCTGACCAGCGCTCATTGGCGAAAGCCATGCGGTCGACCCTGGGATCACTGCCCATGGCAAACCGACCGGCAGGTATTTCCACAAACCCCAGCATTGCTTCATCAGGCAAATGCCATGTCGCAGGGTTAAATGCCGGGTTATCCTGTGCGAGCGCGATGGATGGTGCAGTCATGCCGAACAGAAGTGCGGTCAGGCTGCTGAAAACAACGCGGCGCGCGTGCCGACACAGTGTGCTGAATGGATCCATCATCGTTGCGTCACCTGGTTGCTGCCATCCCCTGATGCCGACCGGCAGGCGAAGGCCCAGCCATGATCACAGGCTCGCTGGATTAATTCGTCGTCTGGCGTTTCCAGCAGATTTTGCCCGCCTTCGCGCAGTAATAATCGCAAGTCGAACATTCTCGGGTCCGTCTGACTGATGGTCGAGGGATCCAGCAGGTTCACGCAACCCGCCTGGTATTTCAGTTCGCAGGCGCGGGCAAAGTAGGACAATGCCTGTTGCTGATCCTGCTCTACAAAACGGCCATTGGCAAAGTTGGCTGCCAGTTCATTACATGCCCAGCCGGAGCCATCATTACAGTAGGTGGTTTCGAGCAAAATTAACCGGTCACAGGCAGTCGGTCGGCCTTCCTCGCAGGCCTGCACCCAGAATGGATAACTGTCCCCGGTATGTTTGGCGTCAGTTTTTCCAAACAGGGTCATACCCGCGAAGAACAGAATCCAGACAGCCATGTGCCCCAGGTTGGCTTTGCGGCTGGGCGTTACGCCCAGTCCGATTTTCTCCAGCCAGTTCACATTGCGCAGGGGGTAAACCGCCCGGTCAATCCATTGCACACTGAGGTTGAGTAGCGGGACACAAAGCAGTTTGTCATAGAAAGTCGGCGCACCAAACAGGCTTAACAGCGTATACAGTACAAAGACACCGATACCGTACAGGATACCGAAGACAAACTTGCCGGTCGGTGTGCGTGGCGATGTGGACGGGTCGGTAATCAGCAGATGCAGACCCAGAAAAACGGCAGACGGAATCTCGGAATCCAGGAAGTAAGGCACCCCGGTCGCTGCGTAGTAGACGGCGCTGAGTAGAAACAACACTGCAGCAGCAGACGCTGCAACCAGCGTGATAGAGAAAAAATACATCACCACCAGACCGGCTATAAACAGGTAGCTGTAAATGTTGGGTGCCAGTGTGAGTGTTGAGGCAATCTGTGGGCCCCAGGTGATATCTGTGGTGTTGGTGGTAATAAGCACCAGGGAAAATAGCCCCAGCGTAAATGCCGAGGGGTTAAAGATGTGTACGCGGCGTCCATCGCGATTCCAGCGCACAAATTCTTTACCCAGAAAGCCGATGGCAACCATGATGAACTGCAGATAGAACCAGTCATCCCGGAACCACAAAAAGAGGTTGGTGCTGAAAATAATCGGGAAGGGCCCGAATCCCAGTTGGTAGTTCTCCCGTCGCCACCAGGACAGCATCATGTCGAAAGCGTAGGCAAAAATAATCTGCGCGATAATCAGTACAACATGATCTTGCACCGGCTCCCAGTAATACCCCCAGTAGATGAAAACAGAGGTATGCACCATGGCTTGCACATAGTGCTGGGGTTTCAATGCGATGATAAAGGAGCGCTCTTCACCGTGCTTTTTACATCGGGCAATCAGCCCGCCCTGGAACAATACCAGTCCCAGGCAGGCGGCCCAGAAGGAGTAAAGCAGAACGTCATGCTGCTGCACACGTGATGTAAAAGATAACGCCAGTAAAGCCAGTGTGAACAATGCCGGGATCAGCACCACATTATTGATGCCAGCAACTGACCATTTCACCTCTGGGCTGGCTGTAGCTGTGGCGCCGGCAGTGTGTTGTGTGGCCGTTTGCTGTGTCTGGCTGGCACGGTTTTTTTTGTTGTTGCGTCGTGCTGATTTGCTGGGCTGACTCATGGGGATACATCTGAGCATTGTGATTCTAGGAGTCAGCGAGTATATGTCAGCGCCTCGGTTTCTTCAATTTTCACAGCATGGGATTATTTTTTTGCAGGGCTAGCGGACGGGTATCTGAGGCGTATGCCATTGTCGTTCCGGGGGAAGCAGGCGTAAACTACGCGGCCTACTTGTTGTATCTTTGTTGTAGGATTCGCCATGGATAACCCCGCCCTGACCATTAGTGACGCTGATAAACGGCTGACGCTGATTGCCCTGTTGATTGTTTTTTTGCTTGCTGCCCTGGACATGACCATTTTGTCGACAGCGATGCCTAGAATTGTGGCTGAGCTGGATGGCCTGGAACTGTATGCCTGGGTCAGCACCTCTTATATGCTGGCATCCACGGTACTGGTGCCTATTTATGGCAAGCTGGGTGACCTTTACGGGCGTAAACGTATTCTGGTCATTGGTATCACCATCTTTCTTTTGGGTTCCGTTCTGTGCGGTATCAGTGGTGAGTTTGGTACTTTGCCATTACTTGGTGATGGCATGCAGCAACTGATCATTTTCCGGGCAGTTAAAGGTATTGGCGGTGCGGCCCTGTTTACCAGTGCTATCGGCATTATTGCGGATTTGTACCCACCGATGCAGCGTGCGCGGTTTATGGGACTGTTCGGGGCCATCTTTGGCCTGGCCAGCATCATTGGCCCGGCACTGGGCGGCTTTTTGACGGATTTCGCTACGGTGAACTGGTTTGGTTTGGAGATAGCGGGTTGGCGTTGGGTGTTCTATGTAAACATACCGCTGGGATTAGTGTCCCTGTTTATGATTATTCGCAAAACACCACCACTGAATACCGGAACCGGTGGCAAGATTGACTATCTTGGCGCGGCACTGTTGCTGGTGGCATTTGTTCCCTTCCTGCTGGCGCTGACCTGGGGTGGCAATCAATATGCCTGGACGTCGGTCCCCTTATTGAGCATGTTTATGGCAAGTCTGGTAGCACTGGGTCTGTTTATTTTGGTGGAGTCCAGGGTCGACGACCCGGTCATGCCGCTGAATCTGTTTCGAAACCGCGTGTTTGTGATCACCAACCTGAGCAGCTTTGTCGTCAATATGGCTTTTCTTGGCGTAGTGATGTTCATGCCGCTGTTTATGCAAGTGGCGATGGGCGTCAGTGCAACGAACAGTGGTTTTACCATGTTTCCACTAATGACTGGCATGATGGTGGGCAGCCTGCTCAGTGGTCGTATGGTGTCACGTAACGGGCACTATAAACCCTGGATGGTGGGCGGCACGGCCATGCTGATAGTGGGTGTCTGGTTGCTTACGCAGGTGGGGCCAGATACCAGTATGGTGGATTTAAGCTGGCGCATGGTCATTGTCGGTCTGGGGCTTGGCCCATCACAGAGTCTGGTGAACCTGGTTGTCCAGGCAGCTTTCCCTATGTCCCAGATCGGGGTCGCCACCAGCTCTACCCAGTTTTTCAGGCAGATCGGCAATACAGTTGGGGTTGCCGTCTTTGGCACGTTGCTGACGTTGAATTTGACAGCAGAGTTGCCAGAGCAGGTGCCGATGCTGGCACAGGCGCAAACATCGGGCCAGGCGCTGGATTTAAGTCAGGCGCAGTCCAGTGCCATGAACCCAGAAGCATTGCGTGCCGGGGTTGAGGCGGCGCAGGCACAATCCCCGGAACTGGCTGCGATGGACACCGATGTGCTGGTCTCTCGCGTACAGCAAGGACTGAAGGTTGCCTTTGCCAATGCCATCACCGGTATGTTTTCGGCCAGCCTGTGGATCATTATTCTGGGTCTGCTGGTGACGCTGTTTATTCCCGTTATACCGCTGAGGGATCATTCCCATACGGGCAAGGCTGAAGAGCAAGAGGGCGGCGAATAGTCACTATTGTTGCAGGATAACAGGTGATTAGAATGGCGTTGTGAAAGCGCCTTTCAGTATCTGGCTTGATAAATAGCAATTTCAATGTATACTTTGGTATATATTGAAATTGTCTTTATCAATCATTCGGGAGTGATTATGCGAAGGTCTGCACGGTTTCTTGCTATTTTCTCGTTGGGTATCAGCCCAATGGTTATTGCGACAGAGGAGCCGGGAGAGTCGCAGGCTGGTGCCGCCGAAAATGCCTTTATTCTGGGTATTATGGATGTTCGGGCACGTGCCGGTGGCGCGGGAAGCGAGTCGGTGATTACGCAAGATACCCTGAGTAAACTGAACCTGGAAACAGTGGGTGTGGCACTGGCCACTGAGGAAGGTGTGTCGTTATCACGTAATGCACGTAATGAAGATATTATCTCGATTCGCGGTTTTGATTCACGACAGGTGCCAGTCTATCTGGATGGTGTTCCGTTATACATTCCTTACGATGGGTATGTCGATTTTGGACGATTTACGACATATGACCTGGCTCAGATCCGTGTAGGTAAAGGTAACGCGTCACTTCTTTACGGACCGAACACGCTCGGTGGCGCCATCAATTTGGTTTCGCGTCAGCCTCAGGAAGCGTTTGAAAGCGATCTGAGGCTGGGAGCAGGTAGCGGTGATAGAAGCATGGCCGCCTGGAATCTGGGTGCGCGCCAGGGTGACTGGTATGCACAAGCGGGATTGTCCTACCTGGATGTAAACAGCTTCCCGTTGGCTGACGGGTTTGTGGATCGCAAGAATAACCCGACAGATACAGGCAATGATCGAGAGAACGCCTACTCAAATGACTGGAAACTGTCAGCCAAAATCGGCTACACGCCCAACAGAACCGATGAGTATGCGCTGGGCTATTCAAGGCAGGAAGGAGAAAAAGGAAACCCTGTTTATACGGGTGAATCGCAACAGGGGATTCGCTACTGGCAGTGGCCCTACTGGAACAAGGACAGCCTTTATTTCCTCAGTAATACCGCGCTGGATGCAAACAATCGTTTGCAAGTCAGACTGTTCCATGACACGTACGAAAACCGCATTAACGCATTCGCCGATGATACATACACACGGCCCGGTCAGCGCAATTTTTTCCCCAGTGTATACGATGATAAAAATGTAGGAGCTTCGGTTGAGTGGATCAATCAGAGCTTTAGTGGTCATGAAATTCATCTGGCGCTGCATCATAAAGTTGATCGACACAAAGAAATTGCCTCCACCTCTCCGGCTGCTCGTTATCGTGATGTGACACAGAGCGTTGCGATAGAGGACATCATTGATATTGATGCGGCGAGTCAACTACGAATCGGGGGCAGCTATGAATCAAGAGAGGGCAGGGAAGTTCATGAGTGGGAGACTGGCTCTGCCGATGCAGGCAACGCCATGATTGAATACCAGCGCAACCTGAGCCCGCAACTGGATATCTTCACCTCTCTGGCTCACAAAACGCGTTTCCCAACGATCAAGGATCGATACTCTGCCAGGCTGGGACGTGCTTTGCCTAACCCCGATCTGCGCCCGGAGACGGCGTTACATGCCGAGATTGGTGTGCAAACAAGTCCTTGGCAGGGTGCCAATCTCACCGTAGCGCTTTTTCAAAGCCGGATTGATGATTTGATTCAAAACAATGTGGTGATATCAGATCAGTGCGGTGGTCAGTTTTGCGACCAGGCCCAAAATGTTGGTGAGGCCAGGCATCAGGGGGTTGAACTTTCAGTTAATCAGCGCTGGTCGGGCTTAGGTTCAGCTTCCCTGGCGTATACGTATTTGGATCGGGATAACTTGCAGGATTCGTCAATACCCCTGACCGGTACACCGGAACACCGGCTCTTTGCAGATAGTCGCTGGTTTGTGACGCCGGCGTTTACCCTGGCTGTGACACTGGAAATTGAATCGGGCCGGTTAGTGCCATTCGCGGGGTCTGGACAGTCCCAGGTTGTTGATCTGAGTGGCTTCAGCAACTGGGGGTTTAATGGCACCTGGCGGGTCAGTCAGGGCATTAATCTGCAGGCGGGTATCGATAATGTCGCAGACAACGCTTATGAACTTTCAGATGGTATACCGATGCCGGGACGCCGCTGGTACAGTAATGTGACATTTAATCTTTGAAGCAGTGGTTGATTTTATGATGGGTTGCGCTCGGAAAGTTCGGTGGTTCAATAAGGTGGCAGAATGGTCTGGGTTGGTGCTGCGGTTATGGTGCTGTTTCCTGCTTGTCATGATGCCAGGCGCGCCTTATGCAAACGCTCAGGAGGCATCAGTTCGTGTCGCTGTGGTTGGCGGCATTGAAATGAGCGGTGTCTGGTCACGAGTCGTCAGCGCAGCAGAGCAGGCGCTTGACATCACGATCAATACTGTCATGGCTTCGCCAAAAGAGGGAATCGTACCAGCTTTCATGAATGGCCACGCCGAACTGTTGCTGATACACGGTGGTGATGAAACCTTTGCTCTTCAGGCACTGGGTTACGCCGACATGCTTCGCACTTGGGGATACAACGAGTTTGCCATTGTCGGCCCAGAGAATGATCCGGCAGGAGTGAGAGGAGCGGAAAGTGGCCAGGAGGCGGTGCAGCGTATTCAGGCTGCTGGTCAGCCCGTCATGCTCTTCCGGGATCCGGGCAGCTACAACATCCTGCAAAAACTGTTCGAGCAAGCAGGTATGACGCCAGCAGACTTTACCTGGGTAGCAGATGGAGCGAGACGTCCTCAACAGATTTTACGCCAGGCTTCACAGCGTGGCGCTTATGCTTTGGTCGGTCATATCCCTGTGGCGTTTGGACGTATGTCGTCGCCAGGTATGGAGATCATGGTGACTGGTGACCCTGTCATGCGCAGAGCGTATGTGATTGCCACACCTGGCATCAACCATCCCGCAGCTGAAAGTGCCAAAGTCCAAGCCGCTCGGCTGGCTGACTTCCTATTGTCAGACGCGGGTCAATCGGCCATGTTGCCGGAAGGAGCCATGGACGACGTTTGGATATTGCCGCGGGCAGAAGCCAGCATAGAACTGACAAGGGGCAATGAAGAATAAAGTAGTACCTATATTTTTGAATAGTGTTATCTGACACTACTAGTTAGTCTCAAACTTCAAACTTTGCCCAGCCTTAAAACCGATCATTAATCGGCGTTGTCTCAGATTTTGATTCCTTTTGTGCACTCAGTCACACGCTTTATCTCATCACTACGACTATTGGTTAATTGTGTGAAATAGTTAACCCTCTAAGATGCATGCTATGGAGTGATCTGTTGGCATCAGTGAAGATAGACAAGAGGGGTACATATGTTTGAGAAAGCACAAATTCTACATGTAATTTTATGCCAGACCCGTTCAATGTCTGCCTCTGCTTTATTTAAAGTGTTATGCGTGTGGATATGTTTCTCTGTCCACATTTCTTCAGCGAATGCCAAGCAACCTTTGCAAAGCGAATTTTCTCGTCAATATAGTATTGATGAGGTTCGCAGAGCCTATGCTGAGAACACACATATTATGCATTTCGGACCGGAGGAGTATCCTAAGGCAACACTTTATCGACGTGAGATATATCGATTGTTGGCATGGCCTGACAGGGAGCTGCGTTGGAATTTCACTGAAAGAGACTGGGAGATTCTGGAGTCTGCTCCTGATCACGATGATGCAGCCTTTATCGTGCCAGCAATCACAGAACAAAAAGCCTTATGCAGAACCGCATTTGATATCACGTATAGTAGCAGAGACACACAGGAAAAAGCTGTTGCTTTAGCCAGGCTAATGAATACTGCAGTGATAAATGATCGCCAGCGCCTGGAGGTTCATTATGAAAATTTATTGTCCAGGTTGTCAGAAAATGCACGTGGAGAAATTGTAAGCAGAGCTCAATTTCCCGCAGAAGCGATATCCATTCCAGTGCTGAAAACGGATCAGATAGGCGTCGCCGAGACATTACCTGATTACTATAGACATAAGGTGTTTGTGGATTGCCTGGAGGTGGTTGATCTTTCCCTTTTTGATGTCGCTCAATCAAGTCTCATTGCAGGCAAGGTGCCTGATTATTCACGTCCACCTGCGCCCCGAGGTAGTATCACAAAGCGATTTTCCACACCAGGAGCGGTCTATGATGGGGAAAGCTTGAAAATGTCAGTGATCCGCTCGACAACACCTCATTATAGCCTCGTGGATGTGTCGCTGAGTCCACTGTCGAATAACCAATGGGTGGTAGACAGTGTAAATGAAGTACATCGCCTGAAAGCAGTAAAAAATATCTATGTGCACCCGAACTTTGGGCGTGGGGAAGGGCAAATAGTGGTACAGGGGACACTCGAGCTTGATACAAGTCGTTGTGAAAAAATCAGCGAAGTGACGGTAGATTATCATGAAGATACCCGCGCCTTTTATGTGGATTTCTTTAAGGACGTCACTGGCAGTCAAGAGCATGATGGTGATTGTACTCATCCACTTTCCATCTATTCATTTCATGTGGTTCTGCCAACTTACGGGTTCGATGAGGGCTGGTACCAACTGATCATCAATGATGATGAAGCTCATCCGGTATTACTACCTAACGATGATGTGATTCCTGAGCATGTCAATGCGACAGTGATCAGTCCATATTCGGGTTTATCGAAGTTAAAGTCCGATGCCGTGCAGGTACCTACTGTAATGATGCCTGATCTGGCGGGTGCCTATCAGGGTGCAGAGTTTCGTCCGGCTGCTGCTAATGAATGGGCACTGGTCAAACTAGCAGAACCCGATTTGCTTGATGGCATAGAGAATGTGGAAGTTGTCAAAACAGGTAATCGACCTATTCAGGCCCTGATAAGGGTGCAGGGGCAGTATCAGGCTACATGCACGAATGTGAAGGTGGTATCACGCTTCCGTGAAGAAGATAAGGTGATAGAAGTGAACTTCTTTAGTGACCATGGTACCAGTGAGTCATGTAACGAGCAGAGTCAGGCATTCGATTTAGTCTATCCCGTTTCGCTCTTAGATGTCGAAGAAGGTACGTATCAGGTCCAGGTTAATAATGAGCATCATGTTTCTTTAGAAGTCATCAGTGATGAGACGCAAGCGCAAACATACGTAACAGGTGACTTCATACCTAGAATCAACTGTGGTAACTGTCGAATATAAGTAATCAGGGAGTGGGTCATGACTGTAGTGGGAAAAATCCGTTTATTCACCCTATGTATAATGTTTTTGTCAGTACCAACGACATCAGCGTCCAGTATGTCACTGGAAGAGGTTTTTGAGCTTTATTCCAGAGAGACAGTTCAGGAAGCTCTCCTTAATAACGTGATCAATGCCAGCACTAAAGATAACCCGGAAGGCCTGCCACTTAATGTCAGCTATAAAACAGTCTTCCAGGATCTGTTATGGAATCCGATCTTGCATCGTTACAAGTTTAGTGGTGATGACTGGGATAAAATGCTGGCGCTTCCCTCTCACCGGCATGCCCAGTTCAATGTGCCGGTGTTAAACCGGATGTCGACAGATTGCGAGGAAATTAGCGCTATCAGCCAACGTGAGTCTTCGACAGCAGCCTTGGATATTGCAGGAATACTGGATGCACAGCGTATCCTTGCGACAGAGAGCTTGGATCAACATTATCTGGATTTTATTGCTACGTTATCCCCTGAAGGAAAAGCGCAACTAGAAGCAGAGTTTCAGCGAGTTATCCTCGACGGTGGAGTCTCTCTTAGCTGGGTGACCAGGGATAATGTTGGGCTGGCCGGAGAGGTACCTGAGTATGTAGAAACCACAGCAGTGATTAATTGCAATTACATCCTGGATAAAATGGAGTCAGGATTTTGGTCCAGTTATCAAGGGTTTTTGGTTGATGAGGCGCCAGGTGAACAAATTCCTGCCAGTCGAGAAGATATATACGCAACCATACCCCAAAACCCACTTTTCACAGGAAACAAGTTACACGTTCCGCTCGTTAGAAATGAGAGTGATGGGGAGGTGTATCAGCGTGTTGAGTTAGAACCGATAAGTGATGAATTGTTTGAATTAAAAAGTGTCAGACGTTCACACCATTTATTACATGTGAATAGTGTTGGTTTTTCAGGTTTTGCCGTTGATCAGAACAGTGCAATGCAGATGTTTGTGACAGTCAGAGGTTATTTTTCAAGTGGGTGTGGCAGTTTAGGTGCAAGCGTGACTCACTATGATGAGAGTGCCCAGACAATTTATGTTGACCTCTACAATGGAACATCGGAGTTACCCCCAGGTGAAGGTGCTTGCACCGGTAATATTATTGATTATCTTATCTATCAGCCGTTACCTGTGTATGGGTTGCCTGCAGGAGAGTACCGGGTTGTCGTTAACGGAAATTATACACTCCCATTAACATTGAACGATGATAATGTGCATCAGGAACTAGCTGGTAGCACGGTAGTCGAGCCAAAGAATTATAGTGCAACATTGAATGGTTCCACCCTGGTTTTACCCTTTGTTGATATGCCAGACCAAGCGGGGCGGTATCAAAATATTGAGCTTCGTGAAGTGGCTGAGAACCGCTGGCAAATAGCTGACTTACGTCAAGCCAACATGCTGGAAAGAATCGACACTGTTGAATTGCTGGAATTTGGTGATGATGTCAAACAGGTTTTTCTCAATGTCAAAGGTAGCTACAGTCATGGCTGCAATGGGCCCGGTAATCTTGTTTCAAGATTTGATAACGTGACCAATACACTGGAAGTGAATTTTTACGAATACTTGCCTGATGAGACTGAAGCAAGTGAAGGCATATGTGCAACGGGCGACGAAAACTTTGACTTTGTTTATCCATTACCCGTATATGCAGCACCCGCGGGTGAGTACAACGTATTGGTCAATGGAGAATACGCATTGACGTTCTCATTAGACAGGCAGAATGTCAGCTCATTTATTTGGCGGCCTTTCGGATCAGTCCCGCCGTTACATTAAGTATTGGCTGTGGTGGATCTGTAATTCATCAGGTCTGGCCAAAACCAGAAACCGGCAAATACCAATAATGAATACCTTTGCCGACCTGATTGGCGAGCCCGGCAATGACTGTTCCCACAGTGCCGGGTTCCACCAGGACCTCGAAATGTATGCGCCGACGGTGACCACTGACCTGCTCAGCGACATTAGCATAACTGCCTTCTCCATGACCGTTTACGGCAAATGTGGTGAACCCGTCGACATCATCCAGCGCAAGTAGGTAATCCACCATGTCTTCTTCCAGTGTCGGAGGAATATTAATCATTAATAATGTTCTCATGATTGAGCTCCTTGCATATTCATCGCACTGGTACCCTGTACTGCACTGCGATGAAAGAATTCATAAATGATGGGTAGCAGGAACAGGGTGAGCAAAGTTGAACTGATCAGCCCGCCTATGACCACAATGGCAAGGGGCTTCTGAATTTCGGAACCGGGACCTGAGGCCAGTAGCAAGGGCACCAGTCCAATAGCACAAATCGAAGCGGTCATCATGACCGGTCGCAATCGGCGCAGGGCACCCTCAAAGGCAACTTCGGCAGCACTCAAACCTTTGTCTGCCAGGTAATTAAAGTGCGACATCATCACTACGCCATTCAATACGGCAATACCCAGCAGGGCGATAAAACCGACCGAGGCAGGGACTGACAGGAATTCACCCGTCAGCCAAAGCGCCATCAATCCACCCGTCATGGCAAAGGGAATGTTAGAAAGAATAATCAGGGTCTGTTTAATGGATCGGAACGTCATAAACAGCACCAGAGCAATCAGCAAGAGAGCAATTGGGATCACCAGGGCCAATCTCGCAGAAGCACGTTGCTGGTTTTCAAACTCTCCGCCCCATTCGAGTGTATAGCCTTCGGGTAAGGGCAGTTCGTCCGCAATCAGGTTTCTGGCTTCGTCGACAAACCCAACCAGGTCCCGGCCTTCAACATTGGTACGAATCACTGAGAAGCGCTGACTGTTTTCCCGGTTGATGCCGACTGGGCCTTCTACACGCTCTATCTGGGCAATGCTGCTCAATGGTATGGAATCGCCATCAGGCAGGCTGATCAGATTGTTGCGCATGGCTGCAAGGCCATCACCGGCGACTTTGTCGAAGCGGATCATGAGAGGGACGCGGGCGCTGTTTTCTATCACGGTGCCGACTTCCAGTCCTTCGATTTGAGCGCGTAAACGTCGCTGTAACTGATTAGCATCCAGTCCCACTTCACCGGCTCGAACTCTGTCGACGGTAATTTGCAGGTACTGTGCACCTTCGTTAAGCGATGCGGTGGTATCGACTGCACCTGGGATTCCACTCACCAGGTCGGAAATTTGTTGGGCATAGCCGTTCAATGTGTCCAGGCTTGAACCAAATAACTTGATGGCGACATCTCCACGAGAACCAGTCAGCATTTCAGACACGCGCATATCGATTGGCATGGTGAAACCGTAGTTAATGCCGGGGAAGCCATCCATGATGTTGCGAATCTTATCTTCCAGTTCGGCTTTGCTCTCAGATTCCCATTCATCCATGGGCTTCAGGTGCAGAAACATATCTGTTTCGTTGAGTCCCATGGGATCCATGCCAATTTCGTCAGATCCAGAGCGTGATACCAGGCGCTTAATTTCAGTGATGTCTGCCAATAACGCTTTTTCCACCCGTGAGACGATAGCCGTTGAGGTTTCCAGGTTGATCGATGGAATGGTCTCAAGTTGGATAATCATATCGCCTTCATCCATGGTCGGCATGAATGTTTTGCCAACCAGAGGGAAAATGGCGACGGTGCAGACCAACATGATAGCTGCTGTTGCAACCACATAAATGGGGTTGGCGAGTGCTTTCTTCAGCGATGGTTGGTACAAGCCGAGCAGTTTACGAGCCAGCCATGGATCTTCGTGGCTGGCTTTGGTTATTAAGTAAGAGGCCACGACCGGGACAACTGTCAGAGACAGTGTCAGCGAAGCAATCAAGGCAAACACAATCGTCATGGTCACTGGGCCGAACAGTTTGCCCTCCAGTCCTTCCAGTGACAGCAAGGGCAGAAAGACGATGATGATTATCAGGATGCCGGAGGTGACTGGCGTGGCGACAGACTTCACCGCACGATAGATGATATGAAGTCTGGGGAGTCGATTGCTGGCTTGGTGATGACTCATGGTGGAGACAATATTTTCCACCACCACAATGGCGGAATCCACCAGCATACCGATGGCAATGACCAGTCCGCCCAGACTCATGAGGTTGGCACTCATACCCATGCTGTTCATCATCAGGAAGGTGACCAGTGCCGAGAACGGCAGAATGATGGCTGCCGTCAGGGCTGCCCGGACGTTGCCCAAAAACAGCATCAGCAAGATGACTACCAGTACTACGGCTTCTATCAAAGCGCGTGAAACGGTACTTACGGCGCCCTGAATGAGAATGCTGCGATCGTAAAACACGTCAAAATAAGTGCCTTCCGGTAATGTGGTTTCAATTTCGCTGAGTTTTGCTTTCACACCATTCACCACTTCACGCGCGTTGGCGCCGGTCATGCCGATAACCAGAGCCTGTACCACTTCGGATTCGCCATCTCCTGTCACAGAACCATAGCGCTCAAGCTGCCCCGTCGTCAGGTGAGCCACCTGGTTCAGCGGGACATAGTCACCATCTGTGGTGCTGACACGAATGCTCTTGATATCTTCCAGGTCGATGATGGCGCCTGAAACACGTACCAGTAATGTCTCTTCACCTTGGTCGATGCGGCCGGCACCATCATTTCTGTTGTTGGCTTCCAGGGCATCAATGATAGCGTCGTGGCTCACATTCATGGTTGCCATGGCTTCGGGGTCGGGAATCACTTCATAAGTGCGAACGAAGCCGCCCAGTGCGTTAACATCGGCAACGCCTGGTACTGTCCTCAAGGCAGGGCGTATTACCCAGTCGACCAGGTAACGTTCCTCTTCCAGGCTTAATGCGTCACTCTCCACTGTAAACATGAACATATCACCCAATGGGGTGCTCATGGGTGCCAATCCCCCACTGATACTTCCTGGTAGGTCGCCCCAGACATTAGACAGCCGTTCGGCAACTTGTTGTCGTGCCCAGTAGATGTCGGTGCCCTCTTCAAAGTCCATTGTGATAGAGCTTAAGGCATACTTGGAGATTGAACGCAGGATGGTTTTCCTGGGTATGCCCAGCAGTTCTACCTCAACAGGCTGAGTAATCAGAGCCTCCACTTCTTCAGGTGTCATGCCAGGCGCTTTGATGATGACTTTCACCTGCGTTGGAGAAATATCCGGAAACGCGTCAATCGGCAATTGCATTAACGCGCGAACGCCAAAACCGCCTACCATCAAGGCGAACAACACCGTCAGCAGTCGCTGGCTGAGAGAAAACTGGACCAGTTTGCTTAACATTATTCAGTTCCTCCCAATCCGAGTTGGATGCCTTTTAATACAGCCGTACCGCGAGTCACTATTTGTTCGGATGCAGTCAAGCCTTGTATTGCCAGATAGTTTCGACCAGCTGGCTGCAAAATCAGGGTGCGTGCTTCTACACCATTTTCCGTGCGGACATAGATCGTTGTTTCGTGACCATTGTGTACCACTGAGCTGTCGGGCACTCTCATGCCTTGTGCGGCGGGAGGTAGCCGCACAGATACCTGCTGCCCTGGTAACCAGTCAGTGCTTTCAGTGAATGTGGCATATACACCAATCGACTGGGTCAAGGTATCCACCTGGCGATCGACAGACTGGATACGCAGTGATTCACCACTTTCGCTGAGCGTCAGCGTCTGACCGGCAGACAGTGACGAGGAGAGGTAAGAGGGTACCCGGGCAAACAACCAGGCTTCAGCGGTATTGGCGACACCCAGTAATGGTGAACCCTCACTGATATGATCGCCTGCCATGACATAACGGCGTGCAACAGTGCCTGACAAGGGGGAGCGGACCCGGTATTCGCCCAGGGTTACACTACCGGTATCGAGCTGCTCCAGGTCTGCAGTGGATACGCCTGCGTTGAGCAATCGTTGACGTCTTGAGCGATAAGCGATGTCTGCTTGTTGCTGTTGCCGGCGAGTTTCTTCAAGGCGAACAGCGGCAATGATGCCAGCGTCATACAAACGCTGATCTCTATCCAGGGCAATGCGAGCCTGATGATTTTCAATTCTGGCATCCACGTACGCCTGCTGGGCTTCTATGAATGACTCACTGGATACGATAGCCACAGGCGTGCCTTCATTTATGGCCTCACCAGGAGCGACCTCCCAGGAAAGAATTTGTCCATCAAACCAGGCGCTCACGGTATTGTTCACATCCGGAGCCGTGATGATGCTGGCCGAGACCCTCTCGCCATCACTGTCAGAGACAGCTACCACAGGTTCAAAGACAATACCCAGATCCTCAATCTCCTGTTGTGACAAGGGGATCTGTGCTTGGGCATAAACGTTATTCATGCAGGCAACTGACTGTAACAAGGCAGCCGCGATGATAATGACTTTCGTGGAAACCCTGTTTTTCATGGTATGACTCCGACAATTTGATTGTATTGAGAAATGAGGTGCTGCTGTTCCATCAGTACGCGTTGATAGGCGTAAGCACTTTGTTGTGCTTGCTGAATGGCCTGGATCACCTGAGTAGAGTCTATCTCGCCGTTGCTATAGGCGATTTCAGCCATTTTTCGGCGGCGCTCTCCCAGCTCGTTTTCCCGCTCGGCCAAGGGTATTTCGGTTTTAAAAGAAGACAGGCGGTGCTCGATTTCATGAAGCTGACTTGTCAGCAGACGGTGTTGATTGATAACAGTCAGTTCTGCGTCATTCCTTGCTGCCCGAGCATCTGCGGTGCTGGCATCAATCATATGTTTTGAGTTCAGTGGTATTGATATTGAGACCCCCAGGCTGTCGATATAAGGCTGGGAAAAACCACCTCGCTCTCTTCGGACGCCCATCCGCATCGTCGGACTGCCTTTGGCCTGCCTTTTGGCGGTTTCTATCTCTGCCATATTGATATTCAGGTCGGACTGCAGTAACGCCATGGCTGGGTGTTGACTGTCGATAAGCGCAACTGAAGACTGTTCCTCACGCAAGGGAGTATCTGGGCGTGTATCAAGTCCTTGAGTCAGCACCTGGTATTCCCGTTCGGCATCAACCAGGACAGCTTCTGAGGCGACTGTCTTTTTACGCGCGTTTAGCCAGAGTGATTCCACCTGGTAGAGGTCCATGTCCGAAATCAGGCCGATTTCTTTCAATGTCGTTGCCATTTCGAAGAGAGCTTCAGCATCGGCTTCTGCCTGTTCGGCACGTTGTAACGCCAGGTCGGCGCTCTCCAGGTTAGCCAATGAGTCTCGCACGCGTCCGGCAACCATCCATTCAAACCATGCTTGCCATGTTTCGCTTCTGAGGCGATAGGCATTACCTAATGCCTGGGCAGATTGGCGTTCACCCGGGCGCCAAAGGTTGATGCTGACGCCGGCCTCCATCTCGCGCAATCCAACATCGCTACCCATGGCATCATCAATGAAGGTCGTTTCGAGAGAAGGGGAGCCATTGATCCAGCGACTACCAAGGTAGGTAAAGGAGTCAGCTTGCAGTTGAGCTGAATCGGCCAGGATCAGCTCTGGGGCTGCTTCAAGCGCATGCTCCAGAACGGTATCAAGGCTGATGTCGCTCAGAGTAATTCGATGATCATGCTCTGCGGCGGTCAGCCTAAAGGGGAGCAGGAAAACAACTATTGCTGCTGTCCAAATATTGACTCGTTTGCCGGGAGAAAAAGTTTTCGTCACGCTATAGTCCTCTGGATCGAGCGGTTACAATTTGCTGGCAAGGATAGCCAGTCAAATGTGGAAATTTTGTCTACAAACGCCGTTAGGCGCTAACAGCCATTAATTAATTTGCTTTAGATCAAGTTTTCTTTGCTTGTTGACAAAATTTTTGCATGATGGCCGGCACAATGGTGATACAAGCTGTGTGCATCTGTACTTGGCAGGCTGAATGATGAAAATTCTGATCGTAGAAGACAGCCGCGATATCGCGGAAAATATTGCAGATTATCTGGAGCCATTAGGGCATGACCTTGATTTCGCCATTAGTGGCCGATCAGGGCTGGAGCTGGCGACAAACTCACAGTATGACGTCATTATTCTGGATGTGATGCTACCGGGCCTTAGTGGTATCGAGGTGTGCCGGGGTATCAGAGAGAGTTCAAATAAAGACGTTCCCGTTATCATGCTGACGGCTCGTGACGAACTGGATGATAAATTGCTTGGTTTTTCGGCAGGTGCCGATGACTATCTGGTTAAACCTTTCTCGATTAAAGAGCTTGAGGTGCGACTGCATGCACTGGTTGATCGAAAAGACAGGCGGGAACATTGTGAAGAATTGACGGTGGGCCCGCTACTGTACAATCAGGAAACATTACAGGCGACCCGCTCAGGGAAAGAACTAGAGTTAAATCCTATTCAACGAAAACTGCTGATTCTACTGATGAAAAACACACACCGGGTCGTATCGCGAGAGGAGCTGGAGCATCAGGTTTGGGGAGAAGACCGGCCAGACAGTGATATTTTACGCACCCATATCTATTCATTGCGTAATATTATTGATAAACCCTTTTCCCAAAAGTTGATACATACAGCGCATGGCATAGGGTATCGGTTAAGCCAGAATAGTGACGAATAATATGATTGATATTCAAGAAACATCGCTGAGCCTTCGAAAAAGAATCGTACTGGCTGTTATTCTTCTTGTGACGGTGACCAGCGCAATTTTTGCGGTTGCTGTGTGGAAAATCAAGGTTGGGCTGGAAGAGGTTGTATTTGGTCACATGGTGGACTCGCAGCTTGAACTTTTGCGACAGGCAACAGATGACCTCAGCTCGATTGATACAGATTTACTGAATGGGTGGGTGCTTTATGCCGGTTCGGATTTGCAACAATTACCAGGTCGCCTTCAGGAATTAAGTGCCGGCTCATATCACAGTCTTTCTGTTGAAGATCAATATCTGCAGGTACGCGTCAGCGGAGAAGGTTTGGACAAAGTTGTCCTGACTTATGATATTACTGAATGGGAACAACAAGAGCATTGGGTGCTAGAGATAATGCTGTTCGGTGCACTTTTAGTTCTTGTTATAGCAGCGGTTTCAGGCGTAAAGGCAGCAAGTACGATACTATCCCCCTTGCAACGATTGACGTCTTCTTTGAACGATATCAAGCCTCAGCAACGGGGTGTGAGGTTAAGCGCCGAGTACAATGGCAAGGAGGTGGCTCAGATTGCACAGGCCTTTGACCGCTACATGGAACGGCTTGATGAATTTGTATCAAGAGAGAAGTTGTTTACACAGGCTGCCAGCCATGAACTTAGAACCCCATTGTCGGTTGTCATGGGCGCGACTGAAGTGCTCGAGTCGCAGCCAGATATAAAGTCATCATCAAACGAATCCGTCCATCGGGCTCTTTCCAGAATCAACCGTGCATGTCATGACATGCAGGGATTCATGGAGGTCAGCCTGCTGTTATCACGGGAAAGTGCTCACCCAGTGGAGTCAGATGAGGCAATTAATCTATCAGAGCTGGTCAGTCAGATCATTGACGAATATCGAACACAGCTCAATGATCATAACATTCGGGTGGAACAGCATTTCATAAACGAAATACCCCTTTATCAGTCTGAATCACTCCTTCAGGTCATAGTGAGTAATGTTATAAGGAATGCGATCCAGCACACACACGATGGTGAAATCCAGGTGATTGGCAGTGATACTACGTTGAAGGTGATTGATACCGGCAGTGGAATTTCTGATGAGCATTTATCTCAGGTTTTCGATGGCGGCTTCTCGACGCGCCCTGGAGGTACTGGATTGGGTTTGAGCCTGGTGCGTCGGTTATGCGACCGTCTGGGCTGGAAAGTTTCAATAGACAGTCAAGTCGGGTCTGGAACCTGTGTAAGCATTCGTTTTGAGCACCATAAAAAATAGGCGTATGCGCTTATTCTACTTCTGTTGCATCCCGTTACAATTTTCTTTTGACAATGGTGACGAAAGGCATAGACTGAAATAGAAGGTAATAAGGTTTTACCCGCATCAGGTGAGTCCGTGCAACGTTTACTAATCATTTTCACAGCGCTATTTTGCTTCCTGTCGTTTTCCGCGACAGGTCAGGCATCATCCTCACTTGGGGAAGCATCGATACAGGCGCATAGCGGTGAGTATGGTGGTTGTGTTCGAAGCACGCCTGATGACCATGGCGATGTGCTATGGAGTGAAACCAGCCTCAACACTGCGTCAGGTTACTGCAGTGTTTTCCTTCCTTCTGTCGTTCAAGTTGCAATACACAAACCTGCCCTTCAGTTCATTCGCGGTCCACCTGCGCAATAGCATCTCATCTGCCTTTTTCAGGCAAGCGTCAATTTATTTCAAATTAACAACCAGGGTTCAGACAATCTGACTCTGTTTGATTGAGAGCGTTGATACCAGCCCCGAGCTGTATCAGGAGAATGCTATGCAACAGATTACGTTATTTCATGTGGACAATGTCAGTCATCTGGTTCAACCAGAAGAATTTGGTGGTCTTGATATGGATTCCCCAGCCACAGAATTCTTTACTGATTTCAAAAAACACCGTCCTTTAATCATTGAAGGTGGCACGCCAGCACTGGATGCGGCCATGCTAATGCGCCGGTCACATGCCAGAATGAAACTGGTGACCGATGTTAAAGGCGAGTTCATAGGCACCCTTACAATAGATGACCTCAGTGATGTGAATCTCATGGTGAAAGTGGCAAATGGCGAGCGTCTGAAAGATGTCACGGTCAGTGAGATGATGTGCCCCAAGCGCGACATTCTTGCCATGGACATACATGAAATTGAGGATGCCACCATCGGTGATGTCATTGAGACATTACAGCGATCCGGTCAGTCGCATTGCCTGGTTGTCGATAAAAGCCGTGACCATATCCGTGGTCTGATTGCTGCCAGTGAAGTGGAGCGCCGCCTCCATGTGCCGATCAGAATCGAAAAGATCCCGACGTTTATCGATATTTTCAATAACGTCAGACATCCTGTTATGTAATAACTCTTGCCTCTACTGGCGGTTTTTGGAGTCAGCACGGGAGTGCTGTGCTGGCTCCAATTTTTTTATTGCGTTGGTTAATTGGCAGTATCGTACTTCGTACTATTTGGTGCCCCAAAAGTGCGCGCCTCGTTCCCATTATTGTGCATGTAACAGATTGATTTAACTTGTTTAAAATTGGCAAGTAAATTTTGTTGCCTATTTTGGAACAAAGGCGTAACAACAAAGGTCAAGCCGAGATGTTGTTAACCTGTGTTTAAAATCTGGAGACTGCACATGATTCGTGATTCGATGAAAGGCTTTCACACATTACTTGACCGCACACCCGTTACGCATTTTTATCGGTTCTCTGGTTTAGTGGCTTTGACTCTGATGACGCCATTTGCAAATGCTCAGTCACCCAATGCCTTTGGTGAGCCCAGTGAGTCTGTTCCTTCTCCGGCAGCCATTGTGACCGCGGCTCCCGGTTCACGTGCACAAGGTTGGCAGGCTCAAGGTCGCTCTGAAGTTCTCGCTCGAAACGGGATGGTAGCCACCAGCGATCCACTGGCCTCGCAAGCTGGACTGGAAATTCTGCAAAATGGTGGCAATGCCATTGATGCAGCAGTCGCTGGTTATGAAGCCATGCTTGAACGTTTCGGCACCATGGGATTTGCTGAGACTTTTGAACGCGCGGCGACCATTGCAGAGCAAGGCTGGGGATTAACTGAGCGAAGGCACGCGGATTTGCGCAGTGCCTTGACGCGTATTGAAAGCGACCCGGATACTGTAGATACCTTCCTGATTGATAACGAGCCACCTGCCTTGTACAGCATCATTCGTAATCCGGATCTGGCAAAAACGTTGCGAATCATCCAGGAAGGAGGTGCAGATGCCTTTTATCGGGGCGACATTGCAGAAGCGATTGTCGATAAGATTCAGGCATCCGGTGGCGCCATGACACTCGAAGATTTGGCCAAGTATGAACCGGAATGGGTTGAGCCGATTTCCACCAACTATCATGGCTATGATGTGCATCAGTTGCCACCGCCCGGGCAAGGTTTTGCGGCACTGGAAATGCTCAACATTCTGGAAGTCTGTGCCCCCACTCATAACCTGAACCTGGCTGACCTTGGCCCCAGTAACCCGAACTACTGGCACTACATGGTTGAAGCCAAGAAGATAGCTTATTCGGATCTGCAGGCTTATAACGCTGACCCGAATTTTGAAGATGTTCCTCTGGATCAACTCCTGTCCAAATCCTATGCCGCAGATCAGTGTGATCGCATTGATCTTAACAAGGCGACCCCACCGTCAGTCACTGGAGGCATCGATGGTGGCACTATCTACATGAGTGCTGCAGATCGCTGGGGTAATATGGTGTCACTGGTCCACAGTGTATTTTCAGTTTACGGGAGTGGGGTGACCGTACCCGGTTATGGTTTCATTTTGCATAACCGCGGTGTCGGTTTTACGTTGGAAGACGGTCACCCGAACCAGGTAGCACCACGTAAGCGGCCGTTTCATAGCATTATTGCCGGTTTTGTCACCAAAGATAATCAGCCGCTAATGGCGTTTGGCAATATGGGGGGGAGTGTGCAGCCGGAAACGCATGCGCAGCATATAGTTAATATGGTGGATCATGGTATGAACCTGCAAATGAGCACGGACGTTGCCCGATTTACGCATAGCCAGAACCGTGACCTGCTGTCGCTGGAGCTTGATCTTTATAACCTGGTGGGTTCAGCACTAGAAGCCAAAGGCCACAATGTGCGACCGGTTAATGGTGGAGCCGTGGGTGGCTACAATGCCATTCTATTTTCGCTGGATCCGGATGCTCCGCTGCCGGATATGGGAAGTGATGATATGCCGGTAAATGGTATCTACCGTGCCGGCTCTGACCACCGTAAAGATGGTCAGGCGGTTGGATGGTAGAAACGCTTACAGTAATCCCAGTGCCAGAAAAATGCTGCCGGTGGGTAAGCTCAGACTGTAGAGCAGAGGCAGCTTGCCAGGCTTGTATGTAAAGGTAGCAACCACTGTGACTGCCGCCAGGCTGGTGGCAGCAAACAGTGTGACCAGACCGAACCCCCAGCCCATCTTGCCAATAGCGATTATGGCTAAACAAAGTAACAGTGGCCAGGCCGACAATTTCAGCACTTTAACGGGAAGCCAGTTTTGCTGTTGCTGGCGTTGAAAGCGAAGACTTTGCATACAAATAGCAGCAAAAACGGCGGCAAGAAGCAGGCTGTATGCCAGAGTCAGTAACTGTGAGTTCATTGCCTGGCTCCCTCAACGGGATGTTCTGACGGTATGGGGCTGGTCGATCCTGTTTGTGGTGCGCGTTGTTTCTGGTGTTTGTTCATAACCTGCGTTGCGCGTTGAGCAATCCAGAACAGCAGGGCTCCGCAAAGCAGTGCTGTCAGATCAAAACCGGCAAAAACCCAATCACCTGTCGCCAGGCTGTGGATCAACCCTCGTTCTGTTGTCGCCATATTCACGACAGGTAATAGAACGAATGCGAAGCCGCCCAGCCTGAATTGCAGTGGCCAGCCCAGCCGTGCAGGTATGACAGCTGACAGCATCAGCATCAGCGCCCAGGTCAGGAACATGGTATGGACTTCCCAATCAGCTCGGCCGGGCATGCTGGCTGGCAGCAGGCGATTGGCCCAGAAGTAGGCGGCAAGAGCGACAAACAGTCCGGCCACCGTACCAACATTTAATTTCTCAACCAGACGAATGCCTCGGTGCTTCTTGTCTATCTCGGAGGAAGCCTGTTGTCGCCGTTTGACTGTCCACATGACCAGCCCGGTACCTACCATGGCCGTACCTACAACACCTGCAAAAAAGTATAGCCAGCGTAGTAAAGTGGTCGCGAACAAACCTTCGTGCAACCCCAATGAAACATCTCTTACTGCTTTCGCAGGAGAGGAAGCGGAAGGAGCATTGTGCAGTAATTCGCCGCTAGTACCATCAAAAACAAGACGCCCGGCTCCTGCTGCGACAGTCTGATCGAAGTTCTCCGAGATAAAAATTCTTGCCTGACTATCCCCGGGATTGCGGATATCGATCGTGGCAATACGGTTTTCTCCCCACACAGACTCAGCCTCCTCGATGACAGCACCAAGGTCCGTCAGTGGGGCTGCGACACCTGCGGCTGCGACCATGCCAGGGGGATCAAAGACTTCACTGTAAAACTGACCACGGGCACCGTTGTCATTGCCGTAGTACGCTGCGAATACCAGCGGCATGAATGAGAATCCCATAAAGAGCAGGCCGGAGTAAGTAATCATCAGGTGAAACGGCAAGGCAACGACGCTAAGCACGTTGTGTGCATCGAGCCAGGAGCGCTGTCCTTTTCCTGGCCGGAAAGTGAAGAAATCCTTGAAGATGCGTTTATGAGTAATGATGCCGGAGATAATGGCAACAAACATGAAGAAGGTTGCAATGCTGATGATCCAGTCTGAATAGGTTCGGGTCATGTAAGGAAAGCGCCAGTGCATCTGATAAAGTAGCTGTCCGCCACCGGTTTCCCTGGCATTCAGCGCAGTGATGTTGTTCAGGTCGATAAGCGTATTACCGGATGCAGAAACAGCACCTGACTCAATGGATGCACCACGCCAATACAGGCTGCCAAAGGGCTGGTTGCGACTGGCAGGCAAGGACATCAGCCACTGGTCAGCACCTGGGGCATTGGCCTGGGCAAAATTGAGTATTGCGTTTGCCGCTTCGTCGGTGCTGGTACCCGTTTGAGAACGAGGTAATTCAGGTTGCATCCAGCGGTCGATCTCAGTATCAAAATAGCCAACTGTGCCAGTCACAAAAACAAAGTAAAGTATCCATCCCAGTGTGAGGCCCGACCAGGTATGTAACCAAGCTGAAGAGGTACGCCATCCTCCGTTATAACTGGTAGACGGGGTGCCTTTGGTTATGTCAGTGCTCATGCCAACATTCCTCCGAGTTATTGTCAAATCTGGTGTTCAGACATTTGATCAAGCGACTTTCTGGTCAGCTGTTATCACCTCTTCACCATCCTTGAACTTCACACCCTGGACCACCTTGGCCAGGTAATTAAACCCGCGCTG